>Ga0207868_1001246_pt1 | contig 19137 bp, 16 predicted proteins | sample Passage237B_FD_187370 | JGI IMG/M metagenome (GOLD analysis project Ga0207868, IMG submission 187370) | Cellulose adapted compost microbial communities from Newby Island Compost Facility, Milpitas, CA, USA - Passage2 37B (SPAdes) (version 3) ... | reverse complement strand
GCCGAGCGCGGCACCAAACGGCCAGTTTCGGGCCTTGAAGAACTGATTTTGAATAACGTTGCCGATCATGGGCACCTTGGCCCCGCCCATGAGATCGGTGATGGCGAACATGCCGATGGCCGGCACGAACACGAGCAGTATACCTGCGGCGATACCCGGCCACGTCAGCGGCACGATGACTTCGGAAAACGCCCGCACCGGACCGGCGCCGAGATCGTAAGCGACCTCAACCAGCGCGTTGTCGAGTTTCTCCGCGCTGCCGTAAATCGGCAAAATCATGAACGGCAGATAGGCGTAAAGCAGACCGATGACGACGGCGGTCGGCGTGTAGAGCAGCTGCATCGGCTCGGGAATGATCTTGGCCGAAATCAGGAAGCTGTTGAGCAATCCTTCGGATTTCAAAATCGTGATCCATGCATAAGTGCGAATGAGGAAGCTCGTCCAAAACGGAATCATGACGAGCAGCAGCAAGCGATTGCGCACCACTTCGGATTGCCGCGCGATGAACCACGCCACCGGATAGCCGATGATCACGCAAAGCAATGTAGTCAGCGCCGCGTATGAAATGGAGCGACCGAGAATACCGAGGTAGATCGGATCAATGACCCGCTTGTAATTATTCCAAGTGAACTCGAATACGACGCGGCCGAGATCGTCGCGCGTGCTAAAGCTGTAAACCAACAGAATGCCCATCGGCACGATGACAAACAGCAGCAGCCACAGCAGCATCGGTGCGAGGAGCAACCAACCCCAAACACGCGGACGGCGCGCGTTGGGGTTGGCGGTCTGATCGGTCGGCAAAGCCTGCATCGCAAGAAACTATCAGCGTGCGTGCAGGTTGCTCAAGGGTGTTGAACGCTCAACATCCGGAAGCTCACAACGAGTTCTTCAGATCCGTCACGAGCTCGTCGATGAGCGCGCCGCTCTCGCCGATGTGGCGGAAGGTATCGAGCTTCTTCGTCAGCTTAGGATAGCTGGCCGGATTGCTGAATTGTTCTTCAGAGAGAAGTTTGCGCGCTTCGCTATTGGGATTGGTGTAGGGATACTCGTTGGAAAGCTCGGCACTGATCTCGGGGCGCATGATGTAATCCAGGAACTTGTGCGCCGCGTCACGGTTCTTCGAAATGGTCGGAATACACAGCACATCGACGAACATGTGCGCGCCTTCTTCGGGCAGAACGTATTGGAACTTCTTGTCTTCGTTCCACAGGATCGCGGCCTCGCCGCTCCAAACATAACCGATATCAACGTCGCCGTTGAGCAGCGCGGTCTTCGGGCTGTCGGAGTCGAAGAGTTTTACGAGCTTAAGCCATTTGGCCAGAATGGGGCGGACCTTTTCCAGATTCTCTTCGGTAATGTCGTTGAGGTTGAGGCCGAGCGTGTAGAGTGCCGCGACGACCAATTCGCGACCGTCGTCCATTACCAAGATGCGATTCTTGTATTTGGGCTGAAACATATCATTCAGGCCTTTGATCGGCTCGGTCACCTTCTCGGTGTTGACCACGATGCCGGCGGTGCCCGCCATGTAGGGAATCGTGTATTTCTGCTCCGGGTCGCTCGGCATGCCGAGGTATTCGGGCGACATATTCTTAAAGTTGGGCAGCTTCGAGTAATCGAGCGGCACCAGCATTTTGTTTTTGATCAACGCCTCGGCAATGTAGTCCGACGGCTGAATCAAATCGTAGGCCGTGCCGCCGGCGAACATTTTGGCCAATATCTCTTCACTCGAGGAGCAGGTCTCGAGGTTGACCTTGATGCCGGTCTCTTTCTCGAAGCCGTCGATGACGGACTGCGGGATGTATTCAGACCATGCGAAGAGGTTGAGCTCCTTGTCGGCGGCGCGCAGCGGGGAAACGACCAGCAGCGCGGTCGTGACGATCAGGGGGATGATACGGTTGATTTTCATGGTTAATTGGGACGGGGAGTTAAAGCAGGAGGAAGGCCAGTTAACGGGCCGAAAACTTTTTCAAACGGTGGGAGAACAGCACAAAGGCGAAGGTCGTGATGATGAAGATGGCCGAAAGGGCGTTGAGCATGGGATTGAGGCCGATTTTCGCCATGCCAAATACCACCGTCGGCAAGGTCGCCGAGCCGGGGCCGGTCGTGAAAATCGTGATGATTAGCTCATCCAGCGAGAGCGTGAACGCCATCAATGCGCCGGAAATAATCGCCGGTCGCAGGCACGGCACGATCACGAGCCAGAAGGCTTTTAACGGCGTCGCGCCCAAGTCGAGCGCCGCCTCTTCCATCGCGGGATCGAGCCCTTGCAAACGCGCCTGGACCGCTACCAAGACGAAGGGAAAGCAAAAGGTCACGTGGGCCAGAATCACCGTCAGGAAACCGAGCTTCAGCTGCAGCACCGTGAAGAAAACCAGCAGACTGATACCCATGACGATCTCGGGCATGATCATCGGCACGCAAATCAAGGTCTGGATCGTCCGCGAAAAACGATAGCGATAACGATGCAGCAACCATGCGCCGCTCGTGCCGATAATGACCGACAGCACCGTGCTCGCCGCCGCGATAATCAGGCTATTTTTCAACGCCCGCGTGATGCGCACGCTTTCCCATAATTGGGCATACCACTTGAACGTGAATCCCTCCCAAACGATGTTCAGCTTCGAGGTGTTAAACGAATAAACCACCAGCACGAGAATCGGCAGGTAGAGGAAAACAAACACCAGCGTGGTCCACGCGCCCAAACTCCAATTCATCAACTTGGGCCCGGAGGGCAGAAGTGGACGGCGTGGGGACGAAACAGACATCTTGCGGCTCTTTTTGGCGCGTAGGGACCGCGTGGCAAGCCCGTCCGTTGTTTCCTGTTTCAGCGGGAGGGACCGGCTCCGTCCGGTCCGCAGTTGTCATGTGATTCACATCGGACCGGACGGAGCCGGTCCCTCCCTTTTCACGTAACACCGAATCGTGCTATTTTACATCGGTCTCGGGAGCGCGGCCTCGATCAGCCCACGAGCAGCCGCACGGCCAGTGCGAGGAAGACCAAGCCCATTCCGCGATCAAACCAATGCCCTGCCCTCTGGAAACGCGCCCGCACCGCCGGCTGCGTGAAAAACACCGAGACAAGCGAAAACCACGCCGCCGTCGCGAGCGCCATCCAGAGGCCGTAACCGACCTGCACAACCAACGGCGTAGTCGGGCTGACACCGACGGAAAACAGCGCGATGAAAAACAACATCGCCTTCGGGTTGAGTATATTGACCAGCAGACCTTCCACGTATGCGCCGCGGCGAGGTGAATTACTCCCCTCGCCTGTCGCTGAAGGTTCGGGATATGGACGCGCCAGCAATGCCTTTAGCCCAATCCAAATCAGATAAAGCGCGCCGGCGTATTTGACCGCGGTGAAAACCGTTTCGGAGCCGCGAATCAGCAGCGCGAGCCCGAGCACCGAATACATGACATGAAACAGAATCCCCGAGCCAATTCCCAGACTTGTGCGAATCGCCGTGGCGCGGCCGTGGCGAATGCTCTGCCGCAGGACGAGCGCGAAATCCGGTCCCGGACTCGCCACCGCCAGCAAGTGCGCGCTGGCCACTAATAAAAACTCAGCCGCGTAAGACATCGGGGCGGCTCGCGCTCTTTCGCGATTTCAACTCTCGCTGGCGCTTACAGCGCCAGCTCTTTAAAATTCGGGTTCTTCAACATGCGATCGAGCGCCGCTTCGTCGAACGCGCTGATCTCGGCATCCAGCGGATGCTTCTCACGCGCCTTCTTCACCAAAGCGCGGGCTTTGTCAGCATGACCGAACAGCGCCTCGGCATACATCTGGCGCATCAGCAATTTGCCGTTTTGCGGCGTCTCTTTGTAGGCGGCGGCATAAACCTCCACGCATTTTTCGTAAGCCTTGCGCGCTTCGGCCGGCTTGCTGTTGCGTTTGCTGAGATTACCCAGCGCCATCCAATAATTGCCGTCATCCGGACAAAGCTCGGTCGCCTGCCGCATCAGATCCTCGGCGCGCGCGTAATCCCGAATCGTAATCGCAAATTCCGCCTCGCTCACAAACGTCGCGGCCTGTTTGCGCTGCAAAGGAGTAATCTCCTGTTTTTTGGAGCAGCCGGTAACGGCGAGCAACACAACCAACGCGATGGCGACGGGGGAAAGGCTTTTCATTCGAGCCGCGACATCTAGCAGGACGCCGCTCGGAATCAATCCCGATGCAGACGCCCGGTCCTCACATGTCCGGCGGCACCGTAGCAATCGCCTCTTCCAAGGTGGATAAGCCCTCTTTCACCTTGATGATGCTGTCTTGGTGCAGGGTCTTCATGCCACCGCGGATGGCGATCTTCTTCAGTTCGGCCGATTCGAGCTCCTTGTTGATACCATCGATCAATTCCTGATTGGTGATCATCAGTTCGTGGATGCCTACGCGGCCTTTGTAACCACTGCCGCCACACTTCGTGCAACCTTTGGGGTTGTGTTTAAAAATCTGGCCGCTCCACCCGATGGCCTTTTCCATAATTTCCTTTTCGCGACCTTCGGGTTCGTAGGGCACGCGACAAGTTTTGCAGACGCGTCGCATCAGGCGTTGCGCGCATACGCAAAGCAGCGACGAGGAAATCATGAACGGCTCCACCCCCATGTCGCACAAACGCGCCACCGTGCTCGGCGCGTCGTTGGTGTGCAGCGTGGAGATAAGCAAGTGACCGGTAAGCGCGGCTTCGACCGCAATGTTGGCTGTCTCCTTGTCGCGAATTTCACCGACGAGAATGATGTCGGGGTCTTGACGCAGAAACGCGCGCAGCGCCGTGGCAAAGGTCAATCCAATCTGCCGGTGCATCTGCATTTGGTTAAGACCGGGCAGCGTGTATTCGATCGGGTCTTCCGCGGTGCGGATGACGATGTCCGGCGTGTTGATCTCGTTGAGCGCAGAATAAAGCGTCATCGATTTGCCCGAACCCGTCGGACCGCAGTGCAAGATCATGCCGTAAGGTTGGCGGATCACCTCGCGATAGCGCGCGAGATTCTCCTCCGTAAAACCGAGCGCCGGCAACGGCAGCGTGGTCTTCTGCTTGTCGAGAATACGCATGACCACGCCTTCGCCGTGATTGAGCGGCGCAGTCGAAACACGCAAGTCGAGGTCGAGATTCTTCTTCGTGTATTGCTTGAAAACGATGCGCCCGTCCTGCGGCAAACGTCGTTCGGCGATGTCGAGGTTGCACATGATCTTCAAGCGCGCGACCAACGCCGGCCCGACCTTGGACGGCAGGCGTAGTTTTTCCTGACACACGCCGTCGATGCGATAGCGCACGACCACGTCGTGCTCCTGCGGTTCGATGTGAATATCGCTCGTGCCGGCGAAATACGCTTCCTCGATCACGCGATTGGCGAGGTCGATGATCGGACCGGATTCTTCGTCGGTCAGATCGTCTTCGCTCGCATCGGCGATCGCGCCGAACTCTTCGCCAAGCTGATCCATCACGTCGCCGAATCCTTCGGCGCCGACCTGCTTGGTCTTCGTAAACTTATCGCGGATTTCCGACTCAGGCGCGAGCAGACGAATGATGCGACGACCGGGCGCGAGCTCGTGCAGCTTTGGCATCACCGTCTCGTCGAACGGATTTGCAAATGCGATTAGCAATGCTTCGCCCACTTCACCCACCGGCAGCACCAAATGCTTTTCACAAAACTCCTGCGGGATGTGCGCAAACGTAGCCGCGTTAATCTGGCAACGCGCGGCATTGCATGGGGCAAACCCCAACGCGCGGGCCTTGGCAACGAGCAGCGCAAACGGCGGGATGCCGTGTTCGTCACGCAGGATTTTGTCGAGCGCCTCGCCAGTGAGTTCATCCGGCGTTGCCGCGATGGTCCGCTGTTGATCCACCGTCAGGCGGCCAAGCTCAACGAGTCGTTCAACGATTTGGGTCTGAACTTTTCCGAGAGGCATGGGATCAATTGGCGACCGGCCTTGGCGCCGAGCTTTCGCGTTTTTCGATGAAATCGGCGATGCCTTCCAGCGTCGTGCCGAACCAGAGAATGGGACCGTTAAGTTGCTTTTCCCAGAACGTGCGCACCGCCGGACTCAACCAATAAGCCGAGGCGATAAAATGAAAACCATCCACTTGATCGAACGGCACCGACCAAGTCGCCCAGCATGCACCGAGATCGAGGCCTTTCACGGCGTCCTCGGCGATTTCGTAACAGCGTAGATCAACCACGCCAAGTCCCTCCTGCTCGACGAGGAATTGCAGGAGCTCCTCCTCCTTCAACACCTTCATCTCGTAGGCGAGCACACCCAGCACCGTGCATTGACGCGGCGGGCTGGAGTCCACGATTTGCAGCAGGCGTTCGTTAGCCTGCTCCAATTCCTCAATCTTGACCAAATTCCGCTCCACGAGCGCGGCGCCCATCAAGCGATTGGCGCGCATGAGGAGCGGACGTTGCGGCTGAGACATGAGGCGGGAATTTGGCTCAAGCCTGCGCGGCAAGCGACTTTTTTTCGCGCCGGCGCAGCGCACTGACCCGTTTTAACAATTCTTTTTTGAGTTGTTCGAGTCCCTCTCCGCTCAGACAGGAAATCTCCACGACATCCACCTTGTGGCGACGCTTGAATTTCTTGAGCCACTCCTTGGCCTCTGGCTCGTCCATCTTGTTCGCGGCGACGAGACGCGGCTTTTTCATCAGCGCCTTGTCGTAGAGTTCAAGCTCTTCGAGCAGATGCGCATAATCGTCGCGCGGATCGCGCGCGTCCGTGCCGGCCATGTCGATAATGAGCAACAGCAGCGCGCAGCGTTCGATGTGTTTGAGGAAGCGATGACCAAGGCCGCGATTCTCGCTCGCGCCTTCAATCAACCCCGGGACGTCAGCCAGCAGCAAGCGACGACCGCCTTTCACTTCGTCGGGATATTCGATCACGCCAATCTGCGGATGCAGCGTGGTGAAAGGATACGCGCCGGTCTTCGGCCGCGCTTTCGTGATCGCGTTGGTCAGCGACGATTTTCCGGCATTCGGAAAGCCCACGAGACCCACGTCCGCGATGCTCTTCAGAATCAGTCGATATACTCCTTGTTCGCCGGGATGGCCGGGATTCGCGTTCTTGGGCGCGCGATTGACCGAGGTTTTGAAATGCGTGTTACCCCACCCGCCGTTGCCGCCTTTGCAAAGCACGACGCGCTGACCGTCTTCGATAATCTCCGCGACGACTTTGCCGGTCTCTTCGTCAATCACGACCGTGCCGAGCGGCATTTTCAAAATACAGGACTTGCCATCGCGACCGTGTTGATCGGAGCCGAGCCCATGCTCACCGCGTTCCGCGCGGCGATGCGGCGTGTATTTGTAATCAACGAGATTGTTTGTGTCGTCGTCGCCGAGCAACACGACGTCGCCACCTCGACCGCCATCGCCACCGTTGGGACCACCCCACGGTTCGAATTTCTCGCGTCGGAAGCTCACGCAGCCGCGCCCGCCGTCGCCGGCCGCCACTTTAATCACGCACTCATCGATAAACATATCTCCAACGATGCAGAACGCCCCAGCTTTGCCAAGGGGGTGTTTTGAAATGAGCTAATCAGCCTGTCCTAACGCACTGGCCGCGGCTCAGACTCCCTCACCGGCCGCTTGCCCGAAAAACTGCTTCAAATCGGCCAGGTCCTGCTTCGCCTCGGCCAGATCGGCCTCCAAACGGGCCTTCTTTTCAGTATGATTACGGCGCACCGAAGCGAGGTAGTCCGCCGATTCGTCGTCGCCGGGCAAGGTGCGCACTCGCTCAACCCGGCCGTAAAGTTCATCGAACTCCTCCTTCTCAGCCGCGATCCGCTCCACCCGACGCGTCAAGCCGGTATTCATGACGTCGTAAAGCCGCTGACCATCAATCTGCGCGAACACCGCTTTGCCAATGGCTTCGCTGCCAGACGCCTTCTTCTCGATCATCACTTGGAGTCTCAATTCTTCCAGCGTTCGATCGAAGAGCCGCCATTCGCGCGGGCTGAGTTCGCGGCCCACCTTGGAACGCCACAACGACAGTTCCATCTGCGATTTCGCGTTTACGGTTCGCTCGTAAGGCGAATTGCGGGAGCAACCCGCGACCACCAATACCAGCATCAAAATGACTAACGCTTTCATACTGGTCACACGAACGCCTCGCAGGCTGATTCGGTCAAATCGATAAGTCTATTTATCAGACGCTAATCTTGATGCCCTTGCGCAGATAGGTGGGCACGTCGAGGTCCTGACCGTCGAAAAGGTTCCGATCAGTCTTTTCAAAATAGCCGCGGCTTTCGATTTCACCGAAACCAAATTCATCCTGCGCCACTGCTTTCGGCAGCGGAGTAGATTTGGCCGAGGTGAACACCGGTTGCTCCGCGGGAACGCCCGCGAGTTCGAGTTCGGGTGCTTTTTCCGGCGCGCGGGGCGCTTCGTGAGGAACGGAAACATGGCGAGCAGCCGGCACCGGACGGCGCACGCTCACCGCGCGGCCTCCCATGTCACTCGTGCCGATGACGCAGATCTCGATGCGATCACGCATGTCCTCATCGATCACGGCGCCCATGATGATGTGAGAATTGCGGCCGAATTGCTCAGTGATCTCGTTCATCACTTCATTGACGCGCGGCAACGTGAGGCCCGCACCGCCGATGATGTTTACGAGCAGACGATCCGCCTTGCGGGCGAACTCCGGCGTGTGCAAGAGCGGGCAAAGTTTCAGGCTGGCGATAGCGTCCGCCGCCGCGTTTTCACCTGCGCCTTCACCGAGGCCGAAGAGCGTCTTGCCGCCGCGATGCTGGAAGGCTTGTTGCAGCGCCGTGAAGTCGAGGTTGATGAGCCCCGTCTTGAACAGCATCGTCCAAATCGACTTCACGCCGCGACCGATCCACGCGTCGGCCTGCGCAAATGCGTCGAGCACCGTCGCGTCGTCGGCGCCTTCCTGCAGCAAAATGTCGTTGGGCAGCGGGATGACCGCATCGCACACGCGACGGAGCGCCTGCAAACCTTCCTCGGCCTGTTTTAAACGACGGCCGCCTTCGAAACTGAACGGCATCGTCACAAACGCGATGACCAGCGCACCGGCCTCCGAAGCGATTTCCGCCACGGTCGGTGCCGCACCGCTGCCGGTGCCGCCGCCCATGCCGGCGATGAGAAATACCAAATCGCAACCTTCGACGACCTTGCTGATCTTTTCACGATCCGCCTCAGCCGCTTCGCGACCCAATTCCGGATCACCACCGCCGCCGAGTCCACGTGTAACGTTGATTCCCAGCAGCACCTTTTCCTGCACCGGCGAACTCGCGAGCGCTTGGGAATCGGTGTTCATCACCGCGAGATGCAGGCGCTGCAGGCCTTCCATCTTCAAACGGTCCACGGCATTCGCACCTGCGCCGCCCACACCCACGAGTTTGATCGTGATGTTCGGATCGCCGGGAGTGATGGTCGGCTGAAGGGGCAGTTCGTTGAGATTCATGGCGATCAGGAATTAGCGAAGAGACGACGGAAGAATCCCATGCGGCGGCGGTTGGAACCGAGTCGCTCGCTGTGCACTTGCACTCCGTAATAGAGCAACCCGAGGGCTGTGTTATAACCAGGATCGCGCAGATTTTCCGCGACCCACGCCGGCGCTTCACCGAGATGCACGGGAGTATTGAACACCTTGGCCGCAGCTTCGGCGATGCCGGGCAACTTGGCGGTGCCGCCCGTCAAAACGACGCCGGCGTTGCAGGTCTCCGGCGTAAACGCGCCGCCGAGTTTCCGGCGGACAACTTCAAGAATTTCCCACGTGCGGGCCGTGGTGATTTGTTCGATCGCATGGCGCGAGAATTGGCGGTCGCCGATCGAGTAGTTGCCGTCGAGCCAGACCTTTTCGGATTTGTCGCGGCATTGGACCGTGGCGCGACCACAACGAAGTTTAATTTTCTCCGCATCGCCTTCCTTCAGGCGCAAACCGATACTCAGGTCGTTGGTCAAATGCGTGCCCCCCACCGGCACGACGCCGGTCGTATGCGGCACACCGTCGCGATAAAGCACGAAATCTGTCGTGCCGGCACCGATGTCGATCGCGAGCACACCATGATGACGTTCCTCAGGCGTTGTTACCATGTGGCCGGAAGCGAGGCTCGAAAGCACCAACTCGCCCACTTCGAGATTGAAACCACGGATGACGTGAATCGTGTCCGCCAGACGCTGCTCTTGACCGTGCACCGTCCAGTAACCGACTTCCAAACGCTGGCCCACCAAGTGCTCGGGCGAAGTCGGCACCAACCGCCCATCCACGCGGAACGGACGGCGAATGTGATGCACGACCATGCGGTTTTGCGGCAGCTCCTTGGCGCGAGCGAGATCGCAAACCGTGCGAATGTCGTCGGCCGAAATCATATTATCCGCGGCCTTCACGTTGACCGCCGCCTCATTGTAAAAACCTTCCAAGTGTCCGCCGGTTTGCGAGAGAAACACTGTGTCGATGCGTTCGCCGGCCTCGCGTTCGGCCGATTCCAAAGCGCTGTGGGTGCACTCGCTCGCGGCCTTGTAATCAACCACGGTGCCCTTGATCACACCGCGCGACTGGCATTCACCACGACCGATGATGGCGAGTTCGCGACCGGTATACTCACCGATCAAGACGGTTATCTTGGATGTGCCGATTTCTACGGCGCCGATGAAATGGTGACTAGAGCTCACGGGAAGCGGGACGATTGGTTTTTAGAAAAGAATTCGAAGGTGCGGTGGCCGGTGCGCGCGCTGGCACATTAAGCGGATCCTTGAACGTGACCGGCACTTGAATGCGTCCGTCAATCATGCGGCCCACTGCCAGGTTGATTTCGTTGACCGGCTGGTCTTCCGCCGCGTGCACCGAATCGAGCAGCGCGTCGAGTTGGGCGACTTGACGCAGAAAATCACCGGCAGAGCGTGCGCTGAAGATAACTTTCTCGATGTTCGTCGCGCGCACATGAATCTCCGCGTCGGTTTCCAGCCGCGCCAGCGAAACAACCTTCCACGTGTGATAGAGGTGTGGCGCTTCATTGCGCGCCGTGGCCAGTAGATCGGCCACCGCTTCCATTCCGCGAATCGGCTCAAAATGATCACCGTCGAGGCGCAGTTTCAGGCCATCGAGCCAAGGCAGCGCGGCGAGCGTCGTCTGATCGTAACCACTGCCTCGATAAACCGTGCCATCGCGTGCCACGAGGTAAGGCCGCGGCGCTTCGTTGCCGATGCGCGCGTTCACGAGCGCCACCGGCGAGCGTTCCGCCAAACTCACATCCAACGTCGCAGGAAATTTTCGCGAAACCGTGGCCGACTTCACTTGCGGATCGGCCAGCAGGCGGTCGCGCAGTTGATCGATGTTCAAATCCATCAATGTGGCCTTAGGCGGCAAAGCGAGCGTGCGCACGATCCACGCCTGATCGAGCACTCCGTCCGTCCGCAAAGCGATTTCCTTGATCGGCACGGCGTTGACCGCGCGAGCCAGCGGACGCGCGTCGCCCTGCATCATTTCGGTGAAGAAATAGACCCCGCCGAGCAGCACCGCGACCGCGATCAAAACCAAGGTGCCGCGGAAGAATCCCATTAGCAGGCGACGACGACCGCCGCGCGACATCGCACGCGGCTTCACCTGCTGCGGGATTTCACGCCACGAACGGGCCAAGGCGGGATTACGATTCGATTTGCTCACGGGGATTTTGCAGATGCAGCCGCCAGATTGAAACGTTGCACAGCAGGCATGACCATTTCCCGAACCAATGCCGTGAAATCCAGTCCCACACACTGTGCGCTCATCGGCAGCAAACTGGTTTCTTTCATGCCGGGCAGCGTGTTGATTTCGAGCAAATAAAGCGCGCCATTTGCAGAAAGAATGAAATCGACGCGCGCATAGTCGCGACAACCGCACGCCGCGTAGGCTTTTTCGGCCATTTGCTGCACGAGTTGCGTCGTCGTTTGATCCAACGGCGCGGGCGCGAGATACTCCGTCATGCCCTTCGTGTATTTACTGGCGTAATCATAAACGCCGGACTTCGGCCGGATCTCGACCACGCCCATCGCCTTGCCGTTGAGCACGCCGATGGAAAGTTCGCGACCGATGATGCGCTGCTCAATCATCCACGCGCCCTCCGTAACTTTTTCCAAGGCGGCCGCGAGTTCCGCTTCGTTCGCAATCAACGTCAGACCCACGCTGCTGCCTTCCGCGTTCGGTTTGAGCACGAGGTTGGAACCAAGCGAAGCGACGATTTCGGTCACGGACGGCTTTTCAGAAGCCGTGAACAAATGCTGTTTGGCACCCGTCACGCCGACTTTTGCGGCGGCGGCCTTCGTCCGCGTTTTGTCCATCGTCAACGCACTGGCTGCGGCATCGCAACCGGCGTAGTGAATTCCCGCCGCGTCCAAGAGCCGCTGCATCCCACCGTCCTCGCCGAAAGTCCCGTGCAAGGTGGAAAACACCACCATGCTAGCCGGATCGAGCTCGGTGGGAAGCGTGGCCGTTTTCACATCGAGCAGACAGGTCGGAAACGTGCGACTCAGCGCGATTGCGCAGGCGCGACCCGAACCGAGCGAAACATCGCGCTCCGCGGAAACACCGCCGGCCAATACCGCAATCACCGGTTTCTTCATAAAATATCCTCCCACTTTTTGCCGAAAAGCTGCGCCTCAGGCTCCAGCACGACACCATGGGCTTCGCGCACGCGATTTCGCACCTGCCGCACCAAATTGAGCACGTCGGCGCCAGTGGCATCACCGCGATTAACGATGAAGTTTCCATGCACCGCCGAAACCTCGGCGTCCCCCACCCGCAGACCTTTCAATCCGGTTTGATCAATCAAGCGGCCGGCCGAATTGCCTTCGGGGTTTTTGAAAATACAGCCCGCGCTCGGTTCGCGCGGTTGGGATTCCTGACGCTTGCGGCGGTAAACATCGATCTGGCGATTCACTGTATCTGCATCGCTCGACGCCGCCGGACGCAACAACGCGCCTAACGCGATCGCCTGATCCAAATCCGCACAATGCCGGTAGGTCACGTGCATGTCCTCTTTGCGGCGCGTGACGATCTCGCCCTGCAGCGTGACGAATTGCACTTCCTCGACCACGTCGAACATCCAGCCGCCCATGGCGCCAGCGTTCATACGCAGTGCCCCTCCGACGTTGCCGGGAATGCCTTCGAGAAACTCGAATCCCGTCAGCCCAGCTTTGGCGGCGAGTCCGCAAAGATTTTTCAAACGTAACCCCGCGCCAACCCAAACACGATCCGCTCCACGCGGTTCAAACGTCGCCCAGTGCGCGTGGCTAAGCGAAAGCACGAGTCCGTCCACGCCTTCGTCCGCGACAATGAGATTAGAACCGCGCCCCAACGGCAAAACCGGCACGCCTTGCTCGCGCGCCATCCGCAGCAACCCCTGCAAATCGGCAATATTCGCCGGCTCCGCGTAAACCCGCGCCGCGCCGCCCACGCGCATCGTGGTCTTGTTCGCCAGCGGCTCTTCCCGCGTGAGTTTGCTCGCGGCGGATATGCGCAAGCGCGCATTGTCGGCAAACCGATCCCAAAACGTGCGATGGCGCTGCGCCAGCCACGCGCGCGCCTTGCGATCAATGCTGCCCGCACCAATAAACGCCACACAATCGCCCTGATGAACCGCAGCATCCAACGATGCGAACAAATCGCTGTCGGTAGTAAAATGCCGCGCGCTACCCACCGGAAACTCTTTCAACAAATCGGCCGTAGAGCCGCCTGCCACCGGCGCTTCGCCCGCACCATAGACATCGAGCAGCATGACTTCATTCGCCATTTGCAGCGCTTCGGCAAAACCAGCCTTAAACTGCGCGGTGCGACTGAAGCGATGCGGTTGAAATACTGCAATCAAGCGTCCTGAGGTTCCCAAATCGCGGCGCAACTCGGTCAGTAGCGCGCGGATTTCCGACGGGTGATGCGCATAATCCTCGATCACACGCACATCGCCCAAAGTGGAAAGCACGGTTTGTCGACGTCGCACCCCGGGAAAATCTGCCAGAAGATCTGCACGCATCGTCGCCCCCATCAATTGCGCCGCGGCCAGCGCGGCCGTGGCATTCAGGGCGTTGAATTGTCCATGCGCCCGCACCTGCGCGCGGTTGCTTTGAAAATCACCGCCGAGTTTCAGCGTCAGCCCCACGGCATCGTCGCCGACTATTTCACCAGCAAAATCGCCGTCCGGACCAAAGGTGTGCACGCGTCCCGGCACCGCCGCAGCCGCGATTCCCTGCGATAGTTGGCAACCTTGATTCACCAGCACTACGCCCTTGGTGCGCGCAAACAATCCGCCGAAGGCCGCGCCCAAATCCTCCGCGCGGCGGTAGTGATCCACGTGATCCCAATCAAGATTCACCGTCAGCGTGAGCTCAGGCGAAAAATGCGCGATGGTGCCGTCGCTTTCGTCAATTTCAGCGACGATCCAATCGTTGGTGCCAACCGCCGCCGGTGGAAATCCACCGCGCGCCGGCAAACCGCCCAGCACATAGCCCGCACCAAAACCAGCGGCATGCAGCGCCGCGGCCAGCATCGTGCTCGTCGTCGTTTTGCCATGCGAACCGCAAACCGCCGCGAGTTTTTTCCCTTTCACCGCTTCGGCGAGCATCTCGCCGCGCCGCACAATTTGCAGCCCGCGAGTTTTCGCCGCTTGCATGGTCGTATGGCTGTTCGCAATCGCAGACGAGACCACCAAAAGATCACATTCGGTCGGAAGCTCTGACAATGTCACGCCAGCATCATTCAAGAGTGCTACGACTTCCGGCGTTGGCGAATCATCCTCGCCACTGACCGTCCAACCACAGCGCGCCAAATACATCGCGAGCGGAGCGAGTCCCATGCCGCCCACGCCGACACAGTGGATTCGGTTGATGGTGCGTCCAAAGAGAGACGGTGTCTTCATGCTGAGGCGGGCCTTTCCAATGACGTTGGCGGCGGCATGGACAAACGAGCCAGCTCTTCAAGATCGGACAACATGAGATGCAACGGATTTTCCCGATCCATACGCTCGAGATTCGCACGGAAGCGACGCAACAACCAATCGTTGAAAATCGTATCGAGCACCTCGTTTTGCATCCGATCCAAACGACTTTGATCCACAACGAAGCCGCCGCCTTGCCGTTCGAAGAACTCTGCGTTCGCGCGTTGGTGATCATCGGCGGCGTGCGGATACGGCACCAAAATCGCGGGCGTAGCGCAGCGAATGAGTTCCGCGATTGTGCCCGCGCCCGCGCGCGAAACCACGAGATCGGCGGCAGAAAGCAAGGTCGCCACATCATCGCAAAACGGCACGAAAACGGACTTCACCGTGCCACCAGCGGTTGTGGGATTTTCCACCACCGAAGCCGCGCCCTTGTCCGGACCGGTTACGCAGTAAACTTGAATACCCTCAGCCGCTAGAATGCGCAGGTGCGCTTGCACCCAATCGTTGAGCGGGCCCGAGCCTTGGCTGCCGCCGAAAACCACGAGCACGCAATGCGACGGAGACAAACCGAGTTTCTGGCACGCTTCCGCACGCGGCAGTGGATTAATTTCGCGCCGCACCGGCATTCCCACATAGCGAATGCGACGCGCGCGCACGCCATTCAGTTTCACGCCCGTCGGCAAATAAACCCGCGAAGCCAATCCGCTCAGCACGCGAACGGCGAGGCCGGGCACGCGATTGGATTCATGCAGCGCCACCGGAACCCGTCGCAACCAGCCGGCCAGCGCAACGCCGGCAGAAGTAAAACCGCCAAACGCGATGACGCCATCGGGCTTCTCGCTATTGATCAGCCGCAGGCAGAAAAGGAATCCCTTGGCTTGGGAAATCAGAAACTTAACCAGTTTGACCGGACTCCACCCGAAGACGATGCCCGGCACGCGCAAGAAGGTGAATTGCGGATATTTTTCCACCAGTCGCGCATCCACTTTTTTTTGGCTGATCAGCAAAGTCACGCGGTGGCCGCGATCGGTCAGTCCTTCCGCCAAAGCGATGCCCGGCGCGAGATGTCCGCCCGTGCCGCCACAAGAAATCACCCACGTGCTCACGCCAGCACCTCCCGCATGGCGCGGCGTTTGCGCGAAATACCGGCGCGCGGCCAGGCACGCTGAGTGTTAATGATGACGCCGATGAGCATGGACATGAGCAGCAAATTGGAGAGCCCCGCGCTGATGAATGGCAACGACATGCCCTTGGTCGGAAACACGCCCGTCACCACGCCGAGGTTAATGATCGCTTGCAGGCAAATGAGCATAATGCAGCCCGCTACGAGCAGAAATTGAAAGAGATTGGGCGCGCGGCGCAGATGCACGAGACCGGCGATGAAGATGATGAAAAATATGACGACAATCCCCATCGTGAACCACAGACCGAGTTCCTCGGCGACGACCGCGAGAATGAAATCGGTGTGCGCTTCGGGCAGATAGTTGAGCTGCTGCCGTCCCTGCCCCAACCCCACGCCATCGGTGCCGCCTGCCGCAAAAGCCGCGAGCGCCTGATAAAGCTGATATGTGCCGCCTTGTTTGTTGCCTTCGACGTCGAGAAACGCGGTCAGACGATACAGGCGGTTCGGGTTGTGAATCACGAGCACCGCAAACATCAACAGCACCGCACCCACCGTCGGCAGGATGTAGCGCCATTTGGCTCCGGCGAGAAACAGCAGCGCCATCCCCACCGCCACCACCAGCGCCGCCGTCCCGAAGTCAGGCTCCAAGATAATCAATCCAGCAAATCCCAGCACAATCCCGATGGGAATGACGTAGCCGCGTTTCCACTCGCCGATGCGCGTTTGATTCAACGCGAGGTAATGCGCGAGACAGAACACCATCGCGAGTTTGGCGAATTCGGAAACTTGCAATCGCAGCGGCCCCACGCCGAGCCAGCGACGACTGCCTTTGACTTCCAAACCCACATGCGGAATCAGCACGAGCACCAGCAAGAGGACCATCACGCCGGCTATGACCCACACATAGCGGCGCGCATAATCCAAATCCACTTTGCTGGTGACGTAACAAACAACCGCAGCCATCGCCACGCCGATGACCTGTTTGCTCAAGTAGTAATAAGGCCCTTGAGCAAATGACGCGCTGGCGCTGAACAAAATCGTCAGCCCCAAGATGGTTAATCCGACCGCACAGACGACAATCACCGCCGCCGGATTTAGGCTGAACCGCGGGTTTTGATTATCGTCTAAATGATCACGCGCCATGGAGTCGTTATTCGCTCAGGAGGATTATTCTTCGACTTGGATCACCGGCGCATCGCTGGTGTTGTTGATGAATCCTTCATCCAGCGGACGATCGACCGGCGGCGGTGTAAAGATAACGGGATTGTCTTCCTGCGTATTGATGACCGGCGCCGGTTTGTTTTCGACCGGTTGAGTCACAGTTGTTGCAGGTTTGGCTGCAGGCTTCGCCGCCGGAGGAGTCCAGCCAGGAACAATCAGCTCCTGACCGGGACGGATTTTGCCCGGATCGCTGATGTTGTTGGCCGTGGCGATCTCGCCGATGCTGACCTGATATTTGCGCGCAATGGCACCGAGCGTTTCGCCGGCCTTTACGACGTGCGTCACGGATTCCTTCTTGGCCGCGGGGGTCTCGACTTTCGTCTCCACCGGAGCGGGCGTGTTGTAAACGGGAGTGGTTTCCGCCGTCAGAGCCTTGCCCGGAATGATGAGCTTCTGACCAAGTTGCAGCGTGGCGCTGGCGCGAAGATTGTTGGCGGCCGCGAGATCGGAGACCGTGATGCCGTTGCGCTTCGCGATCGACCAGAGGCTGTCGCCGCGCACGACCGTATAAGTTGATACCGGCGTCACATCGGGAATCGGCTCAGGCTTGAGCGCAGTGGCCACTGGCGTGTTAGGCCGCGTCGGGCTGTAGCGGCCCGCATCATGCCCTACCGCTGGCGCGTCGGGATTAAACAACGGCGCCGAAGCCACAGGCGAATTTGCATTCATCTGCGTGGAGGCTGCGTCGTAGGAATTATCGGGCGCGAGATAAGGCACCGAGACGATCGGTTCGTCAGGCAGGGACGCAGTTTCAGAAGCGGCGGGCCGCTTGCTGGTGGTGCTGCACCCCGGATTGGCAAAAATAAGGATCAAGGCGGCGACATGAATGCCGGCCACGATTCCGAATATTTTCAGGAGTTTCATGATTTGGCGTGGGTTGGATTGTGGGATTGAAAGTTAACGAGTGATTGCGGGATTGCCCAGCGTATGAACGAGTCGCTCAAAGATTTCTCCGCGCTCCTCATAATTGCGGAACATGTCGAAGCTGGCAAATCCGGGACTCAAGACCACGTGACCGTCCGGCTTGGCAACTTCCGCTGCAGTGCGGATCGCCTGTTCAAACGTGTCGCAGAGCGTGTGCTTGAGATTGGCGGCGGAGCACGCCGCGGCCAGCACCGGACGAGTTTCGCCGATCAACAACGCGTGCTGAACCTGCGGCGCGATGCGCTGCACAAACGCCGGAATATCACCGCCCTTGGCCTTGCCGCCGAGAATCAATGTGACGGGCCGGTCGAAACGACGCAGTGCGCCTTCGACCGCATGAAAATTGGTGCCCTTGGAGTCGTTCCAGTAAGTCACGCCGCCGATCTCGGCCACGCGGCCCATGCGATGGCGGCCAAGACGAAACGATTTTGCGGCGGCGTAGAGTCGTTCGGGACGACGCTTGGTCTTTTCCCACCACGCCATCGCCAGGTTGAAATTTTCGCGCTGCGGATAATCGGCGAACACCGTGTCGCTCAGCTCGGACGCAGATGAAAGGCTTTCCTCCGCCACGATCACTTCAGGCGGAAGCGCATAATTCAGTTGTTGCGCATACGATTTAACTGAAGGTCCGACGCAAACGCACTTCGCTCCCGTGGTCGCAACCAGTTTCAACTTCGCCTCAAAATAGGCCTTCAAGTTGGCGTGGCGATCGAGGTGATCCTCGGCAAAGTTCGTCCACAGCACCGCCTCGCAGCGGAAGTGTTGCATCGTCTCGGCCTGAAACGAACTCACTTCGCAAATCGCGATCTCGTCCTCACGACCGCCGGCAGTATCGGCCACCAAACGCGCAAGCGGCCGGCCGATATTGCCGACGGCGTGCGCGGTTTCCCATTCCTGACGCAGCGCATGCGTGATAAACTCCGTCAGCGTGGTCTTGCCATTCGTTCCTGTGATGGCGATGGCGCGACCTTTCCAAAACAACGCCGCGAAATCCATCTCACCGAGACACTCCAA
>Ga0207868_1001244_pt1 | contig 19147 bp, 16 predicted proteins | sample Passage237B_FD_187370 | JGI IMG/M metagenome (GOLD analysis project Ga0207868, IMG submission 187370) | Cellulose adapted compost microbial communities from Newby Island Compost Facility, Milpitas, CA, USA - Passage2 37B (SPAdes) (version 3) ... | reverse complement strand
AGTGTGACCACGCGTCAGCTCACGCCCACGCAAGTGTTGTTCACGTTCCGCTCCGAGGTATTTCAACACCGCTTCGCCTTCGATCTCGAAGGCCACAGCTATCGAACGAGCGACAACTACTTCGAGCTGTATCCCGGCGAGCAGAAGGACGCACTGGTGGAATTTAGCTCACCGGTTAAAGCCGCGGCCGCGAAGCAAGCGCTCACCTCGCGCTCGCTCGTGGACACGTATTGAGGCGCAAAAAAAGCGGGGCTGAAAACAGCCCCGCTTGAAATCATTCAGTTGGCGGCGGTGGTGTTTCCGCTGCCGCGGCCGGAGCTTCAGCCGGCGGCGGCTCGGGCTGCCAGAAGTAGCGGCCGCGACGGTTGTGATCGAGGCGGATGAGAACAGCCACGAGCGCGAGCGTGAGGATAATGAGCAGCCAGATTTTTCCCGGGCTGGTCTTCGGCGCGTAAGGATCGCGCAGCAAACGGCGTGCGTTCTTGGGCAGCACTGCTTGATCAGTGAGCGCCGTGCCGAAGGGCACGGAGATTTTCACGCGGCCGTTGATGGCCCAGCCATTGGCATCGAGAATCGGGCCTAGGTTGCGCTGCCGCAGCTTGAGCCAGGCGATGAGCATCGAAGGACCGGAAATAGCGAGAATGATACCGAGCACACCAACCGGCATCCAGATGCCCAAGCCAAGGAAGCCCGCGACGAATCCGCCGAGCAATGTGCCGATGGCACCGAGACCGACGCCGAGAGCTGCGACGGTGCCGACTTCAAATTTTGGTTTCGCTGCTCCGGGCACCGCCGCCGGTTTGCCGGCTGCGGCTGAATCCACAGTGGTAGCGGCTGCGGTTTCCAATTTCTTGGTCGCATCCGTATCAGCCGCGGCGGCGCGCTTGGCGACTTGCTCTTCGATGAAGCGCACGAACTTTTTATACGGCGACCAGAAGGCCTCGCGCACACTGATCGGGCTATCGATGAGCTTGGTAATCGTCGCATCCCAGTCGCGACCTTTGCGATCGTAGAACACGCCGTGACGACCGACGAAGAGATAATCGCTGTCGCCTTGCGTGAAGCACGCGGCGATCTGGATTTTTTCGCCGCCGGGTCGCACGCAATCAATGTAAGCAATGTAGGCCTTGCTCATCGCCGCGAGCACGGCATGCGCGGCGGAGTTCTCCACTTGGATACAGAGTTCACAGGAGCGGCTGTCGAGGAACAGCACGCCTGCTTGGAAAATCGCGAGGCGGTCGCGTGAAAAGAAATCGGCGAAGTTGACGAAGTTGTGCAGCAGGTCGCGCAAATCGCGGTGATAACGGGCGAGGCGCTCGACGTCGCTGATGGCTTTGAATTCGGGTTCGAGCGTTTTGTCTTTGGACACGAGCACGGCCAACGCTTCGCGACCGTTGCCAGCGAGGATCTCCTTCGCCCGGGGCAAACCGAGTTTTTCCACGGCGGATCCGGCCTTGCCGCCGAGCCACGTTTCGTAAGGGGCAAACTTGGCGTTGAGCTCAAGCCACTCGGCCGAAGTGAGCGATGTTTTCTCGGCGCCGAAAATAGGCGTGACCGCCGCTTGATGCAGGGCGGCGAGCGCAGCACTCCACGCGGGATTCACGCCCTGGAGCAGCGGGAGTTGTTGTGAGGATTCGACACGCGCGAGCGGAAACTCGGCGACCTCCTCGGCGGAAAGCTTCAAATCCTTCGCCGCAATGGCGAGGTATTCGGATTCGCTGCGGTTGAGCGCGGCGATGGCGCGCTGATCGAACGCCGCCATGCGGCAGCGCGCGAAGTAGTCTTCGACTTTGCCACGCACGGTTTTGATGGCGTTGCACGCGGCGGCCGTAGCGTCCCCGAGCACGGCGATGTCCTTCGCACCGCTTTGCTCGACCCAAGCGATGTAGGCCGCGAGGTCGTTGAAAAACATGTCGATCTGAGCGGCCGTCACGCCGACGGAGCCATTGCGCGTGGTGCTGCCGCCGAGACATGTGATGATGTCTTTGATCAACGCCTGGATCGTCGGATCTTCCGTCGCTTCAGGTGGAATGATACCCGAGCCATTCAGCACACTGGCCGAGAAAATCGCCGCGGTGTTGGCCGCGTCGGACGCCGAAAGCGCAGAGTCGTTACCTTTACCAAGACTGCGCAGAATCTGTCGGGCCGAGGCTTGAAGAATGACGCCGTCGGGCGTGCTGGTGTTAATCGCGTCAAGCTCGAGGCTGTCGTTACCTTTGAGCAAATCGCCCGGGTCGTTCAGACGGGCGCAGGCCCATTTGACCGCGGCAAGCAGTTCGGGCACGCGAATGCGGCCATCCCCATCAGTGTCGATGAGCGCGAGAGTTTTCTCGTCGATCTCGAGTCCTTTGACCGGGCAGCTCAGCGCGACCCAGAGTTTTTGATCGAGGTGCTCGAGATTGAGCAAATCCGCACCGGTATTCAGGGCAACTTGGTCAATGCCGCCGGTGCGAAAAAACGTCCAAGTGTGGGAAGTGGTGGTTTTGGACATGGGAGTCGTTTGCGCTGATTGCAGACGAAAAACCGTCCATTGGCAATCTGCGGGAATTCCTCAATTGGCCCTGCGCCGCAACGTGATCACGCACTCCAAGTGACGCGTTTGCGGGAACAGATCGAACGGCTGCACTGCACTCAGCTCATAACCTGCTTCGATAAAGTGCCGCAGATCGCGCATTTGAGTGGCGGGATCACACGAAACGTAAACGACCGCGCGCGGACCGAAGGCGAAGAGCTGGTTAAGGAATAACTCATCGCAGCCCTTGCGCGGCGGATCGATAATCACCGCCGTGTCCGCCGCCGGGAATTCGAGCCCGGCAAAAATCGCCGAGGCGTCACCCGCGAGAAACGAGGCGTTGGCGATGTCGTTGGCCGCAGCGTTCTGGTTCGCGAAGGCGATCGACGTCTCGCTGATCTCCACGCCCGCCACGCGTTCAAAAGCGCTGGCCGCGCTCAATGCGAACAGTCCGCTGCCGCAATACGCATCGACCAAAAAACGCGCGCCGCTGGCCGCGGCTTGTTCGCGCACGTAACGGGTGAATGCCGGCAGAATGAACGGATTGTTCTGGAAGAAATCACGTGCAAGGAAGCGCAGCTTCAAGTCGCCTACTTGTTCGGTGATGACCGCGTCGTAATCAGTCACCACGCCTTCCAACGCGTGGCGCAGGAGCAACGTCGCGTCGCGTTTGTATTCACCTGCGGCCAAGCGCGCCTGCGCGATCGTCCGCACCTCGGTGAGCTTCGCGTTGATCTCAGGCGTCGCGATGTCGCATTGCGGCACATCAACGATGTCAAACCGCGTGCCTTGGCGCAGAAAGCCGATGCCGTCTTTCCCGATTTTGAAATGCGGCGTAATTTTCGAGCGGTAGCCATACTCGCGCGGCGAACCGATGACTGGCGCAACAGGATGCGTGATGCCGGCCATGTGCTGCAGGAGCTCCTCCACTTGGCGCTGCTTCCACAACAACTGCTCGGCGTAGGCGAGATGCTGGTATTGGCAGCCGCCGCAGGTGCCGAAAATCGGGCAACGCGGTTGCACGCGATGTGGTGACGGCGTAAGCACGCTCACCAAATCGGCTTCCGAGTAGTTCTTGTGGTTGCGAAAAACCCGCGCGCGCACGCGTTCGCCCGGCAGCGTAAAAGGCACCATCACGACCCATGACGCCGTCGCGTCGTCCGGTAGCGACACGCGACCCAGCCCCACCCCGCGATTGGTCAGCGTGGAAATTTCCAGCTCCAACTCGTGATGATAGGGAAACGGATGATCGTTGGCTTTTTTCTTTTTAACCACAAAACACAGGAAACACACGAAACGGGTCTAAATCGAAGCTCATTTTTCTTTCGTGTATTTTGTGTATTTCGTGGTTTCTCCAATCCGATGGTCGAAAAAATCACCAGCCTCCAAAATCCTCGCGTAAAGCAGCTCGTAAAGCTGCGTGATCGCCGGCCACGGGATGAAGCGGGCGTATTTCTGGTCGAGGGCTACCGCCAGATTCGCCGCGCCCTCGAAAAGAACGTGGAGCTGCGCGAGGTGTATTTTTCGCGCGATTGGTTTCTCGGCGAAAATGAAGACGCGCTGCTCGCCCAAGCCGAGGCCGCCAGCGCAGAACTATTTGAACTTTCGAAAGAGGCTTTCGCCAAAGTCGCCTATCGCGAGCGCCCCGACGGCCTGCTCGCGGTCGCCCCGCAGTGGAAACGCGGCCTCGATGATCTGGAGGCAATTGTAGGGCGGGGTCGCCACACCCCGTCTTCGCCGGCGGACAACGCGTCTCAAGGCGGGATCAGCGATCCCGCCCTACATGCCGCGCCGTTTTTTCTCGTGGTCGAGGCCATTGAAAAACCCGGCAATCTCGGCACCATTCTTCGCAGCGCCGACGCGGCCGGTTGCGATGCAGTCATCGTGTGCGATCCGGTGACGGATATTTTTAATCCCAACGTCGTGCGCGCGTCCACCGGCGTGTTGTTTTCCGTGCCGCTGGTCGTTGCCGAAAGCCGCGAGGTTCGCGCGTGGTTGAAGCAAAAAGGCATCCGCGCCGCCGCCACCACGCCGCACACCGACAACATTTACACGAAGACCGATCTGACCGGGCCGCTCGCCATCATCATGGGCAGCGAACAATACGGCCTCAGTGAATTCTGGATGAAGGAAAGCGACGTGCTCGTGCGTATTCCCATGGCCGGCCAAGCCGATTCGCTCAACGTCGCCATGGCCACGATCATCACACTCTTCGAAGCCGTGCGTCAGCGCAACAGCTGATCACTGCGTCACCACACGCGTAATCAGCGCGCGGTAGGCGGGCAGCAACGCGACGGCCATCGCGAGTTTTACACCGAGGTCGCCAGTCGCGAGGTGCAGCCAGTTGAGTTCTGATCCAGCGAAGGCAAGGCTGAAGAAAATCGCCGTGTCGATGACTGACGCGACGCAGGAACCGATGAACGGCGCTTTCCACCACGACTGACGGCGCAGCTGGTTGAAGATCGAAACATCGAGCAATTGCGAAACGAGAAACGCCGTGCCGGAGGCAATCGCGATGCGCAGCGGGGCGAGAATTGCGGAGCTCACGAGTCCGATTCCGAAGCCGACCAGTGCGATTTGTCGCGCGGCTTTCGCGCCGAAGATGCGGTTGCACACATCGGTCACGAAGTAAGCGACCGGATATGAAAACGCACCCCACGTGAGCCACGCATTGATCGGAAACTGCACGAGAAAATTCGAGAGCAGCACAATCGCCGCCATCGCGAGCGCAGGAAGTGTAAGTTGACGGAAAGTCATGATAACCGGTGCGAGTATGAATTACGAACAGCGCAACGACGCGATCAATTCGGCCGTGCCCTGCGCCATGCTGATGCGTGGCGCGTAACCAAGGTCGCGCTTGGCGGCGGAAATGTCGAACCAATGATCGGTCGCCAACTCCTTGGCGATGAATCGCGTCATCGGCGGCTCGCCTTTGACCGGCAAAATCCGCCAAAGCGTTTCGCACACCGCGCCGATGCGTTGGGCGGCACCAAGTGAAATCTTTCTCGTCACGGGCTTTTCACCGAGCGCAACGAGCAATCCATTGATCCAATCCCACAGCACAACTGGTTCATCGTTGGTAATGAAGTAAGCGCGACCGGCCGCCGCGCCATCCAACGCTTTTTCAGCCAAGAGTTGCGCGTCCACAGCGTTTTCGACATGCACCATGTCCACGCGATTGCTTCCCTCGCCCACGATGCGCAGTCGCCCGGCCTTGGCACGCGCAAGCACGCGCGGCACGAGATGTGGATCGCCCACGCCCCAGATAAGATGCGGCCGCAGCGCGACCGTGCGCAGCGCCGAGGAATTGGCGGCGAGCACTTCGCGCTCTGCGATGGCTTTGGTCAGCGGATAAGGACTCGGGCAAGACGTTGTCAGCGGAAGCGATTCGTCGGCACCGCGCAGATCGCCGCCATTGTAAACGACACTCGGCGTGCTCGTGTAAACGAAACGCGCCACGCCATGCTGGCGGCAACCGTCAAGCAACGCGCGCGTGCCGAGGACGTTGGTGCGATAGAAATCTTCGTAGCGGCCCCACACGCCGACTTTGGCGGCAACATGAAACACGGTTTGCATCCCCGCACACGCCGCGCTCACCGCCGGCGCATCATCGAGTGACGCACGAACAAAGCGCACGCCACGTTGCTCCAAGTCTGGCGCGGGCGTGCGGCCAATCACCGTGATGCTACGCCCTTCGGCGAGCAGTCGCTCGACGAGGCGTCGCCCCAAAAATCCCGTGCCGCCAGTAACGAGCGTGTTCATGCGGTGACCTTGAATGCCTTGGCTTTGCGCGCCCAGCGCGCGAGTTGCAAGCGATGGATCTTGGCGTTGTGCCGCACATCCACGGGGAAGTTGTCGTGAAAATAAAATCGCTCGATGCCGCGCGTGTGTTCGTGCGCGACCGCAAGTCGGCGCAGTTCATGCGCCAGCGCGCGCCGGTCGAGTGATTTGTCGGCGACAGGCTGCACAACCAGCGCAGGCGTTTGCGCGCCGAGCACTCCGAGGCCAATCAATGCGCAGCGAACGACGAACGGATACGAACGAAAAACCTGTTCGCACGGTTCGGTGAAAAGCGGACCGACCGCGGTTTGCACGCGTTCGACTTTGCGACCGCAGAACCAGAGCTGTCCCTCGATATCGCGGTAACCACAATCACCCATGCGATGCCAGATTTCGGCGCCGTCTTTGATTTTGGCGGCGGCCGTAGCTTCAGGCAGCGCGTCGTAATACTTCGTGACCACCGGTCCGCGCACGATGATCTCGCCAATTTCACCTGCGGGTAATTCGCGCGCTTCGGCCAATGTGCCGATCGGCTCGTCGTTGATCGCGATGATTTTCACATCGATCTCGGGCAAAGGCCGACCGACGCAGGCGCCACGCATCGTTTTCGAATCTATCTCGTCAGCCGAAACCGAACTGATCGGCAGCGATTCGGTGGCGCCGTAAGGACTGCAAAGTCGACCGTTGGTCAGCCAACGTTCAGGTTTTTCCCACAAGGCCGCAGGCACAGGTGCGCCGGCGCAAAGCACGCGCTTCATCGTCGGCAGCGTGAGATTGTGCGCGAGGCAATGTCGCTGGATCTTGAGCCAGAGCGTCGGTGAGCCGAAGGAGTTCGTGACGCCTTCCTGTTGAATCGCCTGCACGATTTTCGCCGGGTCCACCTGCGCAGGTCGGCGCGGATCAATCTCGGGCACGACGGTCGTCATGCCGAGGGCGGGATTGAAAAGCGCGAAGACCGGCAGCATCGGCAAATCCACTTCGCCGGGTTCGATATGGTAATGATCGCGAATGAGCCGCACCTGCGCCTCGAACATACCATGCTCGTAACACACGCCCTTCGGCGCACCCGTGGAACCGCTGGTAAACAGGATCGCCGCCAATTCATCCGCCGCCACCTCCGCCACCTCAAAGTAACCTATTAGGTTACTTTGTGACGGCCCTCCCCTGCGTAGAGATGTGTCAAAGTCACCTATTGGGTTACTTTGGCGGGCCGTGAGCGAAGGGCTGGCGGTGACGCGGATTTGCACGCTGGCGAAGGTGCGGAAGAAGACGCGGCTGATCGCTTGCGCGAGCGGGATGCCGATGAGCGCGCGGGGTTGCGAACGCGCGACGCAGCGCAGGAAACTCTTCAAGCCCATGCCGGGATCGATGACGACGGGCACGGCGCCGATTTTGAACAGCGCAAAGACCGAGGCGATGAGCGGCAGGCCCTGTTTCACCATCACGAGCGTGCGGTCGCCGCGTTTGAGACCGGCGGCGGCTAAGCGCGCACACCACGCGTTAACCTCGGCATCGAGTTCGCGAAACGAGAGCGTAAGATAATCGATGCGACCGTCAGCCGTGCGGCCGCGCGGGATTTTCAGCGCCGGACGGTCGGGCTGTCGTGCCGCCATCAACGGCAGGTGACGCGCGATGTTGGCGGAGTCCGGCATGCGCCCGCCTCAAAGATGTTTCAGCGCCGGCTCGTGGCGCAACAAATCGGCCTGCCACGGGAGCAGGATCTCATCGAGCTGGCTGGGCTGGCGCGCGATGCGGGCGAGCTGCGTGCGATTGGCGATGAGCGTCGGCTCGAGCGAAAGTTTTTTGGCCACACGGTCCCGATCGTTCTTGATGCGATCCTGCAACTCGACCTCGGCTTGCGTGAGCGGCGCGTTGTTCGGATCGCGTTTGCGCTGACGACGCGGAAGTGTCTGCGGATCACGCTGGAGACCGGCTTTGACCGCGGCGGTCAGCGACGGGAGGAGGCGCGGGTGGCGCTTGCCGAGGTTGACGCTGGCGAGAATCGTTTCGAGCGACTCGCCGTTTTCAGCAGCGTTGGCGAGCGTGATCAACCGTTCGTTGTTGCAGACTTTAAACGGCGGCACGTCGAGGCGCTCGGCGGTTTCTTCACGCCAATGCCAGACCGCGTGCAACACGGAGAGGCCTGCGCCGCGGAGTTGTTCGCTTTTGCCAATGCGCCAGGCGTTTTCGTCGCGCGGGGCGAAGCCGGTGAGACCGGATTCGATCTGCGCTTCGCATTGTTGTTCGAGCCAACCCATGCGATTGAGGCGCTTGAGCTCGCGAGTGAGAATGTCGCGCAGCGCCGGCAGGTGCCAGACGTCGAGCGCAGCGTAATCGAGCATCTTCTGCGTGAGCGGACGCTTGGACCAGTTGGCCTTTTGCGAGTCCTTGGAAAGCTTTACGCCGAAATGATCCTCAAGCAACGAAGCAAGGCCGACGCGCGGGCGATTGAGCAACTGCGCGGCGAGCATGGTGTCGAAGATGCTCTTCGGCCGGAAACCGCAGAAATCATGCAGCAGGCGAATATCGAAATCGCAGCCGTGCATGATGAGATGTTTCTTCGCGAGACGCGTCCACAATCCGTCGAGTTTGAGCGGCGCCTGCGTGTCCACCATGAAGACTTCCTTGCCCACGAGAAACTGCAGCAGGCAGACGCGGGTTTTGTAGTGATACATGTTGTCCGCCTCGGTATCGAGTGCGACCTCGTCCACGCGATCGAGGGCCTTGAGCAGGGGCTCAAGCTGGCCGGGCTGGTCTATGAGCAGGTAGGCGGGCGGTTTGGAAGTCACTTTGATTTTCAGCAGGCGGCGCAACGGCGCCGGTAAATAGCGAGCGATCATATCAGGCCCAAGCGGTCAAAAACGCATCAGTCAGTTGCGGCAAATCGTTGCTGTAACCGCCCTCAAGGATGGCGGCGGCGGGCAGGCGGGAATCTTTGAGCCATGCGCCCAGTGTGGCAAAGTCGTCTGTTTCCAAAGTCATTTCAGTGATCGGATCGTGCACATAGGCATCGAATCCGGCTGATACGAGCACGAGTTCCGGGTCGAAGGCGAGCACGGCTTCCCAAGAATCCTTAAGCGCGGCCATGTGCTGTTCTCGCGGGGTAAGCGGGGCGACCGGCCAGTTCAGGCAGTTGTCAAAACTCGTCGTGCCCGTGCCGGGATAGCCGGGATATTGATGAATCGAGGTAAACAAAATCCCATCCTGCCCGTGCAAAATAGCCTCGGTGCCGTTGCCGTGATGCGCGTCGAAATCCCAAATCGCCACACGAGCGACGCCATCTCGCCGGGCCGCCAAGGCCGCGATCGCAATCTGGTTGAGATAGCAAAATCCCATGGCCTGCCCCGCCGTAGCGTGGTGGCCGGGCGGGCGCATCAACGAAAACACCTTCTGCCCTGCTCGCGCCGCCTGCATGGCGGCCAACGCGGAACCCACGGCGCGGCGCGCGTGATCGCCGATGCCGTCGAAATACGGCGTGTCGGCGTCAAAATCGTCCGGAATGACGAGGCGCTTGAGATGCGTGGCGCTGTGCGCAAGCCGCAGATCGTCATCCGTCGCGGCTACCGGCACGCGCCATTCCCAATCGGGATGCGCCTGACGCAGATGCGCCGCGGTTCGCAAGGTGCGCGCCGGTTGCTCCGGGCGGGCGGAGGAACAGTAATTGGCGCATTGCGGGTCGTGAAAGATGAGCATGGGCGTGACGCGATGTCGTGTGATCTTCCCCACTTCTTCCAAATTTTAAGCCCAAGAGAAAGAGAATGATTAAGCGAAAGAGGAAAGATTGGCAGGGAGTGACCCGCAGCCTTATGGAGAGGCCATGAAAGTCGTCGTTCTCTGCTCTGGCGGAATGGATTCTGTGACTGCGCTACACTGGGCGCGGGCACAGCATGACGTCACGGCGGTGCTGAGTTTTGATTACGGCGCCAAACACAACGCACGCGAGTTGCCGTTTGCGGCCGAGCATGCCGCGGCAGCGGGCGCGCGGCACGAGGTCATCAATCTCGATTTTGTGAACCGGCTCTTCACGTCTGATCTATTGAAAAGCGGCGGTGAGATACCCGAAGGGCACTACGAAGCGAAAAACATGAAGCAAACCGTGGTGCCGTTTCGCAACGCGATCATGCTGAGCATCGCGTGCGGTTTCGCCGAAAGCGTCGGCGCCGAGGGCCTCGTCATCGCCGCACACGGCGGCGACCATGCGATCTATCCGGACTGCCGCGAAGATTTTATGCAGGCGATGGGTGAAACCATGCGCCTCGGCACTTACGCGCAGATCCAATTGCTCCGTCCATTCGTCACCTTGACCAAGTCCGATATCGCACGCCAAGGCGCGGACCTCGGCGTGGACTACGCGCGCACTTGGTCGTGCTACAAAGGCGGCGAGCGTCATTGCGGCAAATGCGGCACCTGCGTGGAACGTCGCGAAGCGTTCATCGAAGCCGGCGTAGCGGATCCGACGATCTACGACTACACCGGACCGCTGCCGCAAAAGCCTGCCAGCTCGGGTTGAATCCGCCCATGCTCATCTCCGAGATTTTCTATTCCATCCAAGGTGAAGGCCTGCTGACCGGCGTGCCATCGGTCTTTGTGCGCACGAGCGGATGCAACCTGCGCTGCAATTGGTGCGACACGCCCTACGCTTCGTGGAAACCGGAAGGAACGCAGATGTCGGTCGACGAAATCGTGGCTGCTATAAAACAACATACCGCAGCACGACACGTGGTGCTGACCGGCGGCGAACCGATGTTGGCCAAAGAATTGCCTGAACTCGCCGCAGCGTTGAAATGCGATGGTTACCATCTCACGATCGAAACCGCCGCGACGATCGCGCCGAACGGCATCGCGTGCGATCTGGCGTCGTTGTCGCCGAAGTTGAGCAATTCCACACCGGACGCGCGGCTCGACGACACGTGGCGCCAAAAGCACGAGCAAACCCGCTGGCAGCCGGAAGTCGTGCGCGCGTGGATTGAGGCTTACGATTTTCAACTCAAGTTCGTGGTCGCGAACGAAACCGACGTCGCCGAAATCGAATCCATGCTAAGCGCCTTGCCACCGGTGCCCGCGCATCGCGTGCTGTTGATGCCGGAAGGCACCGACATGGGTAAACTGCGCACGCGGGCGGCATGGCTGCCGGAGTTGTGCAAGGCGCGCGGTTATCGCTACGCGCACCGGCTACATGTCGAGTTGTTCGGCAATACTCGCGGCACATGAGCACAAAACGACGACGGTTGGTGCCGGCGGTGTATCCGCCAAAAAAACTCTCCGTTGAACTCGAAGAGCTGCGCACCCGGTTGGGACAACAACCGGTCACGTTGCGCGAGGTGATCTACAAATTACGCGGCCGGGCCTACACGCTGATTTTGATTCTGCTCGCGCTGCCGTTCATCACGCCGATTCCCCTGCCGGGCTTGTCCACGCCGTTCGGTCTCGCCATCGCGTTCATCGCGCTGCGTCTCACCTTGGGCCAGCGGCCTTGGTTGCCCAAGAGGTTACAACGCAAACCACTGCCGGCGGGTTTTTTCACCAAGGTATTCGCAGTGGCGGGCAAGGTCATCGCGTTACTGGAATCTTTTTTGCGTCCGCGGCTGGCGTTCATCAGCGCCACCGGACCGATGCAGCAAATTCATGCATTGTTCATTTTGATCTCGGCGCTCGCGTTGCTGCTGCCGTTGCCAATTCCGTTCAGTAATTCGTTTCCAGCGTGGACGATTTTACTGCTGGCCGCCGGTTTATTGGAACGCGACGGCTTGTTCATCTTGCTCGGCTATTTCGTCTTCGTGCTGGGTGTGTGCTACTTCATCCTACTCGGCGAAGCGACCCAACAGGTAATCGACGCTGCGGTTCATTGGTTCAGTAGGTGAGGCGGGATCAGCGATCCCGCCCTACAGTCAGTTACTCGTAATCTTCTCCGGGATAGACCGTGCCATCGATCAAGGTCGCGATACAGTGCGTGGTATATTCAAAGAGATCGCCATCGTAGAGTGCTAGGTCGGCATCCTTGCCCACAGTGATCGAACCCGTGCGGTCGGCAACACCGAGCAGTTTCGCGGCGTCAATGGTCACGCAGGCGAGCGCATCGTCAAAGGCCAAGCCATTGGCCGCGGCGATGGCGGCTTCGAACAAAACGATGCGCGTCTTCGGCACGTAGTTTTCATAACCGCTCTGCAACGCGAACGGAATGTCCGCGGCCTTTAGCTTCGCGGCGGTTTCCATGCTCAGGTTTTCCTGATCGCCGAAACTGCGCGCCATCGTCGGGTGCAAGATGACGGGAAAGCCTGAGGCCTTGATTTCATCGAGCACCAGCGGCGCGTCGGAGCAGCCGTCGAGAATGATCAAGAGGTTGAACTCCTTCGCGACGCGGATCGCAGAGAGAATATCCTGCTGCCGGTGCGCGGTGATGAGCAATGGCTGTGAACCGTCGAGCGCGCGCGCAAGTGTTTCGAGACGCAGATCGCGCGCGGGACGCTTGGACTCGTCCTCGGCCGCACGCTTTTTCACGTAAGCCTGCGCTTTGATGAGTTCGGCGCGCAGCAGCGCGACGGCTTTGCTGCGCGTGCCGGGCGCCTTGCCGGCTTCGGAAGTCGTGCCGCTGCTGCCAAGCGAGGCTGCGATCATCGCGTCGGGTTTGATCGCGTCTTCATCGGCCGTGCGACCGTGCGTCTTGGCAACCATGGTCTGTCCGGAGATCAACATGCCGGGTGCGTGACCAGTATTGACCGTAGTAATGCCAAATGAACGCACATAGGCGACAAGCGGGTCGCGCGGATTGTAGGCGTCGATCGCACGCAGTTCGGGCTGCATCGCAGCAGACTTTTCCAACATATCCTGATCTTCGTCCTGATTAAAAATGCCGCTGAGGCCAACGGTAGCTCGCGCATCAATGAGACCGGGCGTGACCACCTTCGCACGCAGCACGCGATGATCGGCGGTATAAAACGTGTCCTTAGCGGAACCGACAAAGACGATCTTACCATCGCGCACGAGCACGAGACCGTCAGAAATCGGTTCGCCGTCCATCGTGTAAACCATGTCGCCATGAATCGCGACCGGCATGGTGGTTTCGTCTGCGCTCAAACCGGACGCGAGGCAAAGCGCGCCGAGCGAAAATTTGAGACAGCGAGAGAATGCGGAGAAAGTCATGGCGGGTCTTATTGGTGTTCGTGGTGAGCGAAGGATTCGCCGAAGCAGCAAAGGTAGGCGGATTGCGGATGACCGGCACCGGGACCGCCAACTGCATAGATGCGATCCTTTTCGTTGGCGCGATCGAAGACTTTGCGCCCTTCCACCCATGTTTGTTCGACGTGAGTGTATACGCTGAGCGGGTCACCCGAGAGTATGATAAAGTCGGCGTCTTTTCCCGGTTCAAGCGAACCGATGCGATCAGCGAGTCCAAGAATCTCAGCATTGGCCAGCGTGAGCGCACGCAGTGCGCCTTCGCGGCTCATGCCCGCACGAACCATGAGCGCAGCAGAGCGGATAAAAAAGCGCGAATCCGTCACGCCGTCGTCGGTGTGCATGCCAACGGTGACACCGGCCTCTTCCAACACGCGCCCGGTTTTGAAGTTGAGATCGCGTGCTTCGAGTTTTCCTCCGGGCGAATCAATCGCGATGACCGAACACGGCACGCCGGCTGCGGCGATTTCCGGTGCAACCTTCCAGCCGTCACTGACGTGGTGCAGCGCAACTTTGAAACCGAACTCCTTGGCCAAGCGGAGAACCGTAATGATGTCGTCGTGGCGGTGAGTGTGATGCTGCACGATGCGTTTGCCGTCGAGCACCTCGACGAGTTCCTCGAGCGCGAGATTACGCTCGGGCCGCTTCGATTCATCGTCGCCAGCCTTCGCGAGTTTTTCTTTGTATTCACGAGCCTTGATGAATTGCTCGCGCACAAGGGCGACGGATTTGGCGCGCGTGCCAGGGAATCCGTTTTTTCCGCTGAGAGAGTTAGTGCCGTTGGCCATCTTGAGGCCGCCGGCGATCGTGCCGTCGGGCATGGTGATCAGCATGTCGTCAATCACGCGGGCTTCGCGGAGTTTGAGATAAAGTGTCTGGCCGCTGATGAGATGGCCCGAGCCGGGCATGACGTTGACGGTGGTGATGCCGCCGCTGCGCGTTTTCTGAAAACGCGGATCGCGCACATTGATGGAATCGAGCACGCGCGTCTCGGGTTGGATGGGGCTGGAACTATCACCACCGCTGCCACCACCAATGTGGCTGTGCGAGTCAATCACACCGGGCATGATGACCTTGCCGGTTACATCGACGATTTGCACGTCGGATGAAAGCCGCACAGTGCGCGCATCGCCGACGGCGGTGATCTTACCGTCCTGCACCAACAGCAGGCCGTGCTCAATCGGCTCACCGGTGATGGGAATGATGGTGGCGCCAGTGAAGGCGATCGGTGTTTCCTGGGCGTGAAGGGTAACGGCCGCGATCAACGCAAGCCCGCACAATAATCGGGGAAGCATGTATCGAGGAAACTCACCGAGCCGCATCGCGGCAAACGGAAACGTGGTAGTGCGCGTTGTTGGCGAATGTTCGTAATACGAACATTCGCCACGGCAGAATAACAAAGGCGCGATCAGCGATCTCGCCCTACATTTCAGAATTCGTCGAACGCGATTTGTTGGGGGGAGACGCCGAGGGTGGCGAGCATCTTGGTGCAGGCCTTGATCATCATCGGCGGACCGCAGAGATAAAACTCAACCGCTTGGGGATTTGGATGATCGCGGAGGTATTGGTTGAGGACAACTTCGTGAATGAAACCAGTCAGGCCGCTCCAGTTGTCTTCCGGTTGTGGCACAGACAGCGCGAGACGGAAGCTGAAGTTGGCATGCTGGCGTGCGAGGTTCTCGAAATAATCCGCGTAGAAAATCTCCTGCCGTGAACGCGCGCCATACCAGTAGCTGACCTTGCGGTGCGTGTGTTCTGTTTCGAACAGATGCGAGAGATGTGCGCGAAGCGGGGCCATGCCAGCGCCACCGCCGATGTAAACGGCTTCTTTTTGTGTGGGCTTGAGGTGGAAGTCGCCGAAGGGACCAATCACGGTGACGGTGTCGCCGGGCTTGAGGTTAAACATGTAAGCCGAGCCGACGCCGGGCGGGCAGTCTTGGCCGGGCGGCGGAGTGGCGATGCGAATATTGAAGCGCAGCGTGGACTCGGTGGCGGCGTTGCTCGCGAGCGAATAGTTATTGCGGCGACCGCTGGCGGGATTTTTCGCGACGAAATCGAAAACGTGCTGTGCGCGCCAGACGGAGGCGTAGGGCTCGGGAATGTCGAAATCGGCAAAGCGGATTTCGTTGTAAGCAGGAATGTCGAATTGCAGGTAATCGCCGGGCGCAAAGACGAGTTTTTGCGCGACATCGATTGGTTCGAGCACGAGTTCCTTGATAAAGGTGGCGACGCTGCGATTAGAGACGACGCGGAACGTGAAAGTTTTCTGCTCACGCGCACCTGAACCACCGGGTCGGCGAACATTGAGCCAGAGCCGTCCATTACGTTCCTCCAACGGATAGGTGGCGAGGCCACGGCAAATGGGCGGACGCGCAGGCGAACCATCAGCAAGATGAAACCGGCCGTTGTGTTTGGGGCACTCGATGATTTTGCCCTTCACCAAACCATCGGCGAGGTGGGTGTTACCGTGCGTGCAGACGCCATCAGTGGCGTAAAGCCGACCTTCGTCATCGCGGTAAAGCGCGTAGGTTTTGTGATCGTGATCAAAACGAATAACGTCTTCGCGGCCGAGATCGGCAGCAGCGCAGATTTCGATCCAGCCCTCGGCATCGGGGGTGGCGTCGACACGACCGACCGCGGGCTCGGAGTGGCGCGCGGCCGGTGGCGGAAGTTTGCGGCGAACGTAATGGCCGGGATCTTTCACCTGCCGGAGAATGGTGGGAATGATTTCGCGAAACGCCTCGGCGATGCTGCCGTAGGGTTTAGGCATGTCGTGTTTCACGAGCGCGTGAAGACGCGGCAGATTGTAATACGGCACGAGCGGGAACATGTGATGCTCCACATGGTAGTTCATGTTCCAATACAGATACCGGTGGATTGGATTCATGTATACCGTCCGGCAGTTGAGCCGGTGATCGAGGACGTTCTCAGCGAGACCGGCGTGTTGCGTGTAACCGTAAACGAGCATGAGCCACGTGCCGAAAATGTTGGGCAGGCCCACAAACATCAGCGGCAGAATGCTGCGAGTGTAGAGGGAAAGCGCGATGACGCTGGCGTAAATGAGAACGTAGATGCGCGCGCGGAAATAGATTTTGGGAAACTCGCTTTCGGGAATGTAAGTTTTCTCATCCGGCAGCATGCGGCCGCAGGCATGATTCAGGATCTGCGTAAAGTAGCGCTTGTAGTTCGGCAGATTGAATATCCCTAAAATCATTTTCTTCAGATTGGGTGGGCGAGGAACGGCGATCTCGGGGTCGCGGCCGACAATGATAGTGTCGCTGTGGTGGCGTGTGTGGCTCCAGCGCCAGAGGACGGACTCGCGCATGACCATGAACGACGCGATTTCGTAGAGCGCGCGATTCATCCAATCGGTGCGAAACGCGGTGCCGTGTTCGGATTCGTGCCAGCGCGAATCCGAGGTCGAACCGTAAAGCGTGGCGTAAATCAGATACGGGAGAACCGCCCACCACGAACCCCAGAGCACGTAGGTCGCATACGCGCTGCCGAAAATTAGCGCGAACCAGAGAATCGTGTCACGAATGGCGGGACCATCGCGGCGTTCGAGCAGCTTGCGCATTTCGGCGCGCGGCACGGGACATTGATACCAATCGGCCTCAGCCAAGCCGCGCTCGACCGCCACCGCGGCGTTAGCACCAGTGAGACTGTAGTCGAGTTGCGCAGGCGAGGCGACGGTAGGGGTAGCTGCAGCAGGAGACATGGGCGGAGTGTTTAAAGGATATCAATCAGCCTAAACAACCAGCCCTTGTGACAGGCCGGTCTAAATCAAGCGACAGAGAACGCGTAAATCGTAGTGCGGCGCTGTGGCGTGCCGGGGTGCACGAGGATGTCGCCGAGATCGGGACGATGCGCACCATCGGGGTAACCTTGGCATTCGAGACAGAGACCGCCGTGACTTTTGTAAGCGCGGCCGGATTTGCCGACATTGGTGCCGTCGAGTGACATGCCGGTGTAGAACTGCAGGGCACAATCGTTGGTGGAAACTTCGAGCACGCGACCAGAGCGTGGTTCGGTGACGCGCGCGACGAGCGTCGGAGTGGCGGAAGCCGAAGCGCGGATGAAATAGTGTTCGCCGTGAGCACGATAGATTCCCGGGAGCGCATCGCGCAAGGGACGGGGTTGCGTGAGATCGTTGCCTGTGCCGGCGACTGGCGTGAGTTTGCCGGAAAGCGTCATGGTTGCATCAGCGGCGGGCACGACTTCGGTAGCGAGGATTTGCACATGATGATCGAGCACGTCACCGCTCCCCTCGCCTGCGAGATTGAAATAAGAATGCTGAGCGAGTGACAGTGGCGTCACGCGATCACTGGTGGCGTGCGATTCGACGATGAGTTCATTTTTGTCCGTGAGAGTGTAGGTGACAGTCACGTCGAGATTGCCGGGATAACCTTCTTCGCCGTCCGGGCTGAGATAAAACAACACCAGTGACGACGCGGTCGCGGATTTCACGGTCCAGATACGTTTATCGAAACCAACGACACCGCCGTGCAAGTGATTAGGGCCGTCGGTTAAGGCGACTTGGCGCGTGCCGTCAGGCAAACGGAGTTGCCCCGCCGTAAGACGACCGGCGATGCGTCCGATGATGGCACCGAAATACGGATGACCGGCGAGATAGCGGTCGAGCGTGTTGAAGCCGAGCACCACATCGGCGAGTTCGCCGTGACGATCCGGCACGCGCAGCGCAGTGATGATACCACCGTAAGTGATAATATCAGCGGAGGCGCCGGAAGCGTTACGCAGAGTGTATTTTTCGACGGGAGTGCCGTCAGAAAGCGTGCCGAAATGTTGTGGGGTCATGGAAATTATTGGTGACGCTGCCAGTCGAGTTTGTGCCGGTCGATCCAGCGGTAATGATCGGCATAGCGTAGGCCCGCTGCAGAGTTTTCATCGAGAACCACCGTGGCGCGCGGATGCAATTGCAGGGCAGAGCCGGGACAAATGGCGGAAAGCGGACCTTCGACCATGTGTTCAACGGCACGAACCTTGGCCGGGCCAAACGCGAGCAACAAACAACGCCGCGCATCAAGAATCGTGCCGATCCCCATGGTGATGGCATGCTTGGGCATGGCTTCAAGCGAGCCAAAGACCTCGCTGTTGTCGCGCAGCGTTTGCTCGGAAAGAATCTTTATCCACGTGCGCGAACGGAGCGAACCGGTGGGTTCGTTGAAGCCGATGTGGCCGTTGCGACCGAGACCGAGAAGCTGGATATCGATGCCGCCCGCGTCGGCGATGCGGCGCTCATAATCGCGACATTCCTCGTGCAAATCGGCCGCGATGCCGTTGGGCACGTGCGTGCGCCGGCGATCGATATTGATGTGACGAAAGAGGTTTTCGTCCATGAAGTATCGATACGACTGCACATGATCCGGCGGGAGACCGACGTATTCGTCGAGGTTGAAGGTCGTGACCTTCGAGAAATCGAGATCCTCCTCGCGATGCAGGCGGATGAGTTCCTGATAGAGACGCAACGGCGTGCGGCCGGTCGCAAGGCCAAGCACGGCATCGGGCTTTTCGCGCACGACGCGAGCAATGATCTTCGCGCCAAGAATACAACCGGCGTCGGGGTTATCGCGGATGAGAACTTCCATGGGCGCACGCTATACCAAAGGAAAGCCGGCATTGAATCCGAAAGTGAGACATAGAAGCGAACGCGGCAAAATTGCG
>Ga0207868_1001243_pt1 | contig 19159 bp, 17 predicted proteins | sample Passage237B_FD_187370 | JGI IMG/M metagenome (GOLD analysis project Ga0207868, IMG submission 187370) | Cellulose adapted compost microbial communities from Newby Island Compost Facility, Milpitas, CA, USA - Passage2 37B (SPAdes) (version 3) ... | reverse complement strand
CCGCCACTGGTGCCGACGGCATCCGCCTCGCCCAGTTCAACGAGGCCCCGGCGGGGCAGACCGTATTCCATCTACACTTTCACGTGATCCCGGTCTATGAGGGGGTGCCGTTCGGCGCCCATGCCGGCGGTCGTGCCGACGATGACGCGCTGGCGGCGCTCGCCAGGGACATCGCGGCCAAGCTCTGAGACTCCTTCCGCGACGCGACCGCCGACGCCTCGCCGACGATCCGCCGCCTTCCATGAAAGGCGCACAGTCCATATGGACCAGACTGCACACACACCGACCCGGCAGGACCGGCCGGGTTTTGCCGACCTTTTCGCTCCCAAGCTGCTGACGGTCCTGCGGGAAGGCTATGGCCTCGCCGACCTGCGGACCGACGCCGTTGCCGGCCTGACGGTGGCGGTGGTGGCCCTGCCGCTTTCCATGGCCATCGCCATCGCCTCGGGCGTCACCCCGGATCGCGGGCTCTATACCGCCATCATCGGCGGCTTCCTGGTGTCGCTGCTGGGCGGCAGCCGCTTCCAGATCGGCGGGCCGGCCGGCGCCTTCATCGTGCTGGTCGCGGCCACGGCAATGCGCCACGGCTACGAAGGGCTGATGCTGGCCACCTTCCTTGCCGGCCTGTTCCTGCTCGTCATCGGCTATGCGCGGCTCGGCACCTACATCAAGTTCATCCCCTATCCTGTGACGGTCGGCTTCACCGCCGGCATCGCGGTCATCATCACCGCCAGCCAGCTGCGCGACATGTTCGGCCTGGCGCTGGACGGAGCCGAGCCGGGCGATTTCGTGCCCAAGCTGCGCGCGCTTTTCGCCGTGGCCGACACCTTCACCCCGGCTGCGGTCGGCATCGCGCTGCTGACGATCGTGGTGATTGCCGGGCTGCGCCGCGTGCGGCCGACCTGGCCCGGCATGCTGATCGCCATCGTGGTGGCATCCGCCGCCGCCTATCTGCTGGCGCTGCCGGTGGAAACCATCGGCACCCGCTTCGGGGGCATCCCGCGCACGCTGCCCTGGCCGGCGCTGCCGGATTTCAGCCTCGACAAGATTCGCGCCGTGCTTCCGGACGCGATCGCGTTCGCGCTGCTGGGTTCGATCGAATCGCTGCTTTCGGCCGTTGTCGCCGACGGCATGACCGGCCGCCGCCACCGTTCGAACTGCGAGCTCGTCGCGCAGGGCTTCGCCAATGTCGGCTCGGCCGTGTTCGGCGGCATCCCGGTCACCGGCACCATCGCCCGCACCGCCACCAACATCCGTGCCGGCGCGCACGGGCCGGTGTCGGGCATGCTGCATGCGGGCTTCCTGCTCGTCTTCATGCTGGTCGCGGCACCGCTGGCGAGCTACATCCCGCTGGCGGCGCTGGCCGGCATGCTCGCGGTGGTCGCCTGGAACATGGTGGAAAAGCCGGCGATCGCAGCCCTCGTCCGCTCCTCGGCGGGGGACGCCTTGGTGCTTGCCGTAACCTTCCTGCTGGTCGTCTTCCGCGACCTGACGACGGGCATCGTCGTCGGCTTCTCGCTGGGCGCGGTGATCTTCATCCACCGCATGTCGAGCGCGGTCGCCGTGGAGCAGCACTCGCCGCCGGTCCAGGAGGACAGGCCGGACGACGCCAACGGCCAGCGCGTCGCTTACGACCCGGCCTTCGGCTCCGACCCCGAGGTCGTCGTCTACCGCATCTCGGGCGCGTTCTTCTTCGGCGCGGCCTCGATGGTGGGCACGGTGCTCGACCGCATTGCCGATCGCCACAAGGCCTTCGTGCTCGACTGTTCGGCGCTGCCTTTCCTCGATTCGACGGCGGCCGACGTGATCCGCGCCGCCGCCAGGAAGGCGACGCGGGCGGGGGTCCGCTTCTTCGTCGCGGGCGCTTCGCCCGAAGTGCGCCGCATGCTGTTCGCGCACGGCGTGCGCCCGCCGCTGGTGCGCTTCAAGGCGACCACGCAGGCCGCCCTTGCCCAGGCGCATGGCGAGCGCAGGAAGGCGGCCGCCTAGCGCGCGGCCGCGAGCGTCCGGCCGCCTGCCGGCCGCCGCGATATTCCCCGCCAGGTGAGCGCGGCGCCCGCGGCCCCGATCGCCGCCGCAGCGGCGACTCCGATCATCGGCTGCGGCCCGCCGAAGAAGACCTCGTGCATGATGCGGCCGGGCATGAAGGTGAAGAAGCCGGCGAGCACCAGCGCCCCGACATAGGTGAGCTGCATCGCCAGTCGATGCTTGGCGATGCGCCGCAGCCGCGCCAGCGTCACGCCCCGCCACAGCGCGAAGAGCGTTCCGACCGAAAGAAGATGGATCGGGCTCCACGGCCCGAACATGCGGATCGTGTGGATGAAGAAGGAGGACAGGCAGACCGCGAGCATCAGGCCGACCCAGATGCGCCCGCCGATGCGGTGCAGCCTGTCGCCCTTGCGGCGGAACAGCACGAAGCCACCGAGGCCGAAGGCGAGCACGGCGGCAAGCGTGTGGATCTGGATGGCGGGCGAGGCGGAAAGAAGCGGCGTGAAGTCCATGGCGAATTCCTTGGGCTACGGGTGGCGCCGAGGCGCCGGCTGCGGCGCTGCGTTGCGGCTGGCGGCGAATTCGCCTATCGGACGGCTCCGATCAAACCTGACTTCGCAACCGACCGGAGCCATACGTGAGCGACGGCCCCTTGCAGTTCACGATGCGCGAATTGCAGCGCCTCTCGACGGCGCCGCGCTTCTGGGCGGTGATCGTCGCCGTCTCCGTGCTGCTGGGTCTGGTCGGTCCGTTCGGTACCTATGACGGGCTGAGGCTGCCGGCGCGCCTCGCCTACTGGACGGCCACCGTCATTGCCACGTGGCATGTCGGCTTCGGCGTCGTCGCCTTCCTGTCGAAGCTGTGGCCGGGCGGGCGTCCCGGGTCGGTCGCGCCCTATCTGCTGTTCGGCGCGGTGGCGGGGCTGCCGGTGACGCTCGTCGTGTGGGCGTTGAATGCAGCTGCGTTCGAGGGCGAGGCGATCGCGTTCCTGCCGCTGCTCGCCTACACGGTTGCCATCTCGGCCGTCGTCTCGGCGGTCGTGGCGCTGTTCGTTCCGCAGCAGGCGAGGGCGACCGCCACGCCCATGCCGGCCGCGCCCGAACAGCCGAAGCGGCCCCCCATCCTCGACCGGCTGCCGCCGCACCTGCGCGGCAACCTCGCCTACATGACCATGCAGGATCACTACGTCGACGTGCACACCGACAAGGGGAGCACGCTGATCCTGATGCGCTTCGCCGATGCGATTGCCGAAGCCGAACCGGTCGAGGGGCTGCGAATCCACCGCTCGCACTGGGTTGCCACCGCCGAGGTGGCCCAGTCCGTGCGGGTCGGCGGCCGCCTGATGCTGAAGGTGAAGGATGGCGCGCTGTTGCCCGTCAGCCGCTCCTATGTCGAGGCGGTGCGCTCCGCCGGGCTGGCCTGAGCGGGCGCCTTCGCCTCATCCGCCTTGCCGATGCTGCCCTTCGCCTCTTCCACCTTCGCCTTCTCGCCCTTCGCCCACACCAGCGTCTTGTAGTCAAAGCCGTAGGCGAGCGTCGGCTTGACGACCTGGAAGTAGGGCGAGAGGTCGAAGTCGCGCGGCGTGTAGAGCGAATAGTGTCGGATATGCAGGATCTCGCGCCGCGAATAGTGCGACTGCGCCGAAGCCCTTCCGGGTGCCAGCGTGACCTCCGGCAGGATCGGGTAGCGGATCTGCTCGAAGGCCTGCGCGATCATGGTCGAGCAGATGGCGCGGGTCGGGTCGCCCGAACCGAAGGCGATCATGCGCCGGCGCCAGCGCACCGGTACTGGTGGCGTCGGAAAGAAATAGCGCAGCATGTCGAAGACGTTCTTCATGTCGTAGCGCGTGCCGAGCCGCGCGATCATGAAGTCGACGACCGCCTGCCGGTCGTCGGGCGTGAGCCCCAGCGGCCGGCAGATGCGGGTGTTGTAGGTCTTGTACTTGGACAGCGGCACCGCCACGCAGCCCTGGCCGAGATTGACCTCGACGAGCCGCGGCCGCTCGGAGCCGTCGGCGGGCTGCGGCAGCGCGTCGCCCACATAGAGCGCCGAATGCGACCAGGTCGATTGCGTCAGATACTTGATCGCCGCCGAAATCTTCTGGTTGCCCTCGACCAGGAGCACGTCGCCGGGCTGCAGCGTGCGGTGGAGCGTCTCCGGATCCGAAGGCGTGTAGGGCTGGTAGCCCGAGGATTCGGTCTCGAGCCACTTGGCCAGCCGCCGGCCGACCCGGTCGAGAAGGGTCTCCGGCCCGAGCTCGATGCTGCTACCCTGTTGCATGCCCGGCACTATGCCTTCTGGCGTCGCCGATTTGAAGCCGGGCGCAGAGCACCATGCGTCGCATCGTTTTGCGATCGCGGCCGGGCCTCGGCAGGCTCGCTGCGCCATATTGGCGCGGCCGCGCGCAGCGCTTTCCCAGACGGCCGAACGTGCTAAAGGCGGAGCATGATGTCCCAGCCCTTGCTGTCCGACGCAGAATGAATGACGCAACACCCGCGCACCGGCCGGCGCGACCTGCCCTTCATCTCGGCATCGACACCGGCGGTACCTATACCGACGCGGTGCTGTGGGCGGACGAGGGCGAGGCCGGAGCCCCGAGCGGTGCTGACGGCCGGCTCGCAAACGGGATCGTCGCCAAGGCCAAGGCGCTGACCACCCGTCACGATCTCGCCATCGGCATTGCCGGGGCGGTCGATGCGGTGCTGCAAAAGGCCGAAGTGCCGCCTTCGGCGGTGAAGCTCGCGGCAATGTCCACCACGCTCGCCACCAACGCGCTGGTGGAGGGACAGGGAAACCGCGCCGCCCTGGTCATGCTTGGCTTCGACGAGGCGGACCTCGCCCGCGACGGGCTTGCTGCCGCACTGGGGACCGACCCGGTGCTGCGGCTTGCCGGAGGCCACGACGTGCACGGCAACGCACGGCCGCTGGACCTCACGCCGCTCGAGGCGGCGCTGCCGGAGCTGGCGAGGTCGGTCACCGCCGTCGCCGTCTGCGCCATGTTCGCCGTGCGCAACCCCGCCCACGAGCTGGCCGCTGCGGAACTCATCCGCGCGCGCACCGGCTTGCCGGTCACCATGAGCCACGAACTGTCGGCAAAGCTCGGCGGTCCGCGGCGCGCGCTGACGACGCTGCTCAATGCCCGCCTGATCGGCCTCATCGACCGGCTCATCGCCGCGACCGAAGGCTTCCTCGCCGCGCGCGGCATTGCCGCCCCGCTGATGGTGGTGCGCGGTGACGGCGCGCTGGTTTCCGCCGCCTTCGCCCGCCAGCGGCCGATCGAGACGATACTGTCCGGCCCCGCGGCGAGCCTCGTCGGCGCCCGCCACCTGACCGGCCTGGCGGATGCGATCGTCTCGGACATCGGCGGCACGACAACGGATGTGGCGGTGCTCGAGGCCGGCCGTCCGCGCCTCGATCCCGAGGGCGCGACCGTCGGAGGCTTCCGCACCATGGTCGAGGCAGTGGCCATGCGCACCTTCGGGCTGGGCGGAGATTCCGAGGTCTCGCTCGCCGAGGGCGGGCTGGAGCCGCGCCTGAAGCTCGGGCCGCGCCGCATCGTGCCGCTGTCGCTCGCAGCCCAGCTGCATGGGGCGGGCGTCGTCGCCATCCTGGAGCGGCAGCTTGGCGCCAATCCGGGCCGGCTCGACGGGCGGCTCGCCTTCCGCTCCGGTCTCTCCGACCGGTTCACAGCCGGCCTCTCCGCTGCGGAGGCACAGCTATACGAGAAGATCGGCGAGGAGCCGCGGCCGGTGGACGGGCTGGTCGTTTCCGCAACCCGGCAAAGTACGCTCAACCGGCTGGTGGCGCGCGGCCTGGTCCATCTCGCGGGTTTCACGCCTTCCGACGCCGCGCATGTGCTCGGCCGGCAGTCGAACTGGGGTTCGGATGCCGCGCGCCTCGGGGCGGCCCTGTTCGCACGGCGCAGGGATGGCCGCGGCCAGCCGCTCGCCGCGACGCCGGAGGCAATCGCCGAGCGCGTGCTGGACGAAGTGACCCGGCGCTCGGCCGAGGTGATCCTCGAGACGGCCTTCGCCGAGGACCGCATCGGCGCGGCCGAGCTGGTCGCGCATCCGCTCGTCCAGCGGGCGCTCGAGGCGGCTCGGGGAATTGCGCGCTTCTCGATCGCGCTGGACCGGCCGGTGGTCGGTCTCGGCGCTTCGGCCTACCTCCACTACGCGGAGCTTTCCAGGCGGACCGGCAGCGCCACGCTCGTGCCCCAGGACGCCGACGTCGCCAACGCGGTCGGCGCCGTGGTCGGCCAGGTTCGCATCTCGGCCGAGGCGCTGGTGGCGCAACCCAAGCCGGGCCTGTTCCGCGTCTCGGCCGGCGCGCTCCAGCGCGACTTCGCCTCGGAGGAGGAGGCGCTGGCGCTCGCCCGCGCCGAAGCCTCGCGCATGGCCTCGGAGAAGGCCGAGGCCGCCGGCGCCGGCGTGCCTCAGGTCGAGGTGCATGAGGATATCGTCACCGCGACGGTCGAGGGCGAGCGGACCTTCGTCGAGGCCAGGGTGATGGCGATCGCGACCGGCCGGCCGCGGATCGCCGCCGACACTCAGGCGCGGTAGAGCCGAACCGGCTTTTCGCTGCGTTTCAGCGCGCCCTTCGCCTCGAGGTCGAGTTGCACGCATTTGATCCACCAGCCCGCCTTGTCGCCACCGGGAAACAGGTCTGCCGGCAGCAGCGGCACGACGCGCGGCTTGATGTCGGCGACCGCCATGCCCGGCGGCGCGTCCGGCAAAACGGCCAGCATGGCCTTTTTCATGGCCTCGTATTTGCGTGCGTCGACCCGGTGCCTCGACCCGGGAGAGATGATGTTCTCGACCTCTGTCGTCGGTCCTTTCGCCATTTCATGCCTCTTTCCGTTCGACCTTTGCGAGCCAAGGACGCGCGGCGGTCCCGATTTCCGACAACGCCGCCTTTGCTTTATCCCCGATTTGCATGAAACGCTTTGCGCGCGGCGTGAATTGACCGGCCAGTGCCGCCATGCGATTGCCGGGACAGACGATCGCTGAAGGGGATTGAATGGCTGATGACGAAGCGCGTTGACAGGAATGGCCTTGCTGTTGCGGCCGAGCTCGCCGATTTCCTCGAAAAGGAAGCCATGCCCGGCTCCGGCATCGAGCCGGCCGCCTTCTGGCGCGAACTCTCCGCGATCGTCCACGACCTCGCGCCGAAGAACCGGGCCTTGCTCGCCCGCCGCGCCGAACTGCAGGAACAGATCGACCGCTGGTATCGCGAGCATGGCGCGCCGAGCGACATGGCCGCCTATGAGCAATTCCTGCGCGACATCGGCTACCTGCTTCCCGAAGGCCCGGACTTCAAGGTGACGACCGGGAACGTCGATCCGGAAATCGCGGCCGTTGCCGGCCCGCAGCTTGTCGTGCCGGTGATGAATGCGCGCTATGCACTCAACGCTGCGAATGCCCGCTGGGGCTCGCTCTACGACGCTCTCTACGGCACCGACGCGATCCCCGAGACCGAGCCCGGCGAGCGCTCGGGTGGCTACAACGCGAAGCGCGGCGCGAAGGTCATCGCCTGGGCGCGCGAGTTCCTCGATGCCAGCGCGCCGCTCGACCGCGCCTCGTGGGCGGATGCGAAGAGCTTCGACGTTGCGATGGGAAGGCTGGCGGTGATGCTGCGCGACGGCAGCCTGACCGGGCTGATCGACGGCGCGCGGCTCGCAGGCTATCGCGGCGAGCCGAACGACCCGTCGGCCATACTGCTCGTCACCAACGGCCTGCACACGGAAATCGTGATAGATCGCAGCCACCCGATCGGCAGGGACGACGAGGCCGGCATCGCCGACGTGATCCTGGAATCGGCGATGACGACGATCCAGGACTGCGAGGATTCGGTTGCCGCCGTCGATGCCGCCGACAAGGTGGTCGTCTATCGCAACTGGCTCGGCCTGATGAAAGGCGACCTCGAGGATACGTTCGAGAAGGGTGGCAGGACGGTGACCCGCCGCCTCAACCCGGACCGCGAATACACGGGACTCGACGGCAAGCCCTTCACGCTGCCTGGCCGCTCGCTGATGCTGGTGCGCAACGTCGGCCACCTGATGACCAACCCGGCGATCCTCGACCGCGAAGGCAACGAGGTGCCGGAAGGCATCATGGACGCCATGGTGACGGCGCTGATTGCGCTGCACGACATCGGCCCGAACGGCCGCCGCGCCAACTCGCGCGCGGGTTCGATGTACGTGGTCAAGCCAAAGATGCATGGGCCCGACGAGGTTGCCTTCGCGGTCGAACTGTTCGGCCGCGTCGAGGCAGCCCTCGGCATGAAGCCAAACGCCATGAAGATGGGCATCATGGACGAGGAGCGGCGCACCACCGTCAACCTCAAGGAGTGCATCCGCGCGGCGAAGGAGCGGGTGGTCTTCATCAACACCGGCTTCCTCGACCGCACCGGCGACGAGATCCACACCTCGATGGAAGCCGGGCCGATGATCCGCAAGGGCGACATGAAGCAGGCGGCCTGGATCAATGCCTACGAGCAGTGGAACGTGGACATCGGGCTCGCCTGCGGGCTCTCCGGCCACGCCCAGATCGGCAAGGGCATGTGGGCCATGCCGGACCTGATGGCGGCGATGCTGGAGCAGAAGATCGGCCACCCGAAGGCGGGCGCCAACACCGCCTGGGTGCCGTCACCCACGGCGGCCACGCTGCACGCCACCCACTATCACCGGGTGAACGTCGCCGAGGTGCAGGCCTCGCTCGGGAGCCGCCCGCGCGCCAAGCTTTCCGACATCCTGTCGGTGCCGGTGGCGGCGCGGCCGAACTGGTCGCCCGAGGAGATCCAGAAGGAGCTCGACAACAACGCGCAGGGCATACTGGGTTATGTCGTGCGCTGGATCGACCAGGGCGTGGGCTGTTCGAAGGTGCCCGACATCAACGATGTTGGCCTGATGGAGGACCGCGCCACGCTGCGCATCTCTTCCCAGCACATCGCCAACTGGCTGCACCACGGCGTGGTGACGCGCGACCAGGTGATCGAGACGATGAAGCGCATGGCCGCGGTGGTGGATCGCCAGAACGCGGGCGACCCGAACTACCGGCCGATGGCGCCCGATTTCGACAAGTCGATCGCCTTCCAGGCCGCGTGCGAGCTGGTGCTGGAGGGACGCCGGCAGCCCAACGGCTACACCGAGCCGATCCTGCACCGCAGGCGGCTGGAACTGAAGGCGGGGCAGGGCGCATAGGTCCGCCAACCGGATACGCCGTTGCGCCAACCTCGTCCGTGAGGATCGCATGATCCTTCTCACCATCGACACCGTCGCAACTCTGTGCGCGGCCAATGTCTGGAGTGCCGATGCCGGCCGCGAGCTGGGGCGCGCCGTGCGCGACCCCGGCAAGGGCCACGCCGAAATCCTGATGGCCGTGATCGACGAGGCGCTGGCCGCGGCAGGCAGGAGCTACCGTGACCTTGGCGGCGTGGCGGCGGCGGTGGGACCGGGTTCTTTCACCGGCATCCGCGTCGGAGTGGCCGCCGCGCGCGGACTGGCCTTGGCACTGGGCGTGCCGGCGACGGGCGTCACGACGCTCGATGCACTTGCGGAAGAAGCGCGGACCGCCTTTCCCGGCAGGCCGGTGATCGCCGCGCTGGATGCCCGGCGCGACGAACTCTACGTCGCCGCTTACGGCACGGACGGCAGCCTGACCTCTGCCCCGATGGCCATGCGGTTGCCACAGGGTGCGGAACTCGCGGCCGGCGCGGATTTCGTTCTGACGGGCAGCGGCGCGCGAATGATCGCGGAGGCGGCTGGTCGGCTTTTCGACATTGCCGGCGAGGCCGCGACGGCCGACATCGCCACCTATGCGCGGCTGGCTGCCCGGCAGGGCTTTGCGGGCGGCAAGCCGAAGCCGCTCTATCTGCGCGCTGCCGACGCCAAGCCGCAGGAGGGTTTTGCCTTGCCCAGGAGGGATGGCTGATGCGCCTGCCCTTTGCGCGCAAGCGCAGCTATTCGGTGATCCGCCTGACCGGTCGCGACGCGGCCACGCTCGAGCGTCTGCACCGGGAGGACTTCTCGCGGCCCTGGTCGGCCGCGGAGTTCGAGGGCCTGCTCGGGCAACCGACCGTGTTCGGCTTCCTCGCCGTGCCGGACGGACGGCCGCGCGGCGAGGCCGTCGGCTTCGTACTGGCGAGGCTTGCGGCGGGCGAGGCGGAGATCATCACCGTGGCGGTGCAGCGCGCGCACCGCAGGCAGGGCCTCGGCCGCCGGCTCATGGATGCCGTGCTGCGCGAGCTCCATGCCCACCGCGCCGAGGCGCTGTTCCTCGAGGTCGACGAGATCAACGCACCGGCCGTTGCCCTCTACCGCGCGCTGGGATTTCGCGAGGTCGGTCGGCGCGAGGGCTACTATCAGCACGCATCAGGGCCGCGCACCGGCGCGCTTGTCATGCGTCGCGATCTTCGCTAGCGCTGGCGGCTTCAGGCGGGAGGATCGGGCAGGACGATGATCGGCTGGTTGCGTGCGGCGGCTGCGATCCTCGTCCTCATCCTGGTGACGCCACCGGCGATGCTGGCGCAGTGGCTGGCGATCAGGACGCGACTGTTCAGCGACCGCATGGTGCCGCGCCTCTGGCACCGCCTGGTCATCAAGTTGCTCGGCATCAGGCTGCAGGTGCGCGGCCGCATGCATGAGGCGCGGCCGCTGCTGCTTGCCTCCAACCATGTGTCCTGGACCGACATCATGGTGATGTCGGCGGCGGCCCCGGTGAACTTCATCGCCAAGTCCGAAATCGCGAAGTGGCCGATCGGCGGCACTTTCGCGCGACTGCAGCGCTCGGTGTTCGTCGAGCGCGAGCGAAGGCACATGTCGGGGGCGCAGGCGAGCGAGGTTGCCGAACGGCTGGCCGCCGGCGACGCCATCGTGCTGTTCGCCGAGGGCACGACGGGCGACGGCAACCTGCTCCTGCCGTTCAAGTCCACCCTGTTCGGGGCCGCGAGCCTGATGGTCGATTCCGGGCGCGCCGAAAGCGTGACGATCCAGCCCACGGCCGTCGTCTACACGCGCTTCCACGGAATGCCGATGGGCCGCCGCGAACGGGCGCGCATCACCTGGATCGGCGACACGCCGCTGTTGCCGCACCTCATGAGGCTGCTGAAGGAGGGCGCGGTCGACGTCGAGGTGCATTTCGGCGAACCGGTGGAATACCGCAAGAGTGCGAGCCGCAAGGCCGTGGCGCAGGAGGTCGAGCGCCGCGTGAAGGAGATGTTCATCGAGGCGCGCAGGGCGCCGCCGCCGGGCCGCCGCTGAGCGGGCGCGCGATACAAAGCTTCAAACCGGCCCGCACATCGGCTAGAGAGCGCGCCATGGATACCCGAACGCTCATCGAGGAGAAGACGGCGGCGCCGGCTGCGACGAAGAAGGTCTTCGTCAAGACCTATGGCTGCCAGATGAATGTCTACGACAGCCAGCGCATGACCGACGCGCTGGCGGCCGAAGGCTATGTCGCGACGGACGCGCCGGAAGAGGCCGACCTCGTGCTCCTCAACACCTGCCACATCCGCGAAAAGGCCGCGGAGAAGGTTTATTCGGAGATCGGCCGCATCCGCCAGCTCAAGGAGCAGCGCGCCCGCGAAGGCCTCGAGACGGTGATCGGCGTGGCCGGCTGCGTTGCGCAGGCGGAGGGCCAGGAGATAATCCGCCGCGCGCCCGCGGTCGATCTGGTCATCGGCCCGCAGACCTACCACCGGCTGCCCGACGCAGTGCGCAAGGCGCGCTCCGGCGAGAAGGTAGTCGAAACCGACTACGCGATCGAGGACAAGTTCGAGCACCTGCCACAGCCCCACCAGGCCGCCGTGCGGAGCCGCGGCGTGACCGCCTTCCTCACCGTGCAGGAGGGCTGCGACAAGTTCTGCACCTTCTGCGTGGTGCCTTATACCCGCGGCTCGGAGGTTTCGCGTCCGGTCACGCAGATCCTCGCGGAGGCCGAGCGGCTGGCGGCCGCCGGCGTGCGCGAGGTGACGCTGCTCGGCCAGAACGTCAACGCCTGGCACGGCGAGGGCCCGGACGGGCGGCAATGGGGTCTGGGCGACCTCCTGTTCCGGCTGGCCGAAATTCCGGGCCTCGACCGGCTGCGCTACACGACCAGCCATCCGCGCGACATGGCGGACGGGCTGATCGCCGCGCATCGCGACCTCGACAAGCTGATGCCCTATCTGCATCTGCCGATCCAGGCAGGCTCCGACCGCATCCTGAAGGCGATGAACCGCCGCCATACCGCCGAGGAATATCTGGGGCTGATCGAGCGCATCCGCGCCGCGCGGCCGGACATCGCCATGTCCGGCGACTTCATCGTCGGCTTCCCCGGCGAAACCGACGAGGATTTCGAAGAGACGCTGCGGGTGGTTCGCGAGGTCGGCTACGCCCAGGCCTTCTCGTTCAAATATTCGGCCCGTCCCGGAACACCGGCCGCCGAGAGCAAGTTTCAGGTGCCGGAAAAGGTCAAGGACGAACGCCTGCAACGGCTGCAGGCACTCCTGGGCGAGCAGCAGGCCGCATTTGCACGCGGCCTCGTCGGGCGTAATATCGACCTGCTGCTCGAGAAGAAGGGCAGGCACGAGGGCCAGCTGGTTGGCCGCTCTCCGTGGTTGCAGCCGGTGATAGTTGATGAAAAGGCCGGTGGAATCGGCGAGATTGTGAGGGTACGAATCACGAGCGCGTCGGCGAACTCGATGTTCGCCGATCCGGCCTGAGGGGGCTGTCCGCCATTTGAGGAGACAGATTTGAGCGCCACGACTGAAGTGAAACAAGCTCCGTCAGGGGCTTCGGACATGGCGCATATCGTACTCACCTTCGACAACAACAAGCATGCGATGGCGCTGTATGGCCAGTTCGACGAGAACCTGGCCCGCGTCGAACAGCGGCTTGGCGTCGATATCCGCTCGCGCGGCAACCAGCTTTCGATCAAGGGAGATCCCGTTGCCGCCGAGCAGGCGCGGCGCGCCCTCGATCATCTGTACGACATGCTCCAGAAAGGTCAGGAACTGGCGCCATCCGACGTGGACGGCGCGGTGCGGCTGGCAGTGGCCGCCGACGACCAGCTTTCGCTGCCGACGCTGGAGCGCAAGGGCAAGATGGCAGCCGCGCAGTTCTCCACCCGCAAGCGCACCATCTATGCCCGCTCGGCCAACCAGGACGCCTACATGCGTGCGCTGGAGCGCTCGGAAATGGTGTTCGGCGTCGGCCCCGCCGGGACCGGCAAGACCTACCTCGCGGTCGCCTACGCGGCGATGCTGCTCGAGCGCGGCATGGTCGAGCGTGTGGTCCTTTCACGGCCCGCGGTCGAAGCCGGCGAGCGGCTGGGCTTCCTGCCCGGCGACATGAAGGAGAAGGTCGATCCGTATCTGCGCCCGCTCTACGACGCGCTCTACGACATGATGCCGCCCGAAAAGGTCGAGCGCGCCATCGCCGCGGAGGTGATCGAGATCGCGCCGCTGGCCTTCATGCGCGGCCGGACGCTGCGCAACGCCGCGATCATCCTCGACGAGGCCCAGAACACCACGCCGATGCAGATGAAGATGTTCCTGACGCGGCTCGGCGAGGGCGGGCGGATGATCGTCACCGGCGATCCCTCGCAGATCGACCTGCCGCCCAACACCACGTCCGGCCTGATCCAGGCATTGCGCGTGCTCAAGGACGTGCCGGGCATCGTCACCGTGCGCTTCGACGAAAAGGATGTGGTGCGCCACCCGTTGGTGGCCGAGATCGTTGCGGCCTACGACCGCGATGCGGCGTCGAAGCGCCCCTCGCAGTGACGGCGCCGTGCCGACCAGGGCCGGCCAGGGTGTGGCGGCGCTCGCGATCAGCGGAGCAGCGGTGCAGCTTTCGGTAGCAGTCGAGGCCGGCGAGTGGCCGGGCGAGGCCGAATTGACGGTGCTCGCCGAAGAGGCTGTCGCCGCGGCGACGGCCGAACTCGGTTTGATGCCGCCCGAAGCTTGCGAACTGGGCCTCATCTTCACCGATGACGCCCGTATTCGCGCCCTCAATGCGCGGTGGCGGGGCAAGGACAGGCCGACCAACGTGCTGTCGTTTCCTGCCTTTCCGGTCGGTCGGGGCGCGGCTTTGCCGCCGATGCTGGGCGACATCGTGCTCGCCTTCGAGACGGTTTCGCGGGAGGCGCGCGAGGAAGGAAAGCCCTTCCGAAACCACCTTACGCACTTGATCGTGCACGGCTTTCTGCACCTGGTCGGCTTCGATCACGAGACCGACGATGAGGCCGAGGCGATGGAGGCGGCGGAGCGGCGGATTCTCTCCGCGCTTGCGATTCCCGATCCGTATGCCTAATTGAATGCGGCTAAATGGCTACTGCGATGAACTCGAACGTACAGACTGCCCCCGCCCTCGCCACGGCTGAAGAGGCAGGCGGCGGCGAACAGGTGGACGGAAGTCCGCAACCAGTTCCGCGATCCACCTCGCCATCCCTTCTCCACAGACTGTCCGGCCTGTTCAGGTCGCGCAACGGATCCTCGCTGCGGGAAGACCTGACCGATGCGCTGACGGCTTCGGCGGCCGAATTCTCGCCGGCCGAGCGGGCGATGCTCAACAACATCCTGCGGCTGCGTGAGGTTCGCGTCGAGGACGTGATGATTCCGCGCAGCGAGGTCGAGGCGGTGGATCTGACGACCACGCTCGGCGAACTGCTGATGGTCTTCGAGCGCTCCGGCCACTCGCGCATGCCCGTCTATTCAGAGACGCTGGACGACCCGCGCGGCATGGTCCACATCCGCGATGTTCTGGTCCACATCACCAAGCAGGCCCGCCAGCGCAAGCGCACGAGGTCGCGAAAGGGCCAGGCTCCGGCCGAGGAGGCAAGGCCCGCCGCCCCGGACAAGCTCGACCTGTCGCGGGTCGAACTCGGCCGCACCGTCGGCGAACTGGGGCTGGTGCGCCCGACGCTGTTCGTTCCGCCCTCGATGCTTGCCTCGGACCTGATGGCGCGCATGCAGGCAGCCCGCATCCAGATGGCGCTCGTGATCGACGAATATGGCGGCACCGACGGCCTCGTCTCGCTCGAGGATATCGTTGAGGTCGTGGTTGGCGACATCGAGGACGAGCACGACGAGGACGAGCCGATGATCGTCAAGTCGGGCGAGGGCGTCTTCATCGTCGACGGCAAGGCCGAGATCGAGGAGGTTGCCGAAGTGATCGGCGAGGCCTTCAAGGCTGGCGAGCACGAGGAGGACGTCGACACCATCGGCGGCATGATCTTCAATACGCTCGGCCGGGTGCCGGCGCGCGGCGAGGTCGTGCAGGCGATCCCGGGCTTCGAGTTCCATGTCCTCGATGCAGATCCGCGACGCGTCAAACGCGTGCGCATCGTCCAGACCCGTGTCGGCGATCGCCGGCGGCGTCCCCAACGCGCCACATCGGATCAGGCCGCCTGAGCCACGTCCCTGCGAAAAACCCGCCGGCCATGTGATTTGGCTGTGATTCCGCGGGCTGGTAAAACGCGGCCATGTGATTCGCGGGCGGTACGGATGATGGCGGGGTGTCGCAGCTGATCGAATCCGATCATGTCAACAGCGCCGTCGGCCGCTCGCGCGAACCGGTGCTCGCGGCGCTCGCTGGCCGGCTCATGCTGCTGTGGGGCTGGCGCAGGGCAGCCGTCGCGACCGTCTCCGGCGCGCTTGCGGCACTCGCCCAGGCGCCGTTCGATTTCCCCGCGATCGGCTTCGTTTCCTTCCCCGTGCTGGTCTGGCTGCTCGACGGGGCGGCGGGCGATGCCGCGCCTTCGCGCCTGCGCCTGCTGCGGCCCTTCTTCGTCACCGGCTGGTGGTTCGGTTTCGGCTATTTCATCGCCGGCCTGTGGTGGGTCGGCAATGCGATGCTGGTCGACATCGACAAATATGCCTGGGCGCTGCCGATCGCGACGCTCATCCTGCCCGCCGGCATGGCGCTGTTCTACGGGCTGGCCGCCGCGCTGGCGCGTCCACTCTGGAACGACGGCATCGGGCGGATTGCCGCGCTTGCGGCTGCATTTGCGGTTGCCGAATGGCTGCGTAGCGTCGTGCTGACGGGCTTTCCGTGGAACGCCATCGGCTATGCCGCGATGCCGGTGCCGGTGCTGATGCAATCGATCGTCGTCGTCGGAATGAACGGCATGAACGCGCTTGCCGTGCTCGCCTTCGCGCTGCCTGCCATGCTCGCGGGGCCGCGGCTCAGGATCCCGGCGATGGTGGCGCTGGCCGCACTCGTTGCGGCGCATATCGGTTTCGGCTTCGCGCGCCTCGCACTCGCGCCGGAGGCAGGGCCGGACGTGCTGACCGCACGGCTCGTTCAACCCTCCATCGACCAGTCCCGGAAGTGGGACCGGGAGATCCGCGACGACATCTTCGATACCTACCTCGAAATGTCGGCGGGGCCCGTGGACGGCGGCGGGGAGCCGCCGCGGCTGATCGTCTGGCCGGAAACGTCGATCCCCTTCATCCTGCAGGAGCGGCCGCAGGCGCTCGCCCGGCTTGGCGACCTCGTCCGCGACGGCCAGACCCTGCTTGCGGGGGCGGTCCGGTTCGAGGGCACGTCTCCGGCCGATCCGGCCACGCGCTTCTACAACTCGATCGTCGCCGTGAATTCGGGCGGCGTGATCTACGATGCTGCCGACAAGGTGCATCTGGTGCCGCTCGGCGAATTCGTCCCCTTCGAGGACCTGCTGGCGAAGATCGGCATCACCCGGCTGGTCGAGATGCCCGGCGGCTTCTCCGCCGGCGCCGGCCGTCATGCCATCGAGGTGGCGCCGGGGCTCAAGGCGATCCCCTACATTTGCTACGAGGTGATCTATCCCGGCATCGCCGCCGCCGAAGCGGGGGACGCCGGGCTGATCGTCAACGTCACCAACGACGCGTGGTTCGGCAACTCGCCCGGACCGTACCAACATCTGCGCCAGGCCCAGCTTCGCGCGGTCGAGGCCGGCCTCCCGATACTGCGCGCCGCCAACAACGGCATCTCGGCGGCGATCGATTCGCTCGGTCGGATCGTGGACGCGCTGGAACTCGACGGCATCGGCACGCTCGACGTTGCGCTGCCGCTGCGACGCGCCGACACGCTGCGCGTTGCAGCTCCCGAAATCGTTGGTTGGCTTGTGATTGCGCTTTTGATGGCGGTCGGGGTCGTTGCCCGCCTGCGTCCGTCCGCGCGTGTCGATTGACACACAATATATTAGCAAATCATAGTGAAATAGCCGGTAGACTTGCGTCAGCGCCGTGGTGCGGATTTGGGGCTCCAGCCGCGTCTCGAGATAAAAGGATCGAACTGTCTGACGGCCGGCTTTCCCGGGGCAAGAAATTCGATGAATGAAAACAAGAAGAAACCAAATCCAATAGACGTGCACGTCGGCAGTCGCATCCGGCTGCGCCGCAACATGCTCGGCATGAGCCAGGAGAAGCTCGGAGAGCTGCTCGGCATCACATTCCAGCAGATCCAGAAATATGAGAAGGGCTCGAACCGCGTCGGCGCGAGCCGCCTGCAGGCGATTTCGGCGATACTCAACGTGCCGGTCGCGTTCTTCTTCGAGGATGCTCCGGGCGAGAATCGCCCCGGCGGATTCGCGGAAGCCGACGGCACCAGTTACGTGGTCGATTTTCTGAGCAGCACGGAAGGTCTCCAGCTCAATCGCGCCTTCGTCCGCATTCGCGACGCGAAGGTGCGCAAGAAGATTCTCGACCTGGTCAAGGCACTGGCCGACGAGAACGACTGAGCCCTTCTGCGCTGCTGCAAGGCTGCGCCAGAATGTTTTTTCCCGATTGGCCCGACAAATGCGTTTCGCGCAATTGACGAGCGCGATGGCGCTTGGCTAACAGGGTTCGCCTTCGGCGGCAGGGCGTTGCCGCCGGCTTTCTTCGAGAGGGGGACCCCCGGTGGCGCGACAGGAATACTTCTTCACCAGTGAATCCGTTTCGGAAGGTCATCCGGACAAGGTCTGCGACCGCATTTCCGACGAGATCGTCGATCTGGTCTATCGCGAGGCGAAAAAGACGGGCATGGACCCGTGGAAGGTGCGCGTCGCCTGTGAGACGCTGGCCACCACCAACCGCGTCATCATTGCGGGCGAGGTGCGTGTACCGACCTCGTTGCTGAAGAAGGACAAGAACGGCGAGGTGCTGAAGGACGCGCGCGGCGAGCCCGTCGTGAACCCCTCCAAGTTCCGCTCCGTCGCCCGCCGCGCGATCCGCGCCATCGGCTACGAGCAGGATGGCTTCCACTGGAAGACGGCCAAGATCGAGGTGCTGCTGCACGCGCAGTCGGCCCATATCGCCCAGGGCGTCGACAGCGCTGCCGACAGGCAGGGCGAGGAGGGCGCGGGCGACCAGGGCATCATGTTCGGCTACGCCTGCCGCGAGACGCCGGACCTAATGCCCGCGCCGATCTACTACGCCCACAAGATCCTCGAGCTGCTGGCGGCCGCCCGGCACCGTGGCGAGGGCGAGGTCGCCAGGCTCGGGCCGGACGCCAAGAGCCAGGTGACGGTCCGCTACGTCAACGGCGAGCCGAAGGAAGTCACCCAGATCGTGCTGTCGACCCAGCATCTCGACGCGACCTGGGACAGCAAGAAGGTGCGCAAGGTTGTCGAGCCCTACATTCGCGACGCGCTCGCCTCCGGCGGGCTTTCGATTGCGGACAATTGCAGCTGGTACATCAACCCGACCGGCGCCTTCGTGATCGGCGGTCCGGACGGCGACGCCGGCGTGACCGGGCGCAAGATCATTGTCGACACCTATGGCGGCGCGGCCCCGCATGGCGGCGGCGCCTTCTCCGGCAAGGACACCACCAAGGTCGATCGCTCGGCCGCCTACGCCGCGCGCTACCTCGCCAAGAACGTGGTTGCGGCGCGCCTGGCCGACCGCTGCACCATTCAGCTTTCCTATGCGATCGGCGTCGCCCAGCCGCTGTCGATCTACGTCGACCTGCACGGTACCGGCAAGGTCGACGAAGCGCGGCTGGAAGCTGCCCTGCGAAAGGTCATGGACCTGTCGCCGACCGGCATCCGCAAGCACCTCGACCTGAACAAGCCGATCTACGCCAAGACCACGGCCTACGGCCACTTCGGCCGCAAGCCTGGTCGCGACGGTTCGTTCTCTTGGGAGAAGACCGATCTCGTGAAGGCGCTCAAGCAGGCCGTCGCGGCCTGAACCTACGGAGCTGATCATGATCGCCGGGCCTCAGCGC
>Ga0207868_1001241_pt1 | contig 19186 bp, 17 predicted proteins | sample Passage237B_FD_187370 | JGI IMG/M metagenome (GOLD analysis project Ga0207868, IMG submission 187370) | Cellulose adapted compost microbial communities from Newby Island Compost Facility, Milpitas, CA, USA - Passage2 37B (SPAdes) (version 3) ... | reverse complement strand
CGACAACCCGAAGGCCGACTGGTATGTCTGGGCGGACCCGAAGCCCGACGGCACGCCGCCCAACAACTGGCTGTCGATCTTCGGCGGCTCGGCCTGGGCCTGGGATACCCGCCGCGAGCAGTATTACCTGCACAACTTCCTGGCCGAGCAGCCGGACCTCAACTTCCACAATCCACAGGTCCAGGACGCGCTGCTCGATGCCACGCGTTTCTGGCTCGACCGCGGTGTCGACGGCTTCAGGCTCGACACGATCAACTTCTACTTCCACAGCGAGGGGCTGGAGGACAATCCGCCGCTGGCGCGCGAGAGCCGCGACTATTCGACGGCGCCGAAGGTCAACCCCTACAACTACCAGGAGCACGTCTACGACAAGAACCGGCCGGAGAATCTCGAATTCCTGCGCCGCTTCCGCGCGCTCCTCGACGAATATCCGGCGCGCGCCGCCGTCGGCGAAGTGGGCGACGCCCAGCGCGGCCTTCAGATCGTCGCCGCCTACACCGCCGGCAGCGAGCGCATCCACATGTGCTACTCCTTCGACTTCCTGTCGCCGCAGAAGATTACGGCCGATCGCGTGCGCCACGTGCTGGAATCCTTCGATGCCGTGGCACCCGACGGCTGGTCCTGCTGGGCTGCCTCCAACCACGACGTGATGCGCATTGCCACGCGCTGGGCGGCTGGCGAGCCCGACCCGCAGGCCTACGTGAAGGCCGTCTCGGCGCTCTTGATGTCGTTGCGCGGCTCGGTCTGCATCTATCAGGGCGAGGAACTTGGGTTGCCCGAAGCCGATCTGGCCTTCGAAGACCTGCACGACCCCTACGGCATCCGCTTCTGGCCCGAATACAAGGGGCGCGACGGCTGCCGCACGCCGATGGTGTGGGATTCGCACCAGCCGAATGCCGGCTTTTCCACCGGCAAGCCCTGGCTGCCGGTGCCGGCCGAGCACATAGCGCTCGCCGTCAACACGCAGGAGGGCGACCCGAATTCGGTTCTCGAACACTACCGGCGCATGCTGGCGTTTCGGGCCGACCATCCGGCGCTGGTAAAGGGCGACATCAACTTCCTGGCCGCGGAGGGCGACGTGGTCGCTTTCACCCGCAGGCTCGGCAATGACCAGCTCCTGTGTGCGTTCAATCTCGGCGCGGGAGAGGCCTCGCTTGCGATTGACGGCAGCATGTCGGTCGTTGCGATTCCCGGACATGGACTCGCCGGGCAGAGCGAAAACGGCGCCATCCGGCTTGGGCCCTATTCCGGCTGGTTCGGTCGCCTCGCCTGAAGTCCCGTCGCATCCAGGGCGGCCCTTCCAGCGTCATAATCTGTCCGCAGACGCCCGGCCCATTTCGGCTTGTTTCCGGGCGGCTGCGCGAAATCGAGAGGAAATTTCGCGCGCTCTGCGTCATTCTTGGCGCGTCGGAACACGACTGGCGATTGGAGTGCGCGCATGGTGGAAGCCCAGCGTCTCAGCCTTCATGTGCCCGAGCCGGAAGTGCGGCCGGGCGACAAGCCGGACTTTTCCAGGGTACCTATCCCGAAGGCGGGCTCCGTGCCGCGCCCGCCGGTCGATGTCGACCCGCGCGACATTCGCGATCTCGCCTTTTCGATCATCCGCGTGCTCAACCGCGAGGGTGAGGCGGTCGGCCCCTGGTCGGGCCTGCTTTCCGACGAGGAACTGCTCGAGGGGCTGCGCCACATGATGACTCTGCGTGCCTTCGATGCGCGCATGCTGATGGCCCAGCGCCAGGGCAAGACCTCCTTCTACATGCAGCACATGGGCGAGGAGGCCGTCTCCTGCGCTTTTCGCAGGGCGCTCGAGCCGGGCGACATGAACTTTCCGACCTACCGCCAGGCCGGCCTGCTGATCGCGGGCGGCTATCCGATGGTCGACATGATGAACCAGATCTATTCCAACGAGGCCGACCCGCTGAGAGGGCGGCAGCTCCCGGTCCTCTACTCCTCGAAGGAATACGGCTTCTTCTCCGTTTCCGGCAATCTCGGCACGCAATTCGTGCAGGCGGTCGGCTGGGCGATGGCCTCGGCGATCAGCAAGGACACGCGAATCGCCGCCGGCTGGATCGGCGACGGCTCGACCGCCGAGAGCGACTTCCACGCAGCCCTCGTCTTCGCCTCGACCTACCGTGCGCCGGTCATCCTCAACATCGTCAACAACCAGTGGGCGATCTCGACCTTCCAGGGCATCGCGCGCGGCGGCTCCGGCACCTTCGCCGCCCGCGGGCTGGGCTTCGGCCTGCCTTCGCTCCGCGTCGACGGCAACGACTATCTCGCAGTGCATGCCGTCGCCAGATGGGCGGCCGAGCGGGCACGCCGGAACCTCGGCGCCACGCTCATCGAATACGTCACCTATCGCGTCGGCGCGCACTCCACCTCCGACGATCCCTCCGCCTACCGGCCCAAGGAGGAGTCGGAGGCATGGCCGCTGGGCGACCCCGTCATTCGCCTGAAGAACCACCTCATCCGCAAGGGCGTGTGGAGCGAGGAGCGGCACAGGCAGGCCGAGGCGGAGGTGATGGACACCGTGATTGCGGCGCAGAAGGAGGCCGAGAAGCATGGCACGCTTCATTCGGGCGGCAAGCCCTCGGTGCGCGACATGTTTGAGGGCGTCTATGCCGAGATGCCGCCGCACCTGCGCCGCCAGCGCCAGCAGGCGGGGGTGTGAGATGCGATCGTTGGCGCGGTTGAGATGCCGCGATCACGATCGTCGTTCGTCGGTCGTCGTTCGTCGGTCGTTTGGCAAAATTCGAACTACGAACAACCAACCACGACCGACTCTTCTTCGCGATCGTCGTTCGTTGGTCGTCGTTAGTCTGTCGTTTGACAAAATTCGAACTACGAACGACGGACCACGACCGACTCATTTTCGACCGAAGCTGCCGGAGGCAGTCCAATGCCCCGCATGACCATGATCGAGGCGATCCGCTCGGCCATGGACGTGGCGATGAGCCGGGACGAGAAGGTCGTCGTGTTCGGCGAGGATGTCGGCTATTTCGGCGGCGTCTTCCGCTGCACCCAGGGGCTGCAGCAGAAATACGGCAGGACCCGCTGCTTCGACACGCCGATCTCCGAGCTCGGCATCGTCGGCACCGCGATCGGCATGGCCGCCTATGGCCTCAAGCCTTGCGTCGAAATCCAGTTCGCAGACTATGTCTATCCGGCCTACGACCAGATCGTCTCCGAAGCCGCGCGCATTCGCTACCGCTCCAATGGCGAGTTCACCTGCCCGATCGTCGTCCGCATGCCGACCGGCGGCGGCATTTTCGGCGGCCAGACGCATAGCCAGAGCCCCGAAGCGCTGTTCACCCATGTCAGCGGCCTGAAGGTGGTCGAGCCGTCCAGCCCGCGCGATGCCAAGGGCCTGCTGATCGCCGCGATCGAGGACCCCGACCCGGTCATCTTCCTGGAGCCGAAGCGGCTCTACAACGGCCCCTTCGACGGTCATCACGAAAAGCCGGTCACGCCCTGGTCGAAGCATCCGCTGGGCGAGGTCGAGGAAGGGCACTTCATAGTCCCGCTCGGCAAGGGATTGGTCCGGCGCGAGGGCAGCGCGGTGACCGTCCTTGCCTACGGCACCATGGTCTATGTCGCCGAGGCGGCGGCGGAGGAGACGGGCATTGACGCCGAGATTATCGACCTGCGCACCCTGCTGCCGCTCGACCTCGACCTGATCGTTGCCTCCGTGAAGAAGACCGGCCGCTGCGTGGTTGTGCACGAGGCGACGCTGACCTCAGGCTTCGGCGCAGAGCTCGCCGCGCTCGTCCAGGAGCACTGCTTCTGGCACCTGGAGGCGCCGGTCGCGCGCGTGACCGGCTGGGACACGCCCTATCCGCATGCGCAGGAATGGGACTATTTCCCCGGCCCGGCTCGCGTCGCCGAGACGCTGAAGCGGACGATGGAGGCCTGAGATGCGCGAGCACGTCATCAAGCTTCCGGATGTCGGCGAGGGCGTGGCCGAGGCCGAACTCGTCGAATGGCACGTCAAGGTCGGCGACCTCGTGCGCGAGGACACCGTGATGGCCGCGGTCATGACCGACAAGGCGACGGTCGAGATTCCGTCCCCCGTCGAGGGCGAGGTGACCTGGCTGGGTGGCGAGATCGGCGACAGGATAGCCGTCGGCGCGCCACTGGTGCGGTTGAAGACGGCGGGCGAGGATACCGGCGAGAGCGTGGCTGCCCCCCGCGAGGCGGCGCCTGTGATGGCTGACGGGCAGGCCGAAGCCCCGATCGCCGACGGCATGGCCGAAGAGGGCGAGGCAGTCCCGCCGCCCCCGGCAAGTTTTTCGGATGTGAAGCCGACGCCGACGCCGCAAGCTGCTTCCGCAAGCGCGACCCGCATGCCTGCGCTGGGCAGGATGCGCACCGGCGCCCCCCGTCCGGAAGGCGAAAAACCGCTGGCTTCCCCAGCCGTCAGGCAGCGGGCTCGCGAGGCGGGCATTGACCTGCGCGGCGTGACAGGTACGGGCCCCGCCGGCCGCATCCTTCACGAGGACCTCGACGCATTCCTGCGCGGCGAGACCTCCGATCCCGGCCGCCCGGCGGCGGTTGCCGATACTTCGGTCGAGGAGGTCAAGGTCGTCGGCCTGCGCCGCCGCATCGCCGAGAAGATGGCCAGGGCCCATGCCGGAATCGTGCCGATCACCTATGTCGAGGAGGTTGACGTCACGGCGCTGGAAGAGCTTCGCGGCAAGCTCAACGCCGACCGCAGGGGCGACCGGCAGAAGCTGACGCTGCTTCCCTTCCTGATGCGCGCCATGGTCGTCGCCATCCGCGAGCAGCCGCACATCAACGCCCATTTCGATGACGAGGCCGGCATCATCCGCCGGTTCGGCGGCGTTCATATCGGCATCGCCACCCAGACCGACGCCGGGCTGATGGTGCCCGTCGTGCGCCATGTCGAGGCGCGCGATCTGTGGGACTGCGCGGCGGAAGTGGGCCGGCTGGCGGAGGCCGCCCGCGCCGGCACCGCCTCGCGCGAGGAGCTTTCCGGCTCGACCATCAGCATCACCTCGCTGGGCGCGCTCGGCGGCATCGTGACCACGCCCGTGATCAACCACCCCGAGGTGGCAATCGTCGGCGTCAACCGAATGGCCGTGCGGCCGCTCTGGGACGGCCGCGAGTTCGTGCCGCGCAAGATGATGAACCTTTCCTCCTCCTTCGACCATCGGGTGATCGACGGCTGGGACGCGGCCATCTTCGTCCAGAAGCTCAAGGCGCTGCTCGAGACGCCGGCGCTGATCTTTGTGGAGGGGTGAGGTCCCATGAACGAAATGTCCTGCACCCTGCTCGTCGTCGGTGCCGGACCGGGCGGCTATGTCTGCGCGATCCGGGCCGGCCAGCTCGGCGTCGACACCGTCATCGTCGAGAAGGACAGGCCGGGCGGCACCTGTCTCAATGTCGGCTGCATCCCGTCCAAGGCCCTGATCCACGTTGCCGAGGAGTTCGAGAAGGCGGTCCGCTGGGCAGACACCGCCTCGCCGCTCGGCATCTCGGTTTCCGCTCCGGCGTTCGATCTCGCCAGGGCGATCGACTGGAAGAACCACGTCGTCGGCCGCCTCACCAATGGCGTCGCCGGCCTCCTCAAGAAGGCCGGCGTGAAGTCCGTGCACGGCCATGCGCGCTTCCGCGACGGCAAGACGGTTGAGGTCGAGACCGAGACCGGACCGCTGCTGATAAGGACGCAACAGGTCGTCATCGCCACCGGCTCGGCCCCGGTCGAACTGCCTGGCTTGCCGTTCGGCGGCCCGGTGATCTCTTCAACGCAGGCGCTGTCGCTCACCGAACTGCCGAAATCGCTCGTCGTGGTCGGCGCCGGCTATATCGGGCTCGAACTCGGCACCGCCTTCGCAAAGCTGGGCGCGAAGGTGACGGTCGTCGAGGCCGAAGGCCGGATCCTGCCGCTTTATGACGCCGAACTCTCCCGCCCGGTCGCAAAGCGACTTGGGGAACTCGGCGTCGAGGTGTTGACCAGCGCGAAGGCGCGCGGCCTCTCGGCAGGCAAGGATGCGCTGCTGGTCGACACTGCCGATGGTGAGCGCCGCGTCGCGGCAGACAGGGTGCTGGTCGCGGTCGGCCGCCGCCCCCTTACCGAAGGCTGGGGGCTGGAAGAGATCGACCTCGACATGGACGACCGCTTCATCCGCATCGACGACCAGTGCCGCACCTCCATGCGCGGCGTCTTCGCGATCGGCGACGTGACCGGCGAGCCGATGCTGGCGCATCGCGCGATGGCGCAGGGCGAGATGGTGGCCGGGATCGTGGCGGGCGCGCGCCACGCCTGGGACAAGCGCGCCGTCCCGGCCGTCTGCTTCACCGATCCCGAGATCGTGGCGGTCGGCCTGTCGCCCGAGGAAGCGCGCGCCGCCGGCCGCGAGGTGAAGGTCGGCCAGTTCCCGTTCAGCGCAAACGGCCGCGCCATGACGCGGCTGGGCGAAGATGGCTTCGTGCGCATCGTGGCGCGCGCCGACAACCATGTCGTGCTCGGCATCCAGGCGGTGGGGCAGGGCGTCTCCGAGCTGTCGGCGGCTTTCGGCCTGGCGATCGAGATGGGCGCGCGGCTGGAGGACATAGCCGGCACCGTCCATGCCCACCCGACACAGGGCGAGGCCTTCCTGGAAGCCGCGCTGCGGGCGCTCGGCCACCCGCTCCACATCTGAGTCGAAGCGGCGCCTACACCAGCACCGGCTGCGCGACCCGCGCCTCGCCGCCGAACACCCTGAGGTAGCGCTCGATCTCCTTCGGGTCGCCCGTCGCCTTGTTCGGATTGTCGGAGAGCTTGACGGCCGGCCGGCCGTTCGCCTCGTCCACCTTGCAGACCAGCGAGATCGCCTTCAGTCGCTCGTTGGGCAGCGGCGCACAGTCCTCGAAGTCGTTGGTGAGGTTGGTGCCCCAGCCGAACGCCATCCGCACCCTGCCCTCGAAGTGCCGGTAGGCCTTCTCGATCGTCTCCACGTCGAGCCCGTCCGAGAAGATCAGCAGCTTCTCGCGGGGGTCCCGACCCTTTGATCGCCACCACTCGATGATGCGCTCCCCGCCCTCGATCGGCGGCGCGCTGTCGGGCCGGAAGCCGGTCCAGTCGGCCACCCAGTCCGGCGCATGCCGCAGGAACGACTCGGTGCCGAAGGCGTCGGGCAGCACGATCAGCAAATTGCCGCCGTAGAGCGTGTTCCAGTCGCGCAGCACCTTGTAGGGCGCGGCTAGCATCTCCTCGTCGCTGTTGGCGAGAGCGGCCAGCACCATTGGAAGCTCGTGCGCGTTGGTGCCCAGCGCCTCGAGGTCGCTGTCCATGGCGAGCTTGACGTTGCTGGTGCCGGTGAAGGCCTCGCCGATGCCCTCCTTCAGCGCCTCCACGCACCAGCGCTGCCACAGGAAGGAGTGTCGCCGGCGCGTGCCGAAGTCCGAGATGCGGATGTCCGGCAGCTTCTTCAGCCGCTCCACCTTGTCCCACATCTTGGCCTTGGCGCGGGCATAGGTGACGTCCAGCGCAAACGGTCCGAGGTTCCTGAGCGCGGCCCTGCTGCGCAGCTCGTTGATGATCGCGAGCGCCGGGATTTCCCACATCGTCGTATGGGTCCACGGGCCGTGGAAGCGCAGCTGATACTGGCCGTCGACCTTGCGGAGCTCGTATTCGGGAAGCTGGAAATCCTCGAGCCAGGCGAGGAACTCCGGATCGAAAATCTGCTTGCGCCCGTAGAAGGTGTTGCCGGCGAGCCAGATCATCTCCTTCTTGGTGAAGCGCAGCGTGCGCGCATAGTCGAGCTGAGCGCGCAGTTCCCCCTCGTCGATCTCGTCCGCGAGCCGCACCGACTTCGTCCGGTTGATCAGCGTGAAGGTCGCGTTGACGCGGGGATAGAGGCTCCAGATCATCTGCAGCATCAGGAGCTTGTAGAAGTCCGTGTCGAGCAGCGAGCGCACGATCGGGTCGAGCTTCCAGGTATGGTCGTAGACGCGCTTCGCGATGTCGGTGATCGTCGCCATTCGCTGTTCTCTTTGGTCCCTTCCGCAAGGTCGTCTCTAGGCATGGCGGGCGCGAAAAGCCAGAGCCACGAGGTGGTTCGAAGTCTGGCGACGAAGCTGATATCGGATATGCTTGCATTGCAAGGGGGCAGGGGATGTCGCACGCGCGGGCCAGAAGCTTGATTCGCAAGGGATGTTGGGCGGCGTTGGCCGCGCTGACTGCCATTGCATCCGCGAGCCCGGCCTTCGCCCATGCCAGCGATCGCGGCTTCGTGCTGCTGCTGCCCACCGGCTACTACTTGTTCGGCGGTGCGCTTGCAGTGGCGCTCAGCTTCGTCGTCCTCGTCCTTGTTCCGGCCGCGCCGCTGGAGCGGCTGACCCGTTGCCGCCATCACGTGCCGGGCCTGCCGTTCGACGGTCGGGCGGCCGCGAGCGTCCTCTCCTTCCTCGTGCTCTGCGCCTTGCTCTGGGCCGGTGTCGCCGGCAGCCGCGACCCGTTGTCCAACCCGCTGCCGCTGGTGTTCTGGACCGTGTGGTGGGTCGGCTTCACCCTTCTGGTCGGCGTGTTCGGCAATCTGTGGCGCTGGCTCGAGCCCTGGTACGGCCCCGCCCGTCTCGTGCTCGCGCTCATGAGACGCGAGCATGAGCGCCCTCCGTTCGCCCTCCCGGAGCGCGCCGGCTACTGGCCGGCGATCCTCCTGTTCGTCGCCTTCGCCTGGTTCGAGCTCGTCTATCCGTCCCCGGAAGATCCCTTCCGCCTCGCCGTGGCGCTGGCAGGCTATTGGCTATTCAGTTTCGCCGGCGTCCTGCTCTTCGGCCACGCCGCCTGGACCGGGCGCGTGGAGTGTTTCTCGGTCTTCTTTTCGATGGTCTCGCGCGTCTCGCCCTTCTTCCGTTCGCCCGACGGCGCGCTGGCGGTTTCGTTGCCCGGGGCGCGCGCAGCCCAGGCGGACGCGCTCCCCGTTTCCGGCGCCCTGTTCTTGCTGCTTGCGCTTTCGAGCGTTTCCTTCGACGGCCTGTCGCGCACCTTCTTCTGGCTCGACCTCCTGGGCATCAACCCGCTCGAATTTCCCGGCCGCTCGGCCGTCTTGTGGTCGGGCACGTTCGGCCTGCTGGTATCCTTCGGCGTGCTGTCGGGGCTGTTCTTCCTCTGCGTTTGGCTGGGAGAAGGATTGGCCGGCGGCCGAAGCCGCACTGCCGAAGCGGCTGGCCTGCTCGTCTGGTCGCTGCTGCCGATCTCGCTCGCCTATCATTTCTCCCACTACCTGATCGTCCTCGTCATCAACGGCCAGTACGCGCTCGCCGCCATCTCCGACCCGCTGTCGCGCGGCTGGAACCTGTTCGGCACCGCCGGCTATCACGTGCTCGCCGGCGCGACCGCCGGTCACCAGTCCGCCTGGGTGATCTGGAACCTGCAGGCGGCGGCAATCGTGCTCGGTCACATGCTGGCGGTGGCGATCGCCCACGTCGCGACCTGCCGACTGCGCGGCGAGGCCGCCGTCGCCACGCTCGCCGAACTGCCGCTTGCCACCCTCATGGTCGCCTACACCGTGTTTGGGCTCTGGCTGCTTTCGTCGCCCACCGGGTACTGAGGGAAAACGCCGAAAAGCTGACGCAAAGTCAGACGCTGTTGCCCGCTGCCGGATTTGGTGATCATATTTGTGTACAAGCGATTTTCGCGGCGTCGGACGGCAGGACCGGCCGCGCCGGAACAGGGCGCGAATGCCGAAAGACAGGGGAACGGCAATGAACGGAAAAAGCGACACTTTCCTCCTTCCGAAGAAGAAGCTCACTCGCCGCGATACGCTGAAGGGCCTCGGCACGGGTGCTGCCGCGCTGGCGCTCGGCCCGGGCTTCGTGCGCTATGCGCAGGCCCAGTCCTCGGCGCCGATCAAGATCGGCTTCCAGGCTCATCGCACCGGCATCGGTGCCGCCTACGGGCGCTGGTACGAGCGCGTCACGGCCGCCGCGGCCAAGGCCATCAACGACGCCGGCGGCATCAGCGGCCGCCCGGTGGAGATCATCACCGAGGATGACGGCACCGACCCCAAGCGCGGCGCCGAGGTGGTTGAGAAGTTCGCCAACCAGCATCAGGTCGACGTCGCCTACGGCACGCTGTTTTCGCACGTCGTGGTCGGTTCCGCGCCGGTCGCCGGCGAACTCAAGCTTCCCTACTACGTGGTGTCCGAAGGCTATCACGTCGCTTCCGGCAGCCTGAACCGCTACTGCTTCCAGCCGGGCATCACCGACGTGCGGGCCCAGACCCGGGCGGTCGGCCCCTTCATCGCCAACAATGTCGGCAAGAAGGTCACGATGATCTATCCCGACTACGCGTTCGGGCATGACCATCGCGACTATTTCCCGCCGAATTTCGAGGCCTCCGGCGGCCAGGTGATCGCCAAGGTGCCGATCCCGCCGACCGAGACCTCGTTCACCCGCTACTTCCCGCAGATCCCGTCGGACACCGAGGTGATCTACCACGTCATGGTGGGTCCGGCGGTGCTGACCTTCGTCAAGGAACTCGGCGAGTTCTACGGCTCCAGCGGGCCGAAGCTGTTCGGCTTCATCGACTCGCTCGAGGCGGTGGACATCAACAGCCCGGGTCTCGAGTTCCTTGACGGCACCTATTTCTGGGAGGGCATGCCCCGCTATTTGCAGGCCGATGCCTCGGACGCGGTCAAGGCATATCGCAGTGCCGTCGGCATCGACGAGAACGGCGCCGCGGTGGGCGACCCCAAGGACGTTTCCACGGCCGCCCACATGTTCGGCTGCTGGGAGACGCTCTACATCATCAAGCAGGTGATGGAGGCGGCGGGCTACCAGGGTCCGCAGGATCGCGCCAGGCTGGTCGAGGCCACCGAGGCGCTGACCGAGTTCCCTGAAGGCCCCGAGCATCCGCAGGGCGCCAAGGTCTTCAACGGCAAGATCCATCAGGTCTTCGGCAGCCAGTACATCAGCCAGGTCAAGGACGGGAAGCTCAGCGTCGTCCACAAGACCTCGATCGAGGACGGCATGTACGAGCCGGAGGCCGACTACACGACCCAGCCGCTGTGACGGTTGCCGCCCAGGTAATGACGACGTATATACGTCATCATTACCTGATGGAGGCTGCCATGGCCAAGGATGCCGTGTTCACAATGAAGCTCGAGCCGGAACTGCGCGACGCCTTCATGGCCGCCGCCGCCGCCGCCGACCGCCCCGCATCGCAGATCGTGCGCGAATTGATGCATGAGTTCGTCCAGCAGGACCGCGAGTATGTCGCATGGCTTCAGCGCAAGGTTGACAAGGCGCGCGACGAAATGCGCGCGGGGCGGGGAGTGCCGAACGAAGAGGTCGAAGCGCGATTTGCGGCAAAGCGTAAGCGCCTGCTCAAGATGGCCAGCGAGCAAGACGCTTGAGGGTCGTCTGGCAGCCTGCTGCATTGCAAGACCGTGAAGAGGCAATCGATTTCATCGCTGCCGACGACCCCGGCGCTGCCTTCAGGCTGGATTTGCTGTTCAGCGAGGCGGCGTCGAGACTTGGAACATTCCCCAGATTGGGCCGTCCCGGAGTAATCCCCGGAACGCGCGAGTTCATCCCGCACCCGAGCTACCGCATCGTTTATGAAATCGGGGACGACGAGATATCCATTCTCGCCCTCATCCACACCCGTCGTCAGTGGCCTCCCGTGAACGAGGACTGACGTGGCGTTCGGACCCTATCTGTTTCTCGCCACGCTCGAAGGCCTCGTCCAGGCGGCGGTCCTCGCGCTGACTGCACTCGGGCTGTCGCTGGTGTTCGGCGTCATGCGCGTCGTCAATGTCGCGCATGGCGAGTTCTTCATGCTCGGTGCGGTGATTGCCTGGGCGGTCACGGATGCGCTGTCCGGCAACCCCGCCCTCGGCTTTCTCGCCGCGCTTGTCGTTGCACCCTTGCTGGTCGGCGCGGTTGCCTTCGTGGCCGACAGGCTGGTGCTGCAGCGGCTCGACTACAATCCCGAGGCGACGATCGTCGCCACCATCGGGCTGCTTTACCTGATCCAGCAGGCCGCGCTGACCTTCTACGGCCCCGAGGCCCGGCCGGTCGTGCCGCCCTTCAACTTCCGCGTCCAGCTGCCCTGGTTCGGCTATTCGGCCTACAAGCTGGCGGTGATCGGCGCATCCGCCCTCCTGCTCGCCGCCACCTGGTTCGTGCTGGCGAAGACCCGCGTCGGGCTGATCATGCGCGCCACCCAGTACGACCGCGAGATCGCGACCGCGTTCGGCATTCCCGTCGGCCGCGTCTATGCCGGCGTCTTCGCGCTCGGCGCGATGCTCGCCGCCGCCGCGGCGGTGCTGGTCGTGCCCATCAGCCAGGCGCACTACCTGATGGGCGGCGATCCGCTGCTGCTCTCCTTCATCGTGGTCATCATCGGCGGCCTGGGCTCGTTGCGCGGCACAGTCGTCGCCGCGCTGCTCATTGGCCTGTCGGACGGCATCGTCTCGGTCTTCTTTTCCCCCACCCTTGCCAAGATCATCGCCACGCTGGCGGTTGCGCTGGTGCTGGTGTTCCGGCCGCAGGGCCTGTTCGGGCAGGCCACGCGATGAAGCCGCAAACCCGCACCCTCGTCCTTCATCTCGGCGTCTTGGCGCTGCTTTTCGCGTTGCAGTTCGTCCTGCCGGCCTACCACCACGGCATCATGGCCCGCATCATGGTGCTGGCCGTGTTCGCCATGGGCTACAATCTGCTGTTCGGCTACACAGGCCTGCTCAGCCTCGGCCATGCGATGTTCTTCTCCGCCGGCCTCTATGGCGCGGGCCTGACGGTCTACCACCTTGGCTGGAGCGTGCCGGCCGCCCTTGCGGCGGGGCTCGCCGCAGGCGTCGCGCTGTCGGCACTGGTCGGGCTGCTGGCGCTGCGCACCTCCGGCGTTGCCTTCATGATCGTCACCATGATGTTCGGCCAGGTCTTCTACCTGCTCACGCTGCAGTTCGGAGACTGGACGCGCGGCGAGGAGGGCCTGACGCTGGCCGCCAGCCTGCGCGTGCTGGGTCCCCTCGACCTCACCAATCCGACCACGCGCTATTTCGCTGCGCTTGCGCTCTTCGCCATCGTCCTGTTAGCCACGCTGAAGGTTGTCCGCGCTCCCTTCGGCCGGGTGCTGGTCGCGATCCGCGAGAACGAGGAGCGCACCCGCATGCTGGGCTACGACACCTTCCTCAACAAGCTCGGCGCAACCATCCTCTCGGGCACGATCTGCGCGGCCGCGGGCGCCGTCTACGCGCTCCTGTTCGGCTATTTCGGCTCGACCTTCGCCACCGTGCAGTATTCGATCCTGCCGCTGCTGTGGGTGCTGGTCGGCGGCGCGGCGACGACGCTGGGGCCGTTCCTCGGCACGCTCGCCATGTACTATCTCGTCGACATCTCCAACGACGTGCTCAACAGCCGCTTCCCCGGCTGGGACATCAGCTATCTCGGCATCGTCGGCGCCGCGCTCATCCTTCTCATCCTGTTCTTCCCGAAGGGCCTGCTCGGCACGATCCGGCAGAGGTGGGTGCCATGGCTGCCCTGACGCCGCTCCTTTCCGCGCGCGGGCTCACCCGTCGCTTCGGCGGGCTGACGGCCGTGGATGGCGTCGATTTCGATCTTTCGGAAGGCGAGGTGCGCGCCATCATCGGCCCCAACGGCGCGGGCAAGACCACCTTCGTCAGCCTGCTCTGCGGCCGCCTGGCGCCCTCCGAAGGCACGATCACCTTCGATGGCGCGGATATAACGAACCTGCCTGCCCACAGGCGGGTGCTCGCCGGCATCGCCTACACGTTTCAGATCACCAGCATCTTCGCCAACCTGACCGTTGCGGAAAACGTCGCGCTCGCCGTCCAGCGCCGCCATGTCGGCGGTCGCGGCCATCGGCGCGATCGCGCATCCCTTGCGCGCGAGGTCGCGCACGCGCTCGACCGGGTCGGGCTTTCCGGTCGCGCCGACGAGATCGCGGGCAATCTCGCCTATGGTCACCAGCGCCTGCTCGAGGTCGCGATGGGGCTGGCGCTCGTCCCGCGCCTGCTGATCCTGGACGAGCCGACGCAGGGCCTGTCGGACGCCGAGATCGAGGGCTTCATTGCGCTCGTGCGCGCCATTGCCGGCGACACGACCGTGCTCCTCATCGAGCACAACATGCCGGTCGTCATGGCGCTCGCCGAGCGCATCACGGTGATGGACCGCGGCCGCATCATCGCCGAGGGCGCGCCGGCCGAAATCCGCGCGAACCAGGCCGTCCAGGCGGCCTATCTCGGAGCGCCCGCCGATGGCTGACGCACTGACCCTGCGCGACGTCGACGCCGGATATGGCCGCGTTCAGGTGCTGCACGCGCTCTCCCTCGAACTGCGCGAGGGCGAGGTCCTGTGCCTGCTCGGCCGCAACGGCGCGGGCAAGACCACGGCGCTGAAGACCGTCATGGGGCTGGTGCCTGCCAGCGCCGGCTCGATCCGCCTGGGCGGCATCGAGCTCACCGCGCTCCCCGCCCACGAGGTGCCGAAAGCGGGCGTCGCCTATGTGCCGCAGGGCCGCCGCCTCTTCGCCGAGCTCAGCGTGGCCGAGAACCTCGAGATCGGGCTGTCGGCGCGCAGGAAGGGCGAAGCGGTCCGCGAAGCCGTGCTCGACCTCTTCCCGATCCTGCGCGAACGCTACCGCCAGCGCTCGGGCACGCTTTCGGGCGGCGAGCAGCAGATGCTCGCCATGGCCCGCGCTCTTTGCCTCGAGCCGCAGGTCCTGCTGCTCGACGAACCGACGGAGGGGCTGATGCCCTCCATGATCGCCAGGATCCGCGACACGGTGGCGGTGCTGCGCCAGCGCGGGGTCTCCACCCTCCTGGTCGAGCAGCGCGTCGATGCGGTTCTGCCGGTCGCCGACCGCGTCGCCTTCATCGAGAACGGCCGCAACCGCGAAACCGTCGGCATCGAGCGCCTGCGCGCCGAGCCGGAACTGGTGAGGAAATATGTCGGCCTGGCCTAGGGGGAGGGCTGGGCGCTTTCCTGGATCCGCCTTGCCCGCCACTGGCTCCAGGCGAAGGCGGCGATGAACTGAAGCGTCATCAGCAGCACGATGGTCGGCGCCGGTGCCGAGTCGATGAAGAAGCTCAGATAGACGCCGGCCAGCGAAGACGCGACGGCGATTGCCGCCGACACTGCGAGCATCCGCTCGAAATGGCGGGTGACGAGGAAGGCGATCGCCCCCGGCGCGATCAGCATGGCGATCGCGAGGATGATGCCGACCGCCGTCAGCGCCCCCACGATCGCCAGCGACAGCAGCGCCAGCAGCCCGTAATGCAGCAGCCGCACCGGAAGACCGATGGCGCGCGCATGCTGCGCGTCGAACGCATGCGCCATCAGGTCCCGCCGCGCCGCGCCGACCAGCCCGGCGACGACCGCCGCGATCGTTGCGCTCTGGACGATGTCGCGCCAGCTCGCGCCCAGCATGTCGCCGAACAGGATGTGGTCGAGATGCACCTCGGTCGTGATCGCGATATAGAGCACGAAGCCCGTCGCGAACATGCCCGAAAACACGATGCCCATCACCGTGTCTTCCTTTATGCGGCTGTTTTCCTTGAGATAGCCGACGGACAGCGCGCAGACCATGCCGGCGGCGAATGCCCCGAGCGCCAGCGGCGCGCCGACGATGTAGGCGATCACGATGCCCGGCAGCACGGCGTGGCTGATCGCGTCTCCCATCAGCGACCAGCCCTTGAGCACGAGGAACGGCGACAGCATGCCCATCGGCAGTGCGGCAAGCACGGCGATCATCATCGCCTGCTGCATGAAGGGCAGCTGCAGCGGTAGCAGGAGCCAGTCGAGCGTCATGGCGCCGCTGCGGCCTTTAGCGCCAGTCTCGCCCGCCGCCTCGCCGCGAGCACTCCATGGCGCGGTGCGAACACGAAGGCGGCAAGGAAGATCAGCGTCTGGGCAACCACGATGATGCCGCCGGTCGCCCCGTCGAGGAAATAGCTCGCATAGGCGCCGAGGAAGCTCGTCAGCGTGCCGATCGCGACCGAAAGCAGGATCAGCCGCGGGAAGCGGTCGGTGAGCAGATAGGCCGTTGCCCCCGGCGTCACCACCATCGCGATGACCAGGAACGCGCCCACCGTCTGCAGCGCCGCAACCGTCGAGGCCGCCAGCAGCGTGAAGAACAGCGCGCGCAGCAGGCCGGGTCTGAGGCCCACCGAGCGGCCGTGGTTCTCGTCGAAGAACACCACCATCATGTCCTTCCACTTCAGCGCCATGACGGCGAGCGTCACGCCCGAAATGATGACGAGCTGCAGCGTGTCGGCCGGCGTGATGGCGAGGATGTTGCCCAGCACGATGGTCTGGATGTTCACCGAAGTCGGGTTGAGCGACACCATGAACAGGCCGAGCCCGAAGAAGGAGGTGAAGATCAGCCCGATGATGGCGTCCTCGCGCAGCTTCGTGCGCTGGTTGAGGAAGAGCATGGCTGCGGCCGCCAGTCCGCCGGCGATGAAGGCGCCGAGCGAGAACGGCAGCCCCAGCATGTAGGCGCCGGCCACGCCGGGCACGATCGCGTGGCTCAACGCATCGCCGATCAGGGACCAGCCCTTGAGCATCAGATAGGCGGAAAGGAAGGCGCAAACGCCGCCGACCAGCGCCGACACCCACATGGCGTTGATCATGTAGTCGTAGGCGAAGGGCTCGAGCAGCGCGCTCATTCCTTCTCGCCCCCGGACCCGTTGTGGTCGCCGTATATGACGAAGGGCCGCTCGTCGTCGGTCAGCACGGTGAGCTTGCGCGTATCCTCGTCCTCGTGCAGGTCCGCACCCGCCAGCGTGTAGCGGCGCAGCACGCCGCCGAAGGCGCGCTCCAGATTGCCGTGGGTGAAGACCTCGTCGGTGGGTCCCGCGGCGAGCACGGTGCGGTTGATCAGCACCGCGCGGTCGCAGAAGCGCGGCACGGAGCCCAGATTGTGGGTGGAGACCAGCATGATGCGCCCTTCCTCGCGCAGGGCCTGCAGCAGTGTGATGATCGCCTCCTCGGTGCGCACGTCGACGCCGGTGAAGGGCTCGTCGAGCAGTATCACCTGGCCCTCCTGCGCCAGCGCCCGTGCGAGAAAGACGCGTTTCTTCTGCCCGCCGGAAAGCTCGCCGATCTGCCTTTTGCGATAGGCCTCCATGCCGACGCGCTTCAGCGCCGTGTCGACCATCTCTCGGTCGCGCTCCGACGGGATGCGCAGGAAGTTCATATGGCCATAGCGGCCCATCATCACCACGTCCTCGACCAGGACGGGGAAGTTCCAGTCCACCTCCTCGGCCTGCGGGACGTACGCCACGATGTTGCGCTTGAGTGCCCGTCCCGCAGGTTCCCCGAAGATTGCGACGCTTCCCTTCGCCAGCGGCACGAAGCCCATGATCGCCCTGAACAGCGTCGACTTGCCCGAGCCGTTGACGCCGACCAGCGCCGTGATCGTGCCGCGTGGCAGCGCGAAGCTCATGTCGCGTATGGCGGTGACGCCATTGCGGTAGGTGACCGCGACGTCGGAAACGACGAGGCCGGCGTCGGGCGAAGTGTCAGGACGTGCGGCCACGTTCATTCCGCCAGTCCCTTCACGATCGTTTCGGTCGTCACCCTGAGCAAGTCGAGATAGGTCGGCACCGGCCCGCTTTCGTCCGACAGCGAGTCGACATAGAGCACGCCGCCATATTTGGTACCCGTCTCGCGCGCTACCTGCTGCGCCGGGTCCGGCGAGACCGTGCTTTCGCTGAACACGGCGGGGATGTCGTGCTCCCGGACCGCATCGATGACGCGGCGGACCTGCTGCGGTGTGCCCTGTGCGTCGGCGTTGATCGGCCACAGGTAGAGCTCTTTCAGGCCGAAGTCGCGGGCAAGATAGGAAAATGCGCCCTCGCTGGTCACCAGCCACCGCTTTTCCTCCGGAATGGAGTCGAGCGCGGCTCGCATCGGGCCGATCGCCTCGTCGATCTTCGCGATGTAGGCGTCCGCATTGGCCCTGTAGACCTCCGCATTGGCGGGGTCGGCTTCGGCGAACGCCTTGCGGATGTTCTCTACATAGATCTTGGCGTCCGACGGCGACATCCAGGCATGCGGATTGGGCTTGCCCTGGTAGGGACCTTCCGCAATCCCCATCGGCTCGACGCCTTCCGAAACGACCACGTCCTGCACCTCCCCCAGATTGCGCAGGAAGCGCTCGAACCACTGTTCGAGGTTGAGCCCGTTCCACAGCACGAGGTCGGCGTCCTGCGCGCGCAGGATGTCGCCGGGCGTGGGCTGGTAGTTGTGGATTTCGGCGTTGGGCTTGGTGATCGATTCGACCGTCGCAGCATCGCCTGCGACGTTGCCGGCGATGTCGGCGATCACGGTGAAGGTGGTGACGACCTTCAGCTTGCCGCTGCCGGACGGGGCCTCGCCTTCCGACGGCGAGCAGGCGGCGACGAGCGCTGCTGCGAATGCAATGACGATGGGGCGGAAGGCTCTGCCGATCATGCATGAAAGCTAGATGCGGTCGTGCCGATTGTCAATGCAGTTGCAAATCGTTTGCAGAAAGATGCGCCAAGCGCTCGGCGCGCTGATCGAGCCCGGCGGCCGCACGCCACGGTTCAGGGGCGAAGTCTTTGCAACTGGCTGTCAACTGGCCCATACTTGCCCGATGACGAACGCGACGAACAGGAAGCCCGACTACGAGCGCGACCTGCGCCGCGCCGGCGTGCGCATCACGCGCCAGCGCAAGGTTCTGCTCGAGATACTGGCGGAGGCGGGCGATCACCCCGACGCCATGGAGATATTCAGGCGCGCCAGCACCATCGACCGGACGATTTCGTTGTCCACCGTCTACCGCACGATGAAGCTCCTGGAGACGATGGGGGCGATCCATCGCCATGCCTTCGAGGGCGGGCCGGCGCGCTTCGAGCATGCCTCCGGCCGCCATCACGACCATCTGATCGACCTCGACACCGGCGACGTGATCGAGTTCCGCTCCGACCGCATCGAGCGCCTGCAGGACGAGATCGCGCACGAACTCGGCTACGAGATCGTCCATCACCGGCTCGAGCTCTACGGCCGCAAGCGCCGCCGCCGGTGATGCCACGCAAGTGGGCCTGCTGGAGGTGAAGAAAGTCCGGGCCACGCATCCACCCCAACCCCGATTCCATTCACCATTCACCATTCACCGATTTATCCCCCTCCCCATCACCCTCCCTTACCATGCCCCCGTTCCTCCCGCGGGAACGCCGATCATGACGGTGGT
>Ga0207868_1001237_pt1 | contig 19232 bp, 17 predicted proteins | sample Passage237B_FD_187370 | JGI IMG/M metagenome (GOLD analysis project Ga0207868, IMG submission 187370) | Cellulose adapted compost microbial communities from Newby Island Compost Facility, Milpitas, CA, USA - Passage2 37B (SPAdes) (version 3) ... | reverse complement strand
CGCCGGCGGTCGTCCTCAACCTCACCGGCTTTGCTCTCGGCCTCGACGGCCTCGACCCGGCGCAGAACCCTTTCGCCGGCATTGACGCCCCTGTCATCCAGCTCATCCAGTCCGGCCGCCCGGAAGCGCAGTGGGCCGCCGACCCGCAGGGCCTCACGGCGAAGGACCTCGCCATGCAGGTGGTCCTCCCCGAGCTCGACGGCCGCCACGGCATGCTCCTCGTCGGCCACAAGCGGGAGGCCGTCTGGCACGAGCGCACCCAGTGCCCGCTCACCGCCTACGCCCCCGACCAGCACGGCATCCGTCGCGCCGTCACCCTGGCGAAGAACTGGGCCGCCCTCCGCGCCACCCCGCGCCCCGAGCGCCGCGTCGCCATCGTCCTCGCCAACTACCCCATCCGCGACGGCCGCCTCGCCAACGGCGTCGGCTACGATGCCCCGCAATCCACCGTCGAAATCCTGAAGACCCTGGCCGGTGCAGGCTACGACACCAGCGCCCCCGCCAACGGCAACGCCCTCATCGACTTCCTCCAGTCCGGCCCCACCAACGCGCATCCCGAGCGCGAAGGCGGCATCCCGTTCGCGCTCGCCCGCTACCGCGAACTCTTCGCCCGCCTCCCGGCCAGGGTACAGGCCGAGGTCACTGCCCGCTGGGGCGATCCCGTCACCGACCCCTTTGTTCGGGATGACGTCTTCCACCTCCCGGCCCTGCGCTTCGGCAATGTCGCCGTCCTGCTCCAGCCCGCCCGCGGCTACGATCTCGACGAGACCGCCGCGTACCACGACCCGGACCTCGTGCCGCCGCACGGCTACCTCGCCGCCTATCTCTGGCTCCGCCACGAATTCGCCGCCCATGCCGTCATCCACAACGGCAAGCACGGCAACCTCGAATGGTTGCCCGGCAAGGCCACCGCCCTCGATCCGGCCAGCTACCCGGCCGCCCTCTGGGCCGAGCTGCCGCAGCTCTACCCCTTCATCGTCAACGATCCGGGTGAGGGCACGCAGGCCAAACGGCGCACCGGCGCGGTCATCATCGACCATCTCGTGCCGCCGCTCACCCGCGCCGAGACCTACGGTCCGCTCAAGGACCTCGAGGCCCTGCTCGACGAGTACTACGCCGCCTCGGGCATGGACCGCCGCCGCCTCGCGGGGCTGCGCAAGCGCATCCTCGATTTCACCCGCGACGCCCGCCTCGACCGCGACATCGGCCTGGTCCCCGACGAGAACGAAAGCCTCCGCCGCATCGACACCTTCCTCTGCGATCTGAAGGAAGCGCAGATCCGCGACGGCCTCCACATCTTCGGCCAGTCCCCTACCGGCCGCCTCGAACGCGACCTCACCGTCGCCCTGGCCCGCGTCCCCCGCGGCGAAGGTCCCGCCGAAGCCTCCCTCATCCGCGCCCTCGCCGACGACCTCAAACTCGCCTTCGACCCCCTCACCGCTGACTTGGGAGCGCCGTGGACCGGGCCGCCCCTGGCCACCGACGTCGCCGGTGATCCTCCACCGCAAAGCGGGGGAGGGGGACCAGCGAAGCTGGTGGAGGGGGCGTCCACGCGCACCGTCGGCGACATGGTCGAGTATCTGGAGTCCCTCGCAGCAGACCTTCTCGATGGCCTTGCTCCCGCTCCGGGCGACGCCACTGCCGCCGTCCTCGCCACCGTCGAGCAAACCATCCGCCCGCGCCTCCGCGCCTCCGGCCCGGCCGAAACCGCCGCCCTCCTCGCCGGTCTCGATGGACGCTTCATCGCCCCCGGCCCCTCGGGCGCGCCCTCCCGCGGCCGCCTCGACGTCCTCCCCACCGGCCGCAACTTCTATTCGGTCGACAACCGTGCCGTGCCCACGCCGACCGCCTGGGAGCTGGGTCGCAAGTCCGCCGAAAACCTGCTCCTCCGCCATTTCCAGGATCACGGGACGCCGCTCACCTCGCTGGCCCTCTCGGTCTGGGGCACCGCCAACATGCGCACCGGCGGCGACGACATCGCCCAGGCCCTCGCCTTCATCGGCGCGAAACCGACCTGGGACCCCGGCTCGCTCCGCGTTTCCGGTTATGAGATCATACCGTTGGCAAAGCTCGGCCGCCCGCGTGTCGACGTGACCCTCCGCATCTCCGGCTTCTTCCGCGATGCCTTCCCGGCGCAGATCGCCCTCTTCGACAAAGCCGTTCGCGCCATCGGCGCCCTCGACGAGCCGGCCGATGACAATCCCATCGCCGCCCGCATGCGCACCGATGCGCTGGAGCTGATGAAGGCGGGAGCCGACGAGCGCGAAGCGGCGCTCCGCGCCGGCCACCGCATCTTCGGCTCGAAGCCCGGTGCCTATGGCGCCGGCCTCCAGGCCCTCATCGATTCCGGCAAGTGGGAGACCCGGGCCAACCTCGCCGAGGCCTTCCTCAACTGGGGCCAGTATGCCTATGGCGCCCACGCTGCCGGCACGCCCGAGCGCGACCGCTTCGCCGCCCGGCTCGGCGCGGTCGAGGCCATCGTCCACAACCAGGACAATCGCGAGCACGACTTGCTCGACTCCGACGACTACTACCAGTTTGAGGGCGGCCTCGCCGTCACCGCCGAAACCCTCTCCGGCCACAAGCCCGCCGCCTACCACAACGACCACTCCCGCCCCGAGCGGCCGCTCACCCGCACGCTCGAGGAGGAGATCGCTCGCGTCGTCCGCTCCCGCGTCGTCAACCCCAAATGGATCGATGGGGTGAAGCGCCACGGCTACAAGGGCGCCTTCGAGATCATCGCCACGGTTGACTACATGTTCGCCTTCGCCGCCACCACCGGCGCGGTGAAGCCCCACCATTTCGACCTCGCCTTCGAGGCCTTCGTCGAAGACGATGCGACGCGCGAATTCATCCGCACCAACAACCGTTTCGGCTACGATGAGCTGATCGCGAAGTTCAACGAAGCCCGCAACCGCGGCTTCTGGACGCCGCGCTCCAATTCCGCCTTCGCCTATCTCGAGGACACGCCATGACCGGGAAGCCCGCCGACAAGCCGGCCAAGAAGACCGACCTGATGACCGAGGCGGAGCGCGACGCCTATCACGCCGAGAAGATGCGCAAGAAGCGCGAGGCGCGGAACAAGATCCTCGCCACCAAGACCGAGGAGAAGGGCCTTCTCATCGTCCACACCGGCAAGGGCAAGGGCAAGTCCACCGCCGCCTTCGGCATGGTGTTCCGCGCCATCGGCCACGGCTTCAGGGTTGGCGTGGTGCAGTTCGTAAAGGGCGCCTGGGGCACGGGCGAGCGTGATGTGCTCGAAAAGTTCCCCGAGCAGGTCACCATCAAGGCCATGGGCGAAGGGTTCACATGGGACGTCGCCGACCGCCAGCGCGACCTCGCCGCTGCCCGCGCCGCCTGGGAGGAGGCCAAGCGCCTCATCGCCGACGAGAGCTACAAGCTCGTCCTCCTCGACGAGCTCAACATCGTGCTGCGCTACGATTACCTGCCGCTCGACGAAGTGCTCGACGTGCTGCGCAACAAACCGCGCGACACCCACGTCATCGTCACCGGCCGCAACGCCAAGGAAGAGCTGATCGAGATCGCCGACCTCGTCACCGAAATGACCGAGATCAAGCACCCCTTCCGCGCCGGCGTGAAGGCCCAGCCCGGCATCGAGTTCTGATCCCGAGTTCTGATCCACTGACGTGGCCGGGGGCCTCCACCGCGACGCGGGGGAGGGGGACCGCCGCAGGCGGTGGATGGGGCGCTCACGGCGCGGGCGCCCTCAGCACTGCCACCCGGTGCCGCTGTCCTTGAGGCTGCGCACCAGCCGCTCCACCACCGGGTCGAACGCCTTGCGGTCGGCCTCGGAGTATTCGAGCTCGAACGCGCCGTAAACATCGCCGCCGCACATGCGGATCGCCCGCACATAGAGGATGCGGCTGCCCCGCTTGCCCGACCAGCTGGCCCAGCTCGGCGTCACCGCCTGATAGGTCAGCTTCCAGCCCTCGTCCGCGCTCCACTTCATGCCCCGCTGCACGGCGTCCATGAAGTCGCCCTCGACGATCAGGCTGCCATAGATCGAGAGACGCGCCGTCGGCGTGGAGAAGCGCAGCCCGTCGCCGTTCACCGGCGGTTCGCCCGCCACGAAGCCCGGCGGCACGTCGGCTTCGACGCCGAACCGATCGTTGACATAGTGCCCCCACTCCGCCGCGAACACGGGAGCGGCGGCAAGGGCGAGGATCAGGGCCAAGATCAGGTTGAAGACGAAGCGCATGGCGGCAGCGTGCCATGCCTCGCCGATCCGCTCAATGCCGCCCCTGCGCTTGCCAATCGGCGCCCGGCACCACAGATAATCTTCCAGTCAGCAGAGGTCCCGCGCCATGAGCGAGTATTCCATCGGCGACCTGTCCGTCCGCTCGGGCGTCAAGGTCCCCACCATCCGCTATTACGAGCAGATCGGGCTCATCGCCGCGCCGGTCCGCACGGAGGGCAACCAGCGCCGCTATGGCGCGGCCGAGCTCGACCGCCTGCGCTTCATCGCCCATGCCCGCGACATGGGCTTTCCCATGGAATCGCTCAAGTCCATGCTGTCGCTCGCTGCCCGCAAGGATGCGCCCTGCGCCAGCGTTGATGCCATCGTCGAGCAGCACCTGACCGAGGTCGATACCCGCATCGCCCAGCTCACCCGCCTGCGCAGCGAGCTTGCCGGCATGCTGTCCGACAGCCATCACGGCACGGTCGGCCAATGCCGCATCGTCGAGGTCCTCTCCGACCACGACCACTGCAACAGCGAGCACTGAGTCTGCCGACGCAGGCGCCGCCTCACACCACCACGATACCGGTGTGCTTGGCCTTCGCCTCGGGCTCGACATGGATCGTCACCTGGGCGTTCTCCACCGCTTCGCGCAGCTTTGCCTCGATGACGTCGCAGATGGCGTGCGCCGCCTCCACGCTCATCGCGCCCGGCACCACCAGGTGAAAGTCGATGAACACCATCTTGCCCGCCTGGCGGGTGCGGATGTCGTGTGCCTCGATGGCGCCCTCGGCATTGGTGGAAATGATCTCGCGGATGCGCGCTAGCACCGGCGCGTCCACGGCCGCATCCATCAGCCCGATCACGCTCTGCCGCACCAGCTGCCAGCCCGACCACAGGATGGTGACGGCGACGAAGGCCGCCATGATCGAGTCGAGCTGGGTGAACCCGGTGACAACCGTCAGGAATACGCCCACCAGCACCGCTCCGGTTGAGAGCACGTCGGTCATCAGATGCTGCCCGTCCGCCTCGAGCGACAGCGACTTCTCGTGCTTGCCGGTGCGGATGATGAACTGGGCCCAGCCGAGGTTTGCCAGCGTCGCCAGCACCGATACGCCGAGCCCGATCGGGTCCGCGTCGAAGGGCTGCGGGTTGGCGAATCCTTCCCACGCCCGCTGCAGGATCAGGATCGCCGCCACCGCGATGAAGGCGCCGATGATCACGGCCGAGAAATACTCGGCCTTGTAGTAGCCATATTGCAGGTTGGCGTCGGCCGGCCGGGCGGCAAAGCGGATGGCAACCAGGGCCACGATGGCCGTCACCACGTTGACCACGCTTTCGAGCGCGTCAGAGTAGAGCGCGATCGAGCCCGTCGCATAGGCGGCGAAGGCCTTCAGCGCGAGCACCAGCACTCCGATGGCAAGGCTGCCATAGGCGATGGTGACGATGTTGCTGTTGCCGCGAGAGACCATGGCCGCCCTTAGCCCTCCCACCCTGGGCTGGCAAGTGGCTGTATTTGCAAGTGATTTTCAGAAGCTTTCCCAACAGCGCTAAGCCCTTGATCCGCCGTGGCGCAGCTGCCATTGGCTCGCAATTGCGGTTACTACGCATGCCCGCAATGCACAGGTGTCGGGGGCGCAGAAGGGAATCGTTGCCCCGCGCCCGCCCAGCGCCTACAACGCGGCTCTGGCGCAGCGTTCCTTCAAGGGCTGAAACTCACGCCCGGTGCGGTCGACCCAACTCGGGGACCAATTCCGGGGCTGCTGGTTTTCTCGAAGAAACTCTGCCTTTCCGCGTGCGAGAGGCGAGACGTGACGAAATCCCTCATCCTGCCCCCCGATACCGGGGTGATGCTCTGCGGCCATGGCAGCCGCAACACCCGTGCTGTCGGCGAGTTCGCCGTGCTGGCCGAGCGCCTGCGCGAGCGCCTGCCCGACGTGCCGGTCGAATACGGCTATCTCGAATTCGCCAATCCCGTGATCCACCAGGGCCTCGACCGCCTGCGCGAGGCCGGCGCAAGGCGCATCCTCGCCGTGCCAGGCATGCTCTTCGCTGCCGGCCACGCCAAGAACGACATCCCCTCGGTGCTCAACACCTATGCAGCCAAGCACGGCGTCGACATCACCTATGGCCGCGAACTCGGCGTCGATCTGAAGATGCTGCGCGCCGCCGGCGACCGCATCGAGGAGGCCATCGCAGCCGCGCCCACCCAGGTGCCGCGCGCCGAAACCCTGCTGCTTGTCGTCGGCCGCGGCGCCTCCGATCCGGATGCCAACTCCAACGTGGCAAAGGTCATGCGCCTCCTCTGGGAAGGCATGGGCTTCGGCTGGGGCGAGGTCGCCTATTCCGGCGTCACCTTCCCGCTCGTCGCCCCGGCGCTCGATCACCTGGCGCGGCTCGGCTATCGCCGCGTCATCGTCTTCCCTTATTTCCTCTTCACCGGCGTCCTGGTGAAGCGCATCTACGCCGCCGTGGCCGAGGCGCGGGCAAAGTACCCCGGGATCGAGTTCATCGACGCGCCCTATCTCAACGACCACCCACTCGTCATCGAGACCTTCCTCGACCGCGTGCAGGAAATGCTGGTCGGCCAGAACCTGATGAACTGCGCCATGTGCAAGTATCGCGAGCAGGTTCTGGGCTTCGAGGCCGAGGTTGGCCTCGCGCAGGAGAGTCACCACCACCATGTCGAGGGCATCGGCGGCGGCATGGAGAACTGCCCCTGCAACGGCGACTGCGACAGCTCCTGCCGCGACGAAGCCTTCTGCAGGAAGCACGGCCTCCCCTGGACGCCGCTCCATACTCACGATCATGGCCATGGTCATACCCACGAGCACGGCCCGCACACCCACACGCACGCGCCGGCCCGTCACGCCCTGCTGAGCGGCACCGGGCCGCTCGTCAGCTTTGGCCTGCCGCACGAACACGATCACGGCCACACCCACACCCATAGCCACGGTCCGGGCGATGGTCACCATCATCACCCCTATCCGCATGCCGACCATCCGCTCGGCCCGAAAACCCTGCCCAAGGTCCCCGGCCGCCTCGCCCGCGAGGAGCAGGACTGAATGCCGCTATTCGACCGCTACATCGCGGTAGACTGGTCGGCAGCCAACACCCCGCGCCGCGGCAAGGATTCGATCTGGATCGCCGACAGCGAGGCGGAGAGCATCAACCCGCCGACCCGCCACGAGGCGATGGCGATCGTCACCGAGCGCCTCCTGGCAGCACGCGCAGCGAACCAGCGCGTCATGCTCGGCTTCGATTTCGTCTTCGGCTACCCCGAAGGCGCGGCGGCAGCGATCGCGGGCAGGGGGGACTGGCAGGCGCTATGGGCACACCTTGCTGACGCGGTCGTCGACAACCCCGACAACACGTCAAACCGCTTCCACGTCGCCGCCGCCATCAACGCCCGGCTCGCGGCGCCACATTACTGGGGCCACCCGTACCAGCACCGCTACGACAACCTCAGCCCCCGCCGCCCGGCCGCCTACGCGACCCTCCCCGAGCGCCGCCGTGCCGAGATCGCCGCGCGCGCCGCCCAGCCGGTGTGGAAGCTGATGGGCGCAGGCGCCGTCGGCAGCCAGTCCATGCTCGGCATCGCCCGCCTCGAAGCACTTCGCCTGCATCCGCTCCTCGGCGGGGACATCGCCGTCTGGCCCTTCGAGACCGCCTTTGCCGATGCGCTGGAGCGTCCCGTCACCATCGTCGAGATCTATCCCTCGCTCTTTCCGCTCGACGATCCCTCGGTAACCCCGAAGGACCGCGCCCAGGTCGAAACCTGCATCCGCCACTTCGCCGCCCTCGATGCGGCGGACGAACTGGCAGCCGTGCTCGCCGCTCCTGCCGGTCTCATCGCCGCCGAGCGCGAAATCGTCATCCGCGAGGAGGGCTGGATTGCCGGTATCGGCACGGTGTCCGCCGCATGACCTATCTCCGCGACCCCGAAGCCATCTACGCCCAGTCCTTCGCCACCATTCGGGCCGAGGCCGATCTCTCGCACCTCGATCCTGCCCTGCACGAAGTGGCAATCCGCATGATCCACGCCTGCGGCATGGTCGATCTCGCGCAGGACATCGTGGGCACGCCCGACCTCGCAGAGGCCGCCGCCCGCACCGCCGGTCCCATCCTCTGCGATTGCGAAATGGTCCGCGCCGGCATCATCCGCCGCTACCTCCCGCCCGGAACCGAACTCGTCGTCACCCTCAACGATCCCGCCGTCCCCGATCTCGCGAAGTCGCTCGGCACCACCCGCTCGGCCGCGGCGGTCGAGCTCTGGCGTCCGCGCCTCGCGGGCAGCATCGTCGTCATCGGCAACGCACCTACCGCCTTGTTTCACCTTCTGGAAATGCTCGCTGCCGGGGCTCCGCGCCCCGCCGCCATCATCGCCACGCCGGTCGGCTTCGTCGGCGCGGCCGAAAGCAAAGCCTTGCTAGTCGCCAACAGCTTTTCTATCCCATTCCTCACGGTTACCGGCCGGCGAGGCGGCTCGGCCATAGCGAGCGCGGCCTTCAACGCCATCAGCAAGGGGGCTCGGGCATGACCACAGCCTGGCTGCACATCATCGGGGTCGGCGAGCGCGGTCCGCGCGAACTCTCCCCCGCCTTCAAGCTGCTGCTCAATTACGCCGAGAACGTCGTCGGCCCAGCCCATTTCCTCGCGGAACTGGAGCCGGTTAACCGTGCGGGCGCCTCCGGCGACCTGTTCAACCCCGAGTTCGTCACCAAGCGTTCCTTCGAGGCCGTGGCCCGGGCGCTGGCCGGCGATGTTGAGGAGGCCGCGCCCTACCGCTCCTATGTCGATGGCCGCAACATCATCGAATGGGAGCCGCCGCTTGAGTCCATGGTCGAGCAGATCCTCAAGCTGCGCGATCAGCCCACCGTCATCCTCGCCTCGGGCGATCCGATGTGGTTCGGCATTGGCGCCACGCTGGCGCGCTACCTCATCCCGTCCGAATATGTGGTGCATTCGCACCCCTCGGCTTTCCAGCTCGCCGCCGCGCGCCTCCACTGGCCCCTGCAGTCGGTGTCCACCCTTTCGATCCACGGCCGGCCGGTCGAGCTGCTCCACCCCCACATCCTGCCCGGCAACAAGATCCTGGCGCTGACCTCCGACCACACCACGGTCGATCTCGCCCTCGAACTGCTCGACAATCGCGGCTATGGCCGCTCCATCGTTTCGACGCTGGAGAACCTCGGCGGCGCGAGCGAGCGCATCACCACGGCCGAGGCCGTCGATTTCGAAACCCGCAACGTCGGCGATTACTATGTGCTGGCCATCGACTGCGTACCGGACCTCAATGCCGACCTGCTGCCAGCGGTGCCCGGTCTGCCCGACGAGGCCTTCGTCAATGATGGCCAGCTGACCAAGCGCGAGGTGCGCGCCGCCACCATCGCCAAGCTCGCTCCGTTTCCGGGCGCCGTGTTGTGGGATGTCGGTGCCGGCTGCGGCTCCATCGCCATCGAGTGGATGCGCTCTGCCCGTGACGCCAAGGCGATTGCCTTCGAGAAGGACGGCGAGCGCCTGCAGATGATCGCCGTCAATGCCGCGGCGCTGGGCGTCCCCAACCTCGAGATCGAATCCGGCGAGGCACCCTCGACCTTCGAGCGCAAGGCCCCGCCCGACGCCATCTTCTTGGGCGGTGATGTCGGCAATGACGACCTCTTCGATGCCTGCTGGGCCGCCCTCAAGTCCGGTGGCCGCCTCGTCGCCAACGCCGTCACGCTGGACGGCGAGCACGCGCTTTACTCGCGCCACCTGCAACTGGGCGGCGAACTCACCCGCATCGACATCTCCAGCCTCGACAGGGTCGGCGGCCACCGCGCCTTCAAGCCGCGCATGACGGTGACGCAGTGGGTCGTCACCAAGGCCATGCACGGCCTGGTCGTCTCGCCATGACGGGAACGCTCCACCTCGTCGGCGTCGGCCCCGGCGATCCTGAACTGCTGACGCTGAAGGCGGTACGGGTCCTCGGCAGCGTGCCCGTCATCGCCTATCCGACCACCGGGGAGGGTGCGGCGCTCGCCCTCGACATCGCCCGCGCGCATCTCAACCCTGCCGCCGAGCACCTGCCGGTCGCCATCCCCATGGCGGTCGAGCGCGGCCCTGCGCAAGCGGCCTACGATGCCGCCGCGTTGGCCATCCTCGCCCACCTTGCCGCCGACCGTGACGTCGCCTGGCTCTGCGAAGGCGACCCGCTCTTTTACGGTTCGGCCATGTATCTCGTCTCCCGCGTTGCGGCGACGGCGCCGGTTCTCGTCATCCCTGGCGTCACCTCGCTCACCGCCGCAGCGGCCGCCATTGGCCGCCCGCTCGCCGCCCGCAACGAGACACTGAAGGTGCTGCCCGCACCGCTCGACGATGCGGCGCTCCGCGCCGAACTCGCCGTTGCGCCCGCCGCCGCCATCATCAAGGTCGGCCGCCATTTCGACCGCATCCGCGCCCTCCTCGCCGAAACCGGCCACTCCGAGGGCGCCATGGTGGTCGAGCACGCCACCACAGCGCGCCAACGCATCACCCCGCTCGCCGCGTTCGGGCATGACGAGCGGCCCTATTTCTCCACCATCCTCTGCTATCGCGGCACCGAGGCCTGGGGCCAAGGGGCATCACAGGGAGCCGCAAAGGCAGCAATATGACCCCCGCCGTCATCCTCTTTTCCGATGCGGGTCGCGATACGGCCCAGCGCATCGCCACCGCCATCGGCGCCCAAATCCACATCTGTGGGCAGGGCGGCGCCGATGCGCTCAAGCTCCTGCCCCGCCTCTTCACCGAGGGCCGGACCATAATCGGCATCTGCGCCGCCGGCATCCTCATCCGCCTCCTCGCCTCGAGCCTCGAGGACAAGCGCAAGGAACCGCCCGTCCTGGCAGTGTCGCAGGATGGCGCCTCCGTCGTGCCGCTGCTCGGCGGCCATCACGGCGCCAACCGCCTCGCCCGCCAGCTCGCGGAAACCCTCGGCGGGACGGCGGCCATCACCACCGCATCCGACCTCAAGTTCGATCGCGCGCTTGATGAGCCGCCCGAAGGCTGGGTGCTCGGCACCCCGCGCGAGGCCAAGCCTGCCATGATGGCGCTGCTGCTCGGCGCCAAGCTGCAGGTCGAAGGCCACGCCCCGTTCCTCGCCGAAGCGGGCTACCCCGTCTCTTCCTCCGGCTCGGTGAAGGTGCTGGTCACAGAAACCGCCCAGCGCGTCGAGCGCGGCATCGTCTACCACCCCAAGACCTTGGTCGCCGGCGTCGGCTGCGAGCGCGGTGCCGATGGCAAAGAAGTCATCGCCCTCGTCGAGGCGGCGCTTCAGTCGCAGAACCTCTCGCCGCTCAGCCTCGCGGCCATCGCCTCCATCGACATCAAGGCCGACGAGCCCGCCCTCCACGCCGCCGCCCGCCACTTCAACGTGCCGCTGCGCCTCTTCACCGCCGCCGAACTCGCCCGCGAGCGCTATCGCCTGCAGCACCCCTCCGACTATGTCGAGGAAACTGTCGGCACCCCCTCGGTCTCCGAGGCCGCAGCCCTGAAGGCCGGCCCGCTGGTGGTCGAAAAGCTCAAGTCCGAGCGCGCTACCTGCGCCATCGGACGCGCCCCGCGCCCCATCGATATCGAGAGCTTCGGCCGTCGCCCCGGCGTGCTCCACCTCGTCGGCATCGGTCCGGGCGAGGCCCCACAGCGCACCGCCTCTGCCGTCGCCGCCCTCGAAGCGAGCACCGATTGGGTCGGTTATGGCCTCTACCTCGACCTCGTCGGCGACCTGCGCCGCGGTCAGGTCGAGCACCGCTACGAGCTGGGCGAGGAGGAACCGCGCGTCCGCCACGCCCTCGAACTCGCGGCCGAAGGCCGGGTCGTATCGCTCATCTGCTCGGGCGATGCGCAGATCTACGCCATGGCCGCGCTCGCCTACGAACTGCTCGATGCCGAGGGCGACCGTGCCGTCTCCCCGGTGGCGCGCCGCGTCAACCTCGAGACCCACCCCGGCGTCTCAGCCTTCCAGGCCGCCTCCGCCGCGGCGGGCGCCCTCATCGGCCACGATTTCTGCTGCATTTCGCTCAGCGACCTGCTCACCCCTCGCGAGGCCATCCTGAAACGCCTCGAAGGCGCGGCCATGGCCGATTTCGTCACCGCTTTCTACAATCCGCGCTCGCAGCGCCGCACCGAACTCATCGAAGAGGCCAAGCGCATCTTCCTCGAACATCGTCCGCCCGATACGCCAGTGGTGATCGGCTCCAATCTCGGTCGCCCCACCCAGCGCGTCCGCGTGGTCACGCTCGAGGCGTTCGATCCCACCGAGATCGACATGCTCACCATCGTTCTGTTCGGCGCCAGCACCTCGAAGGCCTTCCTCCGCGGCGACGGCCTCAAGGCTTACACCCCCCGCGGCTACGCCAAGAAGCACGAGGCCGGCCAATGACCGTCTATTTCATCGGCGCCGGCCCCGGCGCGCCCGACCTCATCACGGTCCGCGGCCAGCGCCTCATCGAGCGCTGCGAGGTCTGCCTCTACGCGGGCTCGCTGGTTCCCGCCGAAATCGTCGCCGCCGCTCCCGAGGGCGCGCTGGTGCGCGACACCGCGCCCATGCATCTCGACGAGATCATCGCCGAGATCGAGAAGGCCCATGCCGAAGGCAAGGACGTCGCCCGCGTCCATTCCGGCGATCCCTCGATCTACGGCGCCGTGGCCGAGCAGATGCGCCGCCTCGATGCGCTCGGCATCCCCTACGAGGTCGTTCCCGGCGTTCCCGCCTTTGCCGGCGCCGCTGCCCGTCTCGCCGCCGAGCTGACCCTGCCCGAGATATCGCAGACCATCATTCTCACCCGCACCTCGGGTAAGGCTTCGGCCATGCCGGAATCCGAAAGCCTCGAAATCCTGGGGCAATCGAAGGCAACGCTCTGCATCCACCTTTCCATCCGCAACCTCGCCTATGTGGAGAGCGCGCTCACTCCGCATTACGGCGCCGATTGTCCGGTGGTCATCATCTACCGCGCCACCTGGCCCGACGAGGAGGTTATCCACACCACGCTCAGCGAAATGAAGGCGCGCGTCCGCGAGGAAAAGATCACCCGCACCGCGCTAATTCTCGTCGGCCGCGTCTTTGGCGAAACCCGCTTCCGCGAATCCCGCCTCTACGACCAGGACTTCGCCCACGTCCTCCGCAACGCCGGCAAGAAGAAGCAGAGGGCAGGGTGAGCGGCCCGCTGAGGTCTCCGGGTTCCTCCACCGCATTGGCGGGGGAGGGGGACCAGCCGAAGGCTGGTGGAGGGAGCGGCCACGCGCGCCAACCCGCGTCAGCTCAACCGCAGCGCCGCAATCACCTGCCCGATGGTCGGCACCTCATGCGCCGGCGGCAGCTCCGGCCGGGCGATCATGAACACCGGCAGGCCCAACTGATGCGCCGCCTGCAGCTTGGCCTCGGTCTGCACCCCGCCCGAATTCTTGCACACCAGGTGGGTGATCCCCTGTTCCTGCAGCAGCGCCAGCTCACCCTGCGGATAGAAGGGTGGCCGCGCGACGATCGAGGTGGCGTTCACCGGCAGCGGCTTCTCGGGCGGCTCTATCGAGCGCACCACGAAGCTGCAATCGGTGCGCGCGAGAAACACGTCGAGCCCGGTATTGCCCAGTGTCAGCAGCGCCCGCGCCCCCTTGGGCAGGCTTTCCGCCGCCTCTTCGGCCGAGGCGACGCGCTTCCAGAACGCATATTGCGGCTCTTTCCACTCGGGCCGCGTCAATCGCACCAGCTTCACCTCGGCCGCCTCCGCGGCGCGCACGGCATTGGCCTTGATCGCAGCCGCATAGGGGTGCGTGGCATCGACCAGCCGGTCGAATTTCTCCTCGCGCAGGTAGCGGGCGAGCGCATCGGCACCGCCGAACCCCCCGGTCCTGACACTGCCCTTGGGCAGCACCGGCGCCACCGTCTTTCCGGCGAGCGACGTGGTCACCTCGTGGCCCATGGCGACGAGCCTGTCGGCGAGCAGCCGCGCTTCTTCGGTGCCCCCCAGGATCAGGATCTTCATCGCCGGTCTGCCTACCCCAATTTTGCGCCTCGGGCATGGCCCGGCGCACATGGCGTCAATATAGGGCCAAGTGCCTGCAATTCGCAGCATTTTTATCGGGAGGCGGTGCGATGAACGGTCTGGTCGTCGCCGCACCGCGTTCCGGTTCGGGCAAGACCACCGTTACGCTGGGCCTTCTCGCCGCGCTCACGCGGCGTGGCCTCGCCGTCGCCCCGGCCAAATCCGGCCCCGACTATATCGACACCGCCATCCTCGCCCGCGCCGCCGGCCGCGAGGCGATCAACCTCGATGCCTGGGCCATGTCCCCGGGCCGCCTGTGCCAGCTGGCCTCCGGCCACGCAGCGGGTGCCGACCTGCTCCTCGTCGAAGGCGCCATGGGTCTTTTTGACGGCGCCGCCGACAATCGTGGCTCCACCGCCGACCTCGCCGCGGCGCTCGGCCTGCCGGTGATCCTCGTGCTCGATGCCGAGCGGCAGAGCCAGTCCATTGCCGCGCTCGCCCACGGCTTCGCGAGCTGGCGCGCCGACGTGAAGGTCGCCGGCCTCATCGTCAACCGCGCCGCCACCACCCGCCACGAGGCCATGCTGCGCAGGGCGCTATCAGCGCTCGACATTCCGCTGCTTGGCGTCCTCCCCCGCCGCGACGCGCTGTCGCTCCCCGAGCGCCACCTCGGCCTGGTCCTGCCGGGCGAAGTCGAAAGATTCGACGCAGTCGTAATCGCCGCCGCCGAGGCCATCGAGGACTATATCGACCTCAACCGCCTCCTCGCGCTCTCTACCCCCGTAGATCGCGAAGCGCGGCAACCGGTTCCTCTCCCCCCGCTCGGCCAGCACATCGCCATCGCCCGCGATGCCGCCTCCGCCTTCCTCTACCGGCACTGGATCCACGACTGGCACGCTGCCGGCGCGACGCTCAGCTTCTTCTCGCCGCTGGGCGACGAGGCCCCCGATCCTTCAGCTGATGCCGTCTTTCTTCCCGGCGGCTATCCGGAACTGCACGGCCAGACCCTCGCGGCTGCAACGAACTTCCATGCCGCCCTCCACGCCGCCCGCGACCGCGGAGCGCTGATCTATGGCGAATGCGGGGGCTTCATGGTCCTTGGCCAGTCGCTCACCGACAAGGCCGGCGTCACACACCGCATGGCCGGCCTCCTGCCGCACGAAACCCGCATCGACCGGCCGAGGCGCGTGTTGGGCTATCGCCGGCTCAGGCACGCGAGTCCGCTCCCCTTCCCGGCGGCCCTCAACGGCCACGAGTTCCACTATTCGAGCGCCCACCATACCCACGGCACGCCGCTCTTTACGGCCGCCGACGCCCTCGGCGAGCCCCTGCCGCCAATGGGGCTGATCGACCGCAACGTCATGGGCTCCTACGCCCATGTCATTGATATTACGTAGCTATTCCGGCTTGCGGATCATGTACGTGTCCATGATCCAGCCATGCCGCGCCTGCGCCTCGCTCCGCTTGGCGTCGATCTCGTCCTTCACCTCGCCCACCGGCCCGGCGACAAGGATTTCATCCGGCGTCCCCAGATAGGCGCCCCAGAATATCTCCGCGCCGTCGCTCTCGAACCGTCGGAACGCCTGGTGGTTGTCGAGCATCACCACGGCGCTGGTGAGGTCGTCCGCCTCGCCCGCGGCGACGCGGCGGCCGGTGGTGATGGTCACTGCCTCGCCGACCCGGTTAAGCGTCACCTGATGCTGCGCCGCGAGGGCCTGGGGCGCCGAAATGCCGGGGATCACCTCAATGGCAAGCTCCCAGCCGCCGGCCTGCATGTCCTTGAGAATCCTCAGTGTTCCATCATAGAGCGTCGGGTCGCCCCAGACGAGGAAGGCGCCCACCCCATCCTCGCCCAGTTCCGCGAACATGGCGCGATAGGCCGCTTCCAGCTTGTCGCGCCACTCCTGCACCGCCTGCGCATAGTCCGGCGTATCCGCCTGCCGCCGCGACGGGATGACGAAATCCACGAGCCGATAGCGCTTGTTGGTGACGAACCGCTCCAGCATTTCGAGGCGGATGGCATTGAGCCCGCTTTTCTCCACCCCCTTGTCGGGCATGAAGAAAACCTCGGCGCGGTTCATTGCGGTGATGGCCTGGACGGTGAGGTAATCCGGGTTTCCGGCGCCGATGCCGATGACGAGGATGGTACGCATGGCGCTATCCCTACCGGATCACGGCGCGACGGGCTATCACTGACGCCATGGCTGCGCGATCGATCATGTTCATGGGCACCGGCTCCGATGTGGGAAAGTCCCTTCTGGTGGCGGGACTCGCGCGCGCCTACACCAATCGCGGCCTGCGCGTCGCGCCGTTCAAGCCGCAGAACATGTCGAACAACGCCGCCGTCACAGCCGATGGCGGCGAAATCGGCCGGGCGCAGGCGCTGCAAGCCCGGGCGGCGCGGCGCCAGCCGATCACCGCCATGAACCCGGTCCTCTTGAAGCCCGAAGGCGAAACCGGCTCGCAGCTCGTTGTCCGCGGCCGGCGCGTCGGAACCTACAAGGCGCGTGAATACTGGTCCGAGCGCCACAAACTTCTGCCCCAGGTTTGCGCCGCCCATCAGGAACTCGCCGCTGACGCCGATGTGGTGCTGGTCGAAGGGGCAGGCAGCGCGTCGGAAGTGAATCTCCGTTTCGGCGACATCGCTAATTTCGGCTTCGCCCGCGCCGCAGATGTGCCGGTGGTGCTGGTGGCCGATATCGAGCGCGGCGGCGTCATCGCAGCGATGGTCGGTACCTTCGCCGTCATCGATCCTGACGATGCGGCCCTGATCGCCGCGACGCTGGTCAACAAGTTCCAGGGCGATCCGCAACTGTTTGACGACGGCAAGCAGTTCATTGCCGGCCGCACCAACCGCCCCTGCCTCGGCCCCGTGCCGTACTTCGCCGAAGCCGGCCGCCTCCCGGCCGAGGACATCCTCGGCCTTCCGCGCGCAAGCGGCTCGGGCGCCTATCATGTCGTCGTGCCGCGCCTGCCGCGTATCTCCAACTTCGACGACCTTGATCCTCTGCGGCTCGAACCCGGCGTCACCGTGGAAATCGTCGAGCCCGGCCGGCCGCTGCCTTTCGGCGATCTCATCATCCTCCCCGGCTCGAAATCCACGCGCTCCGACCTCGCCGCGCTGCGCCGGCAGGGCTGGGATATCGACATCCTCCACCACCACCGCATGGGCGCGCGCATCCTCGGGATCTGCGGCGGCTTCCAGATGCTGGGGCATACCGTGTCCGACCCGGAGGGCGTCGAGGGCAGTGTCGGCACCTCGGCCGGGCTGAATCTCCTCGACGTCGATACGGTGCTCGGCGACCGCAAGGAGCTGCGCGTGGAGCAGGCCGTTTCTGCCCTCACCGGCGATCCGCTCGTGGGTTACCATATGCATATGGGCGTAACGCGCGGCCATGGTCTCGACCGGCCTTTCGCCTACATTGGCGCTGCCGCCGATGGCGCCGTCTCCCCAGACGCCACGGTCATGGGCACCTACCTCCACGGCGTATTCACGTCGGACAGTTTCCGCCGCAACTTCATCGGCGCCGCCGCCGCCACCTCCACCCTCAACTACGAGGCCACGGTGGACGCCACCCTCGACGCGCTGGCCGCACATCTCGAGCACCACCTCGATCTCGACCAGCTGCTCGGCCTGGCGCGATGACAGCGCTCCTCGCCCTCATTCTCGAACGGCTGGTGGGCTATCCGAATGCGCTGGTCGCGCGCATTGGCCACCCCGTCATCTGGATGGGGCACCTGATCGGCCTACTCGAACAGCGCCTCAACAACCGGACTGGGGGCAGGGGTGTGCTGGCACTGGTGCTGCTGCTGGCTGCCACGGCGCTGGTGACGGTGCCGTTGGTGGCCCTCCTGCGCGCACTGCCCTTCGGCTGGGTGCTCGAAGCCATCCTCGCCACCTCGCTCCTCGCCCAGAAGTCGCTGCGCGATGCGGTGCGGGCCGTGGCTGCCGCGCTCGCCCGTTCGCTGCCCGAGGGCCGCACCGCCGTCAGCCACATTGTTGGCCGCGATCCGGAGGCGCTGGATGAGGCGGGCGTGGCCCGCGCCGCCATCGAGTCGCTGGCGGAAAGCACCTCCGACGGGGTTATCGCCCCGCTCTTCTTTCTCATCCTGGGCGGCCTTCCGGGCATCGCCCTCTACAAGGCGGTGAACACTGCGGATTCCATGATCGGTCACAAGACCGAGCGGTACCTGCAGTTCGGCTGGGCGGCTGCCCGCCTCGACGACCTGCTCAACTTGATCCCGGCCCGGCTCACGGCGCTACTCATCGCCGGCGGTGCCTTCTTCGTGAAGGGCGCCCATCCCGAAACGGCCTGGAGCACCGCCCTCTCCGATGCGAAAAAGCACGAGAGCCCCAATGCCGGTTGGCCCGAAGCCGCCTTCGCCGGGGCTCTCGACTTCCAGCTCGGCGGCCCGCGCAGCTACGATGGGGAACCGGTCGATCTGCCGAGCTTCGGCGCTGGCAGCGCCGATCTCGGACCTGCGGACATCGGACGGGCGCTGCAGCTTTACAGCGCCACGCTCAATGTCACGCTGGTTGCAACCGCCGTGATCGCGGCCATTCTCTGGCGCTTGGCCTAGCGTCCGTCGCCGGCATAACCGCGCTTGAACTCGATCCGCGTACCGTGGAAGGCGTAGCTGTCGTCATTGGCGACGTAATGCACCGGCTGCGGCGGCATCTTGGCGATGAGGGGCGGATCGAACTCGGTCGGCACCGGCAGCGGAATCTGGTTGCCGTTTGCGTCGAAATCGCGCGCCTTCTTCACCATCCGGTCGATGACGAATACCGAAGGCCATCGGTGGTGATGGGGCTTCTCGATCGCTCCTGGCGCGATGCTCACCGAGATCACGCGGATATTGTCGTCCTCGTAGAGAACCTGGTGGTTGTCAGGTGCTGCCACAACGGCATCGAGGGCAGGGTTCCAGGTCTGCGGATCGTTTACGTCCAGATCGGCCACGCTCATGGCAAAGTCTCCCTTACGGCGGCATCCACCTGGCGCCGCGCCAACAAAGAACACTCCTTGCAGTCGAAAACC
>Ga0207868_1001236_pt1 | contig 19256 bp, 17 predicted proteins | sample Passage237B_FD_187370 | JGI IMG/M metagenome (GOLD analysis project Ga0207868, IMG submission 187370) | Cellulose adapted compost microbial communities from Newby Island Compost Facility, Milpitas, CA, USA - Passage2 37B (SPAdes) (version 3) ... | reverse complement strand
GGCGTCGACACGCAAAAGGGAACCCTGCAGGGCAAGCCGGCTGTGATGGGCGGCTTCTGGGGCTCGCACATGGGTCTCGTCGACCTGCTGCTGGAGAAGGACGGCAACGGCTGGCGCCTTGTCTCCTTCACCACCGAGGCGCGGCCGATCTTCGAGCGCGTGGACAACAAGAACCAGCCGACCGTGCAGGATTACCAGCCGATCGTGGATGCGCTGAAGGAGGACCACGACGCGACGCTGGCCTATGTGCGGCGTCCGGTCGGCAAGACGTCGGCGCCGCTCTACTCCTACTTCGCGCTGGTGGCCGACGACCCGTCGGTCCAGATCGTCTCGCAGGCGCAGACCTGGTACATCAAGGAACTGCTCAAGGACGACCCGAAGTGGAAGGACACGCCCGTGCTCTCGGCGGCGGCGCCCTTCAAGGCCGGTGGCCGGGGCGGTCCCGACTACTACACCAACGTGCCGGCGGGCGACATCGCCATCAAGAACGTCGCCGACCTCTATCTCTATCCGAACACCGTGCGGGCGGTCGCCATCACCGGCGCGCAGGTCAAGGAATGGCTGGAAATGTCGGCCGGCATCTTCAACCAGATAGAGCCGGGCAAGCCCGACCAGGTGCTCATCAACCCCGACTTCCCGTCCTACAACTACGACGTGATCGACGGCGTGACCTACAGGATCGACCTGACCAGGCCGGCGAAGTACACGCCCAAGGGCGAGCTCGCGAATCCCGACTCGTCGCGCATCGTCGATCTCATGTTCGACGGCAAGCCGATCGACCCGAACCAGATGTTCGTGGTGGCCACCAACAACTACCGCGCTGGCGGCGGCGGCAACTTCCCGGACATCACCTCGGACAAGATCATCGTCGAGGCGCCCGACACCAACCGCGACGTGATCGTGCGCTACATCGTGGAGCAGGGCACGATCAACCCGTCGGCCGACGCCAACTGGACCTTCGCGCCGGCGCCAGGCGCCACAGTGCTGTTCGACACCGGCCCGCAGGCCAAACAGTTCCTGGCCGACGTGAAGGGCGTGAAGATAGAGGCGGCGGGTGACGGCGATGCCGGCTTCGGCCGCTACCGCATCACGCTCTGAACGGCAGCACGCAAGGCCATGAAACCGGCGGCCTCGGCCGCCGGTTTCGTTTCCGCGGCGGCCGCCACTCCCGCATGGCGGGGCATTCGTCCGCGCGGGCCTCATTTTTCGCCCCGGACGCTTTGCAAAGCCGAAAACTGTTTGCTATAGGCACCGCCACGCGCGAGGCGCCTGTTCCCCGGTAGCTCAGCGGTAGAGCAACCGGCTGTTAACCGGTTGGTCGCTGGTTCGAATCCGGCCCGGGGAGCCATTCTTCCTTCGCCCATCGGTGACGCTGCTCGGGGGCGCGGCGTGGCGGCGCCGATCTGTGCAACGCCGCCTGTCGAGGGGTCAGCGTCCTTGCGCACACCGCATTGGCCGGTTCTCAGCCTCGCCGGTCTGCTCGCTCTCAAGCTGGTTCTGATGCTCGCCGCGCCGCCGCTCGGCGACGAGGCCTATTACTGGATGTGGGGACAGGCGCTGGACTGGTCATATCACGACCATCCTCCGCTCAACGCCTGGCTGCTGCGGCTCTCGTTCGAGCTGTTCGGCTGGAACCGCTTCGCGCTGAGAGCGCCGACGCTGGTCAGCTTCGCGATGAGCGTTGGCCTCATGCTCTGGTGGGCGAGGCGGCTGCCCCGGCAGGCTGGCGGACGTGCCGCCGCGCTGCTGGTCCTGCTCGCATCGCCGCTTTTCCTGATCTTCGGCAGCATCGTCTTTCCCGACCACCTGCTGATCGCGCTGTCGATGCTGGGCGTCCATTTCTTCGTGCTCTACTCAGGCAGCGTCGAGGACGGCGCACCCCGGCACCGCCTGCTCTATGGTGCCGCACTTGCCGTCGGGCTTGCCGCGCTTTCCAAATACTCGGCGCTGTTCGTCGGACTGGGCTTTGTCGGCTGGTTCCTTGCGACGGCGACGGGCCGCGGCGCACTGCGCTCGCCGCATGTGTGGGCAGCGGGCGCGCTGGCACTTGCCGTGCAGGCGCCTGTGGCGTGGTGGAACCTTGTCCACGACATGGAGACGCTGCGCTTCCATTTCCACGACCGCATCGACGGCTCGACGGCCCCGCTGGCCGTGATCGGCAGGGTGGCAGTGTTCGCGGTGCTCGGGTTGGCGATGGCCTCGCCGCCGCTCGCCGTGGCGTTCGCAAGGCTGCTGCGCGCGTCAGGGGGGTGGGAACAGCGCACGTTCCGCATCGTCGGCGCGGGCGCGCTGGCGGCCGCGCTCCTGGCCTTTGTGGCGCTGGGACTGCGCACGCAGATCCACTTTTACTGGATCATCCCGGCCCTCGTTCCGTTGCTGCCGGTCGCCGTCGCCTTCTTCGGGCCCCGCCTTCTGAAGACGCATGCGGTCTACGGGACGATCATTGCGGCGCTCCTGACGCTCCATCTGAGTGTCATCCCGCTTCCGGCGCTCGTCGGCATCCGGACCGCCGAGGAGATCTCTTTCGGCTGGGGGCAGGTCGCTGAACGCGTCGAGGAGGAGGCGAAGCGGCACGATGCGCAGCTGCTGCTTGCGACGCAGTACAATCTGGCAGCGCTGCTCGGCTTCGAACTCGGCCGCACGGACGTCTATTCGATCGCGGAAAGGGCGGAACAATACGACATCTGGTTCGACCCGGCCGCCCATGCCGGCTCGGACGCTATTCTGCTCGCGGACGCCGACCGTCCGGTCAACTCCTCCCATGACGCAACGTTCGAAAGCGTCGAGCCGATCGGCGAGGTCGAAGTACGAGCGTTCGGCTTGCTCGTGCACCGCTACTTTCTCTATCTCGGCCGCGGTCTGCGGTCCCGATGAGAGCATGTCCGCCGGCCCGCCTGGATTGCGGCGGCTCGAAGTCTGCGACGACATACCTATATGCAATCCGCGGCGCGGCAGGGTCCGCCGGTCGGCACCGGAGAATACGACATGAATGATTTCCGCCAGGCTTCCGATGCCGGAAGGCGGCCCAGTATCAACCTGTTCGGCCGCCGGTATGCCATGCCGCAATCGCGCGCCCTGCGGATTGCCATCGGCGTGCTGCTGATCCTTTTCGGAATTCTCGGATTCCTGCCGGTTCTCGGCTTCTGGATGGTCCCCCTCGGGCTTCTGGTCCTGTCCTACGAGTTCCAGTCGGTGCGTCGCTGGCGCCGGCAACTGACGGTCTGGTGGCACTCGCGCCGGCGATCCTGACCCGCCGAATTGCGGAACCAGCCGCGCTGCAATCCCGTTTTGTCATCCGAAACGAGGATTGAACCAGATGGACCTTCGGACCGAGATTGGCTCCCTGTTGAAGACGGCAACGACGATCGCCGCCATCTTCGGCGCGATCGTCGCAATCTTCACGCTGACGATGGATGCGCCCGCGGGCCGCAACATCGAGGTCGCCATGGCCGATACGGGCGCCAAGCCCGGATCTGCGGTGCCGCAACTCGAACTCGAGGCAAAGGCAGCCCAGGTCCAGGCCCTACGCTAAGCGCGCGCCGCCCGTTTGGCTGGGCGGAGATGGAATGGCTCAAAAGAAAAGAGGCGGGCAAGGCCCGCCTCTTGGCTTTGACCCGTGGATGCGCTGACTAGCGCAGCCGGCCGCTCGCATGCGCCAGCATGGTGTAGACCTTGCCCGTGTCGGACGAGAGATATGTCTGTGCCATGATGGAGTCGCGGTCGTTGCGGGCCACGTCGTCGAGCAGCCGCTCGAAGTCCTGGCAGTAGCGATCGACCGCGGCCCGGAAGTCGGCGTCGGCCTGGTACTTGCGGCGGATTTCGTCGAAGGTCTGCTGCCCCTTCAGCGTGTAGAGCCGGCGGGTGAACACGTTACGCTCGCCGCGCCGGTAGCGGTCCCACAGCTCGACTGCCGCGTCGTGATCGATCGCCCGGGCGATATCGACCGAAAGCGAGTTGAGCGATTCCACGACATGCAGCGGCGAACGGTTCGGCGTGGCTGGACGCGGCGCCGCCTCGGCGACCACGACATCCTCGCGCGAGGCGCCGCGCAGCAGGTCGCGGACCCAGCCTCCGCCGGACGTCTGGGCGGCGGTGTCGCGCGCCGCGGGCCGCGGCGGTTCGGGCCGGAACACGGGCTCGGGTGCGGCCGGGCGCTGCTGCTGAGGGGCAGGGCGCCTCTGCGGCTCGGGACCGCGCGGCTGCGGCCTGGGCGCAGCCGCGCTGCGGCCCTCCGACATGTCCAGCATGCGGCCCGATTTCGCAACGATTTCCGACAGTTCCTTGAGCGCGTTGATCTGCTCGCTGACGGCGCGGCGCATGGCCGAAGTCGATTCCCGCGTTTCCTCGGGCAATTCGAATACGCCCTTCTTGATCTCGGCACGGGTATCTTCGAGCTCGCTGCGGATGACGCCGGCCGTGCGGCGCAGTTCCTCCGTGGCGTCGGAGAAGCGCTGCGTCGCCTGCTCGAACACTTCCGAGACGGCGGAACGGATCTGCTCGGTCGAGGCGCGGGTGCGCCCTTCCGCCTTCTCGATCGTGTTTTCGACCAGGCTTTCGAAGGAGCGCATGATCTTCTCGATGTCCTCCGACTTGCGCACCAGACCGACAGCCAGTTCCTCGAGCGCGTGCTGGCGCTCGTCCAGCGTGGAGGCGAGGTTGTTCTGGGCCGAGCCGAGCAGGTCGGACGCCGACGCCAGCAGCTTGCCGTGCTCGTCGAAGCGGCTGGCGATCGACGCGATGTCTTTCAGCGTCTGCGATGACAGCTCGGTCAATCGACCGGCATTCGCGTCGATCAGGCGCGCGGAGCTCGCGAAGGACTGCGACACCCTTTGCGCGGTCGAAGCAAAACTGTCGGTGGTCTCCGAAAGACGTGTGTCGAGGCCGGCCAGATTGACGGTCGCCATGTCGATCAGTTCGCCCAGCTTGGCGTTCGAACCGGACAGGCGGTCGATCAGGTCGGAGACGCCCTGGACGAGATTCGATTTCGCGCCTTCGACGGCCTCCAGCGTCTCGGCGGTGCGCGATGCAAGCGCCTTGACCATTGCCGCGCTTTCGTTGCGCAGCCGCTCGGTGGCCTTCTGGGTGGCGGCCTCCAGCGTCTTCTGCAGCTCGCCGCCGCTTTCGGCGAAGCGGTCGACCAGCGGACGCGCCGTCTCGTCGAGAATCCTCGCGATCTCCGTCGAACGCGACGCAAGCAGTTCGTTGAGGTCGCGGGTACGCTCCTCGATCGTGCGGGCAGCCTCCTGCGTCTGCTTGCCGATCTCGGCGTTGGCGGCATGGAAGGTGTCGACGATGGCGTTGGCGCGCGCCATCAGGCGCGCCTCGGTTTGCAGAACCTGCTCCTGCAGGTGTTCGCCGGCCTGTTCAGCGCCGCGCGCCAGCCGCTGCTCCGCCTCGCCGAGGCCGGCCGCCAGGCGCTGTGCCAGCGTCTCGGCACCGGCTGCGATCTGGCCGTCGGCCTCGCCGATGATGCGGGCAATGTCCTCTGCCCGTTGCTCGAGATCGGCCGCCGTCTGGCTGGTGCGTGCAACGATGCGCTGCTCTGCCTGTTCGAACACCTCCGACAGCTCCTCGGCGCGCAGGGCGAGCCGGTTGCCGCTCTCCTCGAATACGCGCGAGATGTCCGCGGCGCGTGCGTCGAGCTTCTGGTCGGTCTCCTCCAGCACGCGCGCGATCTCGCCGGCACGGATGCTGAGCTTGCCGTCCGACTCCTCGAAAATGCGCACGATCTCGTTGGCACGGCCGGAAATGGTCTCGTTGATCGACTGGACGCGTGCGTCGATTCGCTGGTCGGCGTCGCCGAAGGCCCTTTCGGCCTGCTGCGACAGCGTGGAAGTCACCTCCATGACCTTCTCGCGCAGGGCGTCCGCGACGACCACCGCGCTGCCTTCGAGCGCGATGCGGATGTTGTCGACGCCGGCGCGCAGCGCGTTCTCCATTGAGCGCGTGCGTTCCTCCACGACGGAAGACTGGGTCTGGAAAACGCCCTCGATGAGCTGCGTGCGCTGTTCGATCGCGTCCGCCTGGCGCGCAATGGTTTCTTCGATCCCGTCCGTCTGCCGTGCCAGCACGTCCTCGATGGAGCGCGTGCGGTCCTCGATCGTTGCCGCCTGGCGTGCGAAAGTCTCCTCGAGCGCCCCGGTCTGCCGCGCCAGCACGTCCTCGATGGCGCGCGTGCGGTCCTCGATCGTTTCGGCCTGGCGGGCGAAGGTCACCTCGATCGCCCCGGTCTGCCGAGACAGCACATCTTCGATGGCGCGTGTGCGATCCTCGATCACGCCGGTCTGGCGGCGGAATGCGTCCTCGATCTTGTCAACGTCGGCCGAAAGCGCGGCCGAAAGCTCGCTCTGCCGCTCGCCGATCCTGTTGATGTGGGAGGAAATGGCGCTGTCGAGCTCGGTCCGGCTCTCCGCCAGCTTGGCAAGATCGTCCTCGAGCGCCCTGCGCATGAGCTCGCGCCCCTCGGACAGCTTCTCCACATGGCTGTGAACGGTAGCGTCGATGCTGGCGCGGGCTTCCGCGAGGCGGTCCAGATCGGCCTGCAGCGCTTCGGCGATCCTGTCGCGGTTGGCTGCGAGCTGGTTGGCAAACTGCTCGGCCCGGCCGTCCAGCATGGTCGAGGTCGACATGACGAGTTCGGCCATCTCCGAGCCGATCTTGGCCTTGCCCTCGTCGATCAGCGCGGAGATGTCGTGGCGCGCGTCGGTGAAGGTGGTGGCGATCTCGCGCGCCCGCTCGACCAGCGTCTCGTTGATCTGGCGCGCGCGTTCGTCGAGCGCGGTGTTGAGCCGCCTGGTGCCGACGTCGAGCGCCTCGGCCCGCGTCTCGAACTCGCTGATGAGCTCGGCCCCCCTGGTCGTCAGGATGCGGTGAATCTCGGCAAGGCGGGTGTCGAACTGCTCGCCCAGCGACTGGGTCGCCCCGCCGAGCGCGGCGATCATGCCGCCCGTCCGCTCTTCCAGCATCTCCGACAAGGTGCGGGTGACTTCGTCGGTGCTCTGGGTGAGCGTGGCGATGCGCGAGTCGAGGAGGCTGGCAAATGCATCGCCCGACGTGGTGATCCGGTCGGATATGACGTCGAGCCGCTGGTCGATCGCCTCATAGATCGACGAACTGGCGAAATTGATGCGATCGACGAGCGAATCGCCCGACTGGGTGACGGTCGCGGACAGGTGGGTCGACGCGTCGCGAATGTTGGCGGCAAGCGCATCGCTGGCGGCGGCAAGCTCTTCCTTGAGCGTCTCGTGCGCGCCCGCAATGGAAGCGCGCACGCGCTCCGCATGGCTGACCACGGCGTCGCGCTCGGAGCCTAGGCCGTCCACCAAGGTGCGGATGCGTATCTCGTTGTCGGAGTAGGCGCGCTCCAGCTCGCTGACTTCGGCGTGGACGAGCGTCTCAAGCTCGACCGCGCGAGCGAGCGTGCGCTCGATGCCTTCGCCCATCGCCTGGACTTCGCGCCGAACCGCCTGGCCGACGGTCATGACGCGGTCCTGCGCCAGGTTCTCCGGCTCGGCGAGGCGCATCGCGACCTCGGCCATGGAACGGGCGGTCAGCCGCATCTCCTGCGCGCGGCGGATCATGACGCCAAAGCCCCAGAACATCATGACGGGTACGAGGATGGCGACGACGAGGCCGATCAGCTGGGGCGCGGCAAGCAACTGGCTGACGGAGCGGACCTGCCAGATCGACGATCCGTAGACCATGTTGCCGAGCAGGATGCCGCCGCCGATCCACAGCACCGACAGCAGCGCGACCACCCAGTAGATGGTGGTCGGCACGCGCCTGTTCATGCCCTGCAGCAGCAGGCGGTAATCCTTCTGGCGGTCATCGTTGGCGGGCGAGAAGGGCGCCGGGCGGTTTGCGGCAGGAGCAGGCGAGGTCGACTCGGCCGGCCTCAGTTCCTCGGAAGCGTCGGCATCTGCCGGCTTGGCGGCGGGCTTTTCCTGCTTGGCCTTTGCCGGCTCGGCCGGCTTCTTCTCGCTTGAACGGCCTTCCTTGACCAGTTCGTCGGCAGCTTTTGCGATCTGGGCCTCGAGATCTTCCATCGAGGCAGCGATGTCGAGATCGGTAATGCCGTCCTTTTCGAGATCGTCCAGGGTCAGGTCGATGTCGAGGGCCTCTTCGAGCTCCTTTTCGACGTCGTCATTGATCGTTCTTGTCGTCGTGCTTTTGCGCGCCATGCCGCTCTACCCTGTAACGTGGCGCGGAAACCCCGCCCGGGGCCCTCGATTCCGCGCAGAAAACAGACAAATTCTGCCAATCGATATCGTAGAGGGACACAGGGGTAAATGGAACACGCATTCGCGGCCATGTGTAAAACTTTAAACATAAGGTTAACGCACGGACGCGATTGGGTAAATCGCGCTCGGCCCGCTCGCCATGTCGATTAACCGGATTTGCACCCGGCGGAGTCATGTTTGAGGGTGTTTTGAGTGGAGTGGGGCATGCAGGCTGCGCGGTTGGCCGACACGGCAAGTTCTCCTATCGATCTTGATCATCTCGCACGGCAGACGCTCGGCGATCCGGCGATCCGGCGCGAGGTGCTCGACCTGTTCGTCGCGGAGATGTCGGCAGCCCGCGGGCAACTGGTCGGGTCGGGCCAGTGCAACCGTGCCGAGCTTGCCCATCGCATCAAGGGCGCGGCCCGCGGCATCGGCGCCAATCCGGTGGCCGAGACGGCTGCCGCGCTCGAAGCAGAGCCGGACCGCATCGAGCTGACCGCCGCGCTGCTGGTGCGCATGCACGAGGCGATGTGCTTCATCACGGAGCAGGCACTGGACAAGGACTGAGGCGTTGCGCCTCGGTTGACAAGCGGGGCCGACCGGTTATCTCCCGCATGGCCACTTTGCGCCGGCACGTCCGCCCCGGGAATTTCCATGGCAAAGATCACCTACATCGCACCCGATGGCAGGCAATTCGACGTTGACGCCCAGAACGGTTCTACCGTGATGGAAAACGCAATCCGCAACGGCGTGCCCGGCATCGAGGCCGAATGCGGCGGCGCCTGCGCCTGCGCGACCTGCCACGTTTACGTCGCCGATGAATGGGCGGAGATCGTCGGCCCGCCGGAGCCGATGGAAGAGGACATGCTCGACTTCGCCTACGACGTGCGGCCGACCTCGCGTCTGTCCTGCCAGATCAGGGTCAGGGACGAACTGGACGGCCTGGTCGTTCAGGTGCCGGAGCGGCAGGGCTAGGTCCGGCCGACGAGAGCGCTAGCGGCCGTATGCGGCGCGGCGCATCCGCTGGTCCAGCAGTCGCGTCAGCCGCGACTCGAAATTGCGCGCTTCGACTTCGTCGAAGCGATCCTGCTCGGCGTTGTGGCGCCGCATCAGCCGATCCGTCGTTTCCTCGACCTTCTTGCGCGCGAGCGCGCAGCTGCGCTGCGGCCTGACGGCCGCGATCTGAGCCTCGATCTCGCGTGCATATTTCCGGGCAATCGTCACATGCGCTTCTTCATGCCGCTTGATGTCGGCCGCCAGCGTTTCCCAGACAAGCCGCACGTCCTCGGACGCACCTCGCTGTGACCAGCGCGGCAGGATGACCCTGGCAACCAGCGTGACCTTGCCGCTGGTGACTTCACAGCGGCCGTTGCGCTCCCGGTAGCCGGCATGGGTCTTGAATTCCATGCGCGTAGCGCCCGCGTGGCGCCGGCCGGTCTCGCGTAGCCGCGGCCCGCGCCTGTCGAGCTGCTCCTGAATCTCGTCGAGGGTTTTGCCGCGAATGGTGAAGTAGCTGTAGCTCTTCGACAGGCTGGCAGCCTGCGCGGCCGGCACGATCGCCAACGCGAACACGCAAGCGAAAACCCAGGTTCTGGCCATGGAACTCCCCTGCGCCAGAGACTGGGCGAGCAGCAGAGGTCGCGCAACGGAAATCTGCGGCGAAGCGGCACGGAACGCCGAATTCCTCCATTCATGGTTGATTTTCGGCCACGGCGGCGGGAAAAGCCTGCCGTGGAATCCGCAACCCATCCGATCAGGACTTGGACATGGCGCCTGGCCCATGGCCGCAGCCTCGAACTGGGGCCGCGCTCGGTCATCATGGGTGTGCTGAACGTCACGCCGGACAGCTTCTCCGACGGCGGGCGCTTCTTCGCTCCCGATGACGCGATCCGCCAGGCGAAGCGGATGATCGACGAGGGCGCGGCGATCATCGACGTGGGCGGCGAATCAACACGACCGGGCGCATCGTCGATCGGCGCGGCGGAGGAGCAGCAGCGAGTGCTGCCGATCATCGAGGCGCTTGCCTCGCAGGCCGACGCATTGATCTCGATCGACACCTATCGCGCCGAGACGGCCCGGCTGGCCGTCGAGGCCGGCGCCCACATCATCAACGACGTCTGGGGTCTGCAGCGCGATCCCGCGATTGCAGGCGTGGCGGCGGAGATGGGGACCGGCCTGGTCATCATGCACACCGGCCGCGAGCGGGAAAGGCTTGCCGACCCGATTGCCGACCAGAAGCAATTCCTCGCCGCGTCACTTGCCATAGCCGAGCGCGCCGGCGTGTCTCCCGACCGGATCCTGCTCGACCCCGGCTTCGGCTTCGCCAAGGAAACGACGGAAATGAATCTGGAGCTGATGGCGCGGTTCGGCGAACTGCACGGGCTCGGCTACCCGCTTGCCGTGGGCACGTCGCGCAAACGCTTCGTGGGCGGCGTGACCGGGCGCGAAGGCGACGACCGTGATGTCGGTACGGCCGCGACCAGCGTCATCCTGCGGCTGGCCGGCGCCGTCCTGTTCAGGGTCCACAATGTCGCAATCAACAAGGATGCGCTGGCCTTCGCCGATGCTATGGTCGCCCGCGGGCTCACCCTGCCGGGACGCTGAGATGTACACGATCCGCCTGCAAAACTGCGCCTTTTTCGCCCGTCACGGGGTGCTCGATGCGGAGGAAACGCTCGGCCAGCGCTTCTACGTGGACGCAGCGCTCGAGGTGGAGCCGGAGCGCCCGCTCGAAGAGGATTCGATTGCCGGTACGGTGGATTACGGCGTCGCGTTCGGCGTGATCGAAGAGATCGTGACCGGCCGCCGGCGCTTTTTGATCGAGGCGGTGGCGTTCGACGTGGCGAAGGCGCTGTGCAAGCGCTTTCCGCAGGTCAAAAGGGCCGAGATCACCGTGCGCAAGCCAAACGCGCCCGTGGCAGGCGTGCTGGACCATGTCCAGGTCACCGTCGCCTGGCCCGAGTGACGGTTGGCGGCCCGGTTCGATCGATGGCGGTGCTCCATGCCAGGCCCTGAGCCAACGGCCGGCGAACGCGCCTTCATCGGCCTGGGTGGCAATCTGGGCGATCCGCGAGCATCGATGCGCGCCGCGCTCCACCGCATCGACGAAGATCCCGACACGGAGGTGGTCCAGGTCTCTTCGCTCTACCGGACGCCGCCCTGGGGCAAGACCGACCAGCCCGATTTCCTGAATGCGGTCGCGGAAGTGTGCACGCGGCTCGCGCCGCGGGCGCTGCTCGACCTCTGCCTGGCGGCCGAGGCAGCGCTTCATCGGGTGCGCCGCGAGCGTTGGGGACCGCGCAGCATCGATCTCGACATCCTGTTCTATGGAGACCGGGAGATCGATGAAGAAGGGCTCACGGTGCCGCACCCGCGCATGTTGGAGCGCGCGTTCGTGCTCGTGCCGCTCCACGAAATCGCCCCGAACCTCGTGATCCGGGGCCGGGCAGTGAAGCGGCACCTGGGCGCGATCGACTCGACCGGCGTCGTGCGCGAAGCGGGCCCTGGCTGGTGGAACTAGCCGCCGGCTCACGCCGGCTTCGTATCCTTTTCTCGCGCCCGACGGATCATTTCCTCCGTCTCTTCGCTGAGCCCGCGGCCCTCCTGCCGCGGGGTTGAGAGCGGAGTCGGCACCGGCGTGTTGCCCTTGAGCAGGGCTGTACCGGCATAGATTCCCCCTGCGACCTGCATCTCGAAACGCTCGGCGTCGCGGCGGCGGACGTTTTCGATCAACTCGTCCACCTCTTCCTCCGCCACGCCAAGCTGCCTCAGCGTCTCCTGGCTGAAGGCGAGTGCCGATTCCAGCGTCTCGCGGATTTGGTAGTCGACGCCGGCATTGATGAGCGAGATCGCCGCCGCCCGGTCGAAGGCACGCGCGAGCACCTTGGTCAACGGGAATTCCGTGCGGACGATCTCCGCGATGCGGATCGCGGTTTCCGGATTGTCCACGCAGATGAGCACTGCCTCCGCTTCCCCTGCACCCGCGGCGTGGAGGATGTCGGTCCGGGTGCCGTCGCCGTAATAGACCTTGAAGCCGAAACGCGCGGCCGCCTGGATCATCTCGACGTCGGTATCGATGATCGAGACGTCGACGCCGCGCACCAGGAGCGGCTGGCTGGCGATCTGGCCGAAACGACCGAAGCCGATGACCAGCACGCGCCCGTGAAGTTCCTCGACGACGTCGATACCGTCCATCGACTGCTCCTCGGGCGGGAGCGCAAGGCGGGCCGCCAGCACGACAAGCGGAGTCAGCGCCATCGAGACGATGACGGAGGCCGTCATCACCGCGCTGACCTGACCAGACATGAGCCCGGCGCTGGTCGCCGCTGCGTAGAGCACGAAGGCGAATTCGCCGCCTTGCGCCATCAGCGCGGCCCTCATCTGGGCGTCCGGGTGCCGACCGCCGAGCAGCCGGGCGACGGCATAGATGCCGATCGACTTGGCGACCATGAAGGCCGCGACCAGCCCGAGCACCAGCGCCCAGTCGCCGGCGATCACGTTCAGGTCAAGCGACATGCCGACGCCGAGGAAAAACAGACCGAGCAGAATGCCGCGAAACGGCTCGATGTCCGCCTCCAGCTGGTGACGGAAGGTCGATTCGGAGAGCAGGACGCCGGCGAGGAAGGCGCCGAGCGCCGTGGACAGGCCGCCGAGTTGCATCGCCAGGGCCGATCCGAGCACGACCAGAAGCGCGGCTGCCGTCATCACTTCGCGCGCCTGGGCGTTGGCCAGCACCCGGAACATGGGGTTGAGCAGCCAGCGGCCGGCCGCGACCAGTGCTGCGAGTGAGGCGAGCGCGATGCCGATTGAGGTCCAGCGGTCGGCAGCGGTCGCCTGCTCGCCACCGGGCGCCATGAAAGCGACGAAGGCGAGTAGCGGCACGATCATCATATCTTCGAGCAGCAGGATGGAGACGATCTTCTGCCCGGAGGGCGTTGCGGTTTCGCCGCGCTCCTCCAGAAGCTGCATGACGATCGCAGTCGACGACAGCACGAATCCGGCTGCCACGATGAATGAGACCAGGGGCGGGTAGCCGAACAGCACCGCCACAGCAGTGACCAAGGCGGTGCAGGCCACCACCTGGGCAAGGCCGAGGCCGAATATGGCGCGGCGCAGGCTCCAAAGCCGCGAGGGCTGCATTTCCAGCCCGATGATGAACAGGAACATCACGACGCCGAGTTCCGCGACGTGCAGGATCGCCTGCGGGTCGGAGAACAGCGCGAGCCCGAACGGGCCGATGACGAGGCCTGCGACCAGGTAGCCGAGCACCGAACCGAGGCCGAGCCGCTTGAAAATCGGAACGGCGATGACGCCCGCGGCGAGCAACGATACGACCTGCACGAGGTCCGACCCGGAAGTCTCAGCAGCCATCGTTCCTCCTCACTCAATTGGCCATCACGGAAGGGCAGGGCGTCCCTTCAGGCAGTCATACCCGAAAACGGGCCGACCTTCACAGGCTTGCAAGTGCGCCGGAACCCGCTCGCCCGAAATCCGCGAGACGCTGGAAGGGCGCGTTACAGAACAGGATTGCCTCGCGGGCGGAGACGTGCACAGGCTTCCCGGGTGAGGGGGATTTCAGGTGCAGACGCTCACGCTTCTGGTCGTCGGGCTCATCATGCTCGCGGCATTCTACTCTGCCGGTCGGATGATCGGCGCGGGCGGCCGTCGGGGTTCTGCGTCGGCCATGCGCATCTTTCTGCCGGTCTGGCTGATCGCTTCGCTCGCCAATCTGGCGATTGCCCACTATGTCGCGGAACGCGCGCTGTGGAGCGAAATCCTGCTGTTCGTCGTGATCTTCGGCATGCCGGCCTCGCCGCGGTGCTGCTGTTGCGGCGCACTCGCACAAACGGCGCTGGCGGGGCGCCCTAGTCGGCGAGCGCCCCGACCGAGCGCTCGTCGAGCCGCTTGAGGCTGAGCCCGATCACCGGCACCAGCTCTTCTTCGACCTTGACCGAGATCGTCACGTTCATCGTGTTCTCGTCGGGCAGGCGGGCGAGCATCGCGCCGTTGAGCGCCTTGCGAACGAGCGAAAAGACGACCTTGTTGCCGTTGACCGAGCCGCCGACCACGTCGAGCCCCTTGCCTTCGGCGCCGTCCATGAAGGCGCCGCGATAGCCGCGTCCTGCCTTCTTCTCAATGGTCGCAGACATGCGCTGCGTGAACAGGCCGACCCGGCAACCGCCGTCGAGCGTCATGCCGACCTTGGGATCGGCCGAGGAGCCGGTGAAGTTGCAGATGAACTTGGTACCCTTGTACTTGCCCGCGACAATCTCTCCCGGTCCGGACCAGCGACCCTCCACATTGTGGAAAAAGGCACGTTCCCGCTCGGAAGCGGAGGCCTCTCCCGGAGTTGCCATCAGCAGGGAGCCAACCGCGAGCGGCAGGACGGCGAAAGGCACGCGTGATTTCATGTGGCACCCGGACACGAACGGCGACGCGGTTGGAACTGGTGCAAGACCATGGGCAATAATGGTTAATCCTTCGCTATCGCCCGCCGCGACGACAATGGCGGAGCACCGCGAAGCGCGCAAGTCTCAACGTGTGCCTTCCCCATCTACTGCCGCCCTGGCCGAAAACCTGGTCAGCGAGGCGAGGATGTCGGACAGCCCCGGACGCTTCACTGCGCCGAAGGGCAGGGGCCGCGTCGCCTCGATCGCAGCGATGCCTATGCGCGCCGTCATCATGCCGTTGACGACGCCTTCGCCGAGCTTGGCCGAAAGTCGCGCCGCCAGGCCATGGCCGACGATCTGCTGGACGAAGCTGTCGCCGGCAGCGATCGAGCCGGTGACGGCGAGATGGGCGAGGACCGAGCGGATGAGGCGCAGGAAGCCCAGCGTGCCGGGTCGGGCGCCGTAGAGTTCCGAGAGGCGGCGGATCAGCCGCGCCGCCTCGAAGGCGACGTAGGCGAGATCGACCAGCGCGCGCGGGCTCACCGCGGTGACGATCGAAACGCGCTTGGCGGCATCGAGCACCAGTGAGCGCGCCCGCTCGTCGAGCGGGGCGAGCAACTCCGTCTCAGCCAGCCTGATGAGGTCGCCGCCGTCGATCACGTCATCGCGCAGTTCCGCAAGCATCCTGCGGCCGGCCGCCGTCTCGGGCTTGGCGGCGACGAACTGCGCAAGCTCGTCGACCAGACGCCCGGCCGCCTTCTGATCGTTGCGCAGCGCGGTGTCGACGGCGCGGCTGCGCATCTCCTCGACCGAGGCGAGGCGGCGCAGCGCCAACAATTCGCGCGCGATGATGGCGAAGAGCGAGAGGCCTGCGATCGCGACGAGCGCGACGCCGCCCCAGCCCAGCCAGTCGGCACGGGAAAACAGTTCGCGGATGAGCGCATCGACCCACAGTCCGATGGCGATCGTAACGAGCGCACCGAAGGCAGACAGGAAGATCCTGCCCAGGCGCGAGCGCCGCCGCGGCGGCAGCGGAGCGGGCGGGACCGCCAGTGCATCGTCGATGTCCTCGAAGACGTCGATCTCCGCCGGCACGAAGACGCCCTTGCTTTCGACCTTGACGGCGCGCGGAGCGCGCGGCGTCTGCGTGGCTGCCTTTTCCTCGCGAGGCTTCTCATGCGGCTCGACACGGAAGGCGGCGGGTCTGCGCGGCGCGGAATTCATGCCAGGCGGTCTCCGATCAGGAATTGCAGCGCGCGGTCGAGCCGGATGTGCGGCAGCGACAGCGTAATCCCTTCGGCGGTCCTCTCGAGCCGTGGCGGCCGGAAGCGGACGAAGCGGATCGCCTCCTGGCCATCTCCATTGCCGGCCTTGAGCACCGAAGCGGGATCGGCCGGCAGGTCGCCGGGGAAGATCGCGGTCTCGGTTGCGCCGTCGAACGTCTCCTTGCCGATGGTCTCGCCCGCGATCGGCGTGCCGATGATGACCGGCAGTTCCTCGCGTCCCTGCTTGACCGTGCCCTCGCGGGTGGCGCGCACGGCCGCCATTGCCAGGACGTCGACCTCGGCGCCCGAAAAATTGGCGCGCTCGATCGCCCGGTCGGCGAGCCGCCGCACGATCGCCTGCAGCCGGTCGTGCGCGGTGTGGTGGATGTGGTCGGCCTTGGTCGCGGCGACCAGAATGCGGTCGATCCGGTGGGTGAAGAAATCGGTCAGGAAGCTGCCGCGGCCGGGTCGGAAACAGGCGAGGATTTCGGTCAGCGCGCGCTCGAGGTCGGCGACCGATGCGGAACCGGCGTTCAGCGCCTGCATGACGTCGATCAGCACGATCTGGCGGTCGAGGCGCGCAATGTGCTCGCGGAAGAAGGGCTTCACGACATGCGTCTTGTAGGCCTCGTAGCGGCGCTCCATCATGGCAGCCAGCGAGCCGGGCCTGGGCCGATGGCCCCCGGCCACCGGCAGCGGCGCGAAGGTGAGCGCGGGCGAGCCTTCGAGATCGCCCGGCATCAGGAAGCGCCCGGGCGGGAGCGTCGAGAGCGCCCGCTCGTCACGCTTGGCAGCTCTCAGATAGGCCGTGAAGCTTTCAGCCAGCCGGCGCGCCGTCGTCTCGTCGGCTTCGCCAGCCGGATCGGCGGCAGCCGTCGTGCGGCGCCACTCGGCCGACAGCTCCGCCCTGACCGGCAATTCGGCAAGCTCCAGCGCCTCGTGCGAGAACGTCGCATAGGATTTGCCGAGCAGCGGCAGGTCGAGCAGCCACTCGCCGGGATAGTCGACGATGTCGACGGAGAGCCGCCCGGCCGAGAACAGCCGGTTCCAGGCGGATGCCGATTCGTATTCGATGGTCAGCCGCAACTCGGAAATCGCCCGCGTCGATTCGGGCCATTCCCGCTTGTCGACCAGCGCGGCGATGTGGTCCTCGTACTGAAAGCGCGGCACCGCGTCGTCGGGCTGCGGCTCGAGGAAGGCGCGGGCGATGCGGCCGGACTTCTGTGCCTCGAACAGCGGCAGGCGGCCGCCATGGATCAGGTTGTGGACCAGCGCCGAGATGAAGACGGTCTTGCCGGCCCTCGAGAGGCCGCTCACGCCCAATCGCAGCGACGGGGAGAACAGGCCGGTGGCGCGCTCGACAACGGTGTCGAGGGCGATGCGCGCCTCGTCGGTGAATGTGGTCAATGCCGGCAATGCATGCCCCGCGCTGTCGTGCGCTTCGATATAGGGGTCTGCGCGCGCCGCTGCAAAGCGAGCGCTGCACAGGGCCGTCCCGTGTCAGTCGCGAGGGACGAGAAAGCCCTCCAGCACGCCGGTGTTCGCCTTGATCGTGGAAAGCGGACCGGGAAAACGGATTGCGGCCAGCCCCGATGTCGGAAAGCCGGCTGCCGGGCCGTCGTCGCGTCCGAGCCCGGCTTCGTCGATCAGCATCCGGGCCGTGAGCTCGATCATGGGGTTGTGGCCGATGACGAGGACGGAATCGGCATCCGCCGTTCGGATGGCATCGAGGTAAGCATCGGCATCCCCGTTGAAGAGCTGTCGCATGAAGAATACGCCATCGCGGGGTTCGCCGAGGGCGGGTTCGATGCAGGTCCAGGTTTCCCGGGTGCGTTGCGCTGCGGAACACAGGACGAGATCAGGGCGATATCCGGCCGCCGCCATCCACTCGCCGGCCGCCCGCGCGTCCGACAGGCCACGCTGTTCGAGCGGGCGGTCGAAATCGGCCATGCCGGGCACGGCCCGGGCGGCCCTGGCATGACGGAGCAGGAGAACGAGGCTCATGAGAGTGCGCGCGGCCAGTCCTTATCGAAGGTGCCTGGGGGTGTAGTCGCGCGCAGCCCGTTCGGCAAATGCGGAACCGGTGCGGGCCGGTCGCCCGGTCAAATCTCCGTTCCAGCTGACTTTGTCATAATCCTCTGATTTGCCACAATTTTGCGCTGCTGGCCGAGCCTGGGATCAGTCTTGCCGGTGCAACATTAACAAAACCGTGAAGCCGTCAGCCTAAATGCTTGTGCCGTTTCGGGGCGGCGAATATATAGGCGCCGGGTCGTCCAGTGGGGTGAGTCGAATGAGCGATCTGGTTGATGCCGATTATGTGCCTTCCGAAGACGAGCCGTTTATGAACGAACGTCAGAAGGCCTACTTCAGGCGAAAACTGACGACCTGGAAGGCTGAAATCCTGCGCGAAGCGCGCGAAACTCTCGAAATCCTCCAGCAAGAAAACGCCAACCACCCCGACCTCGCCGACAGGGCTTCTTCCGAAACCGACAGAGCAATTGAACTGCGAGCCCGCGACAGGCAGCGCAAGCTGATCGCCAAGATCGATGCCGCGCTGCAGCGGCTGGATGACGGTACCTACGGCTATTGTGAGGAAACTGGCGAGCCGATCTCGCTCAAGCGGCTTGATGCGCGGCCGATCGCGACGCTGTCGATCGAGGCGCAGGAGCGCCACGAGCGCCGCGAGAAGGTGTATCGCGACGACTGATTGGCAGCGATCCTCGAACAGTGAAATGAGGCGGCCCGGTGGCCGCCCGTTTTGTTTGCGGTGCCCTTGGGCTGGCCGCTAGCGCTTGGTCCCCGACAGTTCACCGAGCAGCTTCGACATTTCGTCCTCGACCGAGGGCGGCAGCTGCGGTTCGGCCTTGGGCGTGGCATCCAGTGTCTGCTCGAGTTCTGCCCGCAGGGCATCGTCGAGGCTTGCGGCCGTGGGAGTCGAGGATGCCTGCTCCGGACCCGTCGCCGCCGGCCCCGCGACCGACGCCGGCGCGACTGGCCGCAGAGGCGTGGCGGCCGGCCGAGGTGTGACCGGCGAAGGTGGTGCACGCAGCGGTGATGCCGGTGCCGCGGCGGGCTGCGGGCGCGCAATCTGACTGCCAGTCGGAGCGACGGCGGCAGCTGGCGCTGCGAGGGGCGCCGGCATCACCGGCCTGGGTGGTTCGGCGGCAGGTTGCGCCGCCGGCTCGAAACCATGCTCCTCGGCTGGGGGACGCCGGGCAGGCGCCGCCAGGCGGATGTTCTGCTCGACGACCACGTCGGTCGGCCCGCCGATCAGCAGCAGATGCTCGACATCATCACGCCGTACAAGCACCAGCCGGCGGTGGCTGTCGACGGCGGCTGCGTCCATCACCGCAAGCCGCGCCTTGCGCTGGCGGCCGCCG
>Ga0207868_1001233_pt1 | contig 19278 bp, 21 predicted proteins | sample Passage237B_FD_187370 | JGI IMG/M metagenome (GOLD analysis project Ga0207868, IMG submission 187370) | Cellulose adapted compost microbial communities from Newby Island Compost Facility, Milpitas, CA, USA - Passage2 37B (SPAdes) (version 3) ... | reverse complement strand
CGTCCAGGAGAAGATACGCCGCATCGACGCGATCCTTGCGAAGCTGCCGCCGGTGCCCCCCGGCGTAACCAGCGATCATTCTGATCTCTACGACGAGAGAGGGTTGCCGAAGTGATCGTCGACGCCTCGGCGCTGATCGCCATCCTGTTCCGGGAGCCGGAGAAGGATCGCTTTCGCGAGATCATCGCCCGTACGCCCGAACCAGTCATGTCAGCTTTCAACTTCCTCGAGGCAGCGGTGCGGGCAGATGGCCTCGGCCCGGAGATGGCCGAAGGTTTCGACACATTGTTTCAGGAAACCGGCATCAGGATCGTTGCAAGCGACTTCCAGCAGGCACGCCTCGCCCGCGAAGCCTACCAGCGCTACGGCAAGGGCAACCATCCGGCCAAGCTCAATCTCGGCGACTGCTTCGCCTATGCGCTTGCGAAGGCTCGCAGCGAGCCCCTGCTGTTCAAGGGCGACGACTTCAGCCAAACCGATGTCGAGGCGGCTCTTTGACCTCCCCGCTCCTCTCCGTCCGTGACCTTTCGGTCGCCTTCAGCCAAGGCGGCGAGCAGGCGCTGGCTGTCGACCACGTGTCGTTCGACATCGCAGAGGGCGAGACGCTGGCGCTGGTGGGTGAATCGGGCTCGGGCAAGTCGGTTTCGGCGCTGTCGGTCCTCAAGCTGCTGCCCTATCCGTCGGCCAGCCACCCCTCCGGGCAGATCCTGTTCAGGGGCGACGACCTGCTGGCGAAGGACGAGAAAAGCCTGAGGCGGGTGCGCGGCAACAAGATCACCATGATCTTCCAGGAGCCGATGACCTCCCTCAACCCGCTGCACACGATCGAGGACCAGATCGGCGAGGTGCTGGCGCTCCACCAGGGCGTCACCGGCGAGCAGGCGCGAAAGCGCATCCTCGAGCTGCTCAACGAGGTCGGCATCCGCGACCCGGAAAAGCGCCTCGACTCCTACCCGCACCAGCTCTCGGGCGGGCAGCGGCAGCGCGTGATGATCGCCATGTCGCTCGCCAACGAGCCGGAACTGCTGATCGCCGACGAGCCGACGACTGCGCTCGACGTAACGGTGCAGGCGCAGATCCTCGAGCTGCTCGGCCGGCTGAAGAAGAAGAACGCCATGGCGATGCTGTTCATCACCCACGATCTCGGCATCGTGCGGCGCATCGCCGATCGCGTGTGCGTGATGACAAAGGGGCGGATCGTCGAGCAGGGCCCGACGGCCGATATCTTCGCCTCGCCGCAGCATCCCTACACGCGCCATCTGCTCGCCGCCGAGCCGAAAGGCGAGCCTCCCAGGCCCGACCCGGCGGCCGAGACGGTGATCAAGGGAGAGCGGATCAAGGTGTGGTTCCCGATCAAGCGCGGGCTCATGCGCCGCACGGTGGACCATGTGAAGGCGGTCGACGGCATCAACGTCAGCGTGCGCGCCGGCGAGACCCTGGGCGTTGTCGGCGAGTCCGGTTCGGGCAAGACGACACTCGGGCTGGCGCTGACGCGGATGATCTCGTCTCAAGGCGAAATCGACTTTCGCGGGCGCGACATCGCCAGCCTCAGTTTCAAGGGCATGCGGCCGCTACGGCGCGAAATCCAGATCGTGTTCCAGGATCCTTTCGGCTCGCTCAGCCCACGCATGTCGGCGAGCGAGATCATCCAGGAAGGCCTCAAGATCCACGAACCGCAGCTTTCGCCCGAGGAACGCGAAGAGCGCGTAATCGAGGTGATGGGCGAGGTCGGTCTCGATCCGGAGACGCGACACCGCTACCCGCACGAATTCTCCGGCGGCCAGCGCCAGCGCATCGCGATCGCGCGCGCCATGGTGCTCAAGCCGCGATTCGTCATGCTGGACGAGCCGACATCGGCGCTGGACATGAGCGTGCAGGCGCAGGTCGTGGACCTCTTGCGCGAGCTCCAGAAGCGGCACAACCTCGCCTATCTGTTCATCAGCCACGATCTCAAGGTGGTGCGGGCGCTCGCCAACAACGTCATCGTCATGCGCAACGGCGAGGTGGTGGAGGCTGGCCCAGCCGAACAGATTTTCACGCGGCCGCAGACCGCCTATACCAGGGCGTTGATTGCCGCCGCCTTCCACATCGCCACCGCGCCCGAAGGCGCCGTCAGCGAATAGTTCCGGGAGTCAGTCTCATGTCCGATGCGCCGCGGGGCCGCATCCTTCTTTCCGTCTCCGGCATCAACCCCACCCGCTGGTACGAGCTGCTGTCTGCCGAGCGGGAGGTCACGCTGGAGCCGGACGGGCCCGCCGACCCGACCATCCACTATGCAGTGGTGTGGAAGCAGAAGCCGAACGTGCTGGCGCGGCTTCCCAACCTGAAGGCGATCTTTTCGATCGGCGCGGGCGTGGACCATCTATTTGCCGATCCCAGCGTTCCGGAAGTGCCGATCGTGCGGGTGGTCGCCGAAAACCTCACCCAGCACATGACGGAATATGTCGTCTGGCGGGTGCTCGACCACCATCGCCAGGGCATGCGCTATCGCGCCCAGCAGGCTCAAAAGACCTGGTACGAGGCGCCGCAGCCGCCCGCGCAGGAGGTGGCGGTCGGCATCATGGGGCTCGGCCAGCTCGGACGTGCAGCGGCACACGCGCTGCTCGCGCTCGGCTTCCGGGTCAACGGGTGGACGCGCACCAAGCACCCTATGGAAGGTGTGCAGTGCTGGCATGGCGCGGAGGGGCTCACCCCGTTTCTCGCCGCCACCGACATCCTCGTCGTGCTGCTGCCCTACACGCCGGCGACGCGCGGAATCATCGACTATCCGGTGCTGCGCGGACTTCGGCGCGACAACGCGCTCGGCGGTGCGGTGCTGATCAATGCCGGCCGCGGCAAGCTGCAGCGCGATGCCGACATCATGCGCGCGCTCGAGGACGGAACGCTGAGGGAGGCGAGCCTCGATGTGTTCGAGGAGGAACCGCTGCCGCCCGAAAGCCCTCTGTGGAGCCATCCGCGCGTTTTCGTGACTCCGCATGCGGCTGCCACGTCGGACCCTCGCCATCTCGCCCCAATGATGCTCCAGCAGATGGCGGCGTTTGAGCGCGGGGAGCCGCTGACGAACCTGGTCGACCGGAAGGCGGGGTATTGACTTCGTTTTCCCTTCCTCTCGGGGGAGGGGCCGGGCGGAGCGAGGCGGGTAGGGTCGCCGCCGAATGTCACGTGGGAGTGCGACCGTCAGGCGGCCATTGGCCCGCAGTCGTCGATCAGGGCCAGATCCTCCTTCTTCGCCTCCGCCTCCAGGGCCAGATCGTACGCGGCCTGCATGTTCATCCAGAACTCGGGACTGGTCCTGAAGAACTTGGCGAGCCGCAGAGCGGTATCGGGAGTAACGGACGTCATCTCTGCCGCCAGCCGCTCGATACGGGTGCGGGGCACGCGCAGCTTCTTGGCGAGTGTGTAGGGCTTCAAGCCAAGGGGGGCCAGATACTCCTCTCGCAGGATTTCGCCGGGATGAACTCTAAAGCCGAGAGTGGTCATAGCGCAGTCCTCAATCGTGGTAGTCTGTAAATTCAACGTCCTTGGGGCTGGCTTCGGTCCAGCGAAAGCACAATCTGAACTGGTCATTGACCCGGATAGCGTGCTGCCCTTTGCGGTCGCCGGTCAGAGCGTGAAGTTTGTTGCCGGGTGGTGACCGCAGATCGTCCAGCGCGGTCGCGTTGTCGAGCATCACCAGCTTCCGCCGCGTTGCCTTGATCAGATCGGCAGGGAACCCTTTGGGGTGTTCGCCATCGGCAATCGCTGCCGTCAGCTTGTCCTTGTACGATCTGATCACAAACGTCTCATGCCATGATACGTTGCGCGGGTCAAAACAAAAGTGTCGCGCTGCGATACGCACACACCTCGGTCGCAGATGCCGTTTTCGTCGGTGAGGACTTCCAGGCGGATAATCCTCCCTCAACGGCGGCCGCCATGCCTCACGGCCTGCGATAGCTCGTCGGCTGTCCGTAGACCGGTGCAATGCGGGCGACAGCCTGTGCCAGCGGCTCGCGCGAAACCAGCATGGTGTGGCCGTTGGCGTGGATGACGTTCGCCCCGTCGGTCATGATCGCCACGTGGCCCTTCCAGAAGACGAGATCGCCGCGCCGCAGCGGGAACCGGGCGGGGTCGATGGCGTCGCCCACCGAGCGCTCCTGCATGTCGGTGTCGCGCAGCACCGTGCGGCCCGCCATGCGCATTGCGAGCTGGACGAGACCGGAGCAGTCGAGGCCGAAGCCGCTGGTGCCGCCCCACAGATAGGGCGTGTGCTCCAGCGCCTCCGCCACATCGACGAAGTCGTGTGCGAACGTGCCGATGGAGCGCAGATGGTCCGCGATCATCGCCGCACCGGACACAAGCACGGCGTAGCGCGTGCCGCGTGTTTCCGCCCAGTTCGAGACCGTGACCGCGCACCCCATCGACAGCACATCGACGCGCGGCGACTTGAGGTCAGTGCGCGAATAGACGAATGAGCGCGGCGCGGACACGAGATGCGTCGGCGCCGGCATCGCATCCGTCAGCGTCTCTTCGCGAACATAGCCGACATAGCCGTCGCGCCCGGCCTGGACCCAGGCCCAGCCGTCCCGCGTGTCAAAGGCTCGCACCGCCTCGCCCAGCAGCAGCTGGCCATCCATGCCGGCGTCCGGCGAAGGCGCGGAAAGGACGTCGGCGACAGGCACGGAGATGACGGCCTTTCGTCCCTCCACGAAGCGCTTCGCATCGACCTTTCCGCGCAGACGCGCATCGGCCAGGTCGGCGCGCCAGGCGTTGAGGCGGCGATCGGGAGCACTCACGCCGGCAATTCCTTCGCCCGTTCGATGATGACATCGCCGAAGCGCTCCACGAACAATGCACCCTCTACAGTACGCCGGATCAGAACGTTGCGGCGATCGAGCTCGTCCCGGTGGCGGCCGACGAGGCCCCACTGACCCATGGTGTCGAGGGCGCGGGTGATCACCGGCTTGCTCACGCCGAGGCGCGCGGCCAGTCCGCGGACGGTATGCGGCGGGGGGTCAAGATAGATCGTGAGCAGGATGGCGATCTGGCGCATCGACAGATCATGCGCGCCGCTCTCCACCTCGGACAGCGCGACCTGCTGCCAGAGCCTGAGCGCCTGCGACGGGCGCAACGAGACGGCCATCGTCGTGCAATCCGCAAATCGTTTCGGCTCCGTTTCATTCAAGCGGCAAAGAATTAAGGAAGCAACAATGCGCTCCGGCTTTCAGCGGTAGCGGTCGCGCAATACCTTGTCGATGGCACGGATTCCCTGCGCCTCTCCGCCGGTGGGGCAATGCGGCCGATCGACGGGGCTCCAGCCGAAGATATCAAAGTGCGCCCAGCTCTTGGCCCTGGAGACGAACCGGCGCAGGAACAGAGCGGCAATGATCGCTCCCGCAAAGCCGTCCGTGTTGACATTGTTGATGTCGGCCACCTTGGACGCGTATTTCTGGTCGTAACCCTTCCACAATGGAAGGCGCCACAGCGGGTCGGCTTCCGACTCTGCGGCTGCCGTCAGTTCGGCAGCCAGCGCCTCGTCATCGGTGAAGAAGGGCGGCAGCTCAGGGCCCAGCGCGACACGCGCCGCCCCCGTGAGCGTCGCCATGTCGATGATGAGTTGCGGCTCTTCCTCGTCGGCGAATGCGAGTGCGTCGGCGAGGATGAGGCGGCCTTCCGCATCCGTGTTGCCGATCTCGACGGTGATCCCCTTGCGGCTTTTCAGGACGTCGCCGGGGCGGAACGAATGCGCCGAAATGGAATTCTCCACCGCCGGGATCAGCACCCTGAACGACACCTTCAGCCCCGCCGCCATGACCATGTGGGCGAGTCCGAGCACGTTGGCAGCGCCGCCCATGTCCTTCTTCATCAGGAGCATCGACGAAGGAGGCTTGATGTCGAGTCCGCCGGTGTCGAAGGCCACGCCCTTGCCGACCAGCGTCACCTTCGGCGCGCCGTCCGGCCCCCAGCGCATGTCGATCAACCGCGGCGCCTCTCCCGCTGCGCGCCCGACCGCATGGATCATCGGGAAATTCTCGCGCAGCAGTGCGTCGCCCTTGGTCACCGTCACGCTGGCATCGTGTTGCCGGGCAAGCTTCCGCACGGCCGCCTCGATCGCCTCCGGTCCCATGTCGTTGGTCGGCGTGTTGATCAGGTCGCGGGCGAGGAAGACGCCCTCCGCAACGCGTGCGACCTCGCCGGCGTCGGCGAGCGTCGGGCAGGCTATCCTGACATCGGGGGTGTCCTTGCGGCCATAGCGCGTGAAGGCATAGCCGCCGAGCACGACGCCGAGGGCAGCGAGATGCGGCCGGTCAAGCGGCGTGGCGAAATGCCAGTCGCCCGCGGGCAAGCCACGGGCGAGCGTGCCGGTCGCCAGCGCTCCCAACCCCTCGCTGCGACGGTCCAGGCCGAGGAAAGCGCCGGCGACGCCCCCATTCGGGCCGGGGATTGGCAGGACTTTGCCCGGCTCGCCCGAAAAACCGTTCGCGGCGGCCCAGGCGAGCGCCGTTTCGCCGGCTCCGGACCGGGCAAGCGCGCCGGATTCGACGCAATAGATCGGCCAGCTCGTGCGGGCCTTTTTCGGGGTCAGCGATACGGGCATGGGTCTCCGCTTGCGAGAGCCGCTTCAGTTCGATCCTTAACGATGCGTTAGGGTTAACAGAATACTTCTGGCGCGGGGAAGGCATCCGCCTGAAAGCCCACCGGAATTGCCACCGGAATCTGGAGGTCACCGCGCCATGCGCCGCAAATATCTGGCCAATGCCACAGCCGCCGTGCTCGTTGCGCTTGCACTTTCGGGCTGCGCCCGCGACCGCATGACGACTGGTTCAGTCCAGACCAGTGCGCAACCGGTGGAGCAGCTCTCGGAAGGCCAGGTTCGCGCCGAGGTCGACAGCCTCGGGCGCGCCTATGCGAGCGATCCGAAGAACAAGGTGCTGGCGCTGCGCTATGCGGCCGTGTTGCAGATGGATGGACGCACCGACCAGTCTTTGGCGGTGATGCGCCGCACCGCGATCATTCACCCGAAGGACCGGGACGTGCTCGCCGCCTACGGCAAGGCGCTCGCCGCCGCGGGCGAGTTGCAGCCCGCGCTCGATGCGGTACGGCGCGCGCAGACGCCCGAATATCCCGACTGGAAGCTGGTCTCGGCGGAAGCCGCGATTCTCGACCAGCTCGGCAAGACCGAAGAGGCGCGCAATCTCTATCGGAAAGCGCTCGACCTGCGGCCGAACGAGCCTTCCATCCTGTCCAATCTCGGCATGTCCTACGTGCTCGAAGGCGACCTGAAAGCCGCCGAAACCTATCTGCGCAAGGCCGCATCGGTGCCCGGCACCGACAGCCGCATCAGGCAGAACCTCGCGCTTGTCGTCGGCCTTCAAGGCCGCTTCAAGGAAGCCGAGCAGATCGCAAGCCAGGAGATTTCGCCCGAGCAGGCGAAGGCCAACGTTGCCTACCTCCGCTCCATGCTGGCCCAGCAAAACGCCTGGAACCAGATCAAGGAAGAGGAAGAAGAGCGGAATACGAACTAGGGCAGTAGGGCAGCAGAGCAATAGGTGAGGACTGGAACTCCTGTTGTCCTATTCCCCTAGAAGATTCCCCTCTCGCTGACCTGGATGCCAGCCGGGCCGAGAATGACGGCAAACAGAACCGGCAGGAAGAACAGGATCATCGGCACGGTGAGCTTGGGCGGCAGGGCGGCCGCCTTCTTTTCGGCCTCGTTCATGCGCATGTCGCGGCTTTCGGTCGCCAGCACGCGCAGCGCGTGTCCGATCGGCGTGCCGTAGCGCTCGGCCTGGATCAGAGCCTGGGCCACGCTCTTGACCGACTCCAAGCCGGTGCGCATGGCGAGGTTGTCATAGGCCTGGCGGCGATCCTCCAGGAATGACAGCTCGGCATTGGTGAGCACGAATTCCTCGGCGAGCTCCACCGACTGGGCGCCGATCTCCTCGGCGACTCGCCGAAATGCCGCCTCGACGGACATACCGGATTCGACGCAGATCAGCAGGAGATCGAGCGCGTCCGGCCAGGCCATCTGGATGGAGTGCTTGCGCTTGGTGGCGCGGTTCGAAACGTACAGCACCGGCGCATAGAAACCGGCATAGGCAAACAGGATGCAGACGAACAGCTTGATGAAGAAGGGCTGCTCGGACAGACCACCCAGCACGAAGATGTAGAACAATGCGAGCGCGAAACCGGCAAAAGGCAGGACCAGCCGGAAGAACAGGAACCGCGTCATCGGATTCTGTCCTCGAAAGCCGGCCATGCGCAGCTTTGCGACAGTGCTTTCATCGGCGAGCGCGCGCCTCAGGTCGAGCCTCTCGACGATGGACCGCATCCGGTCGCCAGTCGGTTGCTCGCGCAGGCCCTTGCGGCGCTTTTCCGCTTCCGAGGCGAGGCGCGCACGCTGCCTGGCGCGCAGTTCTTCCCGCTCCAGCGCGACCGTCTTCATGCGCGACTTCAGCGGGTTGCCGCCGAGCGCCGGCATGGCGGTGAAGACGGTGGCGAAGACCGCGATGCCGACCAGGAGAGCGACCAGGAAGGACGGCTCGAAGATCGCCTTGACGACGGCGTCGGTCATGAGCGCCTCCCTAGACCTCGATGTTGATCATCTTCTTCATCACGAACACGCCCATCGCCATCCACAGGCCGGAGATGCCGAGGATCAGATGGCCGGTCGAAGTGGTGAAGAGCGGCATGATGTAGTTGGGGCTCGACAGATAGACGAGGAAGGCGACGATGAAGGGCAGAGCGCCGATGATCGCGGCCGAAGCCTTCGCTTCCATCGAGAGAGCGTTGACACGGGCCTTCATCTTCTTGCGGTCGCGCAGCACGCGCGCGAGATTGCCCAGCGCCTCGGACAGGTTGCCGCCAGCCTGTTGCTGGATCTGGATGACGATGCCGAAGAAGCTCGCTTCCGGGCACGGCATCGTTTCCTGCATGCGCAAGGATGCCTCGGCGACCGAAATGCCGAGCTGCTGCGCCTCGACGATGCGGCGGAATTCGGTCTTCACGGGTTCGCGCGCCTCGGACGCGATCAGCCGGATGCCGTCGTTGAGCGGCAGGCCGGACTTGACCGCGCGCACGATGACCTCGAGCGCATTGGGAAATTCATCGAGGAAGGCCTTGACGCGGCGATTGCGCTTGAAGGCGACGAACCAGCGCGGCAGACCGATCGTGCCGGCAACCAGCGCGCCCGGCAGGACAAGCAGCGGCGCCCCTGCAATGAAGGCGAGGATGGTGACGGCCACGCCGCAGCAGACCGAATAGAGATAGAAGCGCTCCATCGTGACGTTGAGGCCGGCCTGGCGCAACTGGATGCGCAGAGGCGGCTTCTTGATGCTCTTTTCCCGCGCCTTTTCTCGATCATCGAGCTCCTTCAGCGAATCCTGCAGGGACTTGCGCCGCTTGGCCGCCTCCGCGAGGCGATCGCGCGACGCCTTGATGACCGCGCGGTCGGTTTCGGCACGCTTCACGGTGTCGAGCCGCTTGGCCGCATTCCGCTCGTTCGAAATCCTGTCGAACAGAAGCAGGTATGCGATCGCGCCGGCGCTGAGCGCGGCCAGGACAACGAAGATCAGCACGGAACTCATCTTGGCGAACTACCTCCAGCGCCGCGCGGCGGTCACTGCGAACGCTTCTCCATTGCCTCGAGCGCAGCAGCGAGCCGATGTTCCTCGCCGTAGTAGCGGGCGCGCTCCCAGAAGGCGGGCCGGCCAACGCCCGTCGACACATGACGGCCGATCAGCTTGCCGTTCGCGTCCTCGCCCGTGATGTCGTACAGCACCAGGTCCTGGGTGATGATGACGTCGCCTTCCATGCCGATCACCTCGGTAATGTGGGTGATGCGGCGCGAGCCGTCGCGCAGGCGGGCAGCCTGGATGATGACGTCGACGGAACCCACGATGATTTCGCGGACGGTGCGCTGCGGCAACTGAAAGCCGCCCATGGCGATCATCGATTCGATGCGGTTCAGGCACTCGCGCGGGCTGTTGGCGTGGATCGTGCCCATTGAACCGTCATGGCCGGTGTTCATCGCCGACAGCAGGTCGAACACCTCCGGTCCGCGCACCTCGCCGACGATGATGCGCTCGGGACGCATGCGCAGGCAGTTCTTGACCAGCTCGCGCATGGTGACCTCGCCTTCGCCTTCCAGGTTGGGCGGGCGGGTCTCCAGCCGGACCACGTGCGGCTGCTGGAGCTGCAGCTCCGCGGAGTCCTCGCAGGTGATCACGCGCTCGTCGCGGTCGATGTAGTTCGACAGGCAGTTGAGCAGCGTGGTCTTGCCGGAGCCGGTGCCGCCCGAGATGATGACGTTGCAGCGGACGCGGCCGATGATCTTGAGCAGCTCCGCGCCCTCCGGCGTGATCGCGCCGAACTTGACGAGCTGGTCGAGGGTGAGCTTGTCCTTCTTGAACTTGCGGATGGTGAGCGCCGCGCCATCGATGGCAAGAGGCGGTGCGATGACGTTGACGCGGCTGCCGTCGGGCAATCGCGCATCGCAGATCGGCGACGATTCGTCGACGCGGCGACCGACCTGGCTGACGATGCGCTGGCAGATGTTGAGCAGCTGCTGGTTGTCGCGGAAACGGATGTTGGTCAGCTCGACCTTGCCGCCGACCTCGATGTAGACCTGCCGCGCGTTGTTGACCATGATGTCGGCGATGTCGTCGCGAGCCAGCAGCGGCTCGAGCGGCCCGTAGCCGAGCACGTCGTTGCAGATGTCCTCGAGCATCTCCTCCTGCTCGGCGATGGACATCGCAAAGTTCTTGATCGCGACGATGTCATTGACGATGTCGCGGATTTCCTCGCGCGCGCTGTCGGGATCGAGCTTGGCAAGCTGCGACAGGTCGATCGTATCGATGAGCGCGGAGAAGACCTGGCTCTTGGTATCGTAATAGCTCTCGCTGCGCTCGCGTCCGGATGACGACGAACGCGCGGGGGGAGGAGGAGGTGCTTCAACCTGCCGCCTCATCGGGGGGACGGCCGCTGCCGGCGCCGCCGCCGGGGCAACAGGCATCCGCGGCTCGACGGGCTGGTTGGCCACGGCGACATCGCCGGCGGGCGGCATCGGCGGTGCAGTGCGCTGCGCGGGCCGAAAATCGGCCCCCGCAGGCAGTCCGTCATTGCTGGTACGCTTTCCAAACATGTCGCACGAGGTCCTGTCGGTCGCTTGCCCGTCTGCCGCCCGGTCGGGGCGGCAGCGCGTCATTTCTTGCGTTTCAGGATGCCCAATACCGAACCCAGCCCGGCCTTCTTCCTGGTCTTGATCTCGCTGCGACCGGTCAGGATGTGAGCGAGTTCGTTGATCGTCTGGACGATCGCGTGCTGCGCATCCATCTCGCCCAGCATGCGGCCGTTGTTGGCGGCGTTGCCGAAGAATTGCGGGTCGAAGGGCAGCACGGCCGCCGGCTCGATCTCCAGCGGCTCGGCGAAATCGGCGACCGTGATCTCGGGCCGCTTGGGCACGCCTACCTGGTTGATCACCAGCTTGGGCGGCGGATCGTTCGGCCGCAGCTTGCGGAGCATGTCCACCAGGTTCTTGGTGTTGCGCAGGTTGGCGAGCTCGGGCGTGGCAGTGATGACAACCTCGTCCGCGTGCGCGAGCACGGTCTTCGACCAGCCGGTCCAGATGTGCGGGACGTCGAGCACGACCATCGGCGCCGAGCGCTGCGCGGTGTCGATGATCTGGGTGAAGGCCTCGGGATCGAAGTCGTAGACGCGATCGAGCGTCGACGGCGCGGCCAGCAGCGACAGGTGCTCGGCGCACTGGGCGAGCAGGCGGTCGAGATAGACCTCGTCGATGCGCTCCGGCGCAAACACCGCCTCCGCGATCCCCTGCGCCGGATCCTGGTCGAAATTGATGTTGGCGGTACCGAAGGCCAGATCGAGATCGGCGACGACCACTTCGTTGCTGAACAGGTTCGAGATGGTCCAGCCGACATTGTGCGCGATGGTCGAGGAGCCGACGCCGCCCTTGGCGCCCATGAAGGCGATCGACCGGCCCACCGGGTCGGCTTCGGGATCGACGAAGATGGATGTGATGACGCCGACGATGTCGGCCATCGAGATCGGCGCCACGACATATTCCGACACGCCCGAGCGGATCAGCTCGCGGTAGAGCCAGACGTCGTTGTAGTGGCCGATGATCACAACCTTGGAGGAGGGATCGCACACCTCGGCGAGCTCGCGCAGCGATTCCAGGAGCTGGCGCGGTTCCTGGCGCGACTCAACGATGATCAGATTCGGCGTCGGCGCGGTCTGGTAGAATTCGACAGCGGTGGCAACGCCGCCCATGTGCACCTTCAGGTGGGCCTTGGCCATGCGCCGGTCGTCGCCGGCCCGCTCGATCGGGATCGCGACGCTCTCGGTTTCGCAGAATGCCTGAATGGAGATGCGCGGCACGGGGCGCAGCTGCGCCATCGCGGCGTATTCCGGATCACTCGCCGCTTCCCTGTCGTCGCTTTCGTAAGCCAGATTGCTCATGTGCTTGCCCCTGCCAGATCCGTCAGTAGGCGACCTCGGACTGATTGTTGAATTCTTCCGTAACGCCACGCGCCTTGTACTGGTCGATGGCGGTGGCCCGGTTCTCAGGATCGACCGACGTGGTCGCGCGCGGCCCGAGCAGGTCGTTCGGATTGGCCACCTGGGCGGCCAGGTTGTTCTGATAGGAGCAACCGAAGTTGGCCCAGTGCTTGTTGTCGGCGCTACCGTCCAGCATGTCTTCCGGCCAGCGGCCGCACGGACCGGTGCCCGCCGAAAGTGCGTAATAGGAGATCCTGATCGGAGCGACCGCGTCGGGCTTCGCAACCGAATAGGACTGGACGACGATGTTGCCGGCCCGAACGCCGCTGGCGTGTGCAATGTCCTCGATCTCGCCGGCGATCATGAAGGCAGAAGCGGCGTTGGCCGAATTGGCGGGCACCAGGATGCGCACCGGCGTGGCCGCTTCCTCGTCGTAGCCTGCCAGGAAACCCGCCACGAGGTCGCGCTGTCCGCGCGTCATGCGCAGCGCCGCCGCCCCGACCGGCACGTCGAGCACCTTCTCGCGCTCCGAGATGGTGATCGGATGGTTGGTGCGATAGTCGTCAGGAACGGAACCGACGATGACGTGGTCGCGGCGCGCGCAGCCCGCCAGCAGCGACGCAGCCAGCCCCGCCAGGACCAGCAGGCCAAATGGCAACCGGCGAGGCCCGCGGCCGGATGAACCAAACTGAGACATCGTGCGATCCCCGCTCACTTGTAGATGTAGCCGACCACGCCGTGGTAGCGGCCCTTCGGCTTGTTCGTTTGCATCGTGCCGTAGATGCGGTTGACCCGGCCCAGGAACATGCCCGCCGCGTCGCCGGCCGGGTTGAAGTTGTCGTCCGGCTTCGACAGCTCGTTGCGCGCGACCGGCTTGGTCAGATAGGGCGTCACGATCACGACAAGCTCGGTCTCGTTGCGGACGAAGTCGCGGCTGCGGAACAGCGTCCCGAGCACGGGGATCTTGGACAGGCCGGGCAGGCCAGACATGGTCTGGCGGACATCATCGCGGACCAGGCCGGCAATCATCATGGAGCCGCCCGACGGGAGCTCGACCGTGGTGTCGGCGAGCCGCTTGCGGATCGAAAGGATATTCGTCGAGCCGCGCTGACCGCCGGCGCTCAACTGAATCGCGCCTTCGTTCGTCGGCTCCGACACCTGGGTGCGTATCTTCAGGCTGATGCGGCCGGGCGACAGCACGGTCGGCTGGAATTCGAGGCCGATGCCGTACTCGATCTTCTGGTTGTCGTAGGTGATCGTGCCGTTGTCGGCATCAACCGACTGGCCGGTGATCAGGTTGAACTCGCCGCCGACCCGGAACGTCGCCTTCTCGCCGGAGACCGCCGTCAGCGTCGGTTCGGCGAGCGTCTTCATCACGCCCGACTGCTCCATCGCATTGAGATAGGAGCGGAGCGACGAGCTCTCGTAGCTGAAGCTGGAGTTCGATATCGGCTTGCCCAGCCCGGCGATGGTCTCGCTGACCATGCCCCAGCTGATGCCGCCCGCATTGGCTGCCGCGATGAGGTTGACGCCGAGCTGCTTCATCACCGAGCGGCTGACCTCGGCCACCGTGACCTTCAGTGTGACCTGGTCCTCGCCAATGATCTGCAGCAGGTTGACGATCTGGCTGACGCGGCGCTCCTGGTCGGGGTTGTTGATGTCGACGCCGCCGTTCGCGCTGCCGCCCGCGGCGGTCTGCGAATACTGCCCGGTCGTCGCCTCACCGCCGCTGACGAAGACCTGCGCGAGTTGGGCGGCGCGCGCCGCGTCGAGCGGCGTCTCGACCGTTCCGGTCAGCACGACGTTGTCGTTGAGCAGCTCGACATGGATCTTCGAGTTCGGGATGAAGCGCGTCAGGTATTCCTCGAGGCCGGCGACGTCGCGCTCGATGGCGAGGTCGAGATTGGCGATCTGCTCGCCATTTGCTCCGAACACGAAGATGTTCGTTTCGCCGACCTGCTTGCCGAACAGGTAGATGCGGCGGGCCGTGCGCGTCACCGCGTCCGCCACAGCGGGGTTGGCGACCAGGATGTCATAGGCGTCGGCCGGCAGGTCGACCACGATCGACTTGTTGAGGCCCAGCTTGATGCGCTGCGCGCTATTCGATGTGGACGTGACAAAGGTATCGCCGAGTTCGGCCGCCCAGGCCGTGCCGATTGCCGCCGTCTGGCCGGCAGCCAAAAGGGCCAGCCCAAACCCGCCGGCAAGCACGACGCGCGAGGCAGCAGGCAGCAGCCGTACCGGCGGTTTGCGCATGGTCGTCTGTCTCTTCATCTAGCGCGCTCCTACCTCGGTCACTTCGCCTGACCGGATGATCCGTACGGTGCCGCGCCGGCCATTGCCCGAAACCAGATAATCACCGGCGCTCTCGACCGGCTCGGTGGCGTCGACGACCGGGCGCAGGGCAAGCGTCAGACGATCCGCCATCTGCTGAGCCACCGTCAGGATCTCTGCCTGTTGGGGCGTGACTTCGACCGTGGCGGTATCGCCCACGCGGACCCTCCGGCCCTCTTCGTCCTCCCGGATCGCCTGGTCGATGGCGAGCACCCGGATGTTTTTCAGGATCGTCTCGGTGATGAATCCTTCGCCCGACGCGCCGTCGGCGGAGCGGCGTGTCATGATCACGTCCACATAGTCGTTGGGCAGGATGAAGCCGCCGGCCGATGTGTCGGCCGCAATCTGGACGGCGATCGCGCGCATGCCGTGCGGCAGGATCGAAGACATGAAGCTCTGCCCCTCGCCGATCAGCTTGGAGCGGCGCAGCGGTTCGCCCGCATAAAGCGGGACGCGGGCGATGGCGCCCCTGAGCTCCTCGAGCGCGTTGGCCTCGGCGTCGCGGGTGATGAAACGCTCGTCGACCGTGTCGGCCGGCCAGGACTGCCATGTCAGCGCATCCCCGACGACCGACCCCATCGCAACATCCTGCGTCAGGACCACGACGTCCTTGAGTTCGATCGCCGGCTCTGCCGGGGCCTGTTCGACGATCACTTCGGGGGGAGGCGCGACGAGCATGTTACGCGCCACGTAGCCCGCGCCGATCGCGGCAACGACCGCGACACCCAAAATGACGAGACGCGATGAATTCATTGTCCGGACCTCGTACACGGCAAACCGAATGCCAGCCGGGCGGACAATGGACGGCCAATCGTCAAATTACGGTTAATGGAACGCTTACAATCGTGCTTAATCTAAAGTTTATGGAAAAAGCCGAAGATCGCACCCTGACGGGGCGTGGAAGGGCATTCAGGCGAAGACATCAGAGCCCGGCGAGACGCGCCAACGCCCACTGCATGAGGGGCGTATCGGGGTAGACGACAAGGCCGGCCACGCCGAGCGCCACTCCGTAAGGAATGCCGGTCTTGTGATCGGCGAAATGCCGCAAGAACATGTTCTGTGCGGCCAGCGTCGAAACCGGCGAGTTGCGGAACCTGAGAACAGCCAGGGTCAGCAGTCCGCCAAATACGGCGCCCAGCACCAGGTACTCCAGCAACAGGATGCCGAACCCCATCCAGACGGCGGTGGCCGCGAGGAGCTTGGCGTCGCCGCCACCCATGCCGCCTATTGCGAACAGGGCGAACGTAACGACCAGCACGAGCGCGCCCGCGGCGAAATGCATGCCGTAGGTGGACCAATCCATTCCGGTCAGCGGGGCGATCACGGCGAAGGCGGCGACCAGGATAACCGACACGCGGTTGGCGATGGTCATGGAGACCATGTCGGAGATCGCTGCAAACAGCATGCAGAACGGGAATATGACGAAGATCGCAGCTTCAAGCATGTTCGCGACCGCAGTTGCCAGGCCGGGCGGCAGGCTATGCCCGGCCGCTTAACCATTGATGAAACGCGCGCCGGTGGCGCCGGTGGCGCCGCGTTCGTCGGCAAAGCAAAAGGCCGCCTCGACGGGCGGCCTTCTGCATGAGGCGTTGCGCCACGACTAGTTGGCGCTGTTGTCGAGCTTGTTGGCGATGCGACCGAACTGGTTGCTGAGCGAGCCGCCCAGCGTGCTCGCGCCGGCGGTGATGGCGAGCGCGATGAGGGCCGCGATCAGGCCGTATTCGATAGCGGTCGCGCCGGACTCGTCCTTGGCGAAACGTGCGAAAAGCTTGGACATCGTAAACTCCATATCCACGTGGTACAGCAGGTCCGTCGAGTTTCTTGTTGCAGCGGGTCGATCGGATCAGCGTGAGACTAAGAGGGCAGCCGTTGCAAACGACTTAATGAACATGCTTACCGGATCGTAACTGGGGAAAGTGCCCTCCGGCCATCTCCACGGACGAAGGCCGCCCCGTTGCCGGGACGGCCTTCGGGAAGGCAATGTTGTTCGCCCGGCGCTAGTTGGCGCTGTTGTCGAGCTTGTTGGCAATGCGGCCGAACTGGTTGCTGATCGAACCGCCCAACGTGCTCGCGCCGGCAGTGATCGCCAAAGCGATCAGAGCGGCAATCAGGCCATATTCGATGGCCGTCGCTCCGGATTCGTCCGCGGCGAAGCGTGCGAGAAGTCTGGACATGTCTAGCTCCTTGTTCCACGTCCTGCACAGCAGGTCCGCCGAATTCTTCGAGTCGGTCAGACGAGGCAAGGCTAGGAGCCCCGCGTTGCGATCGACTTAACGGACATGATTACCAGTCGGTAACCGGCGTGGCGCGAGCGAGCAGCGCCCGGCGCGAAAACGGCAGGACAGCTGTCCCATTGGACGATGGCGGGCTACGCTTAACCGTTGCTTCACCAAATTCGTACATCGTCCGGCAAGGGTTCAGGTCGGAGAGCAGCGATGAAGCGCCGTGGACGCATTCTGGCGAAACAAGCCGCGCGCGCGGTGCTGTTGGGCGCCGCATTTTTCGCAATCCAGCAGCCGGGTATCGCCGCCTCGGGCATCGAGGTGGTGATGAACCAGGCCAAGATCGTGAAACTGGCACGGCCGGCCGACACCATCGTCATCGGCAATCCGGCGATCGCCGACGCTTCGGTGCAGGATTCGAACACCATCGTGCTGACCGGCAGGGGGTTTGGCGTCACCAATCTCGTCGTGCTGGACTCGGACGGCAACCCGATCGTGGACGAGCAGGTCGTGGTTTCCCGCGACAGCCCCTATTCGGTACGCGTCTACCGCCGGGCCAGCGTGCAGACGCTGTCCTGCACGCCGATGTGCGAGAGCTCCTACAAGAGCGAGGCCGAGCGCGCCTCCGAGGCGGAGATGAGCACCGGGCAGTAGGGGCTCCAGACGCTGCCTCTCGGGGTAAACGATCGGTTACCGAAAACCCCGCCATTGCGCCCATCGTCCAAACGGGAAGTCAACCGGTCCGGCATATCCTGACCGGGAATTGCAGATCGCGTGGGGCGCAAGGGAATGCACAACGACAGCAAGCAGGCTCGCGTGGGCCGCTGGTTCGCGCACCCGTTCTCCCGATTCCGGCATGACCGGGGCGGTGCCGTGGCCATCGAGTTCGTCGCGCTCGCCCTGCCGTTCGCGCTGCTGGTCTTTGCGATCCTCGAAAGCTGCATCTCGTTCGCCGCCCAGCAGGTGCTCGCGAACGCAACCGACGACATTGCCCGGCAGCTGCGCACCGGCCAGATCAAGGCGGCCGACGTCACCGAGCCGAAACTGAAGCAGATGATCTGCGACAGGATCGACATCATCATGCCGAAAGGCTGTCCGGATCTGGTGGTCGACCTGCGCGAGTTTCCGACCTTCGCTGCGGCTGCGGCGGTGAAGATCAAGCTGACGCCCAGCGGAGACATCGACACGACCGGCTTTGCGGTGAAGCCCGGCAAGTCGCTGTCGAAAAACATGCTGCGCGTGTTCTACCGCTGGCCGGTGATCACGAACTTCATGGCCAAGTCCATGGCCAACCTGAAAGACGGCAAGACGCTGCATTTTGCGACGGCCACCTGGCAGAACGAGCCGTTCGACGACTAGGACGACGAGGAAAGTTCGAGACCATGTTTGAGCAGGTTCTCCGACAAGGCTGGTCGGCCGCCCTGGGCGCCGGATGCGCAGCCCGACGGCTCTTCAGCGATCGCCGAGGCGTCGCGGCGGTCGAGTTCGCGTTCATCGCGCCGGTGCTTCTGTCACTCTACTTCGTGACCATGGAAGTCGCGCAGGGCATCGAGGTGAACAAGAAGATCGGCCGCGTCGGCAGCATGGTCGCCGACCTGGTGACGCAGCAGCAGACGACCACAAAGGCCGAGCTCGACGCGATCCTGCAGATCGGCGAATCGATCCTGCAGCCCTACAATCGTTCGCGCCCGACGATCACGATCACGGCGATCCAGATCACCGACGAGCAGAACCCGAAGGTCAAGGTCGCGTGGTCGCGCAAGTTGTCGAATGGCGCGACCTCGGCGGGACCGGCGAAGGATTCCCTCACCACCGTGCCGGTCAAACTCAAGGTCCGCAACACGTTCCTGGTTCGTGTCGAAAGCAACCTCGGCTACAAGCCGGTCATCACGTGGACGGCCGACCAGAAGCAGGTGCTCGGACTTGCCGCTGCCTTCGACGGCATCAACATGAGCGAGACCTACTACCTGCGGCCCCGCATCAGCACCACGGTCGGCTGCTCCGACTGCTGACGCGGTCTCTCTTCGGAGCAGGTCTGCGCGCCACGGTTTCCAAATTGCCAAGTTCGGGCTTCGCTCCTATGTCTGGAGCGGTCGCCGGGAGGCAGCGGGAACCCACATGGCACGCGCATTCATCTTCGTTCTTGATTCTTTCGGCATTGGCGGGGCGCCCGACGCGGCGCGTTTCGGCGACGAGGGCGCCGACACGTTCGGTCATATCCGCGACA
>Ga0207868_1001231_pt1 | contig 19285 bp, 14 predicted proteins | sample Passage237B_FD_187370 | JGI IMG/M metagenome (GOLD analysis project Ga0207868, IMG submission 187370) | Cellulose adapted compost microbial communities from Newby Island Compost Facility, Milpitas, CA, USA - Passage2 37B (SPAdes) (version 3) ... | reverse complement strand
GGCTTGCCTTCGTCCGCCCGCCGCTCGACCTCGGCGAACTGCGGATCGACCAGGAAGAAGAAGGCGATTGCGCGCGTCAGCCCGCTCCAGTGGCGGGTCCGCCGTCCCGCCACGGCCGAATAGAGCACGTGGCGGAAGTTCACTGCGAAGATCGACAGAACGACCAGCCACGGCGCGATCTGCTGGCCGAACAGCTCCAGCCCGACGAGCTGGCTCGCGCCGGCATAGATCGTCGCACTCATCAGCACCGCCTCGCCAAGCGAGAGTCCGTGATCGGCGGCGAGCGTGCCGAACAGGATGCCGAACGGCGCTATCGCTATCGCGATCGGCAGTGCCCTGCGAAAGCCGCGGCGAAACTCTTCGGCGTTGCTGACGGGAGGCGGGGATTTCTGCATCGGCGCCTGATAGGGCAGTCGGCCCTGCCCGTCACATGAAATCGATTGAACCAGAGGCTCAGCTCCCCTGCCCCACGCGTTCGAACCACTGGTTTTCGTCGATCACCTCGATGCCGAGCTCGGTCGCATGCTTGAGTTTCGAGCCGGCACCCGGGCCGGCGACCACCAAATCGGTCTTGGTCGAGACGGAGCCTGCGACCTTCGCGCCCAGCCGCTCGGCCATCGCCTTGGCCTCCGACCGCGACATCCGCTCCAGCGTGCCGGTGAAAACCACGGTCTTGCCGGCGATCTTGCTGTCCGATGCGATCTGGACGACATAGGGTCGCGGCCTGACGTGCCCGAGCAACTCGTCGAGCACCTGGTCGTTGCGCTCGTTGCCGAAGAAGCTGGCGATGGCGCCGACGACCGTCCGGCCGATGCCGTCGATCGACGGAAACACCGTCATCGGGTCCGCGGCGGCCGCGGCCTCCTTGCCGACGCGGATGAACTCCTCGATCGTGCTGAAGGTGCGCGCCAGCAGCGCTGCCGTCGTGTCGCCGACGTGCCTGATGCCGAGCGCGAAGATGAAGCGGTCGAGCTCAGGCTCGCGCCGCGCGTCGATCGCCGCGAACAGCTTGTCGAGGCCCTCGAAGTTGCGATCCTCGACGCTGCGCACGTTCTTGCGCGTCTTGCCGGTGGCCAGCTCCCTTTGCCGCGCCTGCTCCTCCCGCCGTTCGGCCACCACGCGCTGGACGTCCGTCCGGCGATCCTTGAGCGTGAATATGTCTGCCGCCGTCTTGATCAGGCCTGCCTTGAAGAACAATTCGATGTTCTCGGCGCCAAACCCTTCGATGTCCATTGCCCCGCGCGAGACGAAGTGCTTGAGGCTCTCTACGGCCTGTGCCGGGCAGATCAGCTCGCCGGTGCAACGCCGCCGCGAATCCTCCTTGCCGGTCTTTTCGTTCAACTCTCGCGTCGCCGGCGAGCCACAGACCGGGCATGTGTGCGGAAACTGGTACGGCACGGCATCGGCCGGGCGCTTGTCGAGCACCACGCTCACGATTTGCGGGATGACGTCGCCCGCACGCTGAATCACGACCGTGTCGCCGATACGGATGTCGGCCCCGTCGCGGATCGGCTGGCCATTGCTGTCGAAGCCGGCGATGTAGTCCTCGTTATGCAGCGTCACGTTGACGACGGTGACACCGCCGACCGTCACTGGATCGAGGCGGCCGACGGGCGCCAGCGTGCCCGTACGGCCAACTTGGATGTCGATCTGACGCAACACGGTAGTGGCCTGTTCGGCCGGGAACTTGTGGGCAATGGCCCAGCGCGGCTCGCCTGAAGCGAAGCCCCAGCGGCGCTGGAGGTCGAGCCGATCGACCTTGTAGACGACGCCGTCGATGTCGTAGCCGAGGGACGACCGCTGCGACTCGATCCGCTTGTAGTGCTCGATCAACTCGTCCACGGATTTGGCACGGACCATCAACGGGCTGATCCTGAAGCCCCATTCGGCGAATTTCTGCACCGCCTCGAACTGCGTCGGGGCCGGGTCTTCCGTCGCATAGCCCCAGCCATAGGCGAAGAATTTCAGATTGCGGCTGGCGGTTACCGATGGGTCCTTCTGGCGCAGCGAACCGGCCGCCGTGTTGCGCGGATTGACGTATTCCTGCCCACCGGCGGCCGCCGATCGCGCCTTGAGAGCCTGGAATTCGTCGTAGGTCATGTAGACCTCGCCGCGGATTTCTATGATCTCCGGCCAGCCGGAGCCCTTCAGCTTGTGCGGAATGTCGGCAATCGTCTTCAGGTTGGCCGTGATGTCCTCGCCCACGGTGCCGTCGCCGCGCGTGGCGCCCTGAACGAACACGCCATTCTCGTAGCGAAGCGACGCCGACAGGCCGTCGATCTTGGGCTCGGCGGTGAAGGCAAGTTCCAGTCCCTCGTCGCGCTGGAAGAAGCGGCGGCCGCGCTCGATGAAATCGACGACGTCCTGATCGGTATAGGCCTTCGCAAGGCTGAGCATCGGCGCGGCGTGCCGCACCTTTGCAAAGCCTTCGGCAGGGGGAGGCCCGATGGTGCCGGTTGGGCTGTCCGGGCGGATCAGGTCGGGAAAGGCAGCCTCGATCTCGGCATTGCGCCGACGGAGCGCGTCATATTCAGCATCGGTGATCTCCGGCGCATCCTTCTGATGGTAGGCGATGTCGGCTGCGGCGATCTCGCGCGCCAGCCGCTCCAGTTCGGCGGCGGCCTGTTCGGGTGTCAGCTGGTCTACGGGAATGGAAGCTGTGGACATGCGCGGCCTCTCGATGTGGCGCGACCTTATTGGGTTTCGCAACAGGGTTGAAGGCGCTGACTGTCAGGAGAGTGCACCTTCCGGCGAGCACTCAGGCGGCGTTTTCCCTCAGAAGCCGCTCCGCCGCCGCGCGTGCTTCGTCGGTTATGGTGGCGCCGGCCAGCATCCGCGCAATCTCCTCCTGCCGCGCCGGCCGGTCCATCTCGATGATGCCGGTTGCAACCCGGTCGGCGGTCCCCGTCTTCGAGATGAGGTAGTGCGTTCGGGCACGCGCGGCGACCTGCGGCGCGTGGGTGACGGACAGCACCTGGATGCGTTCGGCAAGTCGCGCCAGCCGCTGGCCGATGGCATCGGCCACCGCGCCGCCCACCCCTGTATCGATTTCGTCGAAGACAAGCGTCGGCGCCGAGCCGCGATCGGCCAGAGCCACCTTGAGCGCCAGAAGGAATCGCGAAAGCTCGCCGCCCGATGCGACCTTCATGATCGGTCCCGGCCGCGTACCCGGATTGGTCCTGACCCAGAATTCGACCTGGTCGATCCCGGCGGCCGTCCGGTCATCCGGTTCTGTCGCCATCTGGACGATGAATTCCGCCCGTTCGAGCTTGAGCGCCGGCAGCTCGGCCGCCACGGCCTTCATCAGATGGTCGGCCGCCAGTCGCCGCAACTCGGACAGACGCTGTGCGGTGCGGTCGTATTCGTCCCGCGCTTCGATCGCCGCCTTCTCGAGCGCCGCAAGCCGCGCCTCGCCGGCATCGAGATCGGCAAGATCGGCCGCCATCTCGTCGCGCAGCCGCGCCAGGTCGTCGACCGCGACATTGTGCTTGCGGGCGAGCGCCCGCAGGGCAAAAAGCCGTTCCTCCGCCTGCTCCAACCGGCGCGGGTCGAATTCGGCCTTGCGCATCGCCTCGTCGGCGGCCGCCTGCGCGGCATCCAGCGAAATCAGCGCCTCGTCGAGCGCCTTGACGATCTCTTCGAGGAGCCCGGGTGCCTCGGCGGCCTTCCGCTGCAGGCGGCGAAACAACGATGAAAGCGCCGGGATCGGCGAAGAAGGCCCGGACAACACCTCCTGCGCATCGGCGATGTCGGTTGCTGACTTTTCCGCCCGCATCATCGCCGCGCGCAGCTCGGCAAGTTCGCTTTCCTCGCCCGGCTGCGGGTCGGCCTTCGTGAGCTCCTCGACCGAGGCGCGGAGGAATTCCGCTTCGCGCGCGGCAGCCTCGACGCGCGCCCGGTGGCGCGCCAGTTCCTGCTCGCGCTCGCGCCAGCCGCGCCACGCGTCGGCGACACGCTGTACCTCACCGACATGGCCGCCGAAGGCATCGAGCAGGGCCCGGTGCGCGGTCGCGTCCACCAGGGCGCGCTCGTCGTGCTGGCCGTGGATTTCCACGAGCGCGCGCCCGACCTCGCGCATCAGGGCGACGCTCGCGGGCTGGTCATTGATGAACACGCGCGTGCGTCCATCGGCCGACTGCACGCGGCGCAGGATGATGTCGCCGCTATCGTCGATGCCGTTATCCGCGACGAGGGCCCGGGCGGGATGGTTGTGCGGCACGTCGAACACGGCCGTGACCTGGCCCTGCGTGGCGCCGTGGCGCACCAGCGCCGTGTCGCCGCGTGCGCCCAGCGCAAGCGACAGCGCGTCGAGCAGGATCGACTTGCCGGCGCCCGTCTCGCCGGTCAGCACCGATAGTCCGTCCGAGAATTCGATATCGAGCCGCTCGATCAGCACGATATCGCGGATCGACAGTTGCGATAGCATAGCCGATGTTTAGCTAGCCGCGCGCCCCAAGCAAAGTGCCGCCGATGCGCGAAAGCCACGAGCCTCGGTTTTCCCGCGGCTCCAGGCCGCCCGACTGCAGCAGCGCGTAGGAATCCTTGTACCACTCGCTCTCGGGATAGTTGTGGCCCAGCACGGCGGCAGCCGTCTGCGCTTCGCTGGCGAGTCCCATCGCATAGTAGGCCTCGACCAGGCGGGCCAGCGCTTCCTCGATATGGCGCGTGTTCGAATAGTTCTCCACGACGTAGCGGAAGCGCTTGATCGCCGCGAGATATTCGCGCCGCTCCAGATAGTAGCGGCCGACCTGCATCTCCTTGCCGGCGAGCTGATCGCGCGCGAAGCGGATCTTTGCGCGGGCATCCTCCACATATTCGGACTCGGGCCAGCGCTGGATCAGGTTCTCCATCGCTTCGATCGCCCTTTGCGATTCGCGCTGGTCCTGCGTCACGTCCTTGATTTGCCGGAAGTAGCTCAGCCCGATGATGTACTGCGCATAGGCCGCATCTTCACTGGTCGGATAGAGCTGGACGTAGCGCTCGCTTGCCGAGATGGCCTCTTCGTACTGGCCCTGCCGGTAGTGGGTGAAGGCGCTCATGATCAGCGCCTTGCGGGCATACTCGGAATAGGGGTGCTGGCGGTCGATGGCGTCGAACTTCTTGGAAGCTTCGCTGACACGTCCCGCGCTGAGATTTGCCAGCGCCTGGTTGTACAGCACGTCCGCCGGCTCGGTATTGTCGACGTACTGGGCGAGATCCATGTCGTCAGTGGAGCTGCATGCCTGAAGCAGGGGGGCAAGCAACAGAGGCAGCGCAAGCAAGCGTGCGCGCGCCGAAAATCTCGACCTGGCCGGAGCGTTGATCGCCATGCTATCCCTCTGCCCCTCCGGCACCTGTGAGCGGTCCCGCGAACGCTGCGATAAACCACAAATGCCGTTTTCCGGCAATGCGATGAGCCGGCTATGGTTCATTTTTGTGGCGGAGTCGAGGCGCGACCGCTGTCGCTAGAGCATCCAGGGCGCATAGACAGGCGCGTTGACCTGGATCATCTCGGCCGAACGGCCGCGGTCGCGGCGCAGCGTTTCGACGATTTCGAACGCGGAGCGGTCCGACAGCAGCTGCCTCAGCGCAGCGGCATTCAGCCGGTGCCCGCCCCGATAGGAGCGGAAGCAGCCGATGAAGCGCGCGCCGGCGAGCGCAAGATCGCCCATTGCATCGAGCATCTTGTGGCGGACGAATTCGTCCGAGTAGCGAAGCCCTTCAAGATTGATGACGCGGTGGTCCTCGCCAATCACGACCGTGTTTTCGAGCGAAGAACCGAGAGCATAGCCGCTCGCCCACAGGCGCTCGACGTCCTTGAGAAACCCGAAGGTCCGCGCCCGCGAGATATCACGCCTGAAGGTGGCCGGGGTGATGTCGCGCGCGAACGACTGACGACCGATCGCCGGGCTCTCGAAATCGATGTCGATCTCGAAGCGGGTACCGTCATAGGGCCGGAACTCTGCCCAGGACGCGCCATTGTCGATGCGCACCGGCTTGACCACGCGAATGTAGCGCCGCTTCACCGCCTGCGGCTCGATGCCGGCCTGTTCGATTGCGTCGGCGAACTTCTCGGCGCTGCCGTCCAGGATGGGTACCTCGCTACCGTCGATCTCGATGTGGACATTGTCCACGCTGAGCCCCAGCAGCGAGGCCATCAGGTGCTCGACTGTGGCAACATGAGCTCCGGAGAGATCACCCAGCAGGGTCGACAAATCCGTCGCACCGATCGAGCTGACCTTCGCAGCTATCTCGGCGCCGTCGAACTCGCCACCCAGCCTATGAAAAACGACCCCTGTATCGGGGTCTGCAGGGTTGAAGTGAATGGTGACGGGCTTACCGCCATGAACGCCGACGCCTGACAAAGATACGCGCGACTTGAGCGTCGTTTGATAATCGTACAACTCGATCCCCATAGGCCCGTCCCGCCACGAAAGCTACGGGGTATGCCACGTAGCCCAATTCGCAAGCGCGCGAAACAATCCCCAATGCTTCGCGTACCCGATTTCGGTGGAAAGAAAGGATACCGGCGCGCCCGGCATGTTCCAAATCACGGATTCTTTCTACTTGTTACGGCTGACGGGCGAAACAACCATCGATAAGTATTTGAAATTCGGCCATTTTCAGAATTCAGGCGGACCGTTGTCGACCCGCCTGAAACATTCGGTTACATTGCGTTAACCACTAGTTGGCCTGTCGGCGGAGGAATGCCGGGATTTCCAGCTGGTCGTCCTCTGCCGCGGAACGCGGCTGCGGCATCGGCCGACCGTGATCGTCGAGCTGCCCGCGGCGCGGTGCGTAGAGATGCGGATCGTGCAACCGCCGCTGGTCTGCGGCGGGCTCGCGCAACTTCGGCTCGCGCGGCTGGGCGGGCTGCAGGCGCGGCTCCTCCTCCCGACGGGAGAGCCCGGTCGTGAGCCGCTTCAGCAGGCCCATTGGCCCGCGATCCTCGTGATCATGCTCGGGATGGCCGGCGAACTCGGCCTGTGCGACGGGCGGGAAGTCCTCCACGCGGGGCATACGCGGCGCCGGCGCCTCCGGCTGGGCGTGCTGCACCGGAGCTGGCTGCTGGCGCACGGGCTGCGGCTGCGGCTGCGGAGCCTGGAACAGTCTGCTCTGCGGGCGGAACTCGTCGTCGGCCACGGCCCCCTTCTGCTGCATTGCGGCGGCCGGCGCTTCTGCCGCGCGGATCGCCTCGGCGATGGGGTCGGGATGCGCGCTCGGCACGTCTCCACTTGCGCTCGGCGAAGCCGCGGCAGGCTGATAGGTGCTTTCGGCAGTGCGGATTTCGACCGGCTTGGGAGCCGGCTTCGGTTGCTGCCGGATCTGCACCGGAGGCGACGAGATGTCAGCGGCGTTCTTGTCGATGCCGGTTGCCACCACCGAAACCCGTATCACGCCCTCGAGCTCCTCGTCGAAGGTCGCACCCAGGATGATGTTGGCGTCCTGGTCGACCTCTTCACGGATACGAGTGGCAGCCTCGTCCACCTCGAACAGCGTCATGTCGCGGCCGCCGGTGATCGAGATCAGCAGGCCCTTCGCACCCTTCATCGAGCTTTCGTCGAGCAGCGGATTGGCAATCGCGGCCTCGGCCGCGGCCATCGCCCTGCCCTCGCCGGATGCTTCGCCGGTGCCCATCATGGCTTTGCCCATCTCGCGCATCACCGAACGCACGTCGGCGAAGTCGAGATTGATGAGGCCTTCCTTGACCATCAGGTCGGTGATGCAGGCCACACCGGAATAGAGCACCTGGTCGGCCATCGCGAAGGCGTCGGCGAAGGTCGTCTTGTCGTTGGCGATCCGGAACAGGTTCTGGTTCGGGATCACGATCAGCGTATCGACGCACTTCTGCAGCTCTTCGATGCCGGCATCGGCGGTGCGCATGCGGCGCTGGCCCTCGAAGTGAAACGGCTTGGTGACGACGCCGACCGTGAGAATGCCCTTCTCGCGCGCGGCCCGGGCGACCACCGGCGCGGCGCCGGTGCCGGTGCCGCCGCCCATGCCGGCGGTGACGAAACACATGTGCGTGGCCGACAGGTGATCGACGATCTCGTCGATGCATTCCTCGGCTGCCGCGCGGCCGACCTCGGGTTGCGAGCCTGCGCCAAGCCCCTCGGTCACGTGCGCACCGAGCTGGATCAGCCGTTCGGCTTTGGACGTGGTCAGGGCCTGCGCATCGGTGTTGGCGACGACGAACTCGACGCCTTTCAGGCCCGCCGAGATCATGTTGTTGACGGCATTGCCGCCTCCGCCGCCGACGCCGAACACGGTGATGCGCGGCTTGAGCTCGGTAATGTCCGGCTTTTTGAGATTGATGGTCATGTCCTCGTCCTTTCCGCCTTTCCTGCCGCTTCGCCGCTGCGGCTGCCGAATGGGGCTATCCCCGCTCCAATTAGAAACTCTCTCTCAGCCACTGACTCACGCGCTGGAACCTTCCGCCGGTGCCCGTCCCCCGGACACGCAGCACGTGCCCGCCATGGCGGCTCTCGAAGCCGGCCACCTGCGGGTAGATCAGCAGCCCGACCGCCGTCGCGAAGGCCGGCCCCTTCGCCGCCTCCGGCAGGCCCGACACGCCAAGCGGACGGCCGATGCGCACGTTGCGCCCGAGGATCCGCCGCGCCGCCTCGGGCAAGCCGGTGAGTTGACATGCGCCGCCGGTCAGCACGACCCGCTTGCCGACCAGTCCGCCGAAGCCGGAATGGTTGAGCTTGTCGCGAACCATCTCGAGCGTCTCCTCGATGCGCGCGCGGATGATGCGGTTCATCACCGAACGGGGAACCTGAATCTGCTGCTCCGAGTCGTCTCCCGCGATCGGCTGGATCGCGACCACGTCGCGCTCGTCGCCGCTGCCGGGCAGGGCCGAACCGTGCATCACCTTCAGCCGCTCCGCGTGGTCGGCACGCGTGGAAAGTCCGCGCGCCAGATCGCCGGTAACGTGGATGCCGCCGATCGGCAGCACGTCGGCATGCATGAACTTGCCGTTCGAGAAGATCGACAGCGTGGTCGTGCCGCCGCCGAAATCGATGCAGGCCGAACCCATCTCGGCTTCGTCTTCGACCAGGGCAGCGAGGCCGCTCGCATAGGGCGTTGCGACCATGCGCTCGACCGAAAGGTGGGCCCGGTTGATGGAGAGTTCGAGGTTGCGCACCGGCGCTGCGTCGGCAGTGACGACGTGCATGCTGACGCCCAGCGTTTCGCCGATCATGCCGCGCGGATCGCGAATGCCCTTCTCTGCGTCGAGCATGAAGCCGGTCGGCAGCGAGTGGATTACCTGTCGCTCGGCGCGCAGCGCCTGCCTGGCGCCGGCCGCAAGCACCTGCTTGATGTCGGAGGCGGTTGCCTCATGCCCGCCCAGCCTGATCTGCGCAGCCGACGTCTCGCTCCTGATGCGTCCGGCGGACAGGTTGACCAGCAGCGAGTCGACCGTCAGCCCCGACATGCGCTCAGCCGCATCGACGGCAAGCCTGATGGCATGCTCGGCGCGATCGAGATCAACGATTACCCCTGATTTCACGCCCAGCGACTTCTGGTGCCCGATTCCCAGCACCTGGATCTGGTGCGTGCGGCCAGGCAACAGACGGCTGTCCTGCCGGGGCTGCAGGCGCGCGATGATGCAGCAGACCTTGCTCGAACCAATGTCGAGAACCGTGACAACGCCGGCGCGCCGGGCACCGCCGTCGCGGCTGGAGGGAAACCAGCTCATGTCCGCCGCTCCCGTTGCAACTTGGTCAGCTGCTCCTTGAGCGCGGCCTGCCGGGCCTCCGCCGCCTCATGCGCGAGACGGATCGCGATGCGATCAGGCAGGCGCATGTCGATTGCAACGATGTCGCGCGCGAGAAGCCCCTGCTCGCGGTTCAGACGCGCGACTTCGGCCAGCGCATCGATCTCGCCCTGTTCGGGCAGATGAATGGTGACACCATTGTCGAGACGCAGGTCCCAGCGCCTGTCGGCCACGCGCACGTGACCGACGACATGGCTGGCGATGTCCGGATAGGCTGCAATCCGCGCGATGAAATCGGACGCCCGCGCGGCCGCACCCTCGCCCACGACCAGCGGCAGGTTCGTGTAACCTGCACCGGGATAGGGAATGATGGGCTTGCCGAAGCGATCGACGATGTCGAGCTGGTCGCCGCGCTGCCAGATCGCAAAGGGTCGGCGCTCCACGATCCGCACCTCGATGGTGGCGGGATAGGTCTTGCGCACGGCGACCGACTTGACCCAGGGCAGCGCCGCGATGCGTTCGCGCGCGGCCCGCGCATCGAATCCGAGCAGCGGCGTGTAGCCGTTGAGGCCGATCGCCCCAAGCACGTCGATTTCGGAGGTCTCGGCATTACCGGCGACCTCGACCCTTTCGACCGCGAAGCCCGTGCTCGCCGCGACAGCCTCGATCACGGCCGGCATGCGCCCGCCCAGCACCGCGCCATAGAGACTCGCGCCGCCGACCATCGCAATCATCAGGGCGGCGGTCGCGAAGCGCGGAACCGTGAAATCGGAGCGCGCGACCTGGCTGACCGTGCGCACCATGCGACGCCCGCCATGCAAGGCGACGAACCGCCATCCGGCGCCCGCGATCGCCTGCCCGCGCATCAGCGCGTCGCTATGCGACATCACCGATTGCACGAAGCATCCTCCACCATCCAACTCACCAGTTCACCGAACGAATAGCCTGCATGCGCCGCCAGCTCGGGCACGAGCGAGGTGGGCGTCATGCCGGGCTGGGTGTTCACCTCCAGCCAGACGATTTCGCCTTCCTGCGAATGACGGTCGTCGTAGCGGAAGTCGGATCGCGAGACGCCCCGGCAGCCGATCGCTTGATGTGCCTTGAGGGTCAGTCTCTGTACGTTTTGGTAAATATTCGGTGAAAGATTTGCCGGGCATTCGTGTTTTGATCCGCCGGCTGCGTATTTGGCATCGTAGTCGTAGAAATTGTGACCGACGGGAATGATCTCGGTGACGCCGAGCACCTCTTCGCCCATCACCGCGCAGGTCAGCTCTCGCCCGGGGATGAATCGCTCGACCATTACGGTCTCGCCGTATCGCCATTCGGGAGAGCCGATCACCTGGGGCGGATTGGTCTGCCCCTCATGCACGATGATCACTCCGAAGCTGGAGCCCTCGCGCACCGGTTTGACCACGTAGGGCGGCTCCATCGGGTGCTCGTTGCCGATCTCGAACCGGCTCATCACCAGCGAGTCGGCGACAGGTATCCCCTCGGCTGCCGCGACCTTCTTGGCCTGCTTCTTGTCCATGGCCAGCGCCGAGGCGAGCACGCCCGAATGCGTATAGGGGATGCCGAGATATTCCAGGATGCCCTGGATCGTGCCATCCTCGCCGAAGGGTCCGTGCAGCGCGTTGAAGACAACGTCGGGCCTGAGCTCGGAAAGCACCTGCGCGACGTTGCGACCAACGTCGACCCGGGTCACGCGATAGCCGGCCTCCTCGAGCGCATCGGCGCAGGAGTTGCCCGAAGACAGGCTTACCGGGCGCTCCGACGAGAAGCCGCCCAACAGCACCGCCACGTGCTTTTTCGCCATGCCCTGCTTCCCTCTCTCGGCAGGCCCGCATCGACGGCACGATCAGGATTGAATCCGAGTCCCCGGGGCAGTGGGCTGCCCGGCAACAGACGCGCAACACGTGAACGAATCAAACCAGAAGTCGCCGCTAGCCCAAGGAATCAGAGAGTTGATTCCGTGGCAAGACCTTGGGATTCGCGACGATTCAATTTTTGCGAAACTGAAGGAAATTCAGGGTCGGTGCGGCCGCCCTTGCGGGTGCGATCCCGCGCGATCCGAGCTCCGGATCACAGCAGCCGCCCCAGGAATTCCTGCACCTCGTGGCCCGGCCGGAACAGGCCGACGCGCTTGATTTCCCACTGCAACCGGATGCCGGAATGCTCCAGCACGCGCGCCCGCACCGTCTCGCCCAGAAATTCCAGGTCGAACCCCGTGGCCGAGCCGGTGTTGATCATGAAGTTGCAGTGCATGGGCGACATCTGCGCGCCGCCGATCATCAGCCCGCGGCAGCCGGCCTTGTCGATCTCCTTCCAGGCGGACGTGCCTTCCGGGTTCTTGAAGGTCGAGCCACCCGTCTTTTCGCGTATCGGCTGCACCGTCTCGCGATGATGCTGGACCTCGCCCATCGCCTTCTGGATCGCGGCGCGATCCTCGGGATAGCCCTCGAAGATCGCGGAGGTGAAGATGTAATCCTCCGGGGCAGACGAATGCCGGTAGGAATATCCCATGTCGGCATTTGACAGGACGTGCAGCGCGCCCCTGCGGTCGACCGCGCGCACCTCGACCACGCGTTCCCTCGTCTCGACGCCGTTGGCACCGGCGTTCATGCGCAGCGCCCCGCCGATCGCTCCGGGAATGCCGTGATAGAAATGGAAGCCGCCGATGCCGGCCTCGAGGGCGACCGCCGCCACCCGCTTGTCGGGCGCTGCCGCGCCCGCGCGTATGCGCGTATCGGAGACCGCCGCCACCTCGCCGAAGCCTTTCGCCGAGAGCCGAACGACGAAGCCCGGAATGCCGCCGTCGCGCACCAGGAGATTGGAGCCGATGCCGACCACGTTGACCGGCACGTCCGCCGGAACGGCCTTCATGAATGCGATCAGGTCTTCTTCGTCGGCGGGCTGGAACAGCACCTCCGCCGGGCCTCCGGCGCGAAACCAGGTGATCTTGTCCATCCCCGAGTTGGGCGTGAAGCGGCCGCGGATGCCCTTGAGCGGGCCCGCAAGCCGCGCCAGCAGGGCTTCTCCGTCGATCATGCGGCCGCCTCGGACGTTGACAGCTCTGCGGGCAGTGCATACGCCCATTGCGTGATGTTGCCCGCACCGAGGAAAACGACAAAGTCGCCGGGCCGCGCCAGGTTGCGTACGATCGCTGGGATGTCGCTCGGACCCGAGATCACCCGCGCGTCGCGATGCCCGACGGCGCGGATTGCGGTGACCAGGGCCTCGGCGTTCGCGCCATCGATCGGATCTTCGCCGGCCGGATAGACCGGCGCAATCATCACCACGTCTGCGTCGTTGAAGCAGGACGCGAAGTCATCGAACAGATCGTGCAGACGCGTGTAGCGGTGCGGCTGCGCGATCGCGATGACGCGGCCGGGGCAGGACTCGCGCGCTGCCTTCAGCACCGCCCTGATCTCGACCGGGTGGTGCCCGTAGTCGTCGAACACCTTCACGCCATTCCACTCGCCGGTCAGGGTGAAGCGGCGCTTCACTCCGCCAAAGCCAAGCAGACCCTTGCGGATTGCGTCGGGCGAAATGCCGAGCTCGGTGGCCACGGCGATCGCGGCGGTCGCATTGGAGACGTTGTGGCGCCCCGGCATCGGCAGGGAAAGTCCGTCAATTCGCTTCGTCTCGCCGGTCTTGCGGCTGCGCACGACCACGTCGAAATGCGCCGAACCGTTCGCCATGGAGACGTTCTCGAAACGCACGTCGGCTTGCGGGTTCTCGCCATAGGTGATGACACGGCGGTCCTCGATCTTCCCGACCAGTGCCTGGACTTCGGGGTGGTCGATGCACATGACCGCGAAGCCGTAGAACGGGACGTTCTCGACGAAGCTGCGGAATGCCTCGCGAACGCGCTCGAACGAGCCGTAATGGTCGAGATGTTCGGGGTCGATGTTGGTGACGACGGCAACGTCTGCCGGAAGCTTCAGGAAGGTGCCGTCGCTTTCGTCGGCTTCGACAACCATCCATTCGCCGTCGCCCATGCGCGCGTTGGTGCCGTAGGCGTTGATGATGCCGCCATTGATCACGGTCGGGTCGAGCCCGCCTGCGTCGAGCAGCGTCGCCACCATTGACGTGGTCGTCGTCTTGCCGTGTGTGCCGCCGATCGCCACCGCCTGGCGGAACCGCATCAGCTCTGCAAGCATCTCGGCGCGGCGAACGATGGGCAAGTGACTCTCGCGCGCGGCGACGAGTTCCGGATTGGTCTTCCTGATCGCCGTCGAGACGACCACCACCTCGGCAGCGCCGAGATTTTCCGCGCGGTGGCCGATGAAGCAGGCAATCCCCTTCTCGCGCAGCCGCACGACATTGGCGTTCTCGGCCTGGTCCGAGCCCTGGACCTGGTAGCCGAGATTGTGCAGCACCTCGGCGATCCCGCTCATGCCGATGCCGCCGATGCCGATGAAATGGATGACGCCGATGGTCTGCGGCAGTCTCATGGCCGCACTCCCCTTTTGTAGTCCCGGACGGGCGTCCCCGAGGCAATAGCCTCTACCAGGTCGGCAAGCAACTGCGCGGCGTCCGGCCGGCCTGCACTGCGCGCGGCCCTGGCCTTGTGTTCGAGACCGTCAGCATCGTTCATCGCAGCGGCGATGAGGTCTGCAAGAAGCTGCGGCGAAAGCGATGATTGCGGGCGGACCTCCGCCCCGCCGGTCGCCGCGAGCGCGGCCGCATTCGCAGCCTGGTCGTGGTCGAGCGCGTAGGGATAGGGAATGAAGATCGCCGGCCTGCCAACTGCGGCCACTTCGGATACGGTAGACGCACCAGAGCGCGAAATCACGAGATGCGCCGCGGCCAGCCGGTCGGCGAGGTCGTTGAAGAATGGCGACACGTCCGCCGCGACCCCAAGATCGGCATACCTCGCCCGCACGGCCGCCTCGTCCTCCGGCCGCGCCTGCTGAGTAAGCCGGAGACGCCTGCGCAGTTCCTCCGGCATGGCAGCGACGGCCGCGGGTACGGCCTCGGAAAAATACTGCGCGCCCTGGCTGCCGCCGAACACCAGCAGGCGGAACTCGCCGCCCGCTCGCGGCTTCTCGTATGGGGTCTGCGATGCCTCCAGGACCGCTGGCCGAACCGGATTGCCGGTCACGACGGTCTTGTCGGCGAACGCTCCCTCCGCCTGCAGGAAACCGCCCGCGATTGCATCGACGCGGCCGGCCAGCGCCTTGTTCGCACGTCCCATCACCGCATTCTGCTCGTGGATGACGGTCGGCACGCCGCGCCGGGTCGCGGCGTAGACGGGCGGCAGGGTCGGATAGCCGCCGAAGCCCACCACGGCTTTGGGCTTCACTCGCTCGATGAGAGCCGTTGACTGGCGCACGCCGCGCCAGATCGTCCAGCCTGCCATCGCGAGCGCGAGCGGATTGCGTCCGGCGATCGTTGCGGCAGACACGGTGTGGATCGCGCCAGCGGGAAACCTGTCGGCGAAGCGCTCGGCGCGGCCATCCGTGATGAGATCGACCGCCCACCCGCGCGCCAGCAATTCATGCGCCAGCGCCTCGGCCGGAAACAGGTGGCCGCCGGTACCGCCGGCGGCGAGCAGGATCGTACCGCGCGCCATCTATTCGGCCGGCAGCGGCTGCTGCATCAGTGTCACGTGCTTGCGAGTTTCCGGCCGCTTGCGCGTCAGCGCCAGCACCATGCCCATGGCGATTGCCATCGCCACGAGCGAGGAGCCGCCATAGGAAATGAAGGGCAGCGTCATGCCCTTGGCGGGCAGAAGCTGTACGTTGACGCCCATGTTGATGATCGACTGGAAGCCGAAGATCGTGACGAGTCCGCCGATCGCGTAGCGGACGAAATCGTCATGTTCACGCAGCGCGATCGTCAGGCCGCGCAGCACGACGAAGGCGAAGATCACGGCGATGAGGAAGCACAGGATCAGTCCGAACTCCTCGGCCGCGACCGCGAACACGAAGTCGGTATGGCTGTCGGGCAGGATGCGCTTGATCGTGCCTTCGCCCGGCCCCTGGCCGAACCACCCGCCGCGGATCATCGCCTCCCGCCCCATGTCGACCTGGTAGGTGTCACCCTCGCCCGTCAGAAAGCGATCGACGCGGCCGGCAACGTGCGGGAATGCCGAATAGGCCATCAACGCACCCAGCGAACCGAGCCCCGCCAGCGCGCCGATCCAGATCCACGGAAGGCCCGCGAGGAAAAACATCACGCCCCATGTGCCCAGCACCAGCAGCGTCTGGCCGAGATCGGGCTGCGCCACCAGCAATGCCAGCACCAGGCCGAGCAGGATCATCGCGAACAGGTTGCCGGGGATGTCGGGCTGGCGCTTGTTTTCCGCAAACAGCCATGCGCACATCACGACGAAGGCCGGCTTGAGATATTCCGATGGCTGGACCGACAAGCCAGCCAGGTAGATCCATCGCCGCGAACCCTTGACCTCCATGCCGACGTAGAGGGTCGCGACCATCATCACCAGCGATCCGACAAGGATCAGCACCGACAGGCGCCTGATGTTGCGCGGGTCGAGGAAGGAGACCGCGATCATGATGATGAGCGCCGGCACCATGAAGAAGATCTGCCGCGTGACGAAATGATAGGGCTCGAGCCCGATGCGCTCGGCCACGGCGGGGCTTGCCGCGAACGACAGCACGATGCCAAGCACCATCAACGCCAGGAAGGCCGAGAGGAACCATCGGTCGATCGTCCACCACCAGTTGGCCACCAGCCCACGTTCGACCCGGCTAACCATTCGTTCCTCCGATCGGCTCGACGCCTTCGAGTTGCCCCACCATGGTCCGGAACGCATCGCCCCGAACCTCGAAATTTCTGAACTGGTCGAAACTTGCGCAGGCGGGAGAAAGCAGCACAACGCACTCCTCCGCCGGGTCCGCCGAGGCATCCCGCGCCGCGTGCTCGACCGCCGCCTGCAACGTGCCCGATATCTCGTAGCGCACGGCATCCCCGAGCGTTGCCGCGAAGATCGGCGCCGCCTCGCCGATCAGATAGGCTTTGGCGATGCGCGGGAAATAGCCGCGCAGCGAGGCGATGCCGCCTTCCTTGGGCAGGCCGCCGGCGATCCAGTAGATGCGCTCGAAGCTCGACAGCGCAGGTGCGGCGGCATCCGCGTTGGTCGCCTTGGAATCGTTGACGAACAGCACCCTGCCCTTCCGGCCGACGCGCTCCATCCGGTGCGCCAGCCCGGGAAAGCTCGAAAGCCCGGCCTGGATTTCGGCTTTGTCGAGGCCGACGGCAAGGCAAGCGGCGACCGCAGCCAAAGCGTTTTGCGCGTTGTGCTGGCCGAGCAGGGAGCCGATGCCTTCCAGCGACGCGATGCGCCGCGTGTGCCCGTCTTCGGCAAGCAGCAGGCTGGTTCCGTCGGCGTAGAGCCCGTCGGTCACGGCAAGGCGCTTCGATATCCGCACGACCCTGCGGCCGGTGCGCTCGAGCCTGTCGGCAATTCCCGACGAGAACGGGTCATCGATGCCGACGATCGCGGTGTCGCTCGCGGCCACCAGCCGCGCCTTGACCTCGGCGTAGTGCTGCATCGTGCCGTGGCGATCGATGTGATCCGGCGTCAGGTTGAGCAGGATGCCGGCAGTCGGATCCAGCGATGGGGCGAGATCGATCTGGTAGGACGAGCACTCGACGACGTAGTGGCGCCCGGCCGCTGGCGGATCGAGGGAAAGGATCGCTCGGCCGATATTGCCGCCCATCTGCGTGTCGCGGCCCGCTGCTTCCAGCATGTGCGCGATCAGCGCCGTCGTCGTCGATTTGCCGTTTGTGCCGGTCACGGCGATCAGCGGCGCTTCGGGCGCCGTGGCGCGTCGTTCGCGCACGAACAGCTCGATGTCGCCGACGATCTCGACGCCCGCCGCTTGCGCCAGGTCCACGCTCCAGTGCGGCTTGGGGTGCGTCAGCGGCACGCCGGGCGAAAGCACGAAGGATGCGAAACCGCTCCAGTCGGCCTGACGCAGGTCGCCGACGGCAATGCCTTCGGAACGCGCCTTCTCCACGCTGTCGGGGTTGTCGTCCCAGCCAAGCACCTCCGCCCCGCCGGCGGCGAGCGCGCGCGCCGTCGCCACGCCCGAGCCGCCCAGCCCGAACAAAGCGACCTTCCTGCCGGCGAAGGTGCGGACAGGGATCATCCGCTCCTACCTCAGCTTCAAGGTCGACAGCCCGATCAGCGCCAGAATCACGGCGATGATCCAGAAGCGGATGACGATCTGGCTCTCGGTCCAGCCCATCTTCTCGAAATGGTGGTGGATCGGCGCCATCAGGAACACGCGCCGGCCGGTCATCTTGAAGTATCCGACCTGGATGATGACCGAGAGCGCCTCCATCACGAACAGGCCGCCGATGATCACCATCACGATTTCATGCTTGGTCGCGACCGCGACGGTGCCGGTCAGGCCGCCGAGCGCCAGCGAGCCGGTATCGCCCATGAAGATCGCTGCCGGCGGCGCGTTGAACCACAGGAAGCCGAGGCCGGCTCCGATCACCGCGCCCAGAATGACCGCCACCTCGCCGGTGCCCGGCACGAAATGAATCTGCAGGTAATCCGCAAAGACGGCGTTGCCCGACAGATAGGCGATCACCCCGAAGGCGGAAGCCGCGACCATCACCGGCACGATCGCCAGACCGTCGAGCCCGTCGGTGAGGTTCACGGCGTTGCCGGCGCCGACGATGACGAACGCCGCGAACGGAATGAACATCCACCCGAGATTGACGATCCATTCCTTGAAGAACGGAAAGGTCAGCGAAGACGAGAACGGTGGCTGGCCGGCCCGCACGATGACCCAGGCCGCGATACCGGCAATCACAAACTCCGCACCCAGCCGGAACGCACCGGACACCCCCATGTGCGACTGCTTCGTGACCTTCAGGTAGTCGTCATAGAAGCCGATCGCGCCGAAGCTGACGGTGACCAGCAGCACGGTCCAGACGTAGATGCTGGACAGATTCCCCCACAACAGCGACGAACCGAGAATGCCGCACAGGATCATCAGCCCGCCCATGGTCGGTGTGCCGGCCTTCTTGAAATGCGTCTGCGGGCCGTCGGCACGGATCGGCTGCCCCTTGCCCTGCCGAATGCGCAGCACGCTGATGATTGTCGGCCCGAACAGGAAGACGATGATCGCCGATGTGATCAGCGCGCCGCCCGTCCGGAAGGTGATGTACCGGAAGACGTTGAGCGCCGAAAACTGATCCGACAGTTCCGTGAGCAGCATCAGCATCGAGCGCCCCCCTCCTCCCGCCTAAGCCGCGTGCGCATTTCCGGCAGCCGGAAACGCTTTCGTGAGGGCATCCACAATTCTGGAAAAGCCGATGCCGTTCGACGATTTGACCATGACCGCATCCCCGGGCCGAACCGCCTTCAGCACCAGGGCCTGCAACTCCTCGACCGTGGCCCGGTACTCGGCGTGGAAATCCACCGGCAGCCGATCCGCGAGCGCCTTCATCTCGGGCCCGGCGAGAAACACCAGGTCGGTGCTGGTTTCCGCGATCACGTCCGCCAGCCCGGCATGCAGCCTGGCCGCATGGCTGCCGAGCTCCAGCATGTCGCCGAGGACAGCGATTCGGCGGCCACCCGGCCCGACCGGTGTCGCGTCGAGC
>Ga0207868_1001228_pt1 | contig 19357 bp, 21 predicted proteins | sample Passage237B_FD_187370 | JGI IMG/M metagenome (GOLD analysis project Ga0207868, IMG submission 187370) | Cellulose adapted compost microbial communities from Newby Island Compost Facility, Milpitas, CA, USA - Passage2 37B (SPAdes) (version 3) ... | reverse complement strand
GGCTTCGTAAGTCCGGATCCCGAGCCGCTGGAACGTAGCCAGCGCCGAAGCGGGCCCGGGAAGTGCCTTGACCTTCTCGTCGAAGATTAGCGTCGAGCGCTGCCCCGGCTGGCCGAGCACGGCCTTGCCATGGGCGACATAGCCTCTCGACTCGTCGATGAAGCGCCTGCCCTCGCGGTTCACGGCTAGGCCATGAGGCAGCGCCGCGAAGGGGTTGCCGGCCGCTGTCTCCAATTCGTCGACTGCCGCCACGTGCAGCGCTCCGAGCCCGCCCATGCCCTTGAGGCCGGCTCCGGCCGCCAGTGCCATGGTCAGGCCGTCGCCCGTCGCCCACGGGACGCCGCGCACCATCATCGCGCCGGCATTTGGGTCGGAATAGGCCTCGAGGATCTGCGTGTTGCCGCCATAGCCTCCGGCCGCGACCACCACGGCATGCGCGGCATAGTCTACCACGCCGTTGTTGCCGACGCAGCGCACGCCCGCCACCGCGCCGCGTTCGTTCATCACAAGCTGGCGCGCCTTGGTGTCGTAGAAGAAGACAGCGCCCTTGCCGGCGATCGTCTGGCGCAGGTTCTTCATCATGCGCGGCATGCCCATATATGCGCCGGGCGCAACCAGTGCGGCCGCCACGCGATACGGTGGCATGTCGGCCTCCGGAAGGAATTCGATGCCGTTCGCGGCGAGCCAGGCGACATCGGCGCGCGCATTCGCGGTCATGAGCTCGTAGATTTCCCTGTTGCCGCGGCCGAGCCCCTTCTTGATGAAATCTTCCAGATATGCGTCGCGGTCTGCCTGTGCGTCCGTGCGCGGCATCGCGAAGTAGCCGCCGGCAAGCAGGCTGTTGCCGCCCGCCCGGCTTTCGGCGCTCTTCTCCACCACCGCCACGCGCGCGCCCTGGGACGCAGCCTCGAGCGCGGCCGCGCAGCCAGCCATGCCGGTGCCGATGACGACCACGTCGAAATTCTCGGCGGCAGCGGGCTGCGGAAGCAGGGCAGCTTGCGCCGCCGACGCAGTCAGCAGTCCACCTAAGCCTGCTCCTGCGCCGATCCCGGCGAGTAGGTTGCGTCTCGACATTCCCTTCTGCGGTGTGTCCTGCATGGCTGTCGCCTTTCCTGTTTTCTCACTTGACGTCGAACTGGAACCCCCGGTGGCAGGTGACGCAGCTCACTTCCGAAGGCCGGTGAATGTGGTGGCAATCGCTGCAGACTGGGACCTCGCCGGCGCTGAGATGTGGGGAGCGATGCGGGTCAGGCGCGAGCTGCGCGCCGTCGAGCATCGTGCCGTGGCATGCCACGCAGGTCGCATCGGGCGGCGCGGCTGCCGCCGGCGTTTCCTGATGGCAGGCCGTGCAGGCGATACCCGCCTGCTGGTGCATGTCGTGAAGTGTCTGTGCTCCTGCGAACGAGCCGAAGCCGACAGGGATTATTGAGACGAGTGCTGCAGTTCTTGGCCACATTTTATTTTCCTCCCATTTCGAACGTGCCGCTTCATTGATCGCGATCAATATCGGCGATCACGATCGCAACCTGCGCGGCCGATGATTTCATTGCCTGGTTTCGGCAGGAGCCAGTCTTTTCCGCGCGATCCCGACAAGGGTCAGTGTGACCGCGATGATCGCCGGTCCCAGCACGAGGCCCGCGGCGCCGAACAACACGATCCCGCCGACCGCTCCGATGAATGTCAGCACCGTGTGGAGTCTGAGCTTGTTGCCGACCAGAACCGGATAGAGAAGGTTGTCGATACCGGCGACGATCACGCCGCCCCAGCAGGCGAGAAGCAAGGCGTCGAGCCAGCGTCCCTCGAAGGCGAGATAGATCGCAGCGGGTATCCAGACGACGAATGCGCCCAGAACGGGCACGATCGCCAGCAGGCCCATGACCAGGCCCCAGAACACGGGCGTGGGCAGCCCCAGCCACCAGAACATCAGCCCGCCGAGCGTTCCCTGCACGGCGGCCACCAGCACCGTGCCAACGAGCGTCGCGTGAACGGTCTCGGCGAAGCGGTTGCGTATCTGGAGGTTTTCATCCGGTTCAAGCGGGCTCATGTCCTCGGCCGCTGCAAGAATCTGTTCGCGGTCGCGGAGGAAGTAGAAGAGCAGGTAGAAGGTAAGCGCGAGCGTGATTGCCTGTCCGATTGATCCGAGCACGAAGCTCGCGCTGTTGCCGGTCAGCCATTCGCTCAGCGCTGCGAAGGAGCCAGCGGGATCGAGATTGTCGATCAGCCATGAAATGACGCGGGCGATGCCCGGATAGGCTGGAGCGATCTCGCCAGCGTCCCAGCGGCGCAAGAACTCCTCGACATAGACGGCGCCGCGCGCGGCTTCTCTCGCAAGCTGCTGCACGACCAAGGCGATCGGCAGGCAGATGAGCAGCGCGGAGCCTGTCGCTGTCAGGAGAGCCGCAGTCGCCGGGCTGCGCACGTGCCGCTCCATGAGGCGGTGGAAGGGCATGAGAACGATGGCGAGCACCAGCGCCCAGGTGAGCGCGGACAGGAAGGGCAGGGCCAGGTAGGCCGACAATGCCGCTCCTGCGGTCGCGGCCGCGACGACGATCCTCGTGCCCGGTCTCGTCCGGGCAGGAACCGGTTCAACGCGACGTGTATCCACCGTCCACCAGGTGATAGCTGCCGTTGATGAAGCTTGCTGCGTCGGACAGCAGGAAGCAAGTCAGGGCAGAAACCTCCTGCGGCGTACCCAGCCGTCCTGCCGGATGCAGCCCGGCCAGTTGCGCGCGTGCGTCCTCGTCCAGGTTCTTCGACAGCAGCGGCGTGTCGATGAAGGCCGGACCTACAGCGTTCACCCGCACGTTCTGCGCCGCGTATTCCAGGGCGGCCGTACGGGTCAGGCCCACCAAGGCGTGCTTGGCCGCGACGTACGCGCAAGAGCCCGCCCAGCCGACCGAACCGAGGATCGAAGACATGTTGACGATCGCGCCGCCGCCCGCCTTCAGCATCGCCGCGATCTCGTACTTCATGCCGTAGAAGACGCCGTTGAGGTTGACGTCGATCACCTTGTGCCAGTCGTCGAGGGCATAGTCGGCGATGTTGGCCTGCGCCCCGCCGATGCCGGCGTTGTTGACGGCAAGATGCAGCGCTCCGAACGTCGAGACGGCCGCCTTGACCATCTGCTCGATGGAGGCGGCGTCGGCGACATCGACCGTGGTCGACATGGCGCTGCCGCCGGCATGGTTGATGCCGCGAGCAATTCGGTCGGCGGCATCCGCGTCGATATCCGCCACCATTACCCGCGCTCCGCGGGTCGCCAGTTCCTGGGCGATCGCTGCACCGATCCCCGAACCGGATCCGGTGACAGCCGCGACCTTGCCATTGAAGTCGTTCATCGTGTTGGCTCCGAGTTCTAATGCGAAAGCAGGACGGGCAGGAGCAGGTCGTCCAGCACCCCGCGGGTTGCGCCGCCCAGCACGAAATCGCGTACCCGTGAGTGGCCGAACGCGCCCATAACCAGTATCTCGGCGCGAAGTTCGAGCGCACGCTGCTGGAGGGTGGCGGCGATGGGACCGCGCTGCCCGGCTATGCTGATCGCCGTGGCGGGTAGCCCGCGCGCCGTCAGGACTTCGGCAAACCGCTCGCCGGCCCGGGGGTCATGCAGCGGCTTCTCGTCCTGCACGGTCAGCACCGAAATGATCTCGGCGCGGCGCAGCAGGTAGGCCGCATCGCCCGCCGCGCGCGCCGCGACGCGGCTGCCGTCCCAGGCGACGGCGACGTGGTGTAGCGAGCCGACGGGACTGAGTTCCGGCAGCAGGATGGTGGGTCGGCCGGACCCGAAGATCACCGCTTCCGCAACCGCCTTCGCGGTCGGATTGGCGGCTTCCCAGCCGCACAGGGCATAGTCGTAATAGCGGGCACGGGCAGCTGCAGTCTCGGGAAGCAGGATCGCATTGGATTGTACGGTTTCCCGGTGGATTGCGACGCCCGCCTTGCCGGCTTCCTCGGTCACCTTCTGCAGCAAGGCCTCGCCGCGGACGCGGCTAGCTTGCTCCGCGCGCCCGATCATCTCCGGCAGATCGATGAGAAGGCGGGCTACCGGACTGGCTACGTTCGGAATGTCGGGATTGAGCGCCAAGGCATGCAGCTCGGCGTCGAGGCATCCCGCCGTACGGACGGCGTTGGACGCGACGGCGTCGGCGTTCACATCCGGATAGGTGACGAGCGGCAGGAACGCATGGTGGCGCATCTGGATGTCCTTTCGGTCGAATGCACCGTATGCCCCCGGCAGGCTCACCTCCTTGATGTGCCTCAATTCGCTTCCCGCTGGCCGCGCGGCCAATTGCCCTCAGCTCGACATGAAGCGGTCGAAGTTCGTCTCGTCGAGCAGCGAGCGCGTCATGCCGCCGAATGCCCATTCGCGCAGCCGGCTGTGTCCGTATGCGCCTGAGACGACCAGTCCGGCGCCGTTGAACTCGACGAACTGGAGCAGCGCGACACTCTCGTCGTCTGCAGCGATCAGTTCGGGCTTGGCTGCAATGCCGTGCGAGGCGAGGAATGCGATCACGTCATTGACACTGCTGCGCAGGTGTTCGTCGATCTGCGGTGCGACGGCGACCACCTCCACCTTCTTGGCCGCTGCCAGAAAGGGTAGTGCATCGGCGACCGCGCGACGTGCCTCGCGCGTGTCTTTCCATGCAACGACGATCTTGTCCGCTCGCAACTGCTCGGAATTCCTGGCGGGAATCAGAAGCGGGCGTCCGGCGCGCAGCACCACGCTGCCGGGGTCGGCGACCCGGTACGGATTTCCGGTCGCGGCGCCTTCGACAGCGGCCATGACGATGAGGTCGGCCGATCGCGCGGCTTCGACGACCGCACGCGTCGGGCTCATCAACTCCTGGCGCCATTCGGCACCCTTGAGGCCGGCGGTCAGGCTTTCGAATTCGTCCTGGACGGTCTTGAGGCGCCCTTCGATGACCTCGCGCATCCTGAGCCACGCGTCGGCCATCGCGCCTGCCATGTCCGGTCCGGCGAAGGGCATGGGAGAATCGGCCGCGCACAGCCCGATCAGCCTTGCCTTGTGGGCGCGCGCCAGCGCGATCCCGAGCTTGACGATTGGAGCCACGGGCCCGTCGATGTCGATATTCACCAGGATGGATTTGCAGGCCATGGCAGCGCTTCCCTTTCGAACGGCCGGATTGCGCACTTCTATGCCGGGCCGAAAGATGGAGCTTTGATCGCAGTCAAGGAGGCTGCGAGGCATCTTGAACAGCGGCCGTCGACGTTTTGATGCCGGTCAAGGTGGCGAGAGCCCGTTGCGTGTCCAGTGCATCCAGTCAGGATCGCCTTCGATCCGACCGTACCGCCGAACCGCGGTTCAGCGGGCCATCAACACCCGAAACCCAGGAGTTGAACAATGGCTGACACTGCCACCAAGCTTCCCATCAAGTCCGAGAAGGGCGCACCGGCCGGTGTTGAAGAGCAGAGCGCTTTCACGGCACTCCGGCGCGAGATAGATCGCCTCTTCGATGAATTTCGGCCTTTTGGCTGGCGCCTGCGCCCGGGCCGTTCGATGTTCGACGTTGAGCTGCCCAGGCTTCGGGACGCCTGGCAAATCGCGCCGGCGGTCGACCTCGTGGAAAAGGACAAGGAATACCAGATCACGGCCGAGCTGCCCGGCATCGAAGAGAAGAATCTGGAAATCAAACTGTCCAACGGCGTTCTGACCATCAAGGGCGAAAAGCAGGAGGAAAAGGAGCAGAAGGACGGAGATTATTACCTCTCCGAACGCCGCTACGGCTCGTTCCATCGTTCGTTTCAGCTTCCCGAGGGCGTGGACGCCGACAAGATCAAGGCGAGTTTCGGCAAGGGCATCCTGAAGATCACGATGCCCAAGACCGCCAAGGCGCAGAACGCGACGAAGAAGATCGAGGTCAAGGCTGCGTAACCGTCACGACGGGCCAGCGCGGCCAATGCGCCGGCCCGCCTTGTCGCGCGCGAAACGCATGCGGCGGACGCGTCGCCCCAGGAATTTTCCTGGACTGCGGCGGGCTCCCCGCGCACCATGGCTGCCATGATCATCGTCGAGCTGTCACCCGCCGCGTGCATGGAGGTCGTTGCCTCCAATCGCGTGGCGCGCCTTGCAGTCGCGAGCGGCGTGCAGCCCTACGTGGTGCCGATCTACTATGCGCTCGACGGCGGCTACCTCCACTCCTTCACGCTGCCGGGCAAGAAACTCGAATGGATGCGGGCGAACCCAAGGGTCTGCGTGCAGGTCGATGAGCAGTCGCCGGATGGCTGGCGCAGCGTCGTCATCGATGGGACTTTCGAGGAACTGCCCGACCGTCTGGGGCACAAGCACGCGCGCGAACGTGCCTGGCAGCTTCTGAGCCGCCATGCGGAATGGTGGGAGCCGGGCGCGATCAAGCCCGGACCGCCTTCGCACGTCCAGCGCACCGACCGGCTCTTCTACCGGATCTCGATCGACCAGGTTTCCGGACGCGAGGCGCGCTCCGAGCCGTCCGGCTGAGATTGTGGCCAGGTCAACCCGACGCCGCGGGCTTGTGCTGGATCAAGGCGCGTCCCGGCCAGGCATCGCAGCATGAATCGATGACGACTTCCCTGCCTGCCGGGCCGATGCACGCCGAATCCCTGCTCAGACGTACTCTGTTGGCCTTCGCCCTGCTTGCCCTTGCCGGTGGTGTGGCGCTGATGTTGATTGCGCCGGACGGATTGCCTTCCTGGCTTTCGCCGCGGGTGTTGTGGACCGCCGGCACGCTGCCGGTGATCCTGCTGCTGGCGGGCTCGATCATCCGCGACATCTGGATCGGCCGGCTTGGCGTCGACGCGGTTGCACTCCTCGCGATGTCGGCCGCGCTGCTCCTCGATCAGTCGCTTGCAGGCGTCATCGTCGCCGTCATGTATTCGGGCGGGTCGGTTCTCGAGGATTTCGCGCGCGGTCGTGCCGAGCGAAGCCTTGCATTGCTGGCGGACCGCGCTCCCCGAACGGCCAATCGTCGCGCCGGCAAAAGCATCGAGAAGGTTGCAGTCGACGAGGTTCGCATCGGCGATGAGCTGGTTGTGAGGGCCGGCGAACTCGTGCCCGTGGATGGTGTGCTCCTCGACGCGCAAGCCTCGTTGGACGAGGCGGCCGTGACCGGCGAGCCCCTTCCGGCGCAGCGGCGGAAGGGCGACGCGCTTCGAAGCGGCACGGTGAATGCGGGCGACGTCCTGCGCATGCGCGCGACGGCGATTGCCGGCGAAAGCACCTATGCGGGCATCGTCCGGATGGTGGCCGCCGCCCAGACTGCGAAGGCCCCGTTCATGCGGATGGCCGATCGGTTTGCGCTGTTTCTGCTGCCGTTCACCATTGTGGTCGCCGGCGGCGCGTGGCTGGCGTCCGGCGATGCGGTGCGGGCGCTTGCGGTGATCGTCGTCGCCACGCCCTGTCCGCTTATCCTCGCCGCTCCCGTTGCTTTCCTCGGCGGGATTTCCCGCGCGGCGCGGCAGGGCGTGCTCATAAAGGGCGGCGCGGCCCTTGAGGCACTGGCGGGCGTGAAGACGGCGATCTTCGACAAGACCGGGACGCTCACTCATGGCGGAGCGGAGTTGATCGAACAGGACACCGCCCCCGGCAGGAGTGCCGACGAAGTGTTTGCAGCCCTCGCATCGCTGGAGCAGTCCTCCCATCACGTGCTGGCTGATTCCATTCTCGCCATCGCGCGCTCGCGCGATCTTTCCCTGGAACACGCGCGCGGGGTCGCCGAACAGCGAGGCGCGGGGCTCGAAGGAATTCTGAGCGGCGTCCGCGTGCGTGCCGGCTCGCGTGCCTACCTGATCGGCAATGGGCGGTTGCCGCTCTGGGCCGAGCAGGGCGAACGGCGCTATGTCGGCCAGCCGGTGCTTCGCGTCTATGTTTCGATGGATGGCCGACTGGCGGGAGTCTTCACCTTCGGCGATTCCATCAGGGGCGACGCGCGTGAAACCATTGAGGCACTGCGCCGGCAGGGGCTGCAGCGGGTCGTCATTCTCACCGGCGACGAGGGAGCGGCCAGCCGACGCGTCGCCGACAGGTTGGGCGTCGACGAACTGGTCGCGGAAGCGGCGCCCGCCCGCAAGCTCGAAGTCGTCGCCGCCGAAATGCGCCACAATCCCGTCGTGATGGTGGGGGACGGCATCAACGATGCGCCGGCGCTGGCCGCAGCCTCCGTTGGCGTTGCGATGACGGCGCGCGGCATCAGCGTCTCGTCGGAAGCCGCTGATGTGATCATCCTGACGCCGAGGCTTGCTCTCGTCGCCGACGCCGTCGCGATCGCGCGCCGCACCCGTGCAATTGCGCGCCAGAGCGTCGTCGTCGGACTGGCGCTTTCCGGCGCCGGCATGGTGGCGGCTGCGTTTGGCTATCTCGACCCGATTGCAGGCGCCTTCGCTCAGGAGGCGATCGACATCGCGGTCATTTTCAATGCCTTGCGGGCGCTGTCGGGGTCCGCCGAGCCACCGGCATCGGGTTCGGAATGGGCCTCCGCGAGGTTCGTGACTCCACATTGATACCCGTCAAAGCATCTCGCGGCCGGCGGGCCTATGCACTTTCGAAACCAGGGAGCCAATCATGTCGACGACATCCCAGTTGCCCTCGAACTTTCGCCACGTTCGCCTTGTCCTGGCGCGCGAGAAGGGGCGTCCGGCCGGCGATCGGGAGGAAGGCTACGACCTGCTGGTGCCGTTGCTGGACGACGGGCGCATCGACGCGGTCGCGTGGAAGAAGGATCAACTGCAGTGTCGGGTAAGATCGTTCAGTCCGGGGCGTGAGGATCGCGTCGGCAGGTTGCGCCGCAAGCCGGGTGGCCAGTGGTACCTCGACTACGAGGAGGGCGAGCGGGACGACGAGCCGGGCTTCCGCTTCGGTGACGAGCGGTTTGTCACCGGCGAGTACGTCTCGATCTCCCGTGGCAGCGCCTTCCATACCTATCAGGTGGAGCGGGTGGAGAAGCCATAGGCCAGGAAATGTCCGGCTTTCCGCCGCAGTGGCCTTCAGGCGGACCATATCCGGAGAAGTTCATGCCCCGCCGCATTCTCGTCGTTACCGCGCATCCGGACCCGGCGCCAGAGCGGCTGTGCCGCACTCTGGCGACTGTCTACGCGACGGCTGCCGAACATGCGGGACATGAGGTCAGGCGGCTCGACATCGCCACGCTGGAGTTCCCGCTGCTGCGCTCGAACGAGCAGTTCGAGAAAGGCGGCGTGCCGGACATGCTCCAGGAGGCCTCGCAGGCGATCGTCTGGGCGGAGCACCTTGTTTTCGTCTTTCCGCTGTGGCTCGGCACAATGCCCGCTCTCCTGAAAGGGTTTCTGGAACAAGTGATGCGACCTGGCGTCGCCTTCGCCCGCCCGGAAGACGGCGGAGGGTTTGCCAAGGCTCTACTGGGCGGCCGATCCGCCCGCCTCATCGTCACGATGGGAATGCCGCCACTCCTCTACCGGATCTGGTTCCGCGACCATGGCGTCGCCGGAATGCGCCGCAGCATCCTGAACTTCGTCGGCATCAAGCCTGTGCGTGAGACGCTGCTCGGCCTTGCCATGTCCAATGAGAAGAATCGTGCAGGCTGGATCGAGAAGACACGCCGCCTGGGCGAGGCCGGGAAGTAGCGCTACGAGTGCGAAGTTGCGGCACAATGGGTCCTGCAAGGCTTGGACCTTGCCCTGTTCGTCGGGTAAGACATCGCGATCCTGAGCCAGGCGACAGAAGTCCGTTCGAGAGCCGAGGGGATATGGATCAGAGCCTTGCCGCACGCCGGGGGAGCCTGCGCCTCGTGAGCCTGCTCACGGGAAACCGTTCGGCGCTTCGGCGATACGGCGTCGCGATCGCCGCCGTACTGGCGACGGTGTTGCTGCAGCTGGCCTTCCCGCAATTGTTGCTGACGCGCGCCGTCGTGGTCATCTTCGTGCCGGCGATTTTCATTGCCTCGATCGTCGGCGGACTGTGGCCCGGAGTGTTGAGCCTCGTACTGTCTCTGGCGGCATCGATCGTCACGGGCCAGTTGTGGGGTGCGCCCGAGATAAATCCGATCAACTATGCCGTGTTCATGATCGTTGGCGCAATCATCGCATGGCTCGGCGAGGCGCTGCAGTATTCCTACCGGGCCATGGCGGACGCGCAGCAGCAGCTCGCCGCGCGGGAGGCGCATCTCAGCAACGTCCTCGATACCGTTCCGGATGCAACCGTCGTCATTGATGCCAGCGGCACGATTGTTTCCTTCAATGCGGCTGCCGTGCGCCAGTTTGGCTACCGCGAGGACGAGGTGATCGGCCGCAACGTGCGCATGCTTATGCCTGAGCCATACAGGAGCGAACACGATGGCTATATCCAGCGCTACCTGCGCACCGGCGAGAGGCGTATCATCGGAATCGACCGAGTCGTCGTCGGAGCCCGGAAGGATGGCTCCACCTTTCCGATGAAGCTTGCCGTTGGCGAGATGAAGTCGGGAAGCAGCATCCACTTCACCGGGTTCATCCGTGACCTGACTGAGCGCGAGGAGTGGGCGGCGAGGCTGCAGGAAATCCAGACCGAACTGGCTCGGCTCGCCCGCCTCAATGAGCTTGGCGAGATGGCGTCCACGCTCGCGCACGAACTGAACCAGCCGCTGGCAACGATCGCCAACTATGCGCAGGGCTCGAAGCGCATGCTGCAGGCATTGCCCGAGGACGTCGCCGGGACGTTGCAGGAAGCCCTCGGTGAGATTTCCGCGCAGTCGCTTCGTGCGGGCCAGATCATCCGCCATCTGCGCGAGTTCGTCATGCGTGGCGCGACAGTGGAATCGGCGGAAGACATTCGCAAGCTCGTCGAGGATGCCGGCGCGCTCGCCCTGGTCGGCTCTCGCGAGCAGGGCGTGCGCACCGTCTTCGATTTCGCGCCGGGTGCCGACATGGTCTGGACCGACCGCGTCCAGATCCAGCAGGTGCTCATCAACCTGATGCGCAACGCCATGGAGGCGATGCGCGATAGCGAGCGAAAGGAACTGGTGGTGCGGACCGAGCTGGAAGGCACGTTTGTCGCGGTCGAAGTATCGGACACCGGCCCGGGCATTGCCGAGGAGGTCTCGGCGCAGCTCTTCAAGCCCTTCATCACGACGAAGCCGGGCGGCATGGGCATCGGCCTGTCGATATCCAAGACCATCATCGAGGCCCATGGCGGGAACATCGGGGTCAGCAGGAACGTGAACGGAGGGGCGACCTTCCGCTTCACCCTTCCGGCATACAGGGAGCCGGCCGATGAGCAGCAGTGACTATGTCGTGCATATCGTCGATGACGAGGAACCGGTGCGCAAGTCGCTGGCGTTCCTGCTCACCGTTTCGGGGTTTGCGGTTCGCGTGCATGACAGCGCCGCGGCCTTCCTGGAAGTCGCCCCCGGCCTGCGCGACGCCTGCCTCGTCACCGACCTGCGCATGCCGGGGATGAACGGAGTCGAGCTTCTTCAGCACATCCGCAAGCAGGCGCTGAACATTCCCGCCATCGTGATCACCGGCCATGGCGACGTGCCCATGGCCGTCGAAGCCATGAAGGCAGGCGCGCTCGACTTCATCGAGAAGCCGTTCGACGACGAAGTTCTGATCGAGGCGGTGAAGAACGCCGCTGCCACGCTTGACCGGGCGGCGGATGCGGATCTGACCGCGATCCGCGCGCGCTTCGCGGAACTGACGGACCGCGAACGGGAGGTGATGGCAGGCGTCGTTGCGGGCCTGCCCAACAAGACGATTGCCTACGACCTGCAGATCAGCCCGCGCACGGTCGAGGTGCATCGCGCCAACGTCATGACCAAGATGGCGGCCAGGAGCCTGCCCGAGCTTGTACGCATGACGCTGTCGGCGGGCCTCGCGTTCGAATGAAGCGGGCGACAGCCCCTCTACGTAGAACCCCGTAGTGACATAACCGGATTTCGCGCGGCGCTCGTTCGCGCGATTGATCTCCCTGCGAACCGAGGGAGATTTCGATGCCCATCCACCAGCAGCCAGCCGCCTTCCCGAACACCGCGGTCCAGCCGCAGGCGTTCCCGTCGGCAAATGTCCAGCCGGTGTCTCTCTACAATGGCGGCAGCGAAATCTACGGCCAGGGCGAGAAGGCTGGCGCGCTTTACCAGATCGAGTTCGGCGCGGTTCGCATTTATCGGCTGCTCGCCGACGGCAGGCGGCAGATCTCCGCGTTCCATCTCGCCGGCGAGGTGTTCGGCTTCGAAAGCGATTCCACCCACCACTTCTTCTCCGAGGCAATCTGCGCCACCGGCATTCGCGTCATTCGCCCGACGCAAGGCGCCGACCTGTCTCATCAGCTCCTGCCGCTGGCGCTGCAGGGCCTGGTGCGGGCTCAGGAGCACTTGCTGGTGCTGGGCCGCCAGAGCGCGCTGGAACGCATCGCTGCTTTCCTGCTCGACATGGCTGAGCGCCAGGGCGGGATGGAGACGTTCGACCTGCCGATGTCGCGCACCGACATAGGCGACTATCTCGGCCTCACGATCGAGACTGTCTCCCGCATCATCTCGCAGCTCAAGGCCAAGGGCATCATCCGGCTGAAGTCGCTGCGCACGATCCAGATCCTCAAGCCGGACACGTTGCGCGATTTGAGCGAGTGAAGCCGCGCCGCAAGGGCGGCGCACCGATAGGGCGTTCGGATTGAGCCGGAGGGCAGACCTTGCATCGCTTCATCCTCATCAGCCTGGCGCTCGCCTTGCTCATCGCCGCTTCTGTCGCGGTGCTCTACCGGCGCGACATGACAGAGGCCATTGCCGGAATCGAAGGGCATAGCGAGATCGCCGAAACCAGCTTCGGCCCGATCGAGTATGCCATGACCGGAACCGGCAGGGCGGCGCTGGTGATTCACGGGTCAGGCGGCGGTTTCCAGCAGGGGCTGCTGATCGCGGAGCCACTGAGCGCTTATGGCTACCGGCTCATCGCTCCGTCCCGCTTCGGTTATCTCGGCACTCCCTGGCGAGCCGATCTCACGATCGAGCTGCAGGCCGACGCGCATGCTGCACTATTGGACGAGCTCGGGATCCAGAAGGTCGTGATCGTCAGCGCCTCCGCCGGCGCGCTCTCCGCGATGCAACTCGCCATCCGCCATCCGGAACGCTGCGAGGCGCTGATTCTGCTGGTGCCCGCGGCGTACGCACCCGAGCGGACGCCCAATCAGTCGGCCGCGCAAAGCAAGTGGGCAGAGCGATTCATGATGGCGGCCCTGCGCGCGGACTTCGTATTGTGGTCTGCGATCCGGTTGATGCCCGGCACGATGACCAGGTTGCTCCTCGCAACCGATCCTGCCTTACTCGAGACCGCCGCACCCGCTGACCGAGCAATGGCGCGCAGGATGCTCGAGGACATCCTGCCGGTGAGCCGGCGTGCCGATGGCCTGTTGTTCGACTCCCGTTCGGCCGGCAATCCTCCGCCCATGGACCTCGGCAGGATCAGCTGCCCGGTGCTTGCGATCAGCGCTGAAGACGACTTCTACGGCACCGCCGCTTCCGCTCGGCACATCGCAGCCAACGTGCCGAACGGCGAATTGATCATCTATCCTGCTGGTGGCCATCTGCTCGTCGGGCACGGCGAAGAGATGTGGCACTGGGCCGCCGGCTTCACCGAAGCCGCGGCACTGCCGGTCGCGAGCGATCGCTAGCCGAACCGACAGGCTGCTCGCCTCTGCCGTCATCCGATCCAATGGACGTGAATGGTCCGCCTTTGACGTAGCGCAAGGCTTTTCGATCGCCTGCATGTCCTTCTGGCGCATCATCAATCGGGGGTGTCTACCATGCGATCGCAAGCCCTGACTGTCCTCCTTCTCACAGCGTTCTCCTGCGTATCGGCGCCTGCGGCGGCATCGGACCTGGTATTGGGCGGCGACAGGTATGCTGCCGGCTCTTCGGTAGAGGTGAGCGCGTCCAGTGCGCGTGACCTCTTCGCGGCCGGTTTCTCCGTCGATGCCAACGGCAACGTCACCGGCGATCTTCACGCGGCAGGCTTCGACGTGGACATCGAAGCGCCTGTCGGAGGGGACCTCCTGGCGGTTGGCTTCTCGGTCGATGTCGGCGCGCCGGTGGCCGAAGATTTGACCGTGTCCGCTGGCGGCGTCGATCTGAGCGAGGCCGCTACCGTCGGCGGAAACGCCAGGATATGGGCCGGCAGCGCGACGATCGACGGCGCCATCGCAGGCAGCCTCCTTGCGGCCGGCGGCTCGATCGAGCTGAACGGCACCGTGGCTGGCGATGCCAATCTGACGGCAGGAGATATTTCGTTCGGACCCGAGGCCAGGATCGGCGGCACGCTTACCTATGCCTCGGAGGAGCCCATCGAAATCCCCGAGCAGGTCGTTCCGGCAGAGCGTGTGCGCTTCGAGAAGCTCGAGCGTTCCTGGACGCCCGAAATTCCGGCCGCCCGCGATATGATGCCGCCATTCATGGTGATGATCGGCGGCTTTGTACTGGCGCTGGCGTTTCTCGTCATTGTTGGCATCATCGCCTACGCGCTGGCGCCGGCAACCATCGAGAAGCTGCGCAGGGACGCCCTGGATCGGCCGCTGCTGTCCATCCTGCTTGGCGCGCTCGGGCTGTCGATGCTGTTCGGTCTCGTCCCGGTCAGTGCCATGACGATCGTCGGCATCCCGCTCGTTCCGCTCGTGGTCCTCGCCATCCTCCTGGCCTGGCTCGCCGGCTATCTCGTCGGCGTCTACGTCCTTAGCTGGAGGGTGTTCTCCGGCATCGCCAGCGAGCCGCAGACCGGCGTGGCACGCCTCGGCGTGCTGGTACTCGGTCTGATCACGTTTGCGCTCCTCAACTTCGTGCCGTTCGTGGGCTGGGCGATCAACCTGGTCGCCGTCTTCCTCGGTCTCGGGGCCTTCATGAAGTGGGGAGCACGCAGCGTCTCCGGCAGCCGGGCAACGGAGGCGAGCGTCGCGCACGTCTGAGCGGAACGCATCGAAAATGGTGCACCAAAAGGCCCGAGGCTGCTCGGCGCCTTTGACCTGACGCAAGGCAGTTTCCGGCCCTTGCCTGATGCTGGATCGAGAGTGAACCGTTTGAGGAGAGTCAGCCATGACGACCGGGATTGCCAGCTTGACGCATGCCGCCGAGAAGGCCCAGCAATGGGTCAACGAACTCGCCGAGGATCTGGACTGGGACATCCAGAAGTCCCATCGGCTGCTGCGATCGGTTCTCCACACCCTTCGCGACTGGCTGTCGCGGGATGAAATGGCCGATCTTGCCGCGCAGCTCCCCTTGTTGATCCGCGGCATCTTTTTCGAAGGGTGGGATCCCAGCGCCTCGCCGGCCGAGGACCGCAGCAAGGCTCGTTTCGTCGAGCAGGTGCAGCGCGAAATGGGAAAGGACGTGATCGAAAATCCGGACCGGGCGATCAACCAGGTCTTCCGCCTGCTCGAGCGGCACCTGGACGAAGGCGAGTTGAAGCAGGTGCGCAATTCGATGAACAAGCACATTCGCCAGCTTTGGCCGTCGCACTGAGGACGTTTCGCAACCGCAGCGAAGCCGGAAAACTGCTTGCCGCGCAGGTGGCGGGGCTCGATTTGCGCGATCCGGTCGTGCTGGCGCTTCCGCGCGGCGGCGTGCCAGTGGCGTTCGAAGTGGCAAAGGCCCTTGGCGCGCCGCTCGACCTCGTCATCGTGCGCAAGGTCGGCGCTCCGGAAATCCGGAGCTGGCGGCCGCTTCGGTCGTGGACGGCAATCCGCGACCCAATTCCGGGCACTGGGCAACCATACCGCGATTTCCATCAGCTCAGCGACGCGGAAGTGCTCGACCATCTCGCCAGGGTTGCCCGCGGGGCGGTCTGCAGGCGAGGGTACGCGGTGGATAGCCGTTGTGCTCGCGTGCCGTTTGTCGGATAGGTCGGCAAAGGTCGAGCAGAGGAAGTCGGGATCATGAAGTCCGTACTCGCCGTAGCGCTCAATCCGGCGGTCGACATTTCCGGTGAAGCGGATTCCGTTCAGCACACCCACAAGGTGAGGATGAAGAACGACCGCTTCGACCCCGGCGGCGGCGGGGTCAATGTTGCCCGCGTCGTGACCATGTTCGGAGGTGATGCCGAGGCCCTTCTTCTGGCGGGAGGCGAGATGGGGGCGCTGCTCCAACGCCTGTTGAAGGAAAGGGGCGTCCGCCACCGGGCTTTGCCGATCGCGGGCCAGACACGGGTCAGCTTCAACGCGCGTGATCTCACGACTGGCCGCGAGTATCGGTTCGTGCCGAAAGGTCCGTCCGTGAGGCCAGAGGAAGTCCTGGCCTGTCTCGACATGGTTGCCGCGCACGGCGGAGACTACGTGGTGGCCAGCGGCAGCCTGCCGGAAGGCTGCCCGGCCGATGTCTATGTCGAAATGGCAAAGGTGACCGAAGCACGTGGCGCGCGATTCGTCCTCGACAGCTCGGGGGACGGCCTGCGCATCACGCTGGAAAAGACGCGTGTTTTCCTGGTGAAGCCCAGCATCGGCGAGCTGGAACAGTTCGCCGGACGAAAGCTCGGCGAGGACGGCGTCCATGAGGTCGCCCGCGATCTGGTTTCGAGCGGCGCTGCTGAACTGGTAGCGGTCACGATGGGCGCCGGAGGCGCTCTGCTCGCCAGCGCCGACGGCGTCGTGCGGCTGCCGGCAATCCACGTCACCCAGCAGTCCGCGGTCGGTGCCGGAGACAGCTTTCTCGGCGCAATGGTCTGGGCCCTCTCGGAGGGCAAGGCGACTGCGGATGCCTTCAGGTTCGGAATCGCGGCCGGCGCGGCAGCCGTCATGACTCCCGGGACCGAGCTGTGTCGGCGCGAGGACGCGCTGGCGCTGTTCGAGGGCATGGCACGAGGCAGGTAGCGGCGACGAGGCCGTCAAGGGGCCGGATTGGCAATGCCCTAGCGCGCCATCAGGATCGGCAGCGGCGGCTCCTCCAGCATCGAGCGCGTCACGCCGCCAAGCATGCGCTGGCGCAGGCGGGAGTGCCCGTAGGCTCCCATCACCAGCATTTCGGCGGCGCAGTCCGCTGAGTGCCGCCTCAGCACCTCGGCAATGCTGCGGTCTTCGCTCGGCAGGCGATCGACAATGACCTTCGCGCCGTGTCTGGCAAGGAAGGCGGCGACGTCGGCGCCGGGTTCCTCTCCATGCCCGAAAGCAGATTCAACCGGGTCCACGATGGCCACGCGAACCTCTTCGGAGCCCGCCAGAATGTCCAGCGCCTCCCGCACGGCCCGCGCAGCTTCGAGGCTTGCGTCCCAGGCGACCATCACCCGCTTCGGAGTGAGTGTCGGCTTCGCTTCCGCAGGGACCAGAAGCAGCGGCTTGCCTGAATGAAACAGGGCACCCTCGGCTGCCTTTTCTCTCAGCAGATTCCGGGCAAGAAGCCCGGGGCCGAGCACCGTGAGATCGACGTATCGGGCCCGGCGGCCGATCGCCTCGTCGGTCCAGGCTTGCTCCTGATACTCGCAGGTGAGGTCGGCCGAGATGGACATGCGGTTCAGGAGCTTCGAGATGTCGTCGGCTCGTGCGGACAGCCTGGCAAGGTCGCCCTGCCGCTCCTCCAGCCAGTCGTCCGACAGCATCGCCGCAACCTGCCCGATTGGGGGAGGCGCGGCCATCGCGACGACAACCACCGAAAGGTGCGCTCCGATCTCCTCGCAAAGGCCGGCAGCGAGCTCGAGGTCTTCGTTGCCCGTGTTCTCACCGGCAATGGAAAGCAATGTCCTGAATGGCATGTCGTCGCTCCTTGCGCGTAGCACAGGAAGAATGACAAGGGAGGGTAGGGGACGCATTGCGCTGGGTCAAAGCCGCAGCCGGCGCCCATCGCAGCCTTCGAGCAACCGGGCCCTGTGCCGGGGTCGCATAGCCAGTCAGGCGGCAATTGCCGCTTGGTCTCGCTGGATCGGACTTCCGCCTTTGCGCGGCACTAGTGGCGGCTGGTAAATCGTGCGTTCGGGCAAAAGTCAGGAGCACCCCGGGTCGCCGGATCGGAACGCAGCCATTCGCGGCACACGGCCGTGTTCCGGCAGAAGACGCACCTGCTCACGGCTGCTCGAAACTGCTGTTCGAACGCGTACGCGTTGCTGTAGTCGAACGTCATTTCCCGCTGTGCGAGCATCTCCCCGAACTGGCTCAGCCGATCCTGAAACCCATACAGGAATCTCATCGCGACCTCCAAAAGTCGCGGAATCCATCATTCCGCAGGTTCCATAAAAGCTTGCGCTTGCGGTCATGACTTTGACGAAAGACAAACTGGATTGGTTTCGTGTCGTGTTGGCGCGCCTCGAGCTACCCGGATTTCCAGCGTCGATCGGAGCCTTCAGGCCACCAGGAGGATGATGGCGACGATCACGCAGGCGATCGTGGCAGCCGCCCAGACAGCAGGCCAGTAGCTGCCCTCGTCCTTCTTGACCGAAACGGTTTCCATCGGGTCCGTGCCCTCCTGGTCGCGGCCATAGGATTCGTCGCGGACCGGCCTGAGCGCCGGATTGAGCGGCGCCTCGCCAGGTGAGGGATCCGGTCGGGACGGCGGGACGGTAGCCATTGTCTCACCTCGTCGAAGGGTCGAACACATCGTCTGCATTGGCAGGCGCGGCCATGTGCCATTCCAACATGGCCTTGAGGCACGCCATGCCTGGATCATCGTCGTCGCGCATGGCGCGGCTGAGCCGCGCCCAGGCCTCCTCGTCGGCGAAGCGGCTGAAATCGGCCACGGCCGAGCGTAGATATCCGCCGAGCGACAGGTCGTGCACTTGCGCTGCATCCTTCGCCGCAGCAGCCAGCTCCGGATCAGCCGCCGCGGCCCATCGCTCGAATTCCGCCGCCGAGCGTTTTGCCGCGCCCAGCATGTCGCCGAGCGTGGTCATCCGTAGGCCCCGATTGCATCCGGGTCGAGCAGCATGCCTTCAACATCGGCGGCGCGCGCCAGCTCCGCCGCATAGCGCGTACTGGCCACGGTCCACGCGCGGGCGTCCAGCATGTCGGCGATCTTTCCCTTCACGATCTCGAACGGCAGCGTCTGCCCCTCGATCCTGCGCTGCAACCTGAGGACGTGCCAGCCGAAGCGCGAACGGACGGGTTCACGCCCCGTCGTGCCTTCGGCAAGCCGCTCCAGGGCCTCTTGCACCGGTGGCGCGAGCTCGCCCCGCCTCACCTGTCCGAGCGATCCGCCCTGATGAGCGGTCGGGCATTTCGAGAATTCGCGCGCGGCGGCGGCGAAGGCTTCCGCGTCGTTGCCGAGCTGCGCCGCGATCGCCGAAGCTGTTGCGTGGGCTGTCGTCCACGCCGCCTCGTCGTTCCCGTCCGGCTCGATCAGGATGTGCGAGGCCTCGAACAGGTCGGGCGTGCGGAAGCGCTCGATGCGCGCCTCGTAGTAGCGGCGGCATTCCTCCTCGCCAGCGTGCGCCGGCTTGACCTCCCGTTCGAGCAGCGTGC
>Ga0207868_1001225_pt1 | contig 19401 bp, 15 predicted proteins | sample Passage237B_FD_187370 | JGI IMG/M metagenome (GOLD analysis project Ga0207868, IMG submission 187370) | Cellulose adapted compost microbial communities from Newby Island Compost Facility, Milpitas, CA, USA - Passage2 37B (SPAdes) (version 3) ... | reverse complement strand
GCCCGTAGAGGAGATCGGCAAGGCCGGCTTCACGGCCTGATTGCGATCCTGCCCGCGAGCCGTGCCATCTCGAAATCGCTGATCAGGACGTCGACGCGCACGCTCCAGTCGCCGGGCAGCGGCAGGACGACGCCATCTGCCCGCCAGGCTCCATCGCCCGATCGCTCGGCCTTGCGCCTGAACGGTTCGATGCCGGCGTCCGGCTTGGAGAAGACGAAGGTGACCTCCTTCGCGTCGAGCGGCCCGGATTCGCCCGTCGCAATCACGGCGGAGACGCGGACCGGCCCGGCGCGGCCGGGCGTGACGGTCAGATCCGCCATCGCCTCGGCGGCGTGGACATGCATTACTGCCGGCGCCGCTGCGGCGGCGGCCAATGCGCGCGGCGGCGGCGTGAAGCGCCAGACGGCGGCAGCGCCGGAGACCAGCAGCACGACCAGCGTCTCGACCGCAACGGAGCGCACCAGCCGGCGCGTCGCGGCAGGGTCGCCCGCTTCGGCCGGCGCGGTCAGGAACCAGCGATTGACCGCAGCGAGCACGAAGAGGCCGGCGAGCAGCGCCAGCTTGACGAGGAGGACCTGCCCGTAGGCGGTGTCGAGCAGCGCGGCGGGCCGCTCGACCTGCACCACGGCCAGGACGATGCCCGCCACGACGAGCACCGCGACGACGACGGGGATGACGCGCGAGAACCGGCGCAACGCCTGCACGGCGCCCTGCCGGCTTCCTCTCAGCGCCAGCCCGAGCGGCGCGAGCGCGCCGATCCACGCCGCGATCGCGGTGCCATGCAGGAACACGGCCGGCCGCATCAGCCATTGCGGCGAAGCGGCACTCGCATGGCCGGACAGCGCCAGGGCGATGCCGGCGAGAAGCAATGCGGCACCCGCCGTCGCTTGCGCGGCCAGCCCGGTCATCGCCAGCGCGCAACCCGCCAATGCGAAGGCGACCAGCGCGGCCACGACGGTGCCGCCATAGCTGGTGCCCAGGCCGGTGGACCAGACGGTCGGATCCGCAAGGCGGCTTGCCGGCGCGCCGAGCGCATCCAGCCCCTGGAAACCGAGGGAGACGACGGAGGCCGCGGCGCCGAGCGCAAGCGCCCAGGCGACGATCCGGCTTCCGGCATCGGTGCCGGGCATCAGGATGCACCGGGCGAAGACGCCGCCGATACCGAAGAAGAAACCGATATAAAGCGCGACCTTGCTGGCCCATAACCAGCCGCGCACCGTCCAGTCGATCTCCTCCCCGACGACCGGCGCGCTGGCGCTGGCCGCGCCGATCGAGAAGACGATCGCGCCGCCGACCGGATGACCGTCGGCCGACACCACGCGCCAGCTCAGAACATGGGTGCCGCGGCCGAGGTCCGCCGGAACCTCGATCTCGACGCCGTTGCCCCTGACGGCGAAGCGATCGAGGGGAGCCGACGACCCGTCCGGCCGGACCAGGCGCAGCGCAAGCGGCGATACCGGCTCGCTGAAGGTCAATGAATAGGAGCGTGGCGCAGCCGCCACGACAGCGCCGTCAGCCGGCTCCGACGCATTCAGCGATGCGTGCGACCATGCCGCCCCGGCATGCAGCAGCATCGTCAGCACAACGAGCGCAACCAGCCTTGCGATGCGCGTGAAGGGAGCCGGGAGCGCGGCCGTCATGTCGTTCCTCCGCAACGGGAGATGGCGGCGCGCCGGGGAGCGCGCCGCCATCGATCCTTCAGTGGCCGCCGGTCTTTTCGAGCAGCTTGAGGCCCGGGGCCGGCATTTCGAGATCGTGAGCCGACTGGCCCGCGGCGGGGATCTCGATCCAGCGCTCCGCCGCGCCGTCCGGGCATTCCTGCACGACTGGGAAATAAAGCGTGCCGCCGGCGGCAAGGTCCGCTCCCAGCGAGCCGCGCATGACGAACTCGTCATATTCGTCGTCGGGCAGATTGCCGCCGCTCCACACGACCTCGGTGACGCCCTCCGTCATCTCGGTGCCGTGGTTGTCGTAGGGTTTCTCGTATTTGCCGATCACCTTCTCCAGCGTCCAGCCGGGCTTCGGCATGGGCTTCACGGCGTAGTAGCCCTGCGGCAGCTTCACCCGCACGACATTGGTCGGCTTGCCCTCGCAGCCATGGGGGATGCGGAACACCGCCTTGTAGGTCGAGCCGACGGGCGCCTCGTTGCTTTCGAGGGTCACATGGGCGAGGGCAGGCAGGGACGCAAACCCGAGCGCCGCGCTTGCGAGGATGAGCTTCTTCAACATGAACGGTTTCCTTCAGATGGGCCGGCAGCGTGCCGGCAGGGTCCTGGCGGATCGGCTTCCCGCGCGATCCGCATGAGGTCGGCCGGGGCCGGGCGCCACGGCAGCGTCAGCCGCCATGCCCCGACCCGCCGGCCATCGCCTCGACGGTATATTCGACCTCGACGGCGCCGGCCTTTTCGAAGGTCAGCGTGCCTTTGAACGCGTCGCCTTCCTTCACGCCCTGCTTCAGGTCGAGAAACATGATGTGGTAACCGCCGGGCTTCAGCTCGGCTTCGCCGCCGGCCGGGATCTCCAGCCCGTCGGCCAGCGGCCGCATGGTCATGACGCCCTTGTCGTCCACGGCCATCTCATGGATCTCGGCCCTGCCGGCGATCTCGCCGGTCACGGACACCAGCCGGTCGGGCTGCGGGCCGGTGTTCCTGATCGCGAGATAGCCTGCGGCGACCCTGGCGCCGGCCGGCGTCGCGCGCGACCAGGGATGGCCGACCTCGATGGCGCCGACCTTGAAGTCCTGCGCCAGGAGCGGCTGGCCGAGGGCGGGCAGCATGAGCAGCGAGAGGCCGAGGACCGCCGCCCCGATCGGGCGGAACCCGGAAAACGGACGGGCGTCGGATGCGACGCGTGCGGCGCCGCGAACGGAATTGCACATGGTAGATTCTCCACGAATGCCCGGGATGCCTGGTCGGCGCGGGCTCGGTCTGACAGGTTCGGGCGCGCGGGCGCGCCCTACGGGTTCAGACCGTCGGCGGAGGAGCGCGGGGATTGCCCGGATCGTGGTCCGGCCCCCGGATCAGGAAAGATTCGGCGCCGCCGAAGCGGAGATCATCGGAGGACAGCGGCTGCAGCAGACCGACGCCGCTTTCAGGCGCGGCTGCAAGCCAGGGCGACGCCATGCTGCAACCGAAGACGCAGCAATCCAGCATCGGGGAGTGATCGCCGGCCGGCGTGGTGCCGTCATGGCCGGCGCTGGTGATGCAAAGCGGATTGCCGAAGGCGTCCAGCATCGGCGTCGCGGCAAGCGCGCCGGTGGCCCAGGCGCCGAGGAAGGATTGCAGCACGAGCACCAGGGCCGCGACGAGCGCGACCGCCGATCCTTGCCTGTGCCTCACCTGATCCAAGCGCCACCTCCGGCAGGATCGGTAACATGCCTGTGATCGCCAGGGAATGGAGCCAAACTGCGGCAAAGCGCGGCGCTTCGCCCGCCGGACCAGCGATCAGCGCCGGCGCGCAGGCGCGGGCGCCTGCCGGGGCCCGGCGATCGGCGGAGGGTCGAAGGCGCGGACAGGCGGCGGGGTTCCGGCGAACTTTTCCACCTGGACGAGACAGGTATTGGCGCTCGTCCCCTGCCCCAGGCGGGACGTGCCGATGTCCAAGGTCAGGACGTTCGGGTTTCCGTGCGTCTCCAGCGCATCGCCTCCGGGGATGTCGGCGAAATCCAGCCAGGAACCGGTGGAGATGCGCACCACATTCTCGCCGATCCCCGACGTGACATGCGCTGTGGCCAGGCATTGGCCGCGGCTGCTGAACACGCGCACGATGTCTCCGTGCCCGATCCCGCGCGCCGCCGCGTCGGCCGGATTCATGGCGATGGGCTCGCGGCCCTCCGCCTTGGTGCCGAGGCTCGCGGCACCGAAATCGAGCTGGCTGTGAAGCTTGCCGGACGGCTGGTTCGACATCAGGTGCAAGGGATAGTTACGCGCCTTGGCGGAACCCAGCCACTCTGCCGGCTCGAGCCACGCGGCATGTCCCGGGCAGTCGGCATATCCGCATGCGGCAATGTCGGCGGAGAAGATCTCGATCTTTCCGGACGGGGTGGTGAGCGGATGGGCCACCGGGTCGCGCCGGAAATCCTCCATCAGGATCGAGCTCACGCGCTCGACCTTGTCCCGTGGGATCTCGACATGGCCCTTTTCCCAGAACTCCTCGAAGGGCGGCAGCCAGTTGTTGGTCTGCGCAAACCCGTCGTAGAGCCAGCAGATCCACTGCATTTCGTCCCGCCCTTCGGTATAGCGGTCCCTGAAGCCGAGCTCGGCGGAAATGGCGGCGAAGATGTCGAAATCGTTGCGCGCCTCCCCGAAGGGCGCCACGACCTGTCGCGATGCGAACATGTGGCTGTCGCGCGAGCTCACCGAAAGGTCGTTGCGCTCGAACGTGTAGGTCGCGGGAAGGACGATGTCGGCATTCTTGGCGAGGCCGTTCCAGACCTGCTCGTGCGCGATCACCGTCTCGGGCCTGAGCCATGCCTGGCGGAAGCGGTTGAGGTCCTGATGGTGGTGGAAGGGGTTGCCGCCCGCCCAGTAGACGAGGCGGATGTCGGGAAGCCCGATCACCTGGCCGTCGAAATCCATCGTGCCGCCCGGCCGCTCCAGCAGCTCGGTGATCCGCGCCACGGGAATGCTGGTTCCCACGGCGTTGCGGCCCTGGGGAACGGCCGGACCGCTGAAGCGCGGCCCGGGCACGCCGACGCTCGCCATCGCCCCGTACCCGACCGCGAATCCGCCGCCCGGCAAGCCGATCTGCCCCAGCATGGCGGCGAGCGTGATCGTCATCCAGTAGGGCTGCTCGCCATGATGGGCGCGCTGCAACGCCCAGGCGATCGAGATGAGGCTGCGGCCGGTCGCGAGCGCCCGCGCAAGCGAACGCATCACATCGGCGTCGACGCCGCAGATCGGCGCCGCCCATTCCGGCGATTTGGGCACTCCGTCGGCCTCGCCCAGCAGATAGCTCTCGAAACGCTCGAAGCCGACGCAGTAGCGCGCCAGGAACGCCTCGTCATGCAGGCCCTCGGTCCGCACGACATGGGCGATGCCGAGCAGGAACGCCGTATCCGTGTTCGGGCGGATGCAGATCCACTCCGCCCCGATTTCCGCGTCGATGTCGTCGCGGATCGGGCTCACGTTGAGAATGCGGACCCCGTTGTCGCGGCAGCGGCGCAACAGCTCGGGCACGACATGGCGGCCGACGCCTCCGGCCTCGACCTGCGTGTTCTTGTAGGGCGCGCCGCCGAGCATCAGGAGGATCTTCGAGTGCTCCGCCACGACGTCGAGCGAGGTGAAGTTCGAGATGGGGTCGTTGCCCTTGCCGATGACCCTCGGCAGGATCACGTAGCCGGCCCCGAAACTGTAGCTGTAGAGCGACGACGTGAAGCCGCCGTGCAGGTTGAGGAAGCGCTTCAACTGGCTTTGCGGATGGTGGAAGCGCCCGGCGCTCGCCCAGCCATAGGAGCCGCCATAGATCGCCTCGTTGCCATAGGCCTGCCTGACGCGCGCCAGCTCGCGCGCAACCAGCCGCGTCGCCTCCTCCCACGAGACGGCGACGAACGGCTCCTCGCCGCGGCCCTTGCCGGACGGGCCGTTTTCCAGCCAGCCCTTGCGGACCATCGGCGCGGACACCCGTGCGCGATGGTCGGCCGCGCCGACGAGCGATGCGCCGATCGGTGAGGGGTGGGGATCGTTCTCGAAGGGGCGGACACCGACGATGCGGCCATTGTCGACCGTGGCGTAATATGCCCCCCAATGGGTGGCTGTCAGGAGCTCTGTCACCGGCCCCCTGCCCCCGGGCCGCGGCCCGCCTTCGATGGCAGGGTCGGCTCGCTGCCCGTGATCCGCCGGGAGATCTCGTCGGCAGCCTTCAGCACGGTGGGCCCGAGGCTTCTGAGCCGCTGTGCCGACAGCCTGGATTTCGGCCCGGAGATGCCGATGGCGGCCATGACCGTCCCGTCGGGGCCGTGGATCGGCGCGGCAAGGCCGTGCACATCCTCCCGGTACTCGCCGAGATTGAACGCAAGGGAGGTCTTCAGGATCTTCTCGACCTCGGCGTCGAGCGCCTCGATCGTCGTGATCGTGTTGGGCGCCATCTTCTCCAGGCGGCTCGACATGGCCTTGCGCAGCCGCCGGTAGTTGTAAGCCAGCAGGGCCTTGCCCGTGGCGACGCAATGGATCGGCGCGCTGCCTCCCTTGCGGGTGTAGGCGCGCACCGGCTGGTCGCTCTCCAGCTTCTCGACATAGACCACCTCGAACCCCTGCAGGACGGCGAGGTGGACGCTTTCGTCGCAACTGTCGACCAGCTCCTGCATGACGTCGATGGCGTGGGCCGACAGGTCCAGGTTCTGCAGGACCTCGTTGCCCAGCCGCCAGAGCTTGATGTTGGCGCGATAGGTCCGGTCGGGCTGCTGGACGATGTAGCCGGCGATCGAAAGCGTGCGCAGCAGGCGGTGGACGTTCGACTTGTTGATGCCGAGCATCGAGGCGAGCTGCGTCACCCCGAGCGGCGTGCGCGAGAACGCCAGGGTTTCCAGCAGGTTCAAGCCCTTCACCAGGGTCGTGTCGACGCGGGGCTGGGGCGGCGGCGCGGCGGCCCCGGCATCTTCGGTCGCGGCGGGTGTGTTACCGGTGGTCTTCACGGATCTTTGCATGCTCCGCTTTCGCCCGCTCTGCCAGCACCTCGGTCAGCCAGTCCGTCCTGGGCTCGGGAACGGAGGACAGCAGCTCCGACGTATAGGGGTGGCGGGGATTGGAGAAGATGTTTGCAGGCGTATCCCGCTCGACGATCTCTCCCGACTTCATGACGATCAGGCGATCGGCGAGGCGCCGGACCGTGCCGAGGTCATGGCTGATGAACAGGATGGAGGCCGTGTCGCGGATCTTCCTCAGAAGATCGAGGATCCCGTCGGCAACGAGCTGGTCGAGCGAAGCCGTCACCTCGTCGCAGATCAGCAGGTCCGGCTTCGCGGCCAGGGCCCGGGCAATGCAGACGCGCTGCTTCTGCCCGCCCGACAGCCGCGACGTCGGGCGGTCGACGAGGCTTTCCGGCAGCTCCGTCTGGGCCAGCAGCCTGGCGACCTCCTCGCGCACCCTGCTTCCCCTCAGGCCCTGAAACACCTCCAGGGGCCGGGCGATCGTCTTCAGCACGGTCTGGCGCGGATTGAGGGCCATGTCCGGATTCTGGTGGATGAGCTGGATGCGCCTGAGCTGGAGGGCCGTGCGCTGGCTGGCGTACCCGGCCAGCGTCTCCCCGGAAAACCGGATCTCCCCGCCGCTCGGCGCCATGAGGCCGACGATGCAGCGCGCCAGCGTGCTCTTGCCCGATCCGGATTCGCCGACGACGGCGGTGATCGAGCGCGGCGGCAGGTCGACGCTGACACCGTGGAGCACCTTGTGCGACCCGTAGATCGCCTCGACGTCGCGGACGCTCAGGACCGGCTCGCCGGAGCCGTCGGGCCCGGCCCCCTGCGCGTCGTCGCTCCTGCGGGTCCTCACCAGCTCCCGGGTGTAGGACTCCTTCGGGTCGGTCAGGATGGCGTTCGTCGGTCCCGCCTCGACCATCCTGCCGCCACGCAGCACGATGATCTTGTCGGCCATCTGGGACACCACCGCGATGTCGTGGGTGATATAGATCGCCGCGCAGCCGAACTCGCGCAGGACCCGGCGAAAGGCCGCGAGCACGTCGACCTGCGTGGTCACGTCGAGAGCCGTGGTGGGCTCGTCGAAGACGAGGACCCGGGGCCCGCCGATCATCGCCATCGCGGCCATCGCCCGCTGCAATTGCCCCCCCGACGCCTCGTGCGGATACTTTCGCCCGAACGATCCGAAGGCGGGCAGATCGAGCTCCGTAAACAGGCCCTCCGCCTTCTCCGTCCCGGCCGCCTTCCCGAGCTGCCCGGCGACGACGGGCGCCTCGATGACCTGCGCGCCGATCCGGATGCTGGGGTTGAAGGAGGCGGCAGCACTTTGCGCGACATAGGCGATCTCGCGGCCGCGCAACGCACGGCGCGCCTTCTCGCTGGCGGCCAGGACCTCGCGCCCGCCCAGACATATGCTGCCGCCGGCGATCAGGCAGCCGGGGCGGACATGGCCGAGCGCGGCAAGGCCGATCGTCGACTTGCCGGCCCCCGATTCGCCGATGAGGCCGATCACCTCGCCGGGCGCCAGCGTGAAGGAGACATCGTCCACCAGCACCGCGCCGGCCGCGGCCGTGATGCGCAGATTTCGAACATCGAGCAGGAGATCGTCCGGTGCCGCCATGTCAGTCGTCGAGCTCGCTTCCACGGTCCGACGCCGAATCGATGAGGAAGTTCACCGACATCGTCAGAAGGCCGATCGCGACCGCCGGGATGATCGGCGTCATCAGGCCGAACGAGATCAGCGCCGCGTTCTCGCGCACCATCGTCCCCCAGTCCGCGCTCGGCGGCTGTATCCCCAGCCCGAGGAAACCCAGGGCGCTGATGAAAAGAAATACATAGGAGAACCTTAGGCCGAGTTCGGTAAGAATGACAGACGCTATGTTGGGCAGCACGTCGTGAAACAGTATCCAGACCCGGGATTCATTGCGCAGCCGGGCAACCTCGATGAAATCCATGACGAGGATATTTCCGGCGGCCGCGCGCGAAACCCGGAACATCCTTGGCGCGTCGAGCAACGCCACCGTCAGCACGAGGCTGATCGACGACGTTCCTGCGATCGACAGGATCAGCAGCGCGAAGATCAGCTTCGGGATCGCGATGATGACGTCCACGGCGCGCGAAAGAAGCTGGTCGACGACGCCGCCCGATATGGCCGCCCAGAGCCCCGTGCTGACGCCGACCACGAAGGACAGGACGGAGATCGCCAGCGCCAGGCCGATCGTGTTCCTGGCGCCGTAGATGATGCGGCTGAGCATGTCGCGGCCGAGATTGTCGGTTCCAAGCAGGAAATCCACGCTCGACGGCTCGTAGGCGCTGCCGACCGTCTCGGTCTCGCCGTAAGGCGCGAGCAGCGGCCCGAACACCACGACGATCGCGTAGATGACGATGACGACCAGGCTGATCCGCTGCAACAGGGGCAGCCGGGCAAAGCGGCGTCTAAGGCCGGTATCGATCGCGGCGTTGCTCACGGGTTCCGCCTGTGTCGCATTCGAGGGTTGCTGATGGTGGAGATCAGGTCCGCCGCCATATTGAGCAGAACATAGAAGCTCGCGAACAGCATGCACACGACCTGGATCACCGGGATGTCGCGCTTCGACACGGAATCGACGAGCAACTGGCCAAGGCCGGGGTAGACGAACAGCGTCTCGATGACGACGACGCCCGAAACCAGATAGGCGAGCGTCAGGGCGACGACATTGGCGATCGGCGCGATGGCGTTCGGCAGCGCATGGCGCCACACCACCCGCGCCTTCGGCAGCCCCTTGAGATGCGCCATCTCGACATAGGCCGTCGAGAGGACGGACACGACGGAGGCGCGCGTCATGCGCATCATGTAGGCCGTGGTGGCGAGCGTCAGGGTCAGCGCCGGCAGGACGGTCTGGTAAAGGCGCGTGGGAAGAGACATGCCGGGCATGATCGACGACAGCGGCGGAAACACCATCCACGTGACCGCGAAGACGATGATCAGCACATAGGCGATGAAGAAGTCGGGGACCGAGCTGGCGCCCAGAGCGACCGCGTTGAGGGCGCGGTCGACATAGCGGTTCCGGTACAGCGCGCAAACCAGGCCGAGAACGATCGACAGCGGCGTGGCGACGCAGGCGGCGACCGCGGCGAGGAAGATGGTGTTGGGCAGGCGTTCGCGCAGCAGATCGACCACCGGCCGGTTGCTCGCCAGCGAGGTGCCGAGATCGCCCTGGAGGAGGTTGCCCACCCAGGCGAAGTAGCGGACGCCGGCCGGAACGTCGAGATTCATCGAGCGGCGCAGGGCCTCGAGCGTCTCCGGCGTCACGTTCTGGCCGAGGATGGCTTCCGCGGCATCGCCGGGCAGCATCTGGACCGACAGGAAGATCACGACGGAAACCGCGACCAGGGTCAGGACGCCCAGCACGAGGCGCCAGATCATCATGGGCACAAGGTCGGTCATCCGGCGTCTCTGCGGCAGGCGGCGGCAGTTTCCTGCCGCCGCGCGAGGGATCGAGCTGCTGGGAAACTAGCAGAACAGATCAGGCAAACCACCAGCGTTCCGTCGCCTTGTAGCCGTCGAGGATCCACATCGGCGATACATCGCCATGCGCGATCTTGTCGGACACCAGGGTGACGTAGTTGGCGAAGACGGGGATGACGGTGGCGCCGTCGTCCGAGATGAGCTGCTGCATCTCCCAATACATTTCGCGGCGCCGGTTCTCGTCGGCCTCGCCGCGCGCGGCGACCAGAAGCTGGTTGAAGCGGTCGTTCGACCAGTGGCTCTCATTGTGCGGCGCGCCCTTCGAATAGGTGGACGTCAGCATCCAGTCCTCGGTCGGGCGGCCGGCCCAATAGGAGGTGAACCACGGCACCTTCTGCCACACGGTCGCCCAGTACCCGTCATTCGGGCTGCGGACGAGATCGAAGTTGATCCCGGCCTTGGAAGCAGACTCCTTGTAGAGGCTGCCCATGTCGATCGCGCCCGCGAAGGCGGCTTCCGACACGTGAAGCTGGAGCGGCGTGCCGGCCAGCCCGGACTTCTTGAGATGGAACTGCGCCTTGTCGGGGTCATAGGCCCGCTGCGGCAGCTCCGAATTGAAGAACTTCGCGTTGCGCGCGATCGGGTGGTCGTTGCCGACATAGCCGCGGCCGTTCAGCACCAGCTTGACGATGGCTTCCCGGTCGATGCCGTACTTCATCGCAAGCCGCAGGTCGAGATTGTCGAAGGGCGCATGGTCGGCAAGCATCGCGAAATTGAAGTGCTGACGGCCCACCGCCTCGAGCACCCTGATGTTCGCCGCACGCTCGACCATCGGCAGAACCTTGTAGCCGACGCGGTCCATCGCATCGATCTGGCCGGCCTGCAGCGCGGCGATACGGGCGCTTTCATCGGCCACCACGAGAAGCGATATCTCGTCGAAATGGGCACGGTCGGACTTGAAATAGTCCGGGTTGCGCTTGCCGGTCGCCCGCACGCCGGGCTCGAACGAGGTCAGGATGTAGGGCCCGGTTCCGTTGCCGTCGAGGAAGTTGGTCGTGCCGTCGGGCACGATGCGCATGTAGTTGTCGCCGAACATGTAGGGGAAGTCGGCATTGGGGCCGCTCAGCTCGACCACCATATGGTCGGGGCCGTCGGCCCTTACGTCGACGATCGCCGAAAGCGTGCCCTTGGCGGGAGACGAGCTGCCGTCCTTGATGTGATGGCGGATCGAAAAGACCACATCGTCCACCGTCAGCGGCTTGCCGCTGTGGAAGGTCACGCCCTTGCGGATCTTGAACGTCCACTTCTGCAGCGAGTCGTCGGCCTCCCAGCTCTCGGCCAGCTCGGGGCCGAGATCGCCGTTGGGCAGGATCTCGACCAGCCCGTTCCGGGTCATCATCTGCACCATCTGGTCGAGAGAACCGGCCGTGCTGGCCGGGTCGAGCGTCTGGGCAAGGTCGCCGCCGAGGACTCCGAGCCTGAGCACGCCGCCCTTCTTCGGGCCTTCGGCCGCCATGAGGCGGGTCGGCCCCAGGCTGGCTGCGGCAGCGGCTCCAAGCAGGAAACCGCGACGATTCAATTCCCATTTCATTGTATTGACCACCTGAATGTCTCCTCACCGGGGTGCAATCTTGCGTGCAGGAGGCATTGCGGCGTCGACGATGCGGCCACCCTGCCCCACAGCATGCTTTCGTTCCCGGCCCATAGTGGTCAGGAGACGGTTTTGTGTCAATAAGTAAAATCCATGTTCCTTATATTGGAAAATAGAAGTTGACGGAGCCCGCCTTTGCGCCGACCTTGCGCCGACGCGTATGCCGAGGATGGGCCGGAGGATGGGAATGAATGTGATCATCGATGACCGCAAGCCGTTCGACCACGAGGTGCCGGTCCTGGTCGTCGGCGCGGGCGCTTGCGGCCTGTCCGCCGCGCTCGCAGCCTCGGACGCCGGAGCCGAGGTGCTCGTCATCGAACGCGACAGGGTTGCGCGCGGCAGCACGGGCCTTTCCACCGGCCTCATCCCCGCCTGCGGCTCCAGGCTGCAGCTTGAGGCAGGCGTCGCCGACAGCCCGGACGCCTTCACGGGCGACATCCTTCGCAAGACCAAGGGGCAGACCAACCGCCCGATGGTCGACAAGATGGTGCAGGCGTCGGGCAGCCTCATCGACTGGCTGGTCGATACGCACGCCATCCAGCTCGAGCTTTGCCGCGGCCTGAAATATCCGGGCCACGGGGTCGAGCGCATGCACGGCACCGCCAACCGCACCGGCGCGGAACTTCAGGACCAGCTTCTTGCCGCCGCGGAGCGCAACGGGGTCGACCTGCTGACCAGCGCGGAGGTCGTCGACCTGCATGCGACCGCCGACGGCCGGGTGTCCGGCGTCCGGATCGTGCGGCCGGACGGAACCGGCGAGGACATCGGCTGCCGCACGCTCATCCTGGCGTGCTGCGGCTTCGGCGCGAACCCGGAAATGATCGCGCGCTACATCCCCGCGCTTGCCGGCGCCCCCTATCTCGGGCACGAGGGCAACAAGGGGCACGCGATCGCCTGGGGCCTGGCGCTCGGGGCCGCAGTGGCCGACATGGGCAGCTTCCAGGGGCACGGCGCCATCGGCAACCCGTCGGGCGTGCCGATGTGGAACACGATCACCATCAACGGCATCCAGGTCAACCTCGCCGGCGAGCGCTTCTCGGACGAGAGCGCCGGCTATTCGGAGCAGGCGCTGAAGGTGCTGGCGCAGCCCGAAGGACTTGCTTGGAACATCTTCGACCAGCGCGGCCACGACCTCGCCCGCGCCTATGTCGACTATCGCGAAGGGTTGAAGATGGGCGCCGTGAAGACGGCGGGCTCGGTCGGCGAGCTGAGCGCCGTGACCGGCCTGCCCGAACCGGCCCTGGCTGCGACGCTCGCGGATGTGGCGGCGATGGTCAGGGGCGAGAAGCAATGTCCGTTCGGCCGGACCTTCGCAGGCGTTCCGCCGCTGGAACCTCCCTACTACGCCGGCCGCGTCACCGGCGCGTATCTCCACACGCAGGGCGGCCTGGTCGTATCGCCCGAGGATGCCCGGGTGCTGGACGGGGCGGGCAATCCGCTGCCGAACCTGTTTGCCGGCGGCGGCGCCGCACAGGGAATATCGGGCGGCGGCGATTCCGGCTATCTCGCCGGCAACGGCCTGCTGACGGCGTTCGTTCTCGGGGCGATGGCAGGCAAGGCTGCCGCGGCGCTGGCGCGCGGCGAACAGCCGGCGCGGTAGGCCGTCCAGCCGTTCTTTCCGGGGCCCGGCTCCGCGGGCCGCGGGGGGACGTCAGGCTTCGGGTGCTGCCTCGCCGACGCGCTTCAGCCAGGGCAGCCTGCCATAATGCCGGTCCTCGAAGGCGGCGATCTGCGAGGCGTAGGTCAGCGTCAGGGAGATCTCGTCCAGCCCTTCCAGCAGGCAGCGCCGCTTCAGGCCGTCGAGCCTGAAGCCGAAGGCCAGATCGCCGGCCCGCACCTGCAGGTTGACGAGATCGACCTTGACCACGACTCCCGTCTCCTGCGCTTCGAGAAGGTCCAGTATCTGCTCCACCTGCGCGTGCTCCAGCCGCACCGGCAGCAAGCCGTTGATCAGCGCGTTGTTGAAGAAGATGTCGGAGAAGGAGGAGGCGATGACGGAGCGGATGCCATAGTCGGCCAGCGCGTAGACCGCGCCTTCCCGCGACGAGCCGCAGGCGAAATTGCGCCCGGCCACGATGATCTGCGCGTCCCTGTAGGCCGGCCGGTTGAGGACGAAGTCGGGGTTTTCGTTGCCTTCGGCGTCGAAGCGTTCGTCGTGAAAGAGGAAGCCGGCATAGCCCTGCTTGCGCGGCGTGCGCAGGAACCGCGCCGGTATGATCTGGTCGGTATCGATATTGTCGGCCCGCATGGGCGCGGCAACGGCCTCGACGATCGTGAACGGTTTCATCATGCCTTCCTACAAATAGGTCCTGACGTCGGCGATCCGGCCTTCGAGGGCGGATGCGGCGGCAAGCGCGGGGCTGGCGAGATGCGTGCGCGCGCCGACTCCCTGCCGGCCCACGAAATTGCGGTTGGACGTGGATACGGACCGCTTCTGGAAGCCGACGAGATCGCCGTTCATGCCCACGCACATCGAGCAGCCGGAGCCGCGCCATTCGAACCCGGCTTCGATGAATATGCGGTCGAGGCCTTCCGCCTCGGCCTGCGCGCGCACGGTGCCGGAGCCGGGGCTGACGAGCGCCGGCACCTTCGCGCGCCCCTTGCGCGCGACCGCCGCCGCCTCGCGGAGGTCCTCGATCCGGCCATTGGTGCACGAGCCGATGAAGACCTGGTCGATCGGGACGCCCAGCAGCGGCGCGCCCGCCTCCAACCCCATATAGTCGAGCGCCTGCTGCCACTGCTTCTGCTCGTCTGCGGATTTCGCCATCGCAAAGGACGGGATCTTCTGGCCGACCGGAACCGCCATGCCGGGATTGGTGCCCCAGGTGACCATGGGCGCCACCTCGCTTGCGTCGAGAACGGCTTCGCGGTCGAACAGCGCGCCCTCATCCGTCCTCAACTCCCGCCAATAGGCGAGCGCGGCCTCGAAATCCGCCCCCTTGGGCGCAAACGGCCTGCCCTTCAGATAGGCGAAGGTGGTCTCGTCGGGCGCGACAAGCCCCGCGCGGGCGCCGGCCTCGATCGACATGTTGCAAACGGTCAGCCGCTGCTCGATCGACATCGCCGAAAAAGCGTTTCCCGCATACTCGACGACGTGGCCGGCGGCGGCCGAAACGCCGATCCGCGAAATGATGAACAGGATGACGTCCTTGGCCGAGACGCCTTTCGGCAGGTCGTTGTGCAGGAGGATCCGCATCGCCTTCGGCTTGCGCTGCCAGATCGCCTGCGTGGCCATGACATGGGCGACCTCGCTGGCGCCGATGCCGAATGCCAGCGCCCCAAGGGCGCCGTGCGTGGAGGTATGGCTGTCACCGCACACCAGGATGGTTCCCGGCAGCGTCAGGCCGAGCTCGGGCCCGACCACATGCACGATGCCCTGGCGGCCGGTTCCCAGCCTCCAGGCCCGGATTCCGAAGCGATCCATGTTGGTGTCGAAGATCTCGACCATGCGCCGCTGGTCGGCCGCGAGGCTGTCCAGGCCGCCCGCGGTCGGGACATAATGGTCGGCGGTGCCGAACGTCTGGCCGGGCCTCGCGATGCCCAGGCCGAGATCATCGAGCTTCTCGATCGGCGTACGGGAGCCTTCGTGCAGGAGATGCCGGTCGACATAAAGCAGCGTATCGCCCTCCTCCGTGGTGGCGATCACGTGGCTCTGCCATATCTTGTCGAACAGGGTGCTTGCCATCTGCTTCAGCCTCGCAGGTTTACGACGGGTCGAAAGGTGCGTCTCACGCAGCCCCCTTCACCCGCTTCGTCCGGGGGTCGGGCACGATCTCCGGGGGCATATACGCCCGTGAACGCGGAATCTCGCCGACGAATTTTTCCAGCTCCACCAGGCACGAGTTCGCGTTGGCGCCCTGCGCGAGACGCGAGGTCCCCTTGTCGAGCGTCAGCACGTTGGGGTTTCCGTTGAGCTCGAGGCTCATCGGATCGGCCGGGTCCACGGGGTCGTACCAGGACCCCGTCGCCATCTGCACGACGCCCGCCAGAATGTCGACGGTCAGGAACGCACCCGCCAGACACTGGCCGCGTCCGTTGTAGATACGCACGACATCGCCGGTTTCAATCCCCCTTGCCCGCGCGTCCTGCGGATGGATCAGGATCATCTCGCGCCCCGCCATCTTGTGGGCGAGGCTGTGGCTGCCGAAGTCGAGCTGGCTGTGCAGGCGCGTGGCGGGCTGGTTCGAAAGCAGGTGCAGGGGAAATTCGCCCGCCTTCTCCGACCCCAGCCACTCGGCGGGCTCGAACCAGGCGGCGTGCCCGATGCAGTCGTCATAGCCGAAGCTTGCCACGCGCTCAGAGAAGATCTCGATGCGGCCCGACGGGGTCGACAGAGGGTTCTCCTCGGGAGAAGCGCGGAACTGGTCGAGAAGCACGATGCTGGCATCCGCCGCCCCGTCGACCGGAACCTCGACATGGCCGATCTCCCAGAACCGGTCGAATTCCGGCATCCACGGCTGCCTTTCCCGGAACCCGTCATAAAGCCGGCGGATCCATTGCATCTCGGTCAGGTTCTCGGTGAAGGCCTCCCGGAACCCGAGATGACCGGCGATGTCGGCCAGCATATCGTGGTCGTTGCGCGCCTCGCCGAACGGTTCGACCGCCTTCTTCGATGCGACGAAATGGCTGTCGCGCGAGCTCACGCCGAGATCGTTGCGCTCGAGCCCGTAGGTGGCGGGCAGGACGATGTCGGCATGCTTGGCCAGCCCGTTCCAGACCTGCTCGTGGACGATCACGGTATCCGGCCGCTGCCAGGCGCGGCGCAGCCGGTTGATGTCCTGGTGGTGATGGAAGGGGTTTCCACCCGCCCAATAGATCAGGCGGATGTCGGGCAATGGCAGCTTCTGCCCGTCATAATCGAGCGTGCCGCCGGGATTTTCGAGAAGCTCGACGATCCGCGCGACGGGAATGAAGCTGCGCACGGGGTTGGCGCCCTGGCCGACGGCCGGCCCCTTCAGCCGCGGTCCCGGAACGCCGATGGTCGCCGTGGCGCCATAGCCGAAGCCGTAGCCACCGCCCGGCAGCCCGACCTGCCCCAGCATGCAGGCCAGCGTCACCGCCATCCAGTATGGCTGCTCGCCGTGATCGGCCCGCTGCAGCGACCAGTTGACGCACAGGAACGTCCGCGTCGCCGCCATGCGCCGCGCCAGCGCCGCGATGGTGCCGCTGTCGATGCCACAGATCGCGGCGGCCCAGTCGGCAGTTTTCGCAACGCCGTCCGAGCGGCCGAGAAGATAGGCTTCGAAGCGGTCGTAGCCGCTGGCGTAGCGGGCCAGGAACTCGCGATCGGCGAGCCCTTCCGATGCCAGCACATGGGCCATTCCCAGCATCAGCGCCACGTCGGTGTTGGGGCGCAGCGGCAGCCATTCGGCATCCAGCTCCGCGGCCATGTCCCCCCGCACCGGGCTGACGTTGAGGAATTGCACGCCCGCCTCGCGCGCCGCGCGCATCCAATGCGGCATCTGATGGCGCCCCAGGCCGCCCGATTCCACCTGCCCGTTCTTGTAGGGAATGCCGCCGAAGGTGACGACGAGCCCGGTGTTGGCCGCGATGACGTCCCAGGAGGTGAAGTTGCTGTGCGATTCCCGATACTCGCCGCCGACGATATGCGGGACCATGACGCGGCCGGCGCCATAGCTGTAGCTGTTCTCCGCGTAGGTGAACCCGCCATGCAGATTGAGGAACCGCTTGAGCTGGCTTTGCGCATGGTGGAACCGGCCAGCGCTGGCCCAGCCATAGGATCCGCCGAAGATGCTGGCATTGCCATGCAGGGCCTTCACGCGCCGCAGCTCGTCGGCGACGAGCCGCGTCGCCTCGTCCCACGACACGGGAACGAAGGGCTCGCGCCCGCGCCCTTGGCCGGTGCCCGTCGGCCCGTTCTCCAGCCATCCCTTCCGGACCATCGGCCGGAGCACACGCACCGGATGGGTCAACGCATCGCGCAGCGAATTGCCGATCGGCGAGGGATCGGGGTCCAGCGCGAACGGCCGAACGGCCTCGATCCGGCCATTCCGGGCCGTGACCTCGTAGGTTCCCCAATGCGTCGACGTCAGCAGCATCTCAACGTCCGCGGAACCGCGGCTCCCGCTTCTCCCTGAACGCAGCGACGCCTTCCGCGAAGTCCTCGCTCCTGGATATCCGCTCCAGCGAGAGCCGCGTCCTGCACATTTCCTCGACCGGGCTGGCCGGCATCATGCCGTCCACGAACGCCTTGAGCGTCGAGACGACCAGAGGCGCCATGCCGGCCAGCTTGCGCGCCACCTTCATGGCCTCCCCGACCTGCTCGCCCTTGCCGACAACCTTGTTGACGAGGCCGACCTCGTAGGCGCGCTGCGCCTCCAGCGGCTCGCCGAGGAACATGAACTCGGTCGCGATCTTGTGGGGGATCCGTGCCGCGAGCGACGCGATCATCCCGCCCGTCAGGCCGATCCGGGCCTCGGGATAGAGGAACTTCGTCGTCTCGCAGGCCACGCAGTATTCGCTCATCTGCACGATGATGAAGGCACCGCCGATGCACCAGCCATTGGTCGCGGCGACCACCGGCTTGGTCGATCGCGTCGCCGCGCCGGGGATCGCGCGCCAGGCTTCCGGCGGCACGTCGTTGATGTCGACACCGACCGAGAAGTGACCGCCGGCCGCCGCGACAACGGCGGCCCGGTCCTCCCCGGCTTCGAAGCGGTGCCAGGCCTCGTTGAGCTCGCGCACCATCTGCACATTCATCGCATTGCGCTTTTCGGGGCGCGACAGCGTGATCAGCGCGACGCCGTCCGCGCTCTGGTAGGAAATCGTCTCGAAGCTCATGCGCCATCCATCAGGGTTGCCCTGCCGTCGACGGCGATGATACCCGCACCGCGTTCCCCGACAAGCAGAGGGTTTATGTCTATTTCCTGAAGACGCGAGCCCAGCCCGGCGGCGAGCTCGCTGAGACGGCTCGCCGCACGCGCCGCCGCCGCCACGTCCACAGCCGGGCGCCCGCGGAACCCGTCGAGCAGCGGCCACAGCTTCATGCGCTTCATCATGGCCAGTGCCTCGTCCTCGGTGACCGGCGCCAGCGCGACCTGGACATCTCCGAGAAGCTCGACGGTCGTGCCGCCGATGCCGATGAGAACCAGCGCGCCGAATTCGGGATCGTGCTTGGCGCCCAGGAACAGCTCGACCTCGCCGCGGCCCATCTCCTGCACGATGCATCCTTCGAAGCCGGAAATGCGGTGCGTGGCAAACGCCTGCGCAATGTCCGCGAACGCCCGGCCGACGGCGGCCGCATCCTTGAGGCCGAGCTTGACGGCCCCGACATCGCTCTTGTGGACCAGCGCCTTGCTGACCCCCTTGAGCACGACGGGAAAGCCGATTTCCGCGGCTGCGGCCGCCGCTTCCGCAGCGGTGGCGGCGACCTTCTCGCGCGTCACCCTGATGCCGGCGGATGCCGCCAGAAGCTTCGCCTCATGCTCGGTCAGGCGGCCGACGCGGCCCTCAAGCGCCGGGGGAACGGCGCCCGGCTCGACGGGTTTCGGCGCCGACGGCTTCGCATGTGCGACGAACGTCATGGCCTCGAGCGCGCGCATGGCGCCGTCCATCGTGTCGAAATAGGGGTAGCCGAGCTTCCGGCATGCGGCCCGTGGCGCCTCGCCCGCCACCCCGGCGAGGTTGACGATGACGACCGGCTTGCCGGCC
>Ga0207868_1001223_pt1 | contig 19456 bp, 18 predicted proteins | sample Passage237B_FD_187370 | JGI IMG/M metagenome (GOLD analysis project Ga0207868, IMG submission 187370) | Cellulose adapted compost microbial communities from Newby Island Compost Facility, Milpitas, CA, USA - Passage2 37B (SPAdes) (version 3) ... | reverse complement strand
GGGGAGGGCAGGGGCCGGGGCACCTACCGCAGCGAGTTTCTCCACGCACCGGGCCCGCGGCCCAGCGGGCCAACCATCCGTCGCCCGCGCATCGTGCGCGAGCGGTCCATCCACGCCGAGCGGGGCAAGGGCTCCTCTTCCTCGACGGTCGCGGACACGACGGCGACCATGCCGGCGACGAGCGCGGCGACCTCGGCCTCGTCGGGGGAGCCGCGCACGATGCGGACCGCGGCCGCGGCCGCGGCGACCTCCTCCTGGCGGCTCACAGCGGGATGTTCCCGTGCTTCTTGGGCGGCAGGGCGGCGCGCTTGGTGTGCAGGGCGCGCAGGCCGCGCACGATCTGCGCGCGCGTCTCGTGGGGCTCGATGACGGCGTCCACGTAGCCGCGGTCGGCGGCGTCGTAGGGGTTGACGATGCGCTCCTCGTAGTCGTCGATGAGCGCCTGGCGCTCGGCCTCGACGTCGCCGCCCTTGGCCTCGACATCGGCGAGCGTGCGGCGGTGCAGGATGTTGACCGCGCCCGAGGCGCCCATCACCGCGATCTGCGCCGTCGGCCAGGCGAGGTTGATGTCCGCGCCCAGCTGCTTGGACGCCATGACGATGTACGCGCCGCCGTACGCCTTGCGGGTGATGACCGTGATGAGCGGGACGGTCGCCTCCGCGTAGGCGTAGATGAGCTTGGCGCCGCGGCGGATGATGCCCTGGTACTCCTGGTCGGTGCCCGGCAGGAAGCCCGGGACGTCCACGAACGTCAGCACCGGGATGTTGAAGGCGTCGCACGTGCGCACGAAGCGCGCCGCCTTCTCCGCCGCGTTGATGTCGAGCGTGCCCGCCATCTGCATGGGCTGATTCGCGACGATGCCCACCGACTGGCCCTCGACGTGGCCGAAGCCCACGATGACGTTGGGCGCGAACAGCGGCTGGATCTCGAAGAAGTCGCCCTCGTCGAGCACGGACTGGATGACCGTCTTCATGTCGTAGGGCTGGTTGTCCGAGTCCGGCACGAGCGTGTCGAGCGCGCGGTCGTCCTCGTTCACCTCGAGGTCGGCGGGAGCGTCCCAGTGCGGCGGGTCGCTCAGGTTGTTCTGCGGCAGGTAGGTCAGCAGGTGGCGCACGTAGTCGAGAGCATCGTCCTCATCCGCTGCGAGGTAGTGGGCGACGCCGGACTTCACGTTGTGCGTCTGGCCGCCGCCCAGCTCCTCGAAGGTCACGTTCTCGCCGGTGACGGCCTTGATGACGTCGGGACCGGTGATGAACATCTGCGACGTGCCGTCGGCCATGACGATGAAGTCCGTCAGGGCGGGGGAGTACACCGCACCGCCGGCGCTCGGGCCCAGGATGATCGAGATCTGCGGGATGACGCCCGACGCGGCCACGTTGCGGCGGAAGATCTCCGCGAACTGGGTGAGGGCCGCGACCCCCTCCTGGATGCGCGCGCCGCCGCCGTCGGAGATGCCGATGATCGGCACGCCCGTGCGCAGCGCGAAGTCCTGCACCTTGGCGATCTTCTGGCCGTGCACCTCGCCCAGCGAGCCGCCGAAGACCGTGAAGTCCTGCGAGTAGACCGCCACCTGGCGCCCGTCGATGGTGCCGTAGCCGGTCACGACGCCGTCGCCGTAGGGGCGGTTCCGGTCGAGCCCGAAGTTGTGCGAGCGGTGCCGCGCCAGGCGGTCGAACTCCACGAAGGAGCCCGGGTCCAGCAGCTGCTCGATGCGCTCGCGCGCGGTCTTCTTGCCGCGCGCATGCTGCTTCTCCCGGGCCACCGCCTCCGGTGCGACCATGGCGGCATCGTTCTTCTTGCGCAGAGCCTCGAGCGCCGCCGCGGTGGTCTTGGCACGCCCCGACTGCGCTGCATTCTTGCCTTGGGCCACGTCTCTCCCCTTGAGTCGACTGCCCGATAGCCTAGCCGCGTGTCCACCGCATCGTCCGCAGCGATCGCCGCCTCTCGTCGCCCGCTCGATGCGGCGGCGTTCGCCGACATGGTGGGACCGGGCCGCACGCTGAGCCGGCTCGACATCGTGGCGTCCTCGCCGTCGACCAACTCGGCGCTGCTCGAGGCGGTGCAGGCCGAGCCCGAGGCATGGCCGCACCTTTCCGCGCTCGTCGCGGATCACCAGACCGCCGGCAGAGGGCGCGCCGGGCGGGCGTGGGCCACCCCCGCCCGCGCCGCGCTCACCGGCTCCTATCTCATCCGGCCCGAAGCCGTGGCGCCTGTCCCGCGCGCGGCCTACGGCTGGCTGCCGCTCGTGGTGGGACTCGCGACGGTGCGCGCGCTGCGCCGGGCGGGCATCGGCGCATGTCTCAAGTGGCCCAACGACGTGGTGGTGGAGCACGGCGCGCGCGACATCCCCGAGTGGGGCAGGTGGCGCAAGTGCGTCGGCATCCTGTGCGAGGCGGTGCCGGGGCAGGAGGCCGTGGTGGCGGGCATCGGCGTCAACGTGTCCCAGTCCTCGAGCGAACTGCCCGTGCCGCATGCCGCGTCGATGGCGACCTTGGGCGCGGCCTCGCTCGACAGGGTGGCGCTGTTGCGCCAGCTCGCCGCGGAGCTGCGGGACGCGGTCGCCCAATGGGCGCCGGAGGCCGCGGAGGGCGACATGGCCCAGACGGCCGATGCCGTGTCTCAGGTGTGCGCGACGCTCGGCTGGGACGTGACGATCAACGTGCCGGGCGGGGCGCCCGTCACGGGCAGGGCGGTGCGGCTGTCTGCGGACGGAGGGCTCGTGGTCGCGACGGCGGCGGGGGAGCAGACGGTGCTGGCGGGAGACGTGCGCGTGAGGAGGGCCGCGTGATGGCGAACAGGGCCGGGAGCTCGGGACAGCGTCGGGCGGGTCAGGCGCCCGAGCCGGAGCCGTGGCGTCGGGCCATCGTCGCCGCGGCGATCGCCATCAGCGTGTTCACGCTCCTGAGCGTGCCCACGTGGTTCCTCATCCCGTTCGGCACGTCGGGGGACTCCGGCTGGACCGACCTGGGCTACTTCGCGCTGCTGTTCATCATGCTCATGGCCACGCCCGTCATCGCGCTCGCGCTCGCCTTCACCGCCGGCATCGCGGTGGACCGGCGCACCCGGCACCTCGGCATCGGGCGGGCGGCCGCATGGTTCGCCCAGCTCGCGGCGGCGCCCGCGCTCGTCGGCACGGCCGTCGCGATGCTCTCCGGCCCGGTCGCCCCGTGGCTGCCGTTCGTGAACCTGCTCCTGCCGGCCGCCGCGGCCGGTGCCGTCGCTCGCCTGGGCGTGGCCCCGGTGCTGCGCTCGCGCGGAGGCGTGATCGCCCTCGTGCTCGTGACGATGATCCTCGCGACCGCGCCGTTGCTCATCGTCGCGGTGCTGCGCATGGGCTAGGGGTCACTCCTCGACGGGCTCGGCGAGGCGCGGGCCCTCGTTGCGGATGTTGCCCACGTCCTTGGCGACCGGGTGCCATGCGAGGTCCGGGCCGGCATCGGCGGCCGCGGCGAAGAGGTCGTCAGGGGTGGACTCTCGCTCCAGCCACACGTCCCAGGCGTCGCGCGTGAGCATGACCGGCTGGCGGTCGTGGATGTCGCGCAGCTCGCCGCGCGCGGCCGTGGTGACGATGCTGCAGCTCACGAGCCAGTCGGCGTCGGGGTCCGTGCGGTCCTTCCACAGCTCGAAGATCCCCGCGAAGGCGAGCACGCCCCCGTCCGCAGGCTGGATGAAGAAGGGCTGCTTGCCGCCGGCGTCGGTGCGCCACTCGTAGTAGCCGCTCGCCGGCACGATGCACCGGCGCTGGGCGAAGGCCGAGCGGAAGGACGGCTTCTCCGCGATGGTCTCGATGCGGGCGTTGAACATCTTCACGCCGATGCTCGGGTCCTTGGCCCAGCCCGGCACCAGGCCCCATCGGGCCGCGGCGAGCTCGCGTCCTGCGTGGGACGGCGCGGTGTCGGGCGTCGCCGCGTGCACGCTGGCATGCGCGAGGTCGGACGTGCCCACGTCCATGCCTGAGGGCGCGAGCTCGCCCCTGGCCGCGTCGGCGAACGAGGGCTCGCCCTTGCCCAGGCGGGCGGGCCGGACGATCTGGACCATCTGGGTGGGACCGATGTTCCAGCGGGGCGCGAGGCGCGCGTCGTCGGCGATGGCTGCGATCTCGAAGGCGTCGAGGAGCTCCTGCTCGGCGACGAAGTTGGCGTAGCGACCGCACATGTGCCCATTGTGGGCCCGGAAGTGAGACACGTCACCGTGTCGGACGTGTCACACGGCGACCCCCGTGACGGTGTCGGAGTCGTCACATCGGTCTGCGCCGCGTGCGGCGAATGTCCCGTTTTGCTCCCGTTTCAATGCGGACAAATGGTGTGCTGTGACATCCGTCACGGACGCCCCGTGAAGGCCTTGGCGGGGACAAAGGCCCAGATAGGTCCCGGGTCCAGATGTCACCATGAGGGTGCATCAACAACCGCCTCACGCGGCGGACGGCAAGGGCCACCAGCCCGTCATGACAAGGGGTCACAAGCCCCGAAGGAGTGGACATGACCACCTTCGCAGTGGAGACCAGGCGCACCGCAGCGACGCCTTCCGCCTCGTGCCCTCGCCGTCCGGATTCCCCCTCACACTCCACTCGCGCAAGCGCGGCGGCCCAGGTTCGCAGCACCTGGGCCACCGCGTGCGCGTACTCGATCGTGTACGGCTTCGCGTTCGCGTTCCTCATGGGCCCCGCGGGCAACATGCTCAAGGGCCTGGGAAGCGTCGCGCAGCTGCAGTCGGCACGGTTCTCCATGGTCCTGGTCGCCGCCCTCGTGGTGGCGGTGGGCAGCCTGTTCCTGACGTTCGGGCTGGGACACCTGGTCGACGCCTCGGCTCGTCGCCGCGGCCACTCAGCCGCTCGGGCGGACGCCGCGTTCCGCATCGGCGCCGTGATCTTCGCGGTTCTCGCGGCGGCAGGCTTCGCCGCTGCCGCATCTGTTGTCCTCGGCGGCTACGACCCGGCCATCGGCTGGGCTGCCGCCCTGGGTGTGCTGGTTCCGGGGGGACTGGCGGGCATCACCGCCAGAATGACCGGTCCTCAGCTCGCACGGCGTACGCGTGACCTCGTCGCTGGTTCGCTTGCTGCCACTGGCGTGGTGCTGATCGCCGTGTATTTCGCGATGGGTGTTGCATCCGGCACCGCAGACATCGCAACCATCGCAGGAGCGACGGTTCTCCCATAACACCCTCCCCCCACTGGAGGGGCCGGGCCCCGGGCAGAGATGCCCGGGGCCCGGCTGTCTCCGGGGCGCTCCGCGCACGCACCGCACCCCCGCGCCCACCCCGCGCGCTGTTGTACCGGAATGGTCGCGATGTCGACCCCGCGCGCATCCTGGTGTACCGAAACGGCCATCGGCTCGCCGCTCTCGTCGAGGCCCTCGCCACGCCTCCCGCAAACCCCCACGGACACCCGCCCCGGGCTCTCGCCGTCGGCCCGTCTCGCGCCACGCATCGGGCGTGAAACGCGCCGTCCCTGGCACCCGGCCTCGTGGCTGTCCACAACTCGCCGAGCGAGAATTGGTGACTTCCTCTACTCTCCCCTGCCATGAGTGCAGAGGCCGCGGCTCGCATCGAGTCGCACGTGCGGGAGCAGATCCGCCGTCGCGGCGTCGATCCGCTGCGTGATGCCGATGCTGTCGCGGCCTTGGTCCAGGAGGCGCTCGCGCACTGGGAGGAGCAGGCTCTCGTGGGCGCCGTCGAGCCCGTCGAGGACAAGACGGCGACCGCGCGCACCGTGCTCGACAACGTCGCGGGATTCGGTCCGCTGCAGCGCTACCTCGATGATCCCGACATCGAGGAGATCTGGATCAACGCTCCGACCCAGGTGTTCGTCGCGAGACGGGGCGAGCCGGAGCTCACGCCCACGATCCTCACCGACCAGCAGGTCCGCGACCTCGTGGAGCAGATGCTCAAGCTGTCCGGGCGGCGTCTGGACCTGTCGAGCCCGTTCGTCGACGCGTCCCTGCCGGGAGGGGAGCGCCTTCACGCCGTCATCCCCGACGTCACGCGCGAGCACTGGTCGGTCAACATCCGCAAGTACGTCACGCGCGCGAGCCACCTCGGCGACCTCGTCGCTCTCGGATCCCTTCCTCCGCAAGCCGCCGCGTTTCTCGACGCCGCCGTGGTGGCAGGGCTCAACATCCTCGTCGCGGGACAGACCCAGGCCGGCAAGACCACGTTCCTCAACGCGCTCGCGGGATCCATTCCCGCGAAGGAGCGCATCATCACCTGCGAGGAGGTCTTCGAGCTCAAGATCTCCGTGCGGGACGTGGTGGCGATGCAGTGCCGCCAGCCGTCCCTCGAGGGCACGGGCGAGATCCCCCTGCGCCGCCTCGTGAAGGAGGCGTTGCGCATGCGTCCTAGCCGCATCATCATCGGGGAGGTGCGCGAGGCGGAGGCGCTCGACATGCTCGTCGCGCTCAACTCCGGCATCCCCGGGATGTGCACCATCCACGCGAACTCCGCGCGCGACGCGATCGTCAAGATGTGCACGCTGCCGCTGCTCGCCGGCGAGAACGTCTCCGACCGCTTCGTGGTCCCCACGGTCGCATCGGCGATCGACATCGTGGTCCAGCTGGAGCTGGACGCGCGCGGCCGACGCCGGGTGAGGGAGATCGTGGGTGTCACCGGGCGCGTCGAGCAGGGCGTGGTCGGGGCCGCCGACCTGTTCCACAGGGCGGGCGACGACCTCGTCAGGGGACAGGGCTTCCCTCCGCACGAGGACCGATTCGGGCGCGCGGGCTACGACCTGCGCGCGCTGCTGAGCGGCGCGAGCGCATGAGCGTCGTCCTCGGCTTGGCGCTCGGGGCCGGGCTCGTGCTCGTGTGGTCGTCCTTCTGGCCCGCCCAGCCCGGGCGAGAGGGCAGGCCCGACGGATGGGCCGCTCGCACCCAGGACCGTCTCATCCAGGCCGGCGTTCGCGGCGTGACGCCCGCCGGACTGGTGGGCACGGCCGTCGGGCTGGGAGTCGTCGTCGCCGTCATCGGCGCAGGGCTCAGCAGGTCCGTGGCCATCGGGCTGGCCTTCGGCGTCATCGCCTCACGAGCGCCGTTCGCCCTGGTCGCCCAGCGTGCCGCACGCCGCCAGGCGGCCATGCGCGACGTCTGGCCGGAGGTCGTCGACAACCTCGCGTCGGGTATCCGCGCCGGGCTGTCGCTGCCGGAGGCCGTGGCGCAGATCGGCGAGCGGGGACCCGAGCAGGTGCGGCCCGCCTTCGCGGCGTTCGCGGCCGACTTCCGGGTCAGCGGGCGCTTCTCCGACTGCCTCGACCAGCTCAAGGAGCGGCTTGCGGATCCCGTCGCCGACCGCATCGTCGAGGCGCTGCGCATCACGCGGGAGGTCGGCGGCACCGATGTGGGCCGCCTCCTGCGCACCCTGTCCAACTTCCTGCGCGAGGACGCGCGCACGCGCGGCGAGCTCGAGGCGCGCCAGAGCTGGACGGTCAACGCGGCCCGCCTCGCGGTCGCGGCCCCGTGGATCGTGCTCGCGATGCTCGCGACCCGCGGGGCGAACGCGGCCGCCTTCAACACCGCGACCGGCGTGACCGTGCTCGTCGCGGGAGGAGCGGCCACGGTGGTCGCGTACCGCCTGATGATCCGGCTCGGGCGGTTGCCGGAGGATGCGAGGGTCCTGCGATGACGGCCGCCGCCATCGCCGCGGGGCTAGGCCTGGGCCTCGGAGTCGTCCTCGTCTACGCGTGGGCGGAGGCTCGTCGGCCCCACCTGGCCGACCGCATCGCACCGCATGTGCGCGGACGCGAGAGCCGCGAATGGCACGCGCCCGCGCCCGCCGTCACTCCATTCCCCACGGTAGAGCGGCTGCTCGCGCCGGTGCTGCGCGACGGCGCGCGGCTCGTCGAGCGGTGGGGGTCTCCCACCGCGGAGCTCGAGGCGCGGCTGGTGCGGGCGGGGCGCCCGATGACCCCAGAGCACTTTCGCGTGGAACAGGTCGTGTGGGGCCTTGCGGGGCTTGCCGCCGGCGTCGCGTTCGCGGTGTTCCTCGCGGCGTCGCGCGACGCGGCTCCGCTCGCGCTCCTCGTCCTTGTCGCGGCATCGGCCGTGGCCGGCGCCGCCCTGCGGGACTGGAGCCTCACGCGAGACGTTCGCCACAGGGAGGCGAGGCTCCTGTCCGAGCTGCCGACGATCGCCGAGCTCCTCGCGCTCGCGGTGGGCGCCGGCGAGAGCGTGCTGGGCGCGCTCGAGCGGCTGTCGCGCACGACTCATGGCGCGCTCGCGGACGAGCTCCGGGAGGTCCTCGCGGCCGCTCGCGCGGGCGAACCGCTTCCTGTGGCGCTGAGACACATGGGTGCGCGAAGCGGGCTCGGCGCGCTGCGGCGCTTCGCCGACGGCGTGGCGACGGCCATCGAGCGCGGCACGCCGCTCGCCGACGTCCTGCGCGCCCAGGCTCAAGACGTGCGGTCCGACGGTCGTCGCTCCTTGATGGAGGAGGGCGGCAAGCGGGAGATCGCGATGCTCGTCCCGGTCGTGTTCCTGATCCTCCCGGTGACCGTGGTCTTCGCGGTGTACCCGGGGCTCGTGGCGATCCGGTTCGGGACGTGACAGGGGCTGCGCACGGGGCGTGGCCCGCAACCAGAGGAGGGGAAAGATGACGAACTGGAAGAGTCGATGCCGCGCCGCGGCGCGGTTGGAGGACCGGGGCGACGTTCCGGGCTGGGTGCTCATCACGCTCATGACGGCCGGGCTGGTCGCCGTCATCTGGGCGGTCGCGGGCCCCACGCTCACGGACCTGTTCACGTCCGCCATTGCGAGCGTCACGGGGGGCTAGGCGCCCGGACGATGCGGGCGCGGTGCTCGTCGAGTTCGTCCTCGTCTCGATCCTGGTCGTGGTGATCGCGCTGGGCGTGATCCAGCTCGCGCTCGCGTTGCATGTGCGCAACATGGCGATCTCCGCGGCGAGCGAGGGAGCACGGCTCGCGGCGGCCCACGACCGCGGCCTGCCCGAGGGCGAGGCTCGCACCCGCGATCTGCTCGAGGCGAGCGTCGGCGGCCTCCCCGCGAAGGTCGATGCCGCGACCGCCACGGTGGGCGGGGCGGAGGCCGTCGTCGTGGAGGTGGAGGTGCCGGTGCCGGTCTTCGGGCTGTGGGGCGTCGGCGCGATCCATGTGCAGGCCCATGCGCTCAAGGAGGTGCACCGTGGGTAGCGGCGGGCACGTGCGCCGGGACGTCCGGGACGACTCGGGTGGAGCGGTCGTCGAGTTCGTCGCGCTCAGCGTCCTGCTGCTCATCCCGCTCGTGTACCTGGTCGTCACCGTCTCACGCATCCAGGCGGGAATCCTCGCCGCGGAGGCTGCGGCGCACGACGCTGCGCGGGCCGTGGTGGTCGAGGGAGTGCGTTCGCTCGAGCAGGGACGCAGTCACGCAGCCGCCTTTGACGCGGGGGTGGCGCGCGCGGAGGCTCTCGTGACGGTGCAGCTCGACAACTTCGGCTTCGAGCGCGACGACGCTCGGGTGGCGGTGGGGTGCACTGCTGAGCCGTGCCTGAGCCTGGGCTCGAACATCACCGCCGCCGTGGAGGTGGACGTCGCCTTGCCCGGCGTGCCGGGTTTCATCGGCAGGGCGCTGCCGCTTGCCGTCACGGTCGGGGGCAGCGCGAACAGCCCAGTGGACTCGCTTGCGGGGGAGCGGTGAGCGGCATGAGGGACCGATGGGCGGCCTCGCGCCGTTGGCGCGCTGTCGCCCGCGATGACGGAAACATCAGCCTTCTGACGCTCGGCGTCCTGGTGCTGGCTCTCATGACGCTGCTGGTGATTTCTGCCGCGACGTCGGTGCACGTCCAGCGCCTGCGACTGGTGCACCTGGCCGACGAGATGGCGCTCGACGCTGCCGACGCGCTCGACCTGGACCGCTACTACGCCGGCGAGGTGCGACATCCCACAGAGGACGCGGCGATCGACGTGGCGCAGCGGCGCATGGAGGAGGCAGTGGCCCAGCACCTGGCGGGCCGCGACCCGGCACACCTGGAGGGGGTGCGGGTCCTGGCGGTGACGACGCCGGACGGAGCGACCGCGGTGGTCACGCTGTCGCAACGCGTGTACCCGCTGTTCCAGCTTGAGGTCCTCATGCCTTTCGCGGACGGGATCGAGATCCGCGCGGTGGGGTCTGCGCGGACGTTCTGAGGCGGGCGTTCTGGGGCACTCATGTGGTGCCGGCGGCCGAGCGGGCGACTGAGCACGCGGCTGAGGCGGTGCTTACGTGTGGGCCGGTGGTTGGGGCGGGCGACTGAGCACGCGGCTGAGGCGGTGCTTACGTGTGGGCCGGTGGTTGGGGCGGGCGGTCTGAGGTCGGCGCTCTGACGCGGACGAGGTGACGCGGACGAGGTGACCGGTTGCCTTCCGCGGTGAGGTGCGCGGGATCCGTGGGGTGCGGGTGGTGCACGCGGGGTGATAGCCGATTCGGTACAAGAGGATTCGAGAGGGACGAAAACGCGACCATCTGGGTACAACAGAGCGTGTGACAGGGCGGCGGCCGCGCGAAAAAGACTGCGGGGCGGCCCCTCCTGAGAGAGACCGCCCCGCACGTGTGTGAGAGCTGTTACCCCTACGTCTTGACGGCGCCCTCCATGATGCCGCGCACGATCTGGCGGCCGGCGATGGCCAGCAGCACCAGGAGCGGCAGCGATGCGAGGAACGCACCCGTAAGGATGATTCCGGTCTTGGGCGTGGAGCCCGCACGGAGGTTGTGCAGCGCGGGACCGATGGTCTGGGCGTCGGAGTTGCCCACGGCCACCAGGGCCCAGATGTACTCGTTCCACGCGCCCACGGCCGTGATGAGACCCAGGACGCCCATGGCGGGCCGGATGATCGGCACCACGAGGCTCAGGTACACACGGAACGTGGACGCGCCGTCCACGCGCGCAGACTCGATCAGCTCGTCGGGGATCGCGTCCTCGATGAACTGACGCATGTAGAACACGCCGAACGCGGAGACCAGCGCTGGCACCGTCACCGCGAACAGGGTGTCGACCCAGCCCAGGCGCTCCATGATCTGGTACGCGCCCACGATGCCCAGCTGAGCCGGGATGGTGAGCGTGAGGACCACGAAGTAGAACAGCGGGTCGCGGCCGCGGAAGCGCAGCTTCGCGAACGCAAAGCCGGCGAGCGAGCAGAAGAACAGCGTCGCCGTGACCACGACCGCCACCACGATCAGCGAGTTCTTGAAGGAGTTCAAGAAGTCCACCGACTGGTACTCCGGGTACCCGGGCGGGTTGATCTGCGAGGTGATGACGCGCCAGTTGAACAGGAAGCCCTGGCCGGAGAAGTCCGGCAGGACGTTCGGCGCGCCGACGGTGTAGATCTTGTCCTCGCCCTCCCACGTGGACATGACGCCCGCCCAGTAGAGCGGCCACATGCCGACGAGGATGACGAAGGTCAGGAACACGTAGTTGAACCAGCTGGCTCCCGTGTCCTGCGGCGACCGGCCCAGGAGAGCCTGAGCGTTGCGCTTGTTGGCGATCTTGCGCTGCTCCTCGTGAGCAGCCTCGATGGCGGCAGTGGTCATCGGCGGCCTCCCAGACGGTTCGTGAGCCACGCGTTGAACGCGGCCACCAGAACGACGACGACGAACAGGACCCAGGACATGGCTCCGGCGTAGCCGAAGTTCGTGTCCTTCCATCCGACTCGCCAGATGAGCTGAGCGACGGTGCGCCACAGATGCCTGTTGCCGCCGCCGTCACCCGTCTCCGGGTTGATGTCGAACAGCACCGGCTCCGCGAACAGCTGGAGGGAGCCGATGGTGCCGAGGACCACGGTGAAGATCACCATGGGCCGGATCATGGGGACCGTGATGGACCACAGCTGGCGCCACGCGCCCGCGCCGTCCAGCGCCGCCGCCTCGTAGACGTCCTTGGGAATGGACTGCATCGCGGCCAGGTACAGGAGCGCGTTGTAGCCGGTCCACTTCCAGTTGATCATGATGACCAGCGCGGTCCACGAGGCTAGCCGGGTGTTGCGCCAGTCGATGCCTGGCACGTTCGTGCCCGGGTCGCCGGCGACCACGTCGTGGTTGATCGCTCCGAACGAGATCAGGCCCAGGAGCCAGTTCGCCTGACCGTACCGCTCCGCGAAGAACGTCACGAACACGAGCGACGAGGCGACGATCGGCGTGATGTACGGCACCAGGATGCCCACGCGGAAGAACGTCTGGGCGCGCAGCCTGCGGTTGAGGAGCGACGCGATGATGAGCGCGAAGAGCAGCTGCGGGATGAGCGAGAAGATGAACAGGCCGAAGGTGTTGAACAGCGCTTGGCCGAAGTCAGAGCTGGTGATGACCTTCTGGTAGTTCTCCAGGCCCGCCCAGCGGCGTGTGAAGAGCACCTGCGACTCTCCCGAGATGTACCGCGGGTACTCGTTGCGGTACGTCTGGAACGAGATGAGAGCCGAGTAGACGATCGGGAAGATGCCGAACGCTACGAAGAGGATGAAGAACGGTGAGATGAGGATGTAGGGGACGACAGCATGGTCGAACCTCGCCCAGATCGAAGACTTCTTGGGACCCCTGGGGCGAGCATCGACCTTCGTGGCGCCCGTGCCCGTGACGGCGGCTGCTGCCGCGTCGCTCGTGGCGGACATGGGATACCTCCATTGGTTTACGAAGTCGTTGGCTCGATACTACGGCCACAGACACCAAGCGGGGGCAGGCCCGGAAGCCCGCCCCCGCCCGGCGTTCATGCTGTGATGCCTAAGCTCGCGGCTTAGGAGGCAGCAGCGGCCTCAGCGGCGGCAACAGCCGTCGCCCAGGAGTCGGCGATCGCCACGTTGCCCGACTGGACGTCGTTCAGCACGTTCTCGACGGCCGAACGGACGTTGCCGTTCTTCGGGGCGTAGTAGATCGCCGCAGGGATGTCCAGCGCGGACTTCGTGAAGATCTGACCGACCGGAGCACCGTTGAAGAAGTCGGACTCGAAGTCCTGGATGTCCGGGTCAGAGTACAGCGCGGACTGCGAGGGCAGGTTGCCAACGTTCTGGAAGATGGCGATCTGCTGCTCAGGCTGGATGAGCCACTCGATGAACTTGTAGGCCTCGCGCTGCGTGTTCTCGTCACCCTGCTTCGGGATCGTGTAGAACGAGCCACCCCAGTTGCCACCGGGGCCGGGGATGTCGGTGACGTCCCACTGGCCGGCGAAGGTGTCAGCCGAGATCTGGCTCTGGATGTAGCCCATCATCCACGCCGGGCAGGCGAGGACGGCGAAGTCGCCGTTCGCGAAGCCCGTGTTCCACTCGGGCGACCACGGCGCGATGTTGGCCGAGAGGCCGGCCTCGATCACCGCGAGGGCGGTGTCGAACGCAGGCTTGTTGGCCTCCATGTCGAGCTCGTTGTTGCGGTCGAACCAGGCGTAGCCGGTGCCGAGCTGGGTCTGGGCCGGAGCGAGGATGTTCGTCGCGTTGTCGACGAACGCCTTGCCGGTCGCAGCCTTGTACTGCTTGCCGAGCTCAATGAAGTCGTCCCACGACTCACCGATCAGGCCGGCGAGCTCCTCGCGGTCGGTGGGCAGACCCGCGTCCTCGAAGAGGTCGCGGCGGTAGCACAGCGCGAGACCACCGACGTCGGAGCCGAGACCGATGACGACGGAGCCGTCGGCGTTGGCAGCCTGAGCCCACTTCCAGGGCAGGTAGTTGGCCTCGTACTTGCTGGCACCGAGGTCCAGCAGGTTGACGAAGGCGTCGGACTGAGCGACGAAGCCCGTGATGTAGCTCTCGTCGATCGCGGCGACAGTCGGCGCACCCGAGCCGGCGATGATCGCCTGCTGGAGAGCGTCGTGCTGCGCAGCGAAGTCACCCGAGTTGAGCTCGATGGTGACGTGCGGGTTGGCGGCCTCGTAGTCGGCGACCAGGTCCTCGAAACCGAAGTTGCCCCAGTAGGCAACGGTCAGCGTGACCGGAGTCGCCTCGGTCTCCGTGGGTGCAGCGGAGGTGGGGGTGTCGGTACCACCACCGGACTGGCAAGCGGAGAGCAGGAGAGCCGAAGCCGTACCGAGGGCGAGCGCGCTCGCCGTCTTGGTGCGGGTCCACTTCATATTGATTCCCCTTAGGTGAATACAGCACCCCCTCGTTGGGGCGCATTTGACACTGTAGCCGCGCCTACGGGCGGGGCAACCGTCCGATGATTACGGATTGATTACGATACGGTCAAGGTTCAGAAGCGCCTGGAAACGGCTAGGCGAAGGCCCCCAGACCGATCGCATTGACACTCACGAGCGTTCCCCGTTCAGTGAACCGGTTTTCCTCGACGGAATGCGCTCCGCGCACCCGGAAGACGTGCGTCTCGCCCGGCAGAAGCGTCACCAGACCCGTGTCCACGACCGCGTCCGGATCGACCTTGTCGACCAGGAGCGTGAGGTCGCGGACGAAGCCGCTCGCCCTCACCGTCACCTCGTGGCCGTCCTCCGTGGCGGCGGCCGATGCCGTGAACGGCTCGGTCTCGTAGGCGAGCTCCTTGTCCTCGGCGAAGGTCCACAGGCCGCGGACATGATCGCCGTCTCCGGGGTATCCGGCATCGACGACGAGCACCTCGGCGGTGGCGTCGTCGGGCGTGCGGACGTGGGCAAGGACCTCGAGGGTGAGGGCCGAGCGCGGCTCCACCAGCAGGTGCGCCGTCGCCACCGCGAGCTCCGTGCCGTCCAGCGTGAGACGGGTGAAGGTGAGCGTCTCGCTCCACTGCTCGTCGGTGTCGTTCACCGCGACGAGGGCGACGTCGCCCTCAGGGTCCACGCCGCCGCCGGCGCCGCGCGGCTGGAAGGTCAGCAGGCGCGGCTCGTAGGCGGCGCGCAGCGCGAAGTACAGCGGCTTGAGGCGCTCGTCGCCGTCGATCGCCGCCCACGACGTGACGGGCCAGCAGTCGTTGAGCTGCCACACGATCGCGCCCGCGCAGCGCGGCCACCATGAGCGGTAGTGCTCGATGCCGTAGCGGATCGCGCGCGCCTGGTTGAGCGACGTGATCCAGTGCCACATCTCGAAGTCGTCCGTGCCCGGCAGATGCGGGGCGAAGCCGCGGTTGAGCTTGCCGTTGCCGTCCTCCGCCTTCTGGTGGAGCAGCCAGATGGGGCTGTCCTGGTCGAAGGCCTCCGGCGGCAGCGCGCGCTTCATGGTCGCCCACGTAGCCGGCCCCTGGAATCCGAACTCCGAGCAGAAGCGCGGGACGTAGTCGCGGTAGTGCGCGTAGTCCTTGCGGTTCCACACGTCCCACTCGTGGACCGTGCCCTGGTCGGGGGAGTTGGGGTGGACGTCGTCGCGGTACGGGAACGCGGAGAAGGGGCTCGACGGCGTGTAGACGCGCGTGGGATCGAGCTCGGCGAGCACCGCTGGGAACAGCTCCTCGTAGTAGCGCAGCCCCCAGTCGGCGAGGCCCGTGTGCTCCGCGGCCTCGCGCCAGCCCCAGTCGTGCCAGCCCCACACGTTCTCGTTGGAGCCGTTGTAGAGGACGAGGGAGGCGTGCGGGGTGAGGCGGGTGACGTTCTCGCGGGCCTCCGCCTCGATCTCCGCCCACAGCACCTCGTCCTCCGAGTACGCCGCGCAGGCCAGGAGGAAGTCCTGCCACACCATGACGCCGCGCTCGTCGCACACGTCGTAGAAGTCCTCGGTCTCGTAGATGCCGCCGCCCCAGATGCGCAGGAGATTGATGTGCGCGCCCACGGCCTGGTCGATGCGGCGCTCCAGCCGCTCACGGGTGATGCGGGTGAGGAGGTGGTCGTCGGGAATCCAGTTGGCGCCCTTGACGAAGATCTCCCTGCCGTTGACCACGAAGGTGAAGCGGCCGTCGGTCTGGTCCACGGTCACCGTGCGGAAGCCGATGCGGCGCTCGTACGTGTCGAGCTGCTCGTCCTCCGTGTGCAGCTCCACTGTGAGGCCGTAGAGGTGCTGCTCGCCGTGGCCGACAGGCCACCACAGCTGCGCGTCGGGCACCTCGAGGCGCACGACGGCCGTGGTCTCGCCCGGCGCGATGCTCGCCTCGGCGCTGACGCCGCCCACGTGCGCGATGACGCGAAGCGGCTCGTCGGCCTCGGGCGCGCCCGAGCGCTCCACGTCGACGTGCACGGTCGCGACTCCCGTGGCGCCCTCGACCGTCACGAGCGGGCGCACGGCGGCGAAGCGGGCGATGCGCCAGCGTTCCAGGCGCACCCCTTTCCAGATGCCTGCGGTCTGCAGGTCGGGTCCCCAGTCCCAGCCGAAGGAGCAGGCCATCTTGCGGATCGCGTTGAAGGGGTGGGGGTAGACGCGACCGCCCTGGAGGATCTCCTCGGGGTCGCCGTCGATGAGGCCGCGGCGGGCGGCCTCGGCGCGCAGCTCCGCGCTGGGCTGGGGGCGCGGGCGGTCGCCGATGACGGCCTCGCGCCCGAGCGCGTACTCGAGCGCCGAGCGGAAGTCCACGGTCAGCTCGTTCGCCCCAGGCGCGAGCGCCTCGCGCACGTCGAAGCGGTAGGAGCGGTGCATGTTGAAGGTCTGCCCGAGCTCGGTGCCATTGAGCGTCACGGTCGCGACGGTGTCGAGGCCGTCGAAGACCAGGTCCACCCGCTCGCCGGGGCCGGCGGGCGTGGCGGCGAACGTGAGCGCGTAGCGCCACGACGTGCGCCACATCCACTGCAGGCGCTCCTCGTTGTCGCTCAGGTACGGGTCCGGGATGAGACCGGCGGCCAGAAGCGCGGTGTGGTTGGTGCCGGGGACCTCCGCCGGGATGGTGACCCCGGCCACGCCATCGGGCGCGTCCCCTCCCGTGTGCGTGAGCGTCCATCCCTCGTTGAGGTCGTTCACGGTGAGAGCGCGAGCGTTCATCGAATCTCCAAGTGCTAAGGGGCGGTGCGTGATCAGTCTGGCATGCCCGCGCCGGGTGTCTCACGGTCGGCCCGCGGGGTCCTAGGTCCCGTCATCCGCGATGAAGGCCGACCTACGGTGGAAGAGCAACAGGGAGGCGAGTCAGATGACCATCACCGATGGACGACAGCCCCAGGGAACGGGAGCCCACAAGGCGAACGGACACCCCGAGGCAGACGCTCAGCGCGCTCACGCATGGCGCGGCTTCGCGCCGGGACCGTGGACGGACACGATCGACGTCCGCGGCTTCATCGGCTGCACCTACACACCGTACGAGGGCGACGCGAGCTTCCTCGCCGGCCCCACGGAGCGCACGCTGCGCGTGTGGAACACGATCACCGCGATGTTCCCCCAGGAGCGCGAGAAGGGCGTGCACGACGTCGACTACCTGACGCCGTCCACCATCACGTCCCACGCGCCCGGGTACATCTGCGAGGAGGACAACCTCATCGTCGGCCTCCAGACCGATGCGCCGCTCAAGCGCGCGATCATGCCGTTCGGCGGCTGGCGCATGGTGGTGAAGGAGCTCGAGACCTACGGGTACCCCGTGGACCCCACGCTCGAGAAGATCTTCACTACTTATCGCAAGACCCACAACGACGGCGTCTTCGACGTCTACCCGCCGGCCGTCCGCGCGGCCCGCTCGAGCCACATCGTCACCGGGCTGCCCGACGCCTACGGCCGAGGTCGCATCATCGGCGACTACCGCCGCGTGGCCCTGTACGGCGTCGACGCGCTCATCGAGGCCAAGAAGGTCGAGCGCATGGAGCTCGACATGGAGCGCTCGACCGAGGACGTCATCCGCGAGCGCGAGGAGAACGCGGAGCAGATCCGGGCGCTGAACGAGCTCAAGGAGATGGCCGCGAGCTACGGCTTCGACGTCTCGCGTCCGGCTGAGAACGCCCGCGAGGCGGTGCAGTGGCTGTACCTCGCGTACCTCGCCGCCGTGAAGGAGCAGAACGGCGCCGCGATGTCGCTGGGCCGCACGTCCACCTTCCTGGACGTCTACATCCAGCGAGACCTCGACGAGGGCACCCTCACCGAGGAGCAGGCCCAGGAGCTCATCGACGACTTCGTCATCAAGCTGCGCATCGTGCGCTTCTTGCGCACCCCGGAGTACGACGCGCTGTTCTCGGGCGACCCCACCTGGGTGACGGAGAGCATCGGCGGCATGGGCGAGGACGGGCGCACGCTCGTCACCAAGAGCTCGTTCCGCTTCCTCCAGACCCTGTACAACCTGGGCCCGGCCCCCGAGCCGAACCTCACCGTGCTGTGGTCGGCGGACCTCCCGCGCGGCTTCAAGGAGTTCTGCGCCAAGGTGTCGATCGACACCTCGTCGATCCAGTACGAGTCCGACGAGCTGATCCGCTCCCAGTGCGGTGACGACGCCGCGATCGCCTGCTGCGTGTCGGCCATGACCGTGGGCAAGCAGATGCAGTTCTTCGGCGCCCGCGTCAACCTCGCCAAGGCGCTGCTGTACGCGATCAACGGCGGGCGCGACGAGATGACCGGCAAGCAGGTGGCTCCCGCGTCGCAGCCCATCACCTCCGAGGTCCTCGACTTCGACGAGGTCATGGCCGCGTACGACGCGCTGCTGGACTGGCTCGCCCAGACCTACGTGGACGCCCTCAACTGCATCCACTACATGCACGACAAGTACGCCTACGAGCGCATCGAGATGGCGCTGCACGACCGCGTCATCCGTCGCACCCTCGCCTGCGGCATCGCCGGGCTCTCCGTCGCGGCCGACTCGCTCAGCGCGATCAAGTTCGCCACGGTCCGCCCCGTGCGCGACGAGACCGGCCTGGCCGTCGACTACGAGGTCGAGGGCGAGTTTCCCACCTACGGCAACGACGACGACCGCGTCGACGAGATCGCAGTGGACCTGGTGAGGCGCTTCATGGCGAAGATCCGCAGGCAGCCCACCTATCGGGGCGCGGAGCACACCCAGTCCGTCCTCACCATCACGTCGAACGTCGTCTACGGCAAGCACACCGGCAACACCCCCGACGGCCGTCGCGCCGGCGAGCCCTTCGCCCCGGGCGCCAACCCGATGAACGGGCGCGACCGCCACGGCGTCATGGCATCGGCGCTGTCGGTGGCCAAGCTGCCCTATGAGGAGGCGCAGGACGGCATCTCCCTCACCACGACCGTGGTCCCCTCGGGCCTGGGCCGCGACAAGGAGGAGCAGGTGCGCAACCTCGTGGGCATCCTCGACGCGTACATGCTCAGCCACGGCTTCCACGTGAACATCAACGTGCTCAACAGGGAGACCCTGGTGGACGCGATGGAGCACCCCGAGAAGTACCCGCAGCTGACGATCCGCGTGTCGGGTTATGCGGTGAACTTCGTGAGGCTCACCCGCGAGCAGCAGCTCGACGTCCTGTCGCGCACCTTCCACGCCGAGCTGTAGACGGAACGGAGCACTGTCGCGATGTCAGTCACACTGCCGCCGCCGTGCGTGACAACGCCGGACATGACGGACGCGGACGAACAGCTGCGTGAGTCCGTCCGCGCCCGCTCCGGCGAGACCGGCTCGGTGCACTCATGGGAGCTCGTGACCGCGGTCGACGGACCCGGCACGCGCCTCACGGTGTTCCTCGCGGGCTGCGCCCTGCGGTGCCAGTACTGCCACAACCCCGACACCTGGACCATGCGTGC
>Ga0207868_1001221_pt1 | contig 19472 bp, 19 predicted proteins | sample Passage237B_FD_187370 | JGI IMG/M metagenome (GOLD analysis project Ga0207868, IMG submission 187370) | Cellulose adapted compost microbial communities from Newby Island Compost Facility, Milpitas, CA, USA - Passage2 37B (SPAdes) (version 3) ... | reverse complement strand
AGGGCTTCGGAGGATACAAAAGTTAAGTAGCTTATGATCAGGGCGGAGCTGAAGGGCTTGGAAGAACTGTGCGGTGAAAGGAGCATGGATAAGACCGGTTAAGGAATTCATCCGGGAATTAAAACATGAAGGAGTTAAGGGTAGTTAAGGGGGAGACCTCAGATACATATTAACTCCTTCATGAGAAATATGCCAATAAAAACAAAAAAGGGAGCCTGAGTGGCTCCCTTTTAAATTCCGGCTCCCTGCTAATTAGGGAATAGCTTCGATGGTAATCGGACTGTTATTGGGGATTTCGTCGCTGGCAACTTTCAGAATCACATCCCCGTCCTTAATATCTCCAAAGATCTGTACATGGCTGTCGGTAGCATCTCCACGGTGTACGGGTACACGTACCGCCGTACCATTCACCACCTTGATCACAAAAGTATGCTCCATATTGGTAACCACCGCCGACCTTGGCACAAAAATGCTTCCTTCATTAGCCTGTACGGGCAGTTTGGCAGAGGCATACATCCCGGGTTTGAGTTTACCATTGGTATTGGTAATATCGATTTCGATCATTTCCGCACGGGTATCAGGGCGGACGCTATGTGAAATACGCGCCAGTTTACCGGTGAATACCTCGTTCTGGAAAGCCCGAACCGAAAACTGGACGGGCGTACCTACCCGGATATCTCCCAGATAGGCTTCAGGAACCGCAAGGCGAAGTCGCAGACGATCGAGCTGTTTGATCTTCAGCAGGGGTACGGATGACTGCCCGCCTGGTCCTACAAACGCACCGGGAGAAAGACGACGGTCAGTGACTACGCCCGTGAAAGGTGCTGTAATTTTCAGATAATCGACCAGCTGTTTCACGGATTCATAGTGAGCCTGCTCGGCCACCACCATCAGACTGTCTGATACTGCCTTGGCCCAGTAGGTTTCCACGTCGGTTTCCGAGATCGCCCCAGGTGTTTTACGGGTATTAAGCGCGCGATGGTAAACCGTTTTACTCGACTGATAGACGGCTTCTGCCGCTTTCACTTTCGAAAAGGCGGCCGTCAGGTTAGCGATCAGTTCCGGGGCTTCCAGTTCGGCGAGCAATTGCCCTTTACTGACTTTGTCCCCGATATCTACGTGGATTTTGCTGATGTAACTGCTGACTTTGGGAAAAATATCGGTCTCGTAAAAACTCTCGAGTTCCCCGGGCAATTGAATTTCCCGGACCGGTTGAGAGCTGGAGACAACTATAGCCGAATAACGGATATCGTCGTTGCCCGATGAATTATTTTTCTCTGCTACTTTATCTGCATGCTGATTCTCGCCGCACGAGACCAACATCATACCAACAACTATGAGAGATAAGACGCGATTCATTTAATGAGTAATTTGAGCCTGGTTAACTATTTTAATTCAAGTGATTGGGTATGGTAACGGTTGAGGAGTGCTCCTGCTTCAGGTCATACTCCCTGCTGATCGGATTGTCCGGGTCGAGGGAAACCGAATCGAAGGATACCTTTCTCATCAACAGGGAGAATACCACCGGCAATATATAGAGGGTAGAGAAGGTCGATGCCAGCAGCCCGCCGATAACGGCACGGCCCAGCGGTGCAACCTGTTCGCCGGAATCCCCAAAACCACTGGCCATCGGTACCATCCCGATAGACATGGCCAGCGCAGTCATCAGAATCGGTCTCAGACGAACGGAACCGGCGTTCTTAGCGGCGACGGTAGCATCCCGATATTCCAGCCGCATCGTTTCAGCGTTGGTTACAAGCAGCAGCGCGTTGGCTACCGACACCCCAACCGACATGATAATACCCATGTATGACTGCAGGTTCAGCGTTTGTCCCGTTGTGTAAAGCAGCAACAGCGCTCCTGCCAACACCGATGGGATTGTCACCATGATAATAGATGCAAGTCGGAACGACTGGTAGGAAGCGGAAAGCAGCAGGAAAATCACCACCACGGCGAGCAGCAGACCAAACTGGAGGCTGTCCAGCGTTTCCTGCAGCAACTTCGAAATACCTTCTACCGATACTACACTACCTCGGGGAGGCTCACCGGCGTCCTGTACTGCTTTATGCACCGCCGCGCTGGCCGTACCCAGATCGACATGATGGGTATTGGCGGTGATGGTCAGGATACGGCGTGGTCCCCGACGGTCATACTGGGCTGGCAACGAAGTGGTAGTAATGGTCGCTACATCCCCTAAGGTCGGACGCAGCTGGCCTTTTACCAGGGGGATATTCTGGATATCGGCAATCGTCTTCATGTACTCCGGAGACATTTCCACCTGAACCTGATAGGCATATCCCTTTTTCTGATCAAGCCAGAGGTTTTTAGCCGTAAAACGGCTGGACGAGGTAGCCGCTACCAGCGACTTGGCAATCACGTCTACCGATAGGCCCAGCTGAGCAGCCCGTTCCCGGTCGATTTCAATCTGGGCGGTCGGATAGCGAAGCGGTTGTTTGATCCGGACATCCCTTAAATAAGGAATCTTGTTCATTTCACGGATTACCTTATTGGCGTACTGCTCGTTCTCCTCCAGGTCCTTCCCACCGATCAGCACCTCAATGGGCGTGGACGCCCCCTGGCTCATGATTTTTTCCGTAAGTTCGATCGGTTCGAACACCAGCTTCATGTCGGGGAATTCCTTCTGGATTTTCTGGCGGATCTGGTCTTTCAGATCGGAAAGCGATTCTACCTTATAATGAGAGGCCAGCGCCACCTGCAAAATGGCTTCGTGAGGCCCGGAATTGAATACATACAGTGCACTGGTACCGTAACTCGACGGCGTCATACCCACATAGGCTGAAGTAATGCCGATATTGTCAGCCCCGATCAGATCGTCGAGATGATTTAACACCTCCCGTACACGCTCTTCCATCCTTTCCAGCCTCAAACCTTCCGGACCGATCAGCCGTACCTGAAACTGTTTGGATTTCTCCTGTCTCGGCATAAGGTCCGTACCGATCAGACTGAAGAGAATACCCACCAGCGTAAATGACCCCAGGAGGTAGAGTCCGAATACCAGTTTCCGGCGTTTCATGAAACCGCTCAGCCCGTTATTGTAAAACTGCTGCACTTTGGCCATGAAGCCCTCCTTTTTCTTCCCGTTGGAAGCTGTGTCGGCATGACCATGATGATCTTTCAGCCACCAGTTACTCAGAATTGGCACGAGGGTCTGAGAAAGAACATAAGATGCGATAATCGAAAAACCAACGGCCAGTGACAGGGGCAGGAACATCCCTCTCGGAATACCCTCCATCAGGAATGCCGGTGCGAATACTGCGAGAATGGCAATGGTGATCAGCAAAAGCGGGAAACTCATCTCGGCCGAGGCATCCTTAATCGCCCGGGCTTTCGATTTGCCCATTTCAAGATGCTGGTGTATGTTCTCGATCACCACCGTCGACTGGTCAACCAGGATACCGATAGCAAGGGCCAGACCCGACAAGGTCATGATATTGATCGTCTGGCCGGACAGCTGAAGCAGCAGGATCGACGTCATCAGCGACGCGGGAATGGTCAGGATCACGATCAGCGAACTCCGAAGATCGCGGAGGAACAGGAACACCATCAGACCGGTCAGCAAGGCTCCCAGCCCCCCTTCCACGGCCAGGGAGTGAACGGCCTGCATTACGTAGACCGACTGGTCGAATTCATAGGTCAGTTCGATTTCTTCCGGCAGCAGGCTGCGCATTTCCGGTAGTTTAGCCTTAAGGGCGTTTACCACCGCCAGGGTTGATGCGTCTCCTGACTTGGAAACCGGGATATATACCGACCTCTTTCCGTTGATAAGCGCATACCCTACGGGAACGTCGGTAGCATCTTCAACGGTGGCCACATCGCGCATGAAGATCATCGGTCCGGGTCCCTGACGAAGCGGGATGTTGAGAAAGTCTTCTACATTATCCAGTACCGTATTGCTGGGCGTCATCACCATGTAGTCCCCTACCCGCACGTTACCTGCAGGGGAGATCTTGTTATTGGCCACCATGGTGGTCACAATTTCATCCGGCGTCAGCTCATAACTTTTCATTTTGTCCGGATTCACCCGGATAACCACGGTTCTTTCGTTGGAACCAAACGGCGAGGTCGCTACCCCACCGGGTATCTGGGAGAAAAGCGGACGAATCCGCGAGGATGCCATATCCTGCAACTCAGCCAGCGGAGCCGTCTTACTGCTGAATACCAGCTGACCGACAGGCAGGGTCGACGCGTCGAAACGAACCACCGTAGGCGGTACGGTTCCGGGTGGAAGGTAGTTCATTACCCGGTTTACCTGCGTAGCTACTTCCCCTGCTACCTGCGCCATGTTGACGTTCTCATAAAAAGACAGCTTGATCAGACAGGTACCCTGGATGTTTTTAACCTCAATATCTTTGATACCCGATACATAGAGCATCTGGTTCTGATATCGTGTGGCAACAAAACCCTCCATCTGGGCAGCGGACATCCCGCCATAGGGCTGGGAGATATAAATCGTAGGCATATTCAGGTTGGGGAAGATATCGATGGGTATCCTCACCAGAGCCAGGGCCGCAAAAATGATGACGGTGGCCAGCCCTACGATGATCGAAATCGGTTTATTTAATGCACTCTTTAACATGGATCGCTTAGTTATTAGGGATTTGTTCCAGGAAGACGTTAAAATCGCCTTTCGCAGCCGCTTTCATCAACAACGTACGCCAGAAATTATTGACTGAAAGCAGGTATTCGGTTTCAGCCTTGATATAAAGCTGTGATACCTGCGTCAGTAACAGAATATTCTCAAGTCCGTTTTCGTACCGGGCCAGTGACTGGGCATAGGCCTGACGGGCGGCGTCGAGCATGATAGGGGTTTTCTGAATACTCTGATAGGCCAGATTGAACTGGATATCCGAATTTTTCAACTCCGTCATTCGCCGATTGTATTCAGCGTTATATTGCTCACGGAGCGCATTGTAACGCAGCTTTTCGGCCGAAACCTGTTTCCGGATCTGGAAAATTCGGGAAGGATGCCAGACCAGGGTAGCTCCCACCGCGTAGTTCCAGGCGCGGAAGCCTAGACCGGAAAGGGATGAAGAAATTTCGAAGTCACCGTTTTCAAGTGGTCTTTCCTTGATTCCCGATCCACGACCCCAGAAAGTTGACATCAGGTGCAGCTCAGGCATTACCCCCAGTCGCAGTCTTTTGATTTCGTATTCCCGGACCTTTTGCTGATAGGCAAGGGTTTGTAACCGGGGATGATTTTCGGGATGTGAACTCGCGAAATCAAAATTGCTGGGCAGTTGTGAGAAGAACTGCATCGTGTCGAGCTCCAGTTCACGACCTGCCTCCCCGATAAGTTCGCCGAGCAGCATTTCAAGCTTCTTCGCCTGTGCCTGGCTATCCATCAACTGCAGCAGCGCACGGGTTGACTCCGCGACTGCCAGTGAACTGTCGATACCTGCCTTAAGGCCCGAACTGGCATTTGCCCTTGTAACCGAAACAATATCTTCGGTACGGCGCAGGGCTCTTTCCTGGAGCTGAACATACTTGCGGGCATTCAGGGCTAGCAGATAGGCATCCGCGACCTTGATCTGATGCTCAAAAAGCTCCTGTTCGTACGTTTTTTCAACGGCTTCCTGACGTGCCTCGCCCAGGCTTCGATCGTTTGCCTTACGGCCGAAGGTAAAAGCCTGCCAGTCTACCATAGCTGCTAAGGCCGAGGTCCAGGTTCCCTGCCAGTCGTAACCATTGGTTTTAATGGAACCGCTCGAACTCATTAGCAAACCGTCGTAAGCCAGACCGGGTCCCCGAACCTGATTGGATGAACCAAACAGGCCTTGTGCCTGAGCACCAATTCGGGGATAATAGGATGCCATGGCCGACGCCAGGTCTTCACCGGCTGCCAGTTTTTCGGCGACCCGCTTTTTTAGTAGTGGGTAATTTTCACGCGCTTTTTCCAGCGCCTGGATCAGGTCGATCGAGACGATGTCCTCACTTGCATTGTCCTGTGCATGATTTGTTGTGGGGGAAAGGATTAATAGAGAGACGGATAGTAAGTAAAATTTACTGAAAAAACCTCGCATCATACGCGCTAAGAATAATCATGATGATTGAATTTTAGCAAGTTATAATGTAAGTCTTAATAAGACATTAAAGCGGGATTAGATTTCTTTTCAGAAAGATTAAAGAAATTTTAATTTCCCCTTAAAATACAATTCAATTCAGTAGGGAAAAAGGAAATCTATGATGATTTCAGTGCCTTTTCCCACTTCTGACGAAATCTGCATCTCCCCCCGGTGTAATCGGAGGATCCGGTGTGCAAGGGTAAGGCCGATGCCAAAACCTTTATGGGAGGCTGCATTGGAGCCGCGGCGGAGGGGTTCGAAAATATGATAAATCTCATCTTTGGGAATACCGATCCCCTGGTCCTTGATCCGTAGCCGAAGCTTGGTTTCGGTATTCATTTCCAGGGTTACGTTTACTTCCCGGGTATCTTTTGCATCCTGCTCATTTTCATGAGGTTCCCCTACTCCCTCAGGCCTCAGAACCTTGCCAGTAGGCCATTGGCCTGAAGTGCCCAGCACGGGCTGATGTTCGAGGGAGCGGACATCAATGGAATATTTGCAGGCATTATCCAGCAGATTGGTAATGGCCGCTTTCAGCAGGGATTCTTCCCCGGGAATTACCAGGGGGCGGTCCTGCATCATGATCGCATCGGCAAAGGTCAGCCGGATTTTCTGCATAGGCCATTTGGTCTGGATCTGACCGACTGCGTCCATCAGCAGCTCCATCAGATCGACGCGCTGGGTATTGATATAATCCTCTTCGTTTTCTATGCTGGCAAGCATAAGAAGTCCGTTCGACAGGCTGATCAGGCGGTCGAGTTCGGTGATGGCCTTCTGCTGGCTCTCTCTCAGGCTTTTTTCGTCCTTATCATAAAAGAGCGCCGTTTCCAATAGCCCCTTCAGGGTGGCCATGGGGGTCCGGAGTTCATGGGATGCCTGCGAAATGAAAGAGCGCTGATTGGCAATAAGGCGCTCATGCTGGTCAAGCAGTTCGTTGAAAGACGAAGTCAGCAACCCTACTTCATCGTTGGGAGTCAGGTTTTTGAGACGGAACGACAGTGTGTTTCCTCGCCTGCCCTTTAGCTGGCCGATGAGCGCATTGAGCGGGTATAAGGCGCGGTTGGAAAAGAAATAGGCAAAGACTCCCACTAGCCCGATACAGATCAGGTTGGCTAAAATCAGCAGCTCCCGCAGCGATTCAAGCCGTTCGAATCCCTCAGAGTCGTAAGCCGTGATGATAGCCACATAGGGTTTCTCGCTGGCCGGCTGGAATGATACACGGTAGGCCATTGCTACTCCGGCTTTGGGATATACGTGGGTATTGACCTTATAGGAAAAAAACAGCTTGCCTGCATCGCGGACACTGTCGAGAAACGCAGGGGTCGGATAATAGTCAAAGGCCTGGATATTGGCATAGTACAGGCTGTCATTTCCGGAATACACCAGATCTGTCTGCTCGCGAAGAACAGTATTGATGCTTCCCTTCAGATTCCCGGCCGGGTCAAATAACTGCTGGGTACCGATAACCCGGCGTTCCAGTCGCTGTTGGAAAAACACCTCCCGGTGTTTGGCATAAGCAATGTATATAAAAAGAGAGAACGACAGCAGAACCAGCGTCACAAAGACAATGAACCACAAAATCAGCCGGTGTCGTATCAGCATGGGTTATTCCTTGATCATATATCCCCTTCCTATAACCGTGTGTAACAGTTTTTTGGAATGATCCACATCTATTTTCTTTCTCAGATAATTGATATAGACATCGATCACGTTGGTATTGGTATCAAAACGGATGTCCCAAACCTTTTCAGCAATGTCGACCCGGCTGACGATTTTCCCCGCATTCAGCATCAGGTATTCCAGTAGTGCATATTCCCGGCTGGTGAGGTTTATCACCCGCCCTGCCCTGCTCGCCACTTTTGCTCCCGTATGCAGAACCAGGTCTGCAACCGATATCACCTTCCCAGATTCTTCAAAGGGCGATATACGTCGTCCCAGCGCCTGAAGTCGCAGCACCAGTTCCCTGAACTCAAAAGGTTTGACGAGATAGTCGTCCGCCCCTGATCCGAACCCTTTCTCCTTGTCAGTGATACTGTCAAGGGCTGTCAATAAAAGGACCGGCTGCGATTGGTCGTTGTCTTTGATTTCCCGGCACAGATCAAATCCGTTTATTTTAGGCAGGTTGAGGTCGAGTACGATTACATCATATTTCTTGTTATCGTATAATCGCAGCCCCATCATGCCGTCAAAGGCCACATCCACTTCAAAACCTTCCTCATTCAGCCCCCTTTTAATGAAAGAGGCCACATTGACTTCATCTTCAACCAGTAAAATCCGCATAATTCGAAAATCGCTCGCTACTCTACTACTCCATCGGGAGAACCCATCCGAACGTTCCTCTCCCACTCGTTAGGAGGGGTATTGTATTTGTACAATTTTTCACCCAACTTTACCAGCGCTAAGATACGGAAAAGAATTAGTTTGTGGGAATCTCCGGCCAACTATCCCCCCGTATCAGAACGACGTTGAGAGAAAAGGCAATAGCCTGCACAGTTCAGCGTTATAGCTACCTCGGGTGTATATAAATTGCACGCGAATTTGAATTGAACACGACTTATTTTAATAGATCACACCACTTATCCGAGCCCGCCGGTCTGCCGTGCAGGCTTTGGAATGTTTTTATGAAAAATCTTATTTTCCTGGGGCTATGTTTTCTCCTGCCTGTTGCTGTTTACCCGCAAGCCGACTCCACTAGGCTGGCTGCTGATTCCTCCCGCACCAATAAGAAGTGGGACTGGCTGACCATTGAAGGATATACACAACTCCGTTACAACGAATTGTTCGAAACCAACCCTCTGCTCGAGTGTGAACAGTGCGATAAATCCTGGGGGACGGGCGTCGGTCTTTATTTCAGACGACTGCGGTTTTCCTTCGATATCGATATCACACCGAAACTTACCTTCACCATACAGCCCGATATCGGCGGTCTGATCGAGGGGGGCAAACCAGTTTCCCTGCGGGATATGTATTTCGAATATAGGCTCGACAGCAGGAAGGAATTTCGGGTCAGACTGGGTCAGACAAAAGTTAACTACGGGTTTGAGAATATCCAGTCGACCCGGCACAGGATTCCGCTTGACCGGAATGATGCCGTGAACAGTGCGTTTATCAATGAACGCGACTGGGGGCTTTATCTTTTCTGGACGCCGGAGAAGTATCAGGAAAAATTCAAGGCACGGTCGGAAAACGGGCTTAAGGGTACCGGAGATGCAGGACTGGTCTCGGCGGGCATTTTTCAGGGACAGAGTACCCTGAAGGACCTCAACCGCAACAAGCACGTGGCGGTACGCTTCGCCTACCCCTTCGACATTGGCAAACAGTTCCTGGAAGTGGCTGTCCAGGGTTACATAGGTAAATATACGATAGCCGATGAAAAACTGACGCCCGGCGTAAAGACCAACGAAACCAAAACCTATCCCGATCAGCGGGTTGCCATCTCAACCATCCTGTATCCCCAACCGTTCGGCCTGCAGGCGGAATACAACTGGGGAGTAGGACCTGAATTTACCCATAATTCAAACCGGATAACCAAACAGCCACTCTGGGGTGGTTATGTAATGGCGAATTATAAAATTCCGTGGGGAAAGCAGAAATTCTATCCTTACGTGAGGGTGCAGCACTTCGACGGAGCCAAAAAACATGAAAGAGATGCCCGTCACTACATTGTGAAAGAACTGGAAGTCGGGGTCGACTGGCAGATTTCCCGCCATGTCGAATTTATCACCGCCTTTACCATGTCGAACCGGAAGTTCGAAGACTTCCGGTTACCTGACAATCACCAGCAGGGATCGCTGGTCAGAATACAATTACAAGTGGGCTTCTAATCGTCGTAGCGCAGGAATTTTCCTTCCTTGTCGAATCTTAACTCCAGACCGTTATTGATTTCAACTTCGATTTCCGACTTACTGTCGGTGTCGATTTCCCAGGAAGTAACATACTGGTCGGGATGCTGGGCTTCGATATGATCCAGGATCGCCGAAGGAGTAACTACCGACTCTGGAATCTGCTTGCCATTTCCGTCGACTTTCTGAACATCCCCCTTTTCCTTGAATTCCAGCTCATAGTTATTGCTCAGAAGTACTTCGAACATGGTTTTACCAAGGAAGTCCTTTTCTCTCTTTACCTGCAGGATATCATGATCAGGGAAATGCGTTTGGATGAAGTTACTGGCAGCGGTCGGCAGGGTGCCTTCCGATACTACCTCCTCCTTCTCACAGGATACCAGAAGGAATCCGAAAGCGATGACCGCTAAAAAACCTAATTTTTTCATATGTGTGCATTCATGTTGGTTGATGGACAGATAACGCTGGCAGCTGGAATAAAGTTGTAGCTACAAGAAAGAATCACCGAAAAATCATGTGGGCAATGTATGATTGCGGATTCCGACAGGTTTAATATCAGAATAGTCCTAATATGCCGCTCCGAAACAAACCTCATTTCACGGGGAGGATTTAGGGGTAGGTCCCCTGATTTTCAGTCAAAAAAAAGAACCGGCCGTTAAAATCAGGTGGGATTATGCTTTAACATAAAGCGGCCACTATGGCTCGAAAAGTATCCGTCTCCATTCGTCCGGATTGATTTCTAAAATATTCAAACCAGGTTGTTATAAATGAGCAATACCAAGAAAAAAAACATTGACCGGCGCAATTTCCTCGGACTCTCCGCTCTGGGGCTGACCGGTCTGACCATTCTGCCAAGCTGGCGTATGCCCGATGGGCGGAGAATCCCCCCAAGTGACAGGGTAACCATGGCGTTTATTGGACTGGGCCGACAGGGGTTGGGGGACTACGGCAATTTCACCAAATCGCCCGGGGTGCAGGTAGTCGCAGGCTGTGACGTAGACGCCATCAAAAGGGAAAGATTTAAAAGAAGAGTCGAAGCCTGGCAGAAAAGCCAGGGCAGGGCACCGCGCTGCGACATGTACGAACACTACGAGCAACTCCTCGAACGGAAAGACATAGACGCCGTTTCGATCGCCACGCCCGACCACTGGCATGCCCTGCATACCATACACGCCAGTCAGGCCGGGAAAGACGTATACGTACAAAAACCCCTCGCCTATACCATACAGGAAGGTATCAAAATGGTGAGAACCGTGCGGGACAATAAAACGGTGCTGCAGGTGGGGAGCCAGCAACGCTCAGGCAAAGAATTCCAGCGGGCCATCGAACTCGTGCGCAGCGGAGCTATCGGGCATATCGAAACCATCTATGCCGCCGTGGGTGAACCGCCCAAACCCTTTGATCTCCCCGAACAGCCCGTCCCCGCTTCTCTCAACTGGAACCTCTGGCTGGGGCCGCTGAATGATCCCAAAGTACATTATCATCCCGACCTAGTCCCTCCTATCTCTCTTGATCCCGAAGAAAATGAGAAAATCTGGGGGGCCTGGCGATGGTATCGTGAGACTGGAAACGGGTATACTTCGGACTGGGGTGCGCATATGTTCGACATCGCCCAGGCGGCCATTGGGATGGACGGCATAGGGCCGATCGAATATATCCCCAAAGGCTACAACGGCACTAAATACAACACCATGAAATATGCGAACGGCATTGTGATGACCGAACAGGATTTTCATGAAAAAGGCGGTAAAGGGGTCAGATTTAATGGCACCAAGGGCTGGATCAAGGTCGCGCGGGGACTACTGGAATGTTCCGACCCCTCTCTGGTTAGCAAACCAGAACCCCAGGATCCGAAGGCTCCGGCCCCGCATATGCAAAACTTCATCGATGCAGTGCGCTCCCGCGGGAATACCATTGCACCAGTCGAAGCGGGCTGCAGTACCAATACGCTCTGCTGTCTTGTGAACATCGCCATCGAACTGAAACGTCCTGTAAAATGGGATCCGGTCACCCTCAGCTTTGGCGACGATAAGGAAGCTGCCAGTCACCGTCTGAACCAATACGAATACAGAAGGCCATATACACTCTAATACATCAGGAAATGCAGTCAATTGAAAAGTATTTCAAGCCGGTATTGTTATTACTGGCACTCCTGGCCGTCCCTTTTACGGGAGCACACAGCCAGGGTAAACCCAACTCGAAGGTAAACGGTGTACAGATCGGTGCAATTACCTACAGTTACCGTTCATTGCCCAACCAATCGCTGGAAGCAACCCTCGATTACATCGTCAAATCGGGGATCAGCTCGGTAGAACTGATGGGCGGGCCGGTGGAGAAGTTTGCCGGAATTCCTGACACCAAAGACCAGGAGGTGATCAGGGAATGGCGCAAAAATGTGTCGATGGACAAATTCAAGGAAGCGAAAAACCTTTTTAAAAAACGCGGAGTAGCCATCCATATCCTGAAGCTGGGCAATCCCAACTGGTCGGATGAGGAAATCGACTATGCGTTCCGGGCAGCCAAGGCTGTGGGTGCGAAAGGAATATCGATGGAAATTTCGGAAGAAACGGCCATCCGCATGGCTCCCTTTGCCGACAAGCATAAGATGTACGTAATCCTGCACAACCACGGACAGCCCGGTCGTCCCGGATTCAGCTTCGACAAAATTCTGGCACATGGAGAAAGACTGATGCTTAACTTCGACGTAGGTCACTATTTCGGAGCAACCGGTGATCATCCCCTCAACCTGATGAACCGTCTCCATAACCGCATCGTCAGCATTCACATTAAGGACAAAACGGGCCCCAAACACGCGGATCCCGATAAAAACCGTCCCTTCGGCAGCGGAGAAACACCGATTGGAGATATCCTGCAGGCCATTAAAAAGAATAAATGGCCTATTCACTGCGACGTGGAGCTGGAATACAACGTTCCTTCCGATTCGGATGCAGTTACCGAAGTTGCCAAATGTGTGGACTACCTGAAGCAGGTACTCCAGTAGTTCCCCGTCATTTTAGCGAGTAAGGGTCAGCGGATCAGGCAGTCAAAAACCTACCCCTGGCCCTTACTTTATTAATTCCCAGGGTTATTGGCAACCCGAAGCTCTTCATACCACTGCCGTACGGCCTCTTTTCCGTAGATCCGTTCCAGCTTCCTGACAATAAAATGCCCCCGTGCCATATCCTGGAAATGGTCCATGAAAAGTGTATTTACCACAGCCCCACCTGCCGCACCGACCAAAGGGATTGCCTGAGCAGCAACTTTCTGGGTAACAGGTATACTGAATCGCTCTGCAATTCGTGTGATCAGTCGGACAAGCACCGGAGCTGACTCCATTCCGATCTGACTTTTGGCTACAAATTCGGCCGCTTCCGCAATCGATTTGGCAAGAACACCCCTGACAGCAAAATAGCCACTTTCCGCAGCATTGTCACGTTCGCTCCTTCCCCCAAGGGCAAAAACTTCCAAACAGGCAAGCCTGGTAGGGGGGATCCGCAATGTCCTCCCCCTGACTGCGGGCAATATCGGCAATGGACCTCAGCATCAGGGTTGTAGAAACGGGTAGTTCCAGAGCGAGGGCTGTCAACCCGAAAAACCCACCAACTGCGCCGGTAGCAGCTACTACCCCCTTATGCCAAAAGTTGGCCGGACGCTCTACGTTTTTCTTTTCCAGTGTGTTAACAGCTACGTCAAGCGCCTTCATCAAGGCCGCCTGAGTTACCTCCCCGATCCGGGCATAGAGTCCCCGCGGCAGCATTTCCAGCCCCTTCTCAATCGGCGTACCAATGAAATTGGTTATCTTGGCTGCAATTCCCGGATTCTCCAGTAACGTAATTGCTTCCCGTAATTCTATTCGATCTTTTCTTTCAGATTCATGCAGGTATGGATTTATTACCCGATCACCCGGGATTTCTTAACACCAACGTACTTTTAAGGATGGTTATTCCAGCGAGGTGCCAATTTATTAAAAACCAGCGGGAAGATGTCCACTCTTTATGTCAATAAATAACCTGAAACTCACAATGGAAGCACGCTTGCCGGCGATTTTACTAAAAAACAAAATCTTTCTATCTTTCCGGATGTATGCACGCAGTTAAGGTTAAAATCGCACACATTTGGAATAACAGAACTGACATGAAAAACGGCATGAACCTAAAGTCACTGACAAGATATATCCTCCTGGGACTATCCATCGCACTGGCCCCCTTAAGGACAGTTACCGCTCAATCGGATCCGGAAAGGGTTTTTCAGGAGAAGATCAAAGGCAACTACGGCCAGAAAATGGGTGAAATCATGAAACAGATCACCCACACATTCCTGAAAACACCCTACGTCGCCCATACGCTGGAAGGAAATCCGGAGGAAAGACTTGTGTGTAAATTCGACGGTCTCGACTGCACCACCCTGGTGGAAAACGTTCTGGCGCTTTCATTAACCTATCGGGAAGGAGGGGACTACAACCGATTCCGAAATGAACTCACCCGCATCCGGTACCGCAACGGTAAAATTGACGGATATGCTTCCCGGCTGCATTATTTCATCGACTGGATGTACGAGAATGAAAAGCGCGGGGTCATCCGGGACATAACCGCCGAGCTGGGGGGGAAACCCCTGGAAAAGGAAATCAATTTCATGACGAAGCACCCCAATCTCTATCCCTCTGCCAACAGCGATGAGGTTTGGAAAAAACTGAAAGAAAGGGAAGATTCCATCAACAGCAGGTCTTATTATTTTATTCCGCTCGCTGAAATTCAGTCGATCGAACCCAAACTGAACGACGGAGATATCATCGGCATCGCTTCTACCATCGACGGCCTTGACTGCAATCATATGGGTATCGTCAACAAGATCGGCAACCGTGCCTATCTGCTGCATGCTTCCTCGGTGAATAAGGAAGTGGAACTGAGTGAACTGCCGCTCCACCGGTATGTCGCACAAAACAAAAAGAACAGAGGCATTTTTGTGGCTCGTCCCCTCGATCGGGAGGAGTAAACCAGGGTTTATAACATGCAATTGCGCGAACTACTCTCATCTGTTGAAACACCGCTCTGGGCCATCATCATTGGATCTATCGTGGCAGGGATTGTCCTGGCGAAAATCACCCTGACACTGATCTCCGTCTTCAAACTCTTCGGTGAGCCTTCCTACATCCGACTCATACGTAACAGCCTTTCGAAACCCCTGTATTTTTTCTTTCCCCTGCTGGTACTTACCATCAGCGCAGGTTTTTACATCGAGGGACGTACGGACAATTCCCTGTCATTCAACCTGCTGAAATCCTCGCTGATCATTGCATCAGCAGTTACATTGTCCAGGGTTATCTCGGTCATTGAGCAGATTTCCATCCTTAAACTGGGCATCGATCCCACTGACTCGGTTTCGCACCGGAGACTCTTTACCAGGATCCAGTTTATCCGGCGTTTCATTGTATTTGTGATCGGTGTTCTGGCACTTGCGCTGATTCTGCTGAGTTTCGAAAAAGGGCGTCAGTTCGGTGTAGGCTTACTGACTTCGGCAGGGATTCTCAGTGTGATCATAGGTTTTGCTGCCCAGAAAACACTCGGTAATCTGCTGGCCAGCGTACAGGTAGCCCTCGCCCAGCCCATTAAAATCGGGGATACGGTTGTAGTGGAAAATGAAGTGGGCAGCATCGAAGAAATCAATGTCACCTATGTGGTCGTGAAACTGTGGGACCGAAGACGTCTGATTCTCCCCATCACCTATTTTATCGACACCCCATTCCAGAACTGGACGCGCAATGACAACAGCCTGATTGCCGTAGTATTGCTGTATCTCGACTACCGTACACCGGTAGATGCCCTCCGACAGAAACTTATCGAACTGGTATCGGGGCATCCCAACTGGGACGGAGATGTCTGCGAGCTGCACGTTACCGATACCCAGGCTCAGCAGATTGTTGTCCGGGCCACCATGTCAGTCCGTTCACCCTCCGACTCGTTCGCACTCCGGAGCTATGTCCGCGAAAACCTGATCAGCTGGCTGAGAGACAATCACCCTGAATCGCTGCCTGGTACCCGGGTTATCCGATAATTAGGTATAGCGGTGCTTTCAGGTTAAATTTGCAGTTTAAAACATTTCATATGCTTTCCACTACCGTAAAAGTAAGTAGCGTAACCAATCTTTCAGATGCCCGTTATTGTGCGGGTATGGGTGTCGACATGCTGGGTTTTACCCTCGATGAAGATGACCCCAATTATGTGAGTCCAGAGAAATATAATGAAATCCGTTCGTGGGTAGCCGGTGTGCAGCTGGTGGGCGAAACCCGATCGGCGGATGCGGGGGAAATCCTGCTTCGGATGGAGAAATATTCGCCCGATATGCTCCAGATCTCCATTCCGGAAATGTTGCCCCTGCTGTCGAAGGAACTGGACATCCCTCTGTTGCTGAGGCTGGACGTCGACCAGGTATCCCCTGAAATTTTAACGGAAATTCTTCAGAAATACGGCGATCTGACCCGCTACGTCCTGTTGGAAAGCAGCCAAAATAACGATTTGGACGAAGAATGGAAGACCCTCCTTCGTAACCATGAATTCCCCCTGTTGCTGGGCTGTGGCCTGACCAATATAGAACAGGTGCACGAATACCTCCGTGAATATCGCCTCGCCGGGATTTCCCTGACAGGTAGTGACGAAGAAAGGCCGGGCTACAAGGATTACGGTCTGCTGATGGATATACTGGAGTCCCTGGAAACCGATTAATAAAAAAATCCATCAAGCAGGATTACCACTCAGCCGACCAATCTACCGGTCATAAAGGATCACTTTGAAGTAACTTGTATTACCTACTACCTTTGATCATCAAGTTTAAATTTTAATACGCATGGAAAAGCAACTTCGAAGAGTAAAACAGGGATCAGTTTTGGGCGGGGTCGCAGGAGGTTTGGCGCAGTATTTCAATATCGACGTGGTCATCGTCAGGTTGCTGCTGGTGATGTCACTCTTTGTCAGCTTCGGAGTTTCCCTGTTTGCCTATATCGTTTTGTGGGTAGTACTGCCGGAAGACAACAGTTCTGCCTACGGGTATCCTGGCCCGGCAGGACCCGGTGATGTATATACTCCCGTCAGCCCGGTGCAACCCACTCATAACCGCGACAGAAACGTCAAAATTATAGCCATCGGTTTAATCGCTTTCGGCGGTTTTATGCTGCTCGACCAGTTTAACATCTGGTACAGCCTGAGCAAGTATTTCTGGCCATTTATCCTGATAGCCATCGGAGCCTATCTGCTTTTAAGCAAACGGGATAAAGAGCAGGAAAACAGCCAGGAAAACCCCACCGAAGGACCCTATACTCCCTACAACGGTCCATCGGGATACGACGGCCCGTCAGGTCCGGGTAGCAGCGATGATTCAGGTGATTCCATAAAGGTTAACTAAACAACTTAGAAGCCATGAATTTCAAGGACATTTTCTGGGGAATCATACTGATCGTCATCGGCTCGATGTTTGCGATCAGTGACTACACCGATCTGGAGATCGGAGCCTTTTTCTGGCCGGTGATTCTGATTACGGCCGGAGGTCTGCTGCTTGCAAAATATTATATCAGTAACCCTAACAAGAATATCCAATGAGAAATTCAGGCAACATACTGGTCGGGGTCATTCTGATCACAGCTGGTGTACTGTGGCTGCTCAAAAGCCTGGGCGTGATGATTTTCAACTGGTCCGATATACTGAGTTACTGGTACTGGTACCTTATCATCGCAGGTTTGCTGCTGATAGTTTCAGGGGTAACCCATAACAAATTCGTAGGAGGCTTTTCCGGCATATTTATAACCCTGGCCATCATAGGCGGATTTACCCACGGCTTCCAGCGTGAAATTCGTAAGATAACCCCGTTCGGGAATTATAAATACTGGGAAAAGAGCAATCGTAAAAAGGGCAGTAAGCCAGTCGGCGAACCGGTCAACAAGATTCAGGTCTATGAATTACCCGAGGGATTGAAATCTTCAAAGCTGAGTTTTGGAGCAGGTGCGGGTGAATTCAACATCAGCGGAGGGGCTACACGCCTTTTTGAAGCGGAAGTTGCCTCCAATTTTGCCAATTACGTAAGCAAGTACACCGAAAATATCGAAGACAAGACGGCATCGATTTCATTCGACCTGAAAAAGGCTGACCTTGACTCACACGACGATAATGGCAACAACGATAACCGGGTTAATGTCAAGTTAAACGACTCTGTCGACTGGGACTTAAACCTGAATTTTGGTGCAGGAGAAGGGAATTTTGATTTCAGCAATACCCCCGTCAAGAACCTTGAACTGAACACCGGAGCGGCAGACGTAAAACTTAAATTGGGAGACAAAACCCCGGAATCCCGTTTAAACATTAGAGCGGGAGTAGCTTCCGTAACCGTACTTGTCCCTAAGACAGCTGCCGTCGAAATTCGGCCTACCGGTGCACTGAACTCTACCGAACTGCCCGGGTTCAAAAGGCACGATAAGAATGTTTACCGGTCTGATGACTACGACGAGACCAGAAATAAAATTACCATCCGGTATAAAGCCGGCCTCTCGAGCATTAGAATCGAACGGTATGAGTAACTTTGGGAGGATTATCTTCCTGGTACGGTATGCCCAAACTTACGTCTGAACAGAAAAAACAAATCCGATCACTGAGTCCTGCTGAGAAAGAAAGCATCCTGCTGAAATGGGCAGGAAAAGACCGGCTCTTTTTCGAGTTTCTGTATACAAATTTTCTGAATCCGGATTTTGGGGACGAAGATTTGTTCGAAAAATACAGGGACGAGCTCGACCGGCTGAAACTGAAGACCTTTCCTGGCCGCTCCGAACCGGCACGGATGACCCGGCACCTGAGGGCTGGGCTGAAAATCGTCGGACAGTTCCGGAAAACCGTCAAAAAGCCTCAGCTGGAACTGGACCTGCATCTTCACCTTCTGGATTATCATTTCGAGTCAGCCGGAAGAACTCTGGCCAGAGGGTACCAGGTATACAGCAACGTCTTAATTCGGGCGGTAGGTAACGTCATCAAACTCGTGGAAGAAAAGCTGCATGAAGATTACCATCTGGAGTACACGGACAAGATCAACACCTACCTCCAGACGCTGCGCAGATTGTTACCCAATAATCCCAAAGTAAGGGAACTACCCCGTATCTTAGCCTAATCATTCCCCGTTATTGTCACCATGACTTTTGAAGAATACCTGATCAGCAAGAAAATCGACGGTGCCCTGTTCCAGAAAATGCAGCCCGACCGCTATGAAGAGTGGGCTGAACTGTTTCAGCATTTGCACCCCGAAAGCTTCACCATGCAGAAAAAATTTCTGATCAACGATATCAGAAATCTCTACCTGCTAAGCGACGATAAGGAAAACTAAAGGTTTCTTTCCAGAGCAGTACCGGCTTGCAGCATACCGGACACAATTATACCCAGAATACGCTCGGTTTCCCGGATATATTCGAGCGGGTCGTCACTCTCCGTCAGCCGAAGCGGATTCTCCACCACCCTACCCGGTGATTTCAGGGAATAAAATGCGGATTTCACCGGATGGCTGTTGATTTTGAATACGC
>Ga0207868_1001220_pt1 | contig 19482 bp, 21 predicted proteins | sample Passage237B_FD_187370 | JGI IMG/M metagenome (GOLD analysis project Ga0207868, IMG submission 187370) | Cellulose adapted compost microbial communities from Newby Island Compost Facility, Milpitas, CA, USA - Passage2 37B (SPAdes) (version 3) ... | reverse complement strand
GCGTCGAGCGTCACCTGCGCGAGCCGTTCCGCAAGCCGTTCGCGGACTACAACCGCGCGGCCTTCGAGCGCAGCCTCGACGGCTGGGACGGCCGCGCGCCGCTGATCCTCGACGCCGGGTGTGGCGTGGGGCACAGCACGATCGAGCTCGCGCGCCGCCACCCCGACCACTACGTGATCGGCGTCGACCAGTCCGAGGACCGGCTGGCGCGGCGCAAGCCCTATCCGGAAGCCATGCTTCCGCGCAACCTGGTGTTCGCGCGCGCCGATCTCGTCGATTACTGGCGACTGCTCCTCGGGGCCGGACTGCGGCTGGCGCGCCATTACGTGCTGTACCCGAACCCGTGGCCCAAGATCGGGCACCTGGGCCGGCGCTGGCACGCGCACCCGGTGTTCCCGTGGCTGCTCGGGCTCGGTGGCGAGCTCGAATGCCGCAGCAACTGGGCCGTCTACGCGCAGGAATTCGCCTGGGCCGCCGGTTGGGCGCTGGGGCGCGAGGTGGCGGTGGAGCGCTTCGCGACCGACGCGCCGCTGACGCCGTTCGAGCGCAAGTACCGTGATTCCGGCCAGCCCCTGTACCGCGTCGCGCTGCGCGCGGAGCCGGCCTCGGCGTCCGCGCCGCTTGCGCTTTGGGCGTCTATGGCTCAGTCTGAGCCTAAACACGGAGATGGGCGATGACGGACGAGACCGCGAATCCGCACGAACTGAGCGACGACGAATTCGACGCACTGGAGGAGATCCTGACCTCCGATGCGGTGCCGGACGACTGCATGAACCTCGAGATGCTCGACGGCTATCTCGCGGCCGTCGTCCTGTCGCCCAGCCCGCTCGGGGTGGCCGACTGGATGCCGGCCGTGTGGAGCGCGCACGACGACGTCGACTTCGCCTCCGGCAGCGGCATGCAGCACGCGATCCGGCTCGTGCTGCGCTACTACAACGAACTGGTCACCACCCTCGGCGCCCCCGACGGCTGGGAGCCGTTCTGCTACGCCGGTTCCGGTACCGACGGTCCGGCCGTCGGCGAGGAGTGGATCGAGGGCTTCCTGCAGGGGCTGGAACTGTGGCCCGAGAACTGGGCCGAGCAGGTGCCGCCGGAGGACGCCGAGGCCGTGACCGCGACGCTGCAGTCGGTCATCGGTCCGTGGGAGGAGGCGGACGACGACGTCTCGGACAACACGCGCCTGGCGTGGCTGGCCGAGGCGGGCGACGCCGTGCTCGACATCCGCGCGCGCTGGATCGAGCTCGACCTCCCGCAGCCGCAGCCTGTGCCCACCGACCCGCAGACCGTCCCCACCGGCGGTCCGGGCCGCAACGAACCCTGTCCGTGTGGCAGCGGCAAGAAATTCAAGAAGTGCTGCGGCCCCCGTCCCTGACCCGTCCATGATCGACCATTGCGGCACCTGTGGCGCCTGCTGCGCCGGCCTGCGCGTGGACTTCCACGTCTCGGAGCTCGCCAGTCGCACGCCCGGCGGCGTGCCCGACGCGCTGGCCGTGCCCGTGACCGAGCGCATCTGGCGCATGCGCGGCACGGACGCCGCGTCGCCGCGCTGCTGCGCGCTCGAGGGCGAGGTCGGCAAGCAGGTGCGCTGCACGATCTACGCCTCGCGTCCAGGCCCGTGCCGGGACTTCGCGCCCTACGCCGCGCTGGGCATCAGCGAGGCGGGCTGCGACGACGCCCGCCGCCGCCACGGCCTGCCGCCGCTGTCGGCCTGAAACATTTGTCCGCAACTATCTGATTGCACGTGCAAAACGTGCTTGCGCCGGCCTTCGGAACCGCTACAATCCGCGCGCCGCGATCCCGTCCCCGAGCCGCCGTTCCGCCGCACCGGAAGACGTCGTCGATCCGGTGGTTCCGCCATCCGTGCGGAATCGACGCGAACCTTCCGCCTGCCGGACATGAGCGACCCCAATCCGTGCCTGACGTGCGGCATCTGCTGCACGCATTTCCGTATTTCCTTCTACTGGGCCGAGGCCGATGACGCGCCGGGCGGCTTCGTGCCCGCCGGGATGACCGAGAAGCTCAACCCCTTCATGCGCTGCATGAAGGGCAGCAACAGCCTGCCGCGCCGCTGCTGCGCGCTGTCCGGCGAGGTCGGCAAGCAGGTGGCGTGTACGATCTACGAGAACCGGCCCACGCCCTGCCGCGAGTTCCCGGTGTATTTCGAGGACGGCTCGCCCAACCCGCGTTGCGACGAACTGCGCGCCCGGATCGGCCTGCCGCCGCTGCCGCACCTCCACTGGCCGCGCGCGGCCTGACGCTTTCAGGGTCGGGCGGGCGTCGCGACGGCGCGGAGCAGGTTCAGCGGGCCGAGCGCGCGGACCGTGTCGATCGCGTCGCGGTCGCGCACGAACAGCGAGCCGGCGAAGCCCAGCGCATTGATCGGGATGCCCTCGAAGCGCTCGCGGCTGCGCGGCACGACGAGCAGCCATTCGTCGTTGGCGAGCAGGTTGTACGGCGGCATTTGCGGTGCCGCCGCCGGCAGGCCGCAGTGCGCCGCGCCGCGGGCGAAGGCCTCGGCGAGCCGGGCGCCGTCGGGCCGTCCGCCGAGCCGCACGAAGGCATGGCGCCAGTCCAGCCGCGGGTGCTCCACCACGTCCAGCGCCGGACCGTGCTCCGGCAGTGCGGCGCTGATGCCGCGCAGGCAGTCGCTCTGCGGCGACTCGGGAATCCACTGCAGGTGCTTGTGGCGCTGGCTTGCGCCGGCCTCCGTGCCGCCGTTGTAGAAGCCCAGGCCGCCGAGCCGCGCCATCACCGCCGCGAGGGCGTCGAAGTCCGCGCGCGAGATCGGCGCGGTCTGTTCCTCGAAGTCGCGCGTGACGATCAGCAGGTGGCGCGCGATGACCGGGAACTTGTTGAGCACCAGCCAGTGCGCGTCACCGGCCGGGCCGAGGGTCAGCAGCGGCTCGGGCGGCAGGAAGGGGTTGGTGGTGGCGGGGCGGGACGGTTTGCGGGCGGCGTCCTTGGCAGCCAGCGTGGAGGCCCAGCGCACGAGGAAGCGGAGACCGTCCTCCTCGACGAAGGCCTGTTCGGTGCGGATGGACAGCAGGGCGCCCGCCTCGGTGGCGCGCGCGATCGCGGCGTCGATGGCGGCGAGGTCGGGCAGGCCGCCCGTTTGGTGTAGGCTCATGGACCGGATTTTATGCGGGGACTGAAGATGGGTGCGACATTCGCGGTGCGGGGCGACCACATCCGGCTCGACCAGCTGCTCAAGGCGGTGGGCTGGGTCGGCAGTGGCGGTGAGGCGCACGCGGCGGTGGAGGGCGGCCACGTGCGCGTGGACGGCGCGGTCGAGACGCGCAAGCGCGCCAAGTTGCGCGCCGGCCAGAAGGTCGAGCTGGCCGGCGAGGCCGTGGAGCTGGTCGCGGAGTGATCCGCCGGGCTACAGCAGCCCGCGCTCGGCGAAGGACACCGGCTCGTCGTGGGCCGTGACGATGAAGTGGTCGAGCACGCGCACGTCGACGAGGTCGAGCGCCTGCCGCAGGCTGCGCGTGAGCGTCTCGTCGGCCGTGCTCGGCTCGCGCGCGCCGGACGGATGGTTGTGGGCGAAGATCACGGAGGCGGCGTTGTGCGCCAGCGCGAGCTTGACGACTTCGCGTGGATAGACCGAGGTCTGCGTCAGCGTGCCGCGGAACAGCTCGACCGCCTCGATCAGCCCGTTGCGCGCGTCGAGCAGCAGCACCATGAACACCTCGTGCGGCAGCGCGCCGATCCTCAGCCGCAGCCAGTCGCGCACCGCGCGTGGCGAATCGAACACGTCGCGCTCGCGCATGCGCTCGGCCAGCGCGCGCCGCGCCAGTTCCATCACCGCCTGCAGTTGTGCATACTTGGCCGTTCCCATGCCCGGGACGGCGGCGAATTCGGCGGCCGGGGCGGCGCACAGGCGTGTCAGCGAGCCGAAGCGCGCGAGCAGTGCGCGGGCCAGGTCGACGGCGCTCATGCCGCGCACGCCGACACGCAGGAAGACCGCCAGCAGTTCGGCGTCGGACAGCGCGGCCGCGCCGCGCGCGAGCAGCTTCTCGCGCGGGCGCTCGTCCTCGGGCCAGTCGGTGATCGCCATGCCGCGACTCCGGGTTGATGACATTTGAATGGTAATGCATTTCTCATGAGCGAGCTGGCGGGGCGGAAGATCGTCTTGGGCGTGAGCGGCGGCGTGGCGGCCTACAAGGCGGCCGAGCTGACGCGCCTGCTGGTCAGGGGCGGCGCCGACGTGCACGTGGTGCTGACGGAGGGCGGGGCACGCTTCGTCACGGCGGTGACCTTCCAGGCGCTGTCGGGCAATCCGGTGTGGACCGACCTGTGGGACGCGCGCATGGGCAACAACATGGCGCACATCGACCTGTCGCGTGGCGCCGACGCCATCCTCGTCGCGCCGGCCACGGCCGACGTGATCGCCCGGCTGGCGCAGGGCCGTGCCGACGACCTGCTCTCCACGCTGTGCCTCGCGCGCGACTGTCCGCTGCTCGTCGCGCCGGCGATGAACCGCCAGATGTGGGAGCACCCGGCCACGCGCCGCAACGTCGCGCAGGTGCGCGAGGACGGCGCGACCGTGCTCGGGCCGGCGGCGGGTGAGCAGGCCTGCGGCGAGGTCGGCGAGGGCCGCATGCTCGAGCCCGAGGAACTGTACGAGCACCTGTGCGCCTTTCTTTCGCCCAAGCTGCTGGCCGGCCGCAAGGTGGTGCTGACGGCCGGGCCGACCTTCGAGGCCATCGACCCGGTGCGCGGCATCACGAACAGCAGCTCCGGCAAGATGGGCTTCGCGCTCGCGCGCGCCTGCCGCCAGGCCGGCGCCGAGGTCGTGCTGGTGGCCGGTCCCAGCGCGCTGGCCACGCCCGTCGGCGTGCAGCGCGTGGACGTGCGCAGCGCGCTCGAGATGCGCGAGGCCGTGCTCGGCGCGCTGCCCGGCTCGGACGTGTTCATCGGTGTCGCGGCGGTGGCCGACTACCGCCCCGAGACGTCCGAGGCGCACAAGATCAAGAAGTCCGGCGACACGCGCACGCTGACGCTGGTGCCCAATCCCGACATCCTGGCCGAGGTCGCCGCGCGCGCCGACGCGCCGCTGTGCGTGGGCTTCGCGGCGGAGAGCCGCGACCTCGACCGCTACGCCGAGGGCAAGCGTGTCGCGAAGAAGCTCGCGCTGGTCGTCGGCAACCTGGTGCAGGACGGTCTGGGCGGCGACGACAACCTCGTCACGCTGTTCGACGCCGCCGGCGCCCATCCGCTGCCGCGTGCCTCCAAGGACGAGGTCGCCCGCCGCATCGTCGCCCACCTCGCGCCCATGCTCGCGGCGCGCCACTGAAACGGAATCCCCGCCATGCACCAGATCGACGTCCGCGTCCTCGACGCGCGCCTGCACGAACAACCGCCGGCCTACGCCACGGCCGGCTCGGCCGGCCTGGACCTGCGCGCCTGCATCGAGGCGCCGCTGGAGCTGCATCCGGGCGACACGGCACTGGTGCCGAGCGGCATCGCCATCCACCTGGGCGATCCCGGCATGGCGGCGCTGGTGCTGCCGCGCTCGGGGCTGGGGCACAAGCACGGCATCGTGCTCGGCAACCTGGTCGGGCTGATCGATTCGGACTACCAGGGCCAGATCTTCGTGTCGGTGTGGAACCGCGGCCACGCCACCTTCACGATCCAGCCGATGGAGCGCATCGCGCAGCTGGTGGTCGTGCCGGTATTGCAGGTCGGCTTCAACCTCGTCGACAGCTTCGAGCGGAGCGAACGCGGCGAGGGCGGCTTCGGCAGCACCGGAAAGGGCTGATGGGCGGTCGGGCGGGTATTCCCACCGGCGTGCAGCTGGTGTTCGAGCGTGACGGCGAGGTCCTGATGATGCGCCGCGCCGGCACAGGCTTCTTCGACGGCCTGTGGAGCCTGCCCGGCGGTCATGTCGAGGACGGCGAGAGCCTGCCCGCGGCGGCGTGCCGCGAGGCGGCCGAGGAACTGGGGCTGGTGCTCGACGAGAGGGACCTGTGCGTGCTGGGCGTGATGCACCGCCGCTCCGACACCAACCGCATCGACTTCTTCGTGCGGGTGGCACGCTGGCGCGGCGAGCCGCGCATCGCCGAGCCCGACAAGTGCGACGCGCTGGCCTGGCGCGATCGCGGCGCGCTGCCTGACGACACCGTGCCCTACGTGCGTGAGGCGCTCGCGCAACGCGGCGCGCACTGGCTGGTCGAGTTCGGCTGGTGAGGATTCGCTGGTCAATCAGTATGTTCTGATATATTTCTTCTCGCATGACATCACGAAGCCGTCCGCAGGCGGCCATGGACATCGAGGAGGAGAAGTGTTGAGGAACCGCGTTGCAACGGCGCTCGCATGCGCGCTCGTGGCCGCGCCGGCCGTGGCGGAGATGCCGCGGGTCGATCTGGCGCGCGCCGAGAAGATCCACATGGACAGCTGCTTCATGTGTCACGGTCCGGATGGCGAGAGTTCGACCAAGCTGTTCCCGCGGCTGGCGGGGCAGCACTACCAGTACATCGTGCGCCAGCTCGAGGCTTTCAAGAGCGGCCGGCGCAAGAGCTCGATGATGGAGAGCATCGCCGCCGAGCTGAAGGAGGACGACATGCTTGCGCTGGGTGTGTTCTTCGAGAACAAGCCCACCACCGGCAGCACGCCGGCCGATACGGGGCTGTTCGAGGTCGGACGCTTCATCTACACGCGGGGCAACGAGTTTTCCGGCGTGCCGCCGTGCGCGAGCTGCCACGGGCCCGACGGCCACGGCAGCGCGCAGCTGCCGCGCCTGGCAAGCCAGATCCCGCGCTACATCGAGAACCGGCTGAAGACCTTCGCCGAGAGTGGCGACCCGGCCATGGCGGGGATCGCCGGCAAGCTCACGGAGCTGGAGATCAAGGCCGTTGCGGCCTACCTCAGCGCACTCGACTGAGCGTTTGCGCACGCGGCGGACAAAAAAGGAGCGCCTCGCGGCGCTCCTTCCGTTTCCAGGGCCGGTCTGTCTCAGGCCAGCATGTCGGCCCAGATGTTCTGCGCCCAGGCCATCGCGTGACGGCCCTCGAGCTTGCTCGCCTGGGCCGACACGCCGCCGGCGCCCTGTACGGGCACGACGGTCTGCTTCTCCTTGTCCCACTGGTGCACCGACGCGACGTGGACGACGTTCTCGCCGTCGACGAAGCTGTAGCAGGTGTTCATGACCACCGGCATCGGGTTCGGCTCGCGGCCGGCCAGCATCTCGATGATCGCGGCGGCCGCGACCTTGGCGTGCTGGTTGGCCATGTGGCCGGACTTGGGCATGGCCGGGGCCGACAGCGTGGCGTCGCCGAGCACGTGCACGCCCGGCAGGCCCTTGACTTCCAGCGTGCGGAAATCGACGTCGACCCAGCGGTCGTTGGCCAGCGGCACGCCAAGGTGGTCGACCAGGCGGCCGGCCCGCATCGGCGGCACGACGTTGAGCACGTCGGCCTTGACCTCGCCGAACTCCAGCTCGGCCGTGCGCGTGGCGGCGTTGACCGACACGAGGCGGCTGTTGGGCTGGTACTCGATGATGCCCTTGTAGTGCTCCTCCCAGGCCTTCATGAACAGGCCCTTCTTGGAGGTGATGTCCGGGTTGGAGTCGAACACCAGCACCTTGGACTTCGGTTTGTGCTGCTTGAAGTAGTGGGCGACCATGCAGGCACGCTCGTACGGTCCCGGCGGGCAGCGGTACGGCGCCATCGGGATGTGCAGCGCGTAGACGCCGCCGTCCGGCATGGCCTCGAGCTGGCGGCGCAGCAGCACGGTCTGGGGACCGGCCTTCCAGGCGTGCGGTACGAGGTGCTCGTTGCCGGTCAGGCCGGCGATGCGGTCCGGCATGAAGTCCACGCCCGGCGACAGCACGAGGCGGTCGTACTCCAGCGTCGCGCCGTGGCCCAGACGCACCTGACGGCGGGCCGGGTCGATGCCCACGACCTCGTCGGTGATGACCTCCACGCCCCACTTGCTGCGCAGGTTCTCGTAGCTGACCGTGATGTCCTCGAGGTTCTTGACGCCGCCGATGACGAGGTTGGAGATCGGACAGGAGATGAAGTTGGCGTTGCGCTCGACCAGCGTGACCTTGACCGAGCCGTCGCTCCACATGCGCAGGTACTTGGCCGCCGTGGCGCCGCCGTAGCCGCCGCCCACGATGACCACGTGACCGCCGGCCTTGGCCGCCGGGGCCGCGTCCTTGTCGTCGTCCTTCTTCGTCAGGTCACGTACCAGCTTGCGGCCCGCCTCGAGCAGGTCGTTGGCCTGAGCGGTGCCGTAGGCCGCCGTGCCGGCCGTCAGTACGCCGGCGGTTTTCAGGAACTTGCGTCGATTGACCATTCTGACCTCCCGCTTATTTCTGCGCCGCGAAGTAGTCCGCGACCAGCTTGAGTTGTTCTTCGGTGTAGCCCTTGGCGATCTGGTGCATGATCGTCGCCGGGCGGTCCCCGTCGCGGAATTCCTGCAGCTTCTGCAGGATGTTGACGGCCGGCACCCCGGCCAGCGAGTCCGATCCGCCGACGCTGCGGCCGTTCGTGCCGTGGCAGTTGGCACAGGTGGCGGCCAGGTCGCGCGCGGCGTTCGGGTAGTCGGCGCAGGCCAGTCCGGACATGCCGGCCAGGCACAACGCCGCGATGGCGATGCGAGCTTTCATGTGTTTTCTCCTCCTTCCTACGTGGATCAAAGCGGCCAGATCCGCGGCCGGAGCCGCGCCCGGTGGGCCGTTCCGGTGATGCACTCTGAATTTATACCGTGCGGGAGAAGAAAATTCTTCCCGGTACGGAACTTTTTGTTGACCATATAAGTGCATACTCATATAGTCGCATAGACAAGCCGTATAGGTGAATAAGCAAAATGGATGAGCTGGCCAAAGTCTTTGAAAGCGTTGCGGATTATTTCGCTCTCCTGTCCGAACCGGCGCGTCTGCGCATCCTGCACGCGCTGTGCGACGCCGAGCTGCCGGTCAGCGACATCGTCGAGCGCACCGGCCTGAGCCAGGCCAACACCTCGCGCCACCTGAACATGCTCTACCGCGCGCGCATCGTCGACCGCCGCCGCGAGGGCAGCCAGGTCTTCTACTGGATTAGCGACACGAACTTCAAGGACATGTGCCGGACCGTCTGCGTGGCGATCGCGGCGCGCAGTGACGTCGACCAGCCGCGCCGCGCCACGCTGCGGCGTCTGGAGGCCGAGCTGGCCGGCAGGGATTGAGCCACAACACCGAAGAACTGGAGACAGCCGAATGACAAACCCAGCTTTCCGCCCGGGGCGCATCCGCCCGGCGCCGGAGAACTTCCTCAGCGAGGAGCAGATCAAGGCGGTCGCGGCGGGGCGCCGTGACTTCCTGCGCAGCGCCTTCCTCGCCGCGGGCGCCGCGATGGCCGCGCCGGCGGCGATGGCCGCGGCCGGCCGCGGCGCCGGCGATCCGGCCATCCTCGAACTGCCCGAGTGGTCGACGTCGCTGGGCAAGCCCGTGGCGACGAACCCCTACGGCCAGCCGTCGAAGTACGAGGCCGGTCTGGTGCGGCGCCAGAGCCCCGGCCTGACCCGCGTGCCGGGCTCGTCGGTGAGCTTCACACCGCTGCAGGGTTTGTTCGGCATCATCACGCCGTCGGGCCTGCACTTCGAGCGTCACCACCAGGGCTGGCACGACGTCGATCCCAACCGCCACCGCCTGATGATCAACGGCATGGTCAAGACCGAGGCGGTCTACACCATGGACGACCTGATGCGCCTGCCCTCGGTGTCGCGCATCCACTTCATCGAGTGCGGTGCCAACACCGGCATGGAGTGGGGCAACGTGGCGGTGCCGACGGTGCAGTACAGCCACGGCATGCTGTCCTGTTCGGAATTCACCGGCGTTCCGCTCAAGCTCATTCTCGACATGTGTGGCGCCGACTACAAGAAGGGTCGCTACATCCTCGCCGAGGGCGCGGACGGTTCGTCGATGACGCGCACGATCCCGATGGAGATGGTCGAGTCGGGCGAGGTGCTGGTGGCCTACGGCCAGAACGGCGAGATGCTGCGCCCCGAGAACGGCTACCCGTTGCGGCTGGTCGTGCCGGGCGTGCAGGGCGTGAGCTGGGTGAAGTGGCTGCGCCGGATCGAGGTCGGCGACATGCCGTGGGGCACCAAGGACGAGGCGGTGCACTACATCGACATGATGCCCGGCGGCCTGCACCGCCAATATACGTCGATCCAGGAGTGCAAGTCGGTCATCACCAGTCCCTCGGGCGGCCAGATCCTGCTCGACAAGGGCTTCCACAACATCACCGGCCTGGCGTGGTCGGGCCGCGGCAAGATCGTGCGCGTCGACGTCTCCACCGACGGCGGCATCAACTGGAAGCCCGCACGCCTCGAGGAGCCGGTGCTGAGCAAGGCGCTGACGCGCTTCAACTGCGACTGGGTGTGGGACGGCAAGCCCTGCATCCTGCAGTCGCGCGCGGTCGACGAGACCGGCTACGTGCAGCCGTCCTACGGCCAGCTGCGCAAGGTGCGCGGCACGGCCTCGATCTATCACAACAACGCCATCCAGTCGTGGAAGGTTTCGGAATCGGGCGAGGTGGGCAATGTCCAGGTTCTCTAAGACTCTCGTCGCGCTCGCGCTGACGGCGGGCATGGGCGCCGCCACCGCCTTCGAGGGCTATCCCGGCATCGGCCGGCCGGCCACGCCGGCCGAGGTCCAGGCCTGGGACATCGACGTGCGCCCGGACTTCAAGGGTCTGCCGTCCGGTCGCGGCACGGTGGCCGACGGCGAGGTGCTGTGGGAGGCCAAGTGCGCGTCCTGCCACGGCATCTTCGGTGAGTCGAACGAGGTGTTCACGCCGCTGATCGGCGGCACGACGCAGGAGGACATCCGCACCGGCCGCGTGCGCGCGCTGGCCGAGGGGGGCTTCCCGCAGCGCACGACGATGATGAAGGTGCCGACGGTGTCGACGCTGTTCGACTACATCCGCCGCGCCATGCCGTGGACGGCGCCCAAGTCGTTGTCGGACGACGAGGTCTATGCGCTGCTGGCCTACATGCTGCATCTGGCGGAGGTCGTGCCGGCGGATTTCGAGCTCAACGAGCGTACGATCCGCGAGGTGCAGGAGCGCATGCCCAACCGCAACGGCATGACGACCGACCACGGCATGTGGCCCGGCGCGCCGGCCTCGCAGGGCGGCATCGGCAACGGCGGCGTGCCCGATGTGCGGAACGTCGCCTGCATGAGCGACTGCAAGCCCGCGGTCGAGCTGGTCTCGGCGCTGCCCGAGTACGCGCGCGACGCGCACGGCAACCTCGCCGAGCAGAACCGCGTGGTCGGCCCGGTGCGCGGCCAGCAGACGGTCGGCGAGGCGCCGGCGGTCGCACCGGCCGTCGCGGAAGCGGACTCCGCCATCAAAGCGGGATATGATGCGGCCCGTGCCAAAGGCTGCTTGGCCTGTCACGGGCTGGACAACCGTGTCGTGGGTCCGGGCTTCAAGGAAGTGGTGGCCAGGCACCGTGACCGAGCGGATGCGGCCGCCTATCTGGCGGGCAAGATCCGCAGCGGCGGGTCGGGCGTGTGGGGCGCCGTTCCCATGCCTCCGCAGGGCCAATTGACGGACGCGGAAGTGGAGGCGATCGTCAACTGGTTGTTGTCCGGCGCGAAGGCGCCTTAACCAAGCTTCATCAAAGGAGAGACGGATGAATCATCAACGCAGGGATGCCCTCAAGGCCGGGGGCGGACTGGGGATCTTCGGCATGCTCGTCGCGGCCGGCCTGGTCAAGCCGGGCTCCGCGCTGGCGCGTGACCAGAAGGTCTTCGACGCCAAGTCGATCGACGAGGCGCTGGCCGCGCTGGGCGCCGGCAAGCCGGACGTGAGCGACGCGATCACCATCGTCGCGCCCGACATCGCCGAGAACGGCGCCGTGGTCCCGGTGGGCGTCAACGCCAGCCTCGACAACGTCGAGTCGATCTCCATCATGGTCGAGAAGAACCCGTACATGGTGGCCGCCAACTTCCACCTGTCGGCCGGTACCGTTGCCGATGTGCAGACCCGCATCAAGATGGGCCAGACCTCGGATGTCTATGCGGTCGTCAAGGCCGACGGCAAGTACTACATGGCCAAGAAGGAAATCAAGGTCACCCTCGGCGGCTGCGGCGGCTGAAGCAACACGGAACGAAAGGAGATCACCATGGCAGGACCTATGCGTATTCGCGCCGCTGCGGCGGACGGCATCACCGAAGTGCGGGTGCTGATGTCGCACCCGATGGAGACCGGTCAGCGCAAGGACGGCTCGGGCAACGTCATCCCGGCCCACTACATCACCGAACTCGTCGCCAAGCACAACGACAAGGAGGTGCTGAAGGTCGAGATGGGGCCGTCGGTGTCGACCAACCCGTACCTGTCGTTCAAGTTCAAGGGCGGCGCGTCGGGCGACACCATCGAAGTGAGCTGGAAGGACAACAAGGGCGAATCGCGTACCGACTCGGTGCAGATCCGCTGACGACGGCCGGCACCGGGCCGGCGGCGGCGCGCGGAACCCGTCCGCGGCCGAGGCAGCCCGGTCGACCGAGCCGAAGGACCAGCAACCCGGAGGAGAGACAATGAAAAAAGGCATAGCCACGGCGGCACTGACCGCCGCGATCGCAGGAGGAGTGACCGGTGCCCTCGCGGACGACACCGCGGCGGCGCTCGAGCAGTACCGCCAGATGATCCAGGACAGCAACCCGGCCGAGCTGAACGAAATGGCCGGCGAGGAGCTGTGGGTCACGCCGCGCGGTCCCAAGAACGCGACGCTCGAACAGTGTGACCTGGGCCTCGGCCCCGGTGTCGTCGAAGGCGCCTACGCCCAGATGCCGCGCTACTTCGAGGACACCGGACGCGTGCAGGATCTCGAGTCGCGCCTGATGACCTGCATGGAGACCCTGCAGGGCATTCCGTCCGAGGAGATCATCAACGGCAAGTTCCGCCAGGGTGAACGCGGCAAGGTCGCCGATCTGGTGGCCTACGTCGTCGGCCAGTCGCGCGGCGCCAAGATCCAGGTCGACCTCGATCATCCGAAGGTCAAGGAGATGTTCGAGCTCGGCAAGCAGGCCTTCTGGTACCGCTCGGGTCCGATGGACTTCGCCTGCGCGACCTGTCACGCGACCGACGGAGAGCGCATCCGCATGCAGGATCTGCCGAACCTGACCAAGCACGAAGGCGCTGCCGCGGCCTGGGGTTCGTGGCCCGCGTACCGCGTGTCCAACTCGCAGTTCTGGACCATGCAGCACCGCCTGAACGACTGCTACCGCCAGCAGCGCACGGCCGAGCCGATCTACGGCTCCGACATCACCATCGCACTGTCCGTCTACATGGCCGGCATGGCCAACGGCGGCACGATGAACGCACCCGCCGCCAAGCGCTGAGGAGGAACGGCCATGAAAAAAATGCTGATGATCGCGCCGCTCGCCCTGTGCGCCGGCGTGGCGTTCGCCGACGCGGACGGCGACAAGCTGCAGAAGATGATCCAGTCCTCGTTCAAGGCCAACGGCCAGGCGACCATGGACCGCATGGTGCAGGACGAGGTCCAGAAAGCCTGCTCGAACCCGGACACGCTCACCGAGGCGCGCGCGCGCGAGCTCGAGGCGGCCGAGATGAAGACCATCAAGTGGCCTTCGGACGGCAACTACTGGGAAGGCGGTGACTGGAAGGAAGGCTACAAGATCGCCTTCAGCGGTCGCGGCCTGACCTGGACCGACAAGCCCGGCTCGGCCAACGGCGGCGGCTGCTACAACTGCCACGGCCTCGACCCGGCCGAGATGTCCTACGGCACGATCGGGCCCAACCTGCAGGGCTACGCGAAGATCCGCGGCCGCTCCGAGGAAATCGTCAAATACACCTGGGGCAAGATCTACAACGCCAAGGCCTACAACGCGTGCAGCGACATGCCGCGCAACGGCTACGGCGGCATCCTGACCGAGGAGCAGATCCGTCACGTGATGGCCTACCTCTTCGATCCGGAGTCCCCGGTCAACAAGTAAGACCCGCAGCGCGGCCCGTGGCGTTCCGCCGCGGGTCGCATCCGCCGGGCCGTCCCCGTGGAGAACGGTCCCCGTGAAGGGGAGCGGGGCCGTGTTCGTCCCCGCGTCCGGCGGCTGCAGGAGGCCGACATCCCAAAGAAAAAGGTCCAGCCATGTCGATGAACCGTCGTGAATTCATGCAGATCCTCGCGGTTGCCGCCGCGGGCGGAATGACGCTCTCGAGCGACTTTGCGCGCGCCGCGAGGGGCGCCGACGCGCTGTACGATCTGCCGCCCTTCGGCAACGTGAGCCTGCTGCACATGACCGACTGTCATGCCCAGCTGCTGCCGATCTACTTCCGCGAGCCGAGCGTGAACCTCGGCGTGGCTGGCATGGTCGGCAAGCCGCCGCACCTGGTCGGCGAGGCGCTGCTCAGGCATTTCGGCTACGCGCCAGGCACTCCCGAGGCCCATGCCTTCACCTTCCTCGATTTCACCGAGGCGGCGCGCACCTACGGCAAAGTCGGCGGTTTCGCGCATCTGGCCACGCTGGTGAAGCGCCTGAAGGCGAGCCGGCCCGGTGCGCTGCTGCTCGACGGCGGCGACACCTGGCAGGGTTCCGGCACCTCGCTGTGGACCGACGCGCAGGACATGGTCGACGCCTGCAAGCTGCTCGGTGTGGATGTCATGACGCTGCACTGGGAGAGCACCTTCGGCGCCGAGCGCGTCAAGGAAGTGGAGGAGAAGGACTTCGCCGGCCATGTCGACATCGTTGCGCAGAACGTGCGCACGACCGACTTCGAGGACCCGGTGTTCAAGCCTTACGTGATCAAGAACATCAACGGCGTGCCGGTGGCCATCGTCGGGCAGGCGTTTCCGTACACGCCGGTCGCCAATCCGCGCTGGATGACGCCGGAATGGACCTTCGGTATCCGCGACCGCGAGATGCAGGAGGCCGTCGACGCCGCCCGCGCCGAGGGCGCGCAGGTCGTCGTCGTGCTGTCGCACAACGGCATGGACGTGGACCTCAAGATGGCCAGCCGCGTGACCGGCATCGACGCCATCTTCGGCGGTCACACGCACGACGGCGTGCCGGCCCCGACCATCGTCGAGAATGCCGGCGGCAAGACGCTGGTGACCAACGCCGGCTCCAACGGCAAGTTTCTCGGCGTGATGGATTTCGACGTGCGCGACGGCAAGGTGCGCGACTTCCGCTACAAGCTGCTGCCGGTGTTCTCCAACCTGCTGCCGGCCGATCCGGAGATGGCCGCGCTGATCGAGAAGGTGCGCGCACCCTTCCTCGACAGGCTCACGGAGCCGCTGGCGGTGACGGAGGGGCTGCTGTACCGCCGCGGCAACTTCAACGGCTCGTGGGACCAGCTGCTGCTGGACGCGCTGATGGCCGAGATGGACGCCGAGATCGCGTTCTCGCCGGGCTTCCGCTGGGGTACGTCGCTGTTGCCAGGTGACACGATCACGATGGAGCACCTGCTCGACCAGACCGCGATCACCTATCCGTGGACCACGGTTACCGAGATGAGCGGCGAGATGATCAAGACCGTGCTCGAGGACGTCTGCGACAACATCTTCAACCCCGACCCGTACTACCAGCAGGGCGGTGACATGGTGCGTGTGGGCGGCCTGCAGTACGTGTGCGACCCGAACGCGGGCATGGGGCGGCGCATCAGCGAGATGACGCTGGCCGGCAAGCCGATCGACCCGGGCAAGACGTACAAGGTCGCCGGCTGGGCGCCGGTGTCCGAGGCCGCGCGCGATTCCGGCCCTCCCGTGTGGGAGGTGGTGGCCCGCTACCTGCGCGACCGCAAGGTCGTCCGCCAGCTCGGAATCAACATGCCGCGCCTGAAGGGTATGGAGGGCAACCCGGGCCTCGCCTGACCGACTCTCCGACCGACCTCCGGGCGGGCCGCGCGATCTTCGGGTCGCACGGCCCGTTTTTTCTTGGCCGGTCGCCCTCGGGCGCAGATGCTCCGAACTTCCCGCGCGTTCCGCGACGAAGCGAGTTCACCTCATGTCTTATATAAGATATCATATCGTGAAATCGCATTTCGTCGCTGGCGTGCCCCAGGTATCGCGGCGCTATAATGCGAGGCTCGAAAGCCGCCAGGGAATCGGGAAGCCGCGCGGGTGAAGACCGGCCGCGCGCATGCCGGGCGTGGCCGCGTGCGGGACGGGAGACCGTCACCGGGTGCGTGCAGGCGCCGGGCGGGAACGGCTCCCGGCGTCTTTCGCGCGCCGGCGCCCCGGTCCATCGTCCGTCCGCGCCATCGCCCGATCCGCGCACCCAGACCATGAGGGAGAAACACGCAATGTCGCAGCAGTTGACCATCCACTACACCATCACCGACGAGGCCCCGATGCTGGCGGCTACAGCTTTCCTGCCGGTGGTCCGCTCCTTCGTCGCACCTGCTGGCATCCGGGTCGAGGAGGCGGACATCTCGCTGGCCGGCCGCATCCTGGCCGAGTTCTCGGATTGCCTGCCCGAGGAACAACGGGTGCCGGATGCGCTGGCCGAACTGGCCGAGCTGACGCAGCGTCCGGACGCCAACATCATCAAGCTGCCCAACATCTCCGCGACCGTGGCGCAGCTCAAGGCGGCCGTGAAGGAGCTGCAGGAGAAGGGCTACAAGGTGCCGGACTATCCGGATGAGCCGAAGAACGATGCGGAAAAGGCGATCAAGGACCGCTACGCCCGCTGCCTCGGTTCGGCCGTCAACCCGGTGCTGCGCGAGGGCAACTCGGACCGCCGCGCGCCGCTGGCGGTGAAGAACTACGCGCGCAAGCACCCGCATTCCATGGGTGAGTGGAAGCCGTGGTCCAAGACCCACGTCTCCCACATGCACCACGGCGACTTCTATCACGGCGAGAAGTCGATGACGCTGGACCGCGCGCGCGACGTGAAGATGGAGCTGATCACCGCCTCCGGCAAGGCCATCGTGCTCAAGCCCAAGGTCGCGCTGCAGGAAGGCGAGATCATCGACTCGATGTTCATGAGCAAGAAGGCGCTGTGCGAGTTCTACGAGCAGCAGCTCGAGGATGCCCGCGAGGCCGGCGTCCTGTTCTCGCTGCACGTGAAGGCGACGATGATGAAGGTCTCGCACCCGATCGTCTTCGGCCACTGCGTCCGCATCTACTACAAGGACGCCTTCGAGAAGCACGGCAAGCTGTTCGACGAGCTGGGCGTGAACGTCAACAACGGCATGGTCGACCTGTACGAGAAGATCAAGGTCCTGCCGGAGTCCCAGCGCGACGAGATCATCCGCGACCTGCACGCCTGCCAGGAGCACCGTCCCGAGCTGGCGATGGTGGATTCGGCCAAGGGCATCACGAACTTCCACTCGCCCAACGACATCATCGTCGACGCCTCGATGCCGGCCATGATCCGGCAGGGCGGCAAGATGTGGGGCGCCGACGGCAAACTGCACGACTGCAAGGCGGTGATGCCCGAATCGACCTTCGCCCGCATCTACCAGGAGATGATCAACTTCTGCAAATGGCATGGCAACTTCGATCCCCGCACGATGGGGACCGTGCCCAACGTCGGCTTGATGGCGCAGAAGGCCGAGGAATACGGCTCGCACGACAAGACCTTCGAGATTCCGGAGGCGGGCGTCGCCAACATCACCGATCTGGAGACCGGCGAGGTGCTGCTGTCGCAGAACGTCGAGGCCGGCGACATCTGGCGCATGTGCCAGGTCAAGGACGCCGCGATCCGTGACTGGGTCAAGCTGGCCGTGACGCGCGCGCGCAACTCGGGCATGCCGGCGGTGTTCTGGCTCGACCCGTACCGTCCGCACGAGAACGAGCTGATCAAGAAGGTCCGCACCTACCTGCAGGACCACGATACCAGCGGGCTCGACATCCAGATCATGTCGCAGGTGCGTGCCATGCGTTACACGCTGGAGCGCGTTGTGCGCGGCCTGGACACGATCTCGGTGACCGGCAACATCCTGCGCGACTACCTGACGGACCTGTTCCCGATCATGGAGCTGGGCACCTCGGCCAAGATGCTCTCCATCGTGCCGCTGATGGCCGGTGGTGGCCTGTACGAGACCGGTGCCGGCGGTTCCGCGCCCAAGCACGTGCAGCAGCTGGTCGAGGAGAACCACCTGAGGTGGGATTCGCTCGGGGAGTTCCTCGCGCTGGCGGTGTCGCTCGAGGAACTGGGCATCAAGTACGACAACGCCCGCGCCAAGATCCTGGCCAGGACGCTGGACGAGGCCACCGGCAAGCTGCTCGACCTCGACAAGTCGCCCTCGCGCCGCACCGGCGAGCTCGACAACCGGGGCAGCCAGTTCTACCTGACGCTGTACTGGGCCCAGGCGCTGGCCGCGCAGACCGACGATGCGGAGCTCGCCGCGCGTTTCGCGCCGCTGGCGAAGGCGCTGGCCGAGAACGAGCAGAAGATCGTGGCCGAGCTGACCGAGGTGCAGGGCAAGCCGGTCGATATCGGCGGCTACTACCGCGTCGACCCCGAGAAGTGCCGCGCGGTGATGTGCCCCAGCGCCACGTTCAACGCCGTGCTGGCCTCGCTCGCTGCCTGAGGCCATCCTCCGTCAGCAAAAACGCCGGGCATGTCCCGGCGTTTTTGCGTGCCCCGACGGGGCGAAAGAAAAAAGCCACGGCATGCCGTGGCTTTTCGTCGCGTCGGTGTCTCGAGGTCAGGCCGAGACGCGCGGCGCGATGTGGTGCTGCTGCGCGAACACGCGCTGGGCGGCGGTGATCGCGGCGCCCTGTTCGACCTCACGGCCGTGGGCGGCGAGCACCATCTCGAGCGCCGACAGGGCGCCGAGCACGTTCTCCTCGCGGGCCGAGTAGCCCATCAGGCCGAAGCGCCAGATCTTGCCGGCCAGCGGGCCGAGGCCGGCGCCGATCTCGACCGAGTACTCCTTGAGCAGCATGCCGCGCGCGGACTTGTCGTCGACGCCTTCCGGTACCCACACCGCGTTCATCTGAGGCAGGCGCGCGCCTTCGGCGACCACGAACTGCAGGCCCAGCGTGTCCAGGCCGGCCTTGAGCGCCTCATGGTGGCGCTGGTGGCGGGCCCAGGCGCGCTCCAGGCCTTCGGCGGCGAGCAGGCGCAGCGCCTCGTGCAGGCCGTACAGGCTGTTTCCCGGGGCGGTGTGGTGGTAGGTGCGCTGCGTCGCGCTCCAGTAGTCGAGCACCAGGTTCAGGTCCATGAACCAGCTCTGCACGCGCGTCTTGCGCGACTTGACCTTGGCGATCGCGCGGTCCGAGAACGTGACCGGCGACAGGCCCGGCGTGCACGACAGGCACTTCTGCGTGGCCGAATACACCGCATCGGCGCCCCAGGCGTCGACCAGCACCGGCGTGCCGCCGAGGGAGGTGACGGTGTCGACGATGGTCAGCGCGCCGTACTTGCTCGCGATCTGGCACAGCGTCTGTGCGTCCGACTGGGCGCCGGTGGAGGTCTCGGCGTGCACGAAGGCCACGACGGCGACGCCGGGGTTGGCCTTCAGCGCGTCCTCGAGCTTCTGCGGATCGACCGGCTTGCCCCATTCCTCCTCGACGACGATG
>Ga0207868_1001217_pt1 | contig 19501 bp, 21 predicted proteins | sample Passage237B_FD_187370 | JGI IMG/M metagenome (GOLD analysis project Ga0207868, IMG submission 187370) | Cellulose adapted compost microbial communities from Newby Island Compost Facility, Milpitas, CA, USA - Passage2 37B (SPAdes) (version 3) ... | reverse complement strand
CCTGCCGCTGGTGCAGGGCTGCGCGCCGCTGCTCGTGGGCAGCGGCGCCGCCGGCGCCGTGATCGCCTACAACGATCGCCGCACCTCCGGTGCCATGGTCGAGGACGAAGGCATCGAATGGCGCACCCGCCGCCGCCTGCGCGAGCGCTTCGGCAACGCCGTCAACATCAGCGTCACCTCGTACAACCGCGTGGTGCTGCTGACCGGCCAGGTCCCGTACGCCAACCTGCGCGACGAGGCCGGCCAGATCGCCTCCCAGGTCGAGAACGTGCAGGGCATCGTCAACGAGCTCCAGGTCACGGGCCTGTCGACGCTGTCCGAACGCAGCAACGACGCGATGCTGACCTCGATGGTCAAGGCCCGCCTGGTCGACGACCAGCGCGTGGCGGCCAACCACGTCAAGGTCGTCACCGAGATGAACGTGGTCTATCTGATGGGCATCGTCACGCAGGCCGAGGCCGAGGCCGCGACCGAGGTCGCGCGCACGACGCGCGGCGTGCAGAAGGTCGTGCGCGTGTTCGAGATCGTCAGCGAGGAAGAGGCCCGCAAGCTCGACGCCGCGGCCGCCAGCCAGAACCCCCCGTCCGGCGAGAGCGGCGGCACCACCGGCAACTGACCCTCAGGCGGCAAGCGCGGCGAGCAGCTTGCCGTGCACGCCGCCGAAGCCACCGTTGCTCATCACCAGTACGTGGTCGCCGTCCCGCGCCTCGCGCGCCACGGCGGCCACCAGTGCGTCCAGATCCTCGAACACCCCGCCCAGCCGCTCGCCGAGCGGCGCCAGCGCCTCGTGCGCATCCCAGCCCAGACCGGCCGCGTAGCAGTAGCTGAGGTCGGCCTGCGCCAGGCTGTCGGCCAGCCGTGACTTCATCGTGCCGAGCTTCATCGTGTTCGAGCGCGGCTCCAGCACGGCCAGGATGCGCCCGCCCGGCTCGCGCCGGCGCAGGCCGTCGACGGTCAGCGCGATCGCCGTCGGATGGTGCGCGAAGTCGTCGTACACGGTGACACCGCGCGCCACGCCGCGCACCTCCATGCGCCGGCGCACGCCGTCGAAGTCTTCCAGCGCCTCGATGGCCGCCTCCGGCGGCACGCCCGCATGCCGCGCGGCGGCGATGGCCGCGAGCGCGTTGGAACGGTTGTGCAGGCCCGGCAGCGGCATGCGCGCGCGGCCCAGCTCGCGCCCGTCGAGCAGGAACGCCGCGACCTCGTCGCCGGCCTCGGCCACCTGCCACGGCGCGCCGTCGCCGAAGCGTTCGACCTCGGACCAGCAGCCGCGCGCGAGCACGCGGTCGAGACTCGCCTCGGCGGCGTTGACGATGAGGCGCCCGCTGCGCGGCACGGTGCGCACGAGGTGGTGGAACTGCGTCTCGATGGCCGTCAGGTCCGCGAAGATGTCGGCATGGTCGAACTCGAGGTTGTTCAGGACTGCCGTGCGCGGCCGGTAATGGACGAACTTGGAGCGCTTGTCGCAGAACGCGGTGTCGTACTCGTCGGCCTCGATGACGAAGAACGGCGTCTCGCCCAGCCGCGCCGACACGCCGAAGTTGCCCGGCACTCCACCGATCAGGAAGCCCGGCTTCAGCCCGCCATGCTCGAGCATCCACGCGAGCATGGAGCTGGTCGTGGTCTTGCCGTGCGTGCCGGCCACGGCCAGCACCCAGCGCCCGGCCAGCACGTGCTCGGCCAGCCACTGCGGGCCGGAGACATAGGGCAGCCCGCGATCGAGGATCTCCTCGAGCAGCGGATTGCCGCGCGAGACGGCATTGCCGACGACGAACAGGTCGGCGCCGATGCCGGCCTGCGCGGCGTCGTAGCCCTCGATCAGGCGGATGCCCTGCTCCTCGAGCTGCGTGCTCATCGGCGGATAGACGTTGGCATCGCAGCCGGTGACGGTGTGGCCGGCCGCGCGCGCGAGCAGCGCGACGCCGCCCATGAACGTGCCGCAAATGCCGAGGATGTGGATGTGCATTCGGTCTCCCTGGCGCCGACATCGAAATGGTGGCGCGTGTAGAATCGGGCCATTCTACCTTCACCGCCGACGAGCCCCGAGCCGCCGACATGCGCCATCGATCCCTCCCGCCGCGAGGCAGCCACGTCCGCCGTGAGATCGCCGCGCTGGCCGCCCGCATGATGGCCGAGGACGGCATCTCCGACTTCGGATTCGCCAAGCGCAAGGCCGCCAGGCAGCTGGGCATCAGCGAGACCGAGGCCCTGCCGAACAACGCCGAGATCGAAGCGGAACTGCGCGCCTGGCAGGCGCTCTATCAGGACGACGAACAGGAAGCGCGCATCCGCGCGATGCGCGAGACCGCCGTCGAGGTCATGCACCTGCTCGACGCATTCCGCCCCTACCTGACCGGCGGCGTGCTCGACGGTACGGCCGGGCGCTACTCGGAGGTGGAGATCGAGCTGTATCCCGAGAGCGCGAAGGACGTCGAGATCTTCCTGCTCAACGAGAACATCGCCTACGAACACCGGGAGCCACGCCGCGTGATCAGCCACATGCCCGAAGCCATCCTCAGCCTCGACTGGCAGGACGTGCCCGTGCGCCTGACCGTGCACGAGCAGGTGGCCGAGCGCGCCCCGCGCCGTGGCGCCGAGCGTGCCCGCGTGGCCGCCATCGAGGCGCTGCTGCGCGACGAGGCCGGAGAACCCCACGAATGAACCGCACGCTTCGCATCGCCCTCGTCCTCCTCGTCGCCGCCGCGGCCGCGGCCGCCGGCGTGTTCGCCGGACAGGCCGCCTTCAAGCCGCGCCTGCCCGAGGGCGTGTCCGCACAGGCCCTGCCGCGCCTGATGGCCGTCCGCCTGCCCGACCTCGACGGCAACGAGCGCGCGCTGGCCGACTGGCGCGGCCGCATCCTCGTCGTCAACTTCTGGGCGACGTGGTGCCCGCCGTGCGTCAAGGAAATCCCCGAGTTCGCCGAGGTCAGCCGCCGGTACGCCGACGCGCCGGTGCAGTTCGTCGGACTGTCCATCGATTCGGCCGACCGCGTGCGCGACTTCGCCGAGCTGCTCGACGTCCCCTACCCGCTCCTGATCGGCTCCAGCGACACGCTGGGGCTCGCCGCCGAGTTCGGCAACACCGCCCGCGCGCTGCCCTTCACGGTCATCGTCGACCTTGACGGACGCTTGCACGATGTCACACTGGGCACCTTGAGCCAGGCCGACCTGATCGGCAAAATCGAGGCCATGCTCGGATCCTGATGCATCCGGCGTAGTACGCCACGCTGGACAAGATGCGTCGATCTGCTGCAAACTTGCAGGCATGATGCAATCAAAACGCAAGAAGAAGACCCCTGAAGGCTCACCGCCACGCGGACGCATTCTTGCCCTGCACGGCCCGAACCTCAATCTGCTCGGCACACGGGAGCCCGAGGTCTACGGCCGCACCACGCTCGCCGACATCCACGCCGCCATGGAAGCCCGCGCCCAGGCGCACGGCGTGATCGTCGAATCCTTCCAGAGCAACCACGAAGGCCAGCTCGTCGACCGCGTGCAGACCGCCGCGGCCGAGGGCATCGACTTCATCATCATCAACCCGGCGGCCTACACGCATACCAGCGTGGCGCTGCGCGACGCCCTGGCGGCGGTGGACATCCCCTACATCGAGGTCCATCTGTCGAACGTGCACGCGCGCGAGCCGTTCCGCCACCACTCGTACTTTTCCGATCGCGCCGTGGGCGTGATCTGCGGCCTGGGTGCCGACGGCTATCTGGCCGCGCTCGACTACGCCCTCGCCCGCATCCCCGAACGCTGAAACCACCCGGCGGCGCGGCACGCGCCCGCCCCTGACGGAGACAAGAATGGATTTGCGCAAGCTCAAGAAACTGATCGACCTCGTCCAGGAATCGGGCATTTCCGAGCTGGAAGTGACCGAAGGCGAGGAGAAGGTCCGCATCGCCAAGCACCTGCCCGGCTCGCAGACCGTCAGCTACGTCACCGGCGCCGCCCCGGCGCCGGTCGCCGCACCCGCCGCGCCGGCCGCCAGCGCCCCCGCGGCCGAGCCGGCCGACGCGCTGCCGCCGGGCCACGTGGTCAAGTCGCCGATGGTCGGCACCTTCTACCGCGCGCCGTCGCCGGGCGCCAAGCCCTTCGTGGACATCGGCCAGTCCGTGTCCGTAGGTGACCGCCTGTGCCTGATCGAGGCCATGAAGCTGATGAACGACATCGAGGCGGACGTGGACGGCGTCGTCAAGGCCATCCTGGTCGAGAACGGCCAGCCGGTCGAATACGGCCAGCCGCTGTTCATCATCGGCTGAGTACGCGCATGTTCGAGAAGATCCTGATCGCCAACCGCGGCGAGATCGCCCTGAGGGTGCTGCGCGCCTGCCGCGAGCTCGACATCCGCACGGTGGCCGTCCATTCCGAAGCCGACACCGAAGCCAAGTACGTCAAGCTGGCCGACGAGTCGGTGTGCATCGGCCCGGCCCCGTCCGGCCAGAGCTACCTGCACATCCCGGCCATCATCGCCGCCGCCGAGGTCACCGACGCCGAGGCCATCCACCCCGGCTACGGCTTCCTGTCCGAGAACGCCGACTTCGCCGAGCGCGTCGAGCGCTCCGGCTTCGTCTTCATCGGCCCACGCGCCGAGACGATCCGCATGATGGGCGACAAGGTTTCCGCCAAGGACGCCATGAAAGCCGCCGGCGTGCCCTGCGTGCCCGGCTCCGAAGGCGCCCTGCCGGACGACCCGGACGAGATTCTTCGCATCGCGCGCGACATCGGCTACCCGGTCATCATCAAGGCCGCCGGCGGCGGTGGCGGGCGCGGCATGCGCGTCGTACACACCGAGGCCGCGCTGCTCAACGCCGTCAACATGACCCGGACCGAGGCCGGCGCGGCCTTCGGCAACCCGACGGTGTACATGGAGAAGTTCCTCGAGAACCCGCGTCACGTGGAGTTCCAGGTGCTGGCCGACCAGCACGGCAACGCCGTGCACCTGGGCGAGCGCGACTGCTCGATGCAGCGCCGCCACCAGAAGGTCATCGAGGAGGCCCCGGCCCCCGGCATTCCACGCGAGCTGATCGCCAAGGTCGGCGAGCGCTGCGCGGACGCCTGCCGCCGCATCGGCTACCGCGGCGCCGGCACCTTCGAGTTCCTGTACGAGAATGGCGAGTTCTACTTCATCGAGATGAACACCCGCGTGCAGGTCGAGCACCCGGTCACCGAGATGATCACCGGCATCGACATCGTGCAGGCGCAGATCCGCATCGCCGCCGGCGAGAAGCTGTGGTTCTCGCAGGACGACATCCGCTTCCGCGGTCACGCGATCGAATGCCGCATCAACGCCGAGGACCCGTTCAAGTTCACGCCCAGCCCCGGCAAGGTCACGAACTGGCACATGCCCGGCGGCCCCGGCATCCGCGTCGATTCGCACGTCTACAGCGGCTACACGATCCCGCCGAACTACGACTCGATGATCGGCAAGCTCATCGCCTACGGCGACACGCGCGAGCAGGCCATCCGCCGCATGCGCATCGCGCTGTCGGAGATGGTCGTCGAAGGCATCAAGACCAACGCGCCACTGCACCAGGAACTGATGCTCGACAACCGCTTCGTCGCCGGCGGCACCAGCATCCACTACCTCGAACACCGCCTCGCCGAGCGCGGCGACCTCAACAACGGCTGATCCGGAAGATGTGGATTTCGGTCACGCTGCAGGCCGAGGCCGATCAGGCCGAAATCCTGTCCGAAGCCCTGATGGACGCCGGCGCCCTGTCGGTGTCCATCGAGGACGCCGACGCCGGCACGCCGGACGAGAAGCCCCAGTTCGGCGAGCCCGGCCATCACCCGACCTCGCTGTGGGAGCACAGCCGCGTCGTCGCGCTGTTCGACGCCGACACGCCGCTCGAGCACGTGCTCGCGCAGGCGGCGGCCGGCGCCGGCCTGGCCGCCGTACCCCCCTTCACCTGCGAGGAAGTCGCCGAGCAGAACTGGGTGCAGCTCACACAGAGCCAGTTCGACCCCATCCGCATCACCGACCGCATGTGGATCGTGCCATCCTGGCATGAAGCCCCGGACGGTGACGCCATCAACATCGAACTCGACCCCGGCATGGCCTTCGGCACCGGCTCGCACCCGACCACGCGGCTGTGCCTGCAATGGCTGTGCGACGCGGTCACGCCCGGCTGCTCGGTGCTCGACTACGGCTGCGGCTCCGGCATCCTCGGGATCGCCGCGGCGCGGCTCGGCGCCGGTGACGTGCTGGGCGTGGACATCGACGAGAAGGCCGTCGAGGCCGCCCGCGACAACGCCCGCCGCAACCACGTCGACATGCGCCTGCGGCACTCGGGCGAGCCGCTGGAGGCCCGGTTCGACATCGTCGTCGCCAACATCCTGACCAATCCGCTGAAAGTGCTCGCGCCGCTGCTCGCCGCGCGCGTCGCGCCGGGCGGACGCATCGCGCTGTCCGGCGTGCTCGCCGAGCAGGCCGTGGACGTCATCGCCGCCTACGCACCGTTCATCGCGCTCGAGGTCGGCGCCATCGACGAAGGCTGGGTGCGGCTCGAAGGGCACAAGCCACCCGCGCCATGATCATCACACGCTGCCCGGCCTGCCACACCGCCTTCCGGGTCAGCCCGGAACAGCTGGCGCTGCGCAACGGCCGGGTCCGCTGCGGCCACTGCTACCGTCCCTTCGACGCGCGCGAGCACCGCATCGCCGACGACGCGCTCGACCAGGCCACGCTGCCACCCGTCATCCAGAGCCGCCGCACGCGCAAGCGCCCGCCACGCCCCGAAGCCCCGCCACCGACACCGGCGCCGGAGCCCGCCCCGCCCGCATTCGAGTTTCCGCTTCCGGACCCGGAGCCCACTCCCCCGGCCGCACCGGCCCGGCCCGAGCCCGAAGCGACGGCCTGGCCGGAACCCGCAACCGGACCGGAGCCTGAACCGGACTTCGCCCCGGAATCCGGATACACGCCCGTTCCCCCGTCGCCCTGGGTCCCGCTCGACGACGCCACCGCCGACGCGCGCGAGAGCCGCTACCGGCGCTCCGGCGCCCGCGCCCCCCGGCTCGACGACGACCTGACGGCGCATCCCCCGGACGACACATCCGAAACGGACACGGCCGCCGAACCGGACGCCGCCGTCGAGCACTGGCGCGCCGACGCCTACGCCCCGCCCGGCACACCGGCGCGCCACCGCTGGCTGTGGGCGCTGTGCATCGGCATGCTGCTCGGCGCGCTCGGCGCGCAGGCGAGCTACATCTGGCGCGAGACGATCACGCGCGAATTCCCGCAGCTCCGCCCGCTGTACCTGGCCGCCTGCGCGCGCCTGGGCTGTGACGTGCCGCTGCCACGCATCGCCCGCCAGATCGCCATCGAGCACTCCGCCCTTGGATTCGATCCCGACGACAACACCCTCTTCGAGCTGCAGGCCGTGCTGCGCAACCGCGCCGACCACCCACAGCAGCTGCCGCACATCGAGCTGACGCTGACCAACCTCGACGACCAGCCGCTCGCCCGTCGCGCGCTCGCGCCGGCCGAATGGGCCCCCAAGGGCCGCGACGCGGCCGCCGGCATCGCGCCGGGCGAACGCATCCGCATCACCCTGCCCTTCACCGTGCACGACCTCGATCCGGAGAGCGTGACGGGATACCGCGTCGTCGCGTTCTACCCCTGATCCGGGACCGGATCACGAAAAAGGCGGCCCGCAGGCCGCCTTTTGTCCCGTGTCCGATCCGGATCAGCGCGTCACGCGCGTCGTGCCGCCGTCGCGGACCAGCCGCACGCGCTCGCCGGGGGCGAAATTCTCGCCCTGGTCCTCCTGCACGATCGCGATCAGACGGCCGTCTCCGCGCCGCACGGTGACCTCGATGCCGCGCTTGCGCGTCACGCCTTCCTCGATCGCCGAACCGGCCACGCCGCCGGCCACGGCGCCGAGCACCATCGCGATGTTGCGTCCGCTGCCGCCGCCGATGCCGCTGCCGGCGATGCCGCCGACCGCGCCGCCGGCGATCGTGCCGACCGGGCTCTTGGTACCCTCGATCTGCACGTAGCGCACCGATTCGACGGTGGCCACCTCGACCTCCATCGCGCGGCGCGCCTCGGCGCGCTCGTAGGTGCCGCCGCCCAGTCCCGAGGCGCAGCCGCCCGCGAGCAGCGCGGCGAGCGCGACGACGATCCAGCCCGAATGCCTGTTGCCGATGTTCATGACCAGGGTTCCTCTCCAAAGGCCTCACGGTAGATGCGCGCGATGTCCTCGCGCGTGGGGCGGTGGTTCTGCCCGCCCCGGTGTTCGATCTTGATGGCGCCCATGACCGACGCCAGCCGCCCGGTACGTTCCCAGCCCAGGCCGTTGGCCAGCCCGTACAGCAGGCCGGCGCGGTAGGCGTCGCCGCAGCCGGTGGGGTCCTCGACGCGCGTGGCCCGGACGCAGGGAATCTCGATGCGCCGGCCACCGGTGTAGATGTGCGAGCCCTCCGCGCCGCGCGTGACGACGAGTGCCTCGACGTGGCCGGCGAGGGCCTGGAGCGACAGGCCCGTGCGCTCGCTCAGCATCTGCGCCTCGTAGTCGTTGACGGCACACCACGTGGCGAGGTTCAGGAAACGCAACAATTCCTCACCATTGAACATCGGCAGCCCCTGGCCCGGATCGAAGACGAAGGGGATGCCGGCCGCGGCGAACTGCTCGGCGTGCTGCAGCATGCCGTCGCGCCCGTCCGGCGCGACGATGCCGAGCCGCACGCCCGGCGCGTCGGTGACGCGGTTCTCGTGCGAGAAGCTCATCGCGCCCGGGTGGAAAGCCGTGATCTGGTTGTCGTCGACGTCGGTCGTGATGAAGGCTTGCGCCGTGAATGTACCGGGCACCTGCCGCACGTGCGCGCGCGACAGGCCCAGCGCGTCGAGCCGCTCGAAATACGGCGCGGCGTCGTCGCCCACGGTAGCCATGATGCGCGCGTCGGCCCCGAGCAGGCGCAGGTTGTAGGCGATGTTGCCGGCGCAGCCGCCAAACTCGCGGCGCATGTCCGGCACGAGGAAGGCGACGTTCAGCACGTGGATGCGGTCGGGCAGGATGTGATCCCGGAAGCGGTCATGGAACACCATGATCGTGTCGTAGGCCATCGAACCGCACACCAGAATCGTCATCGCCGCGCTCCCGTCCAAAGCGCCGATTATAGGCGCGCGCAGCGTAACCGCGGCGTAACGCCCCCGTCATCACGCTGCAACGTGACCTCTCCACACTGGCCGCGAGAACGGAGAAAGGGGAAACCGACGATGCGGCACACCGAACGCCACACCTTCCTGCACGGGCCGCGCGGTCTTCACGTCACGCTGGCCACCTGCGAGAGCGAGATACTGGAAGCGCAGAAGCTGCGCTACCGCGTGTTCCATGACGAGCTGGGCGCCCGCCTCTGCAGCCGTACGCCGGGCGTGGACCGCGACGTCTACGACCCCTTCTGCAAGCATCTCATCGTGCGCGACGAGAGTCGCGGCCGTATCGTCGGCACCTATCGCATCCTCTCGCCGGAGGCGGCGCGCAAGGTGGGCGGCTATTACTCCGAGAACGAGTTCGACCTCACCCGCCTGCAGCACCTGCGCGAGCGCATCGTCGAGATCGGCCGCTCGTGCATCGACCCGGAGTACCGCAGCGGCGCGGTGATCACGCTGCTGTGGTCGGGGCTGGCGCGCTACATGACGGACAACGGCTACGACTACCTGATGGGCTGCGCCTCGGTCAGCATGGCCGACGGCGGCCATCACGCGGCCAGCCTGTACAATCGGCTGCGCGAGGCGCATCTGGCGCCACTGGAATACCACGTCTTCCCGCGTCACCCGCTGCCGCTGGAGCGGCTGTGCGGCCATCTCGCAACGCACACCCCGCCGCTGATCAAGGGTTATCTGCGCGCGGGCGCCTGGATTTGTGGGGACCCTGCATGGGATCCGGACTTCAACACCGCCGACCTGCCGATCCTGCTGCCGATGAACCGGCTGCAGGACCGCTACGCGCGCCACTACGTCGGCCGTCCGGACTGAAGCGCCTGTGGCGCCGCATGCGCCTGAGCCTGCACCTGCTCTCCGGCCTAGCCATCGCCATCGGCCGCTTTCCCTTCGCCGGGCTGGAGACGCGGCGCGCCTTGCGCCGCAACTGGTCGCACAAGCTGCTGGACATCCTCGGCATCGAGCTGCGCATCACCGGCGCGGACATCGCACCGGGCACGCTGGTGGTGGCCAACCATGTCTCGTGGCTGGACATCTTCGTCATCAACGCGGTCGCGCCGGCCGGCTTCATCTCCAAGGCCGAGGTGCGCAGATGGCCGGCCATCGGCTGGCTGGCCGCGAAGAACGAAACGGTGTTTCTGCAGCGCGGCAGCCGCGGCCAAGCGCGGCTCGTCGGCGGGGAGATCCGCGAGGCACTGCGTGCCGGCCGCGTCGTGGCGCTGTTTCCGGAAGGCACGACGACCGACGGCAGCCACGTGCTGCACTTCCACGCCGCGCTGCTGCAACCGGCGCTCGACGCCGGCCGGCCGATCCAGCCCGTGGCGCTGCGCTACCGCGACGCGGACGGCCGCTACACCCGTGCGCCGGCCTACCATGGGGAGATGTCGCTGATCGAGTGCATCGGCCGCATCGTCGCCGAGCCGCGCCTGATCGCCGAGGCGCACGTGATGCCGGCCGAGACGCATCCGCCGGAGCAGGACCGTCGTCCGCTGGCGCAGACGCTGCGCGAGCGCATCGCCAGGCACGTGACGGCGGACTGAGGCGCGGCCTCAGCGCGCCTCGCCGGGTTCCTGGAACACGGCGCCGTCCTCCAGCCGCACGGCCGTCAGCACGCCGCCCCAGACGCAGCCCGAGTCGAGCGCGATCAGCCCCGGTTCGCGGTGGAACCCCAGCGCGGACCAGTGGCCACACACGACCGTGTGCGTGCGCCACGCCGCGTCCGGCACGCGGAACCACGGCACGCTGCCCGACGGCGCCCGGGACGGCGGCCCCTTGCCGTCGAGCGCGAGCCGTCCGCGGGGCGTGCAGAAGCGCATGCGCGTCATCGCGTTGACGATGAAGCGCAGCCGGTCCCAGCCCTCCAGCGTGTCGTTCCAGCGCGCGGGCTTGTCGCCGAACAGGTGTTTCAGGAAGGCCTTGACGCGCGGGCCGCGCAGGGCCGCCTCGACCTCGCCGCCGAGCGCGAGCGCCTGTTCCACGGTCCACTGCGGCACCAGCCCGGCATGCACGAGCACGTGCCCGCCTTCGGCATGGATCATGCGACGCCCGGCCAGCCAGTCGAGCAGCTCGTCGCGGTCGGGCGCCTCGAGCACGCAGTCGAGCGTGTCGTCGCGCCCGCGCCGCGCCACGCCGCGCGCCGCCATCAGCAGGTAGAGGTCGTGGTTGCCGAGCACGGTCACGGCCGCGTCGCCCAGCGCGCGCACCGCGCGCAGCACCTTGTCCGAGTCCGGGCCGCGGTTGACGAGGTCGCCCGCGATCCACAGCCGGTCGGCCGCCGGATCGAAGCCGATGCGGTCGAGCAGCCGCGCGAACGGGGTGTGGCAGCCCTGGATGTCGCCGATCGCGTAGGTGGCCATCAGCGTCCGTAGTAGTCGCGGTACCAGGACACGAAGCGCGCCACGCCCTCGCGCACCGGCGTGGCCGGCGCGAAGCCCGCCCAGGCGGCCAGCTCGCGCGTGTCGGCCGCCGTGGCGGGCACGTCGCCGGCCTGCATCGGCAGGAAGTTCTTGCGCGACTCGACGCCCAGCGCGTCCTCGATGGCCTCGATGAAGTCCATCAGCGGCACCGGATCGTTGTTGCCGATGTTGAACACGCGGTACGGCGCGGCCGAGCGCGCCGGGTCCGCCGCGACGGCATCGTAGTCCGGGTCGGGTCGCGGCACGCGGTCGAGCGTGCGCACGACCCCCTCGACGATGTCGTCGATGTAGGTGAAGTCGCGCCGCATCCGGCCGTGGTTGAAGACGTCGATGGCCCGCCCCTCGAGCATCGCCGACACGAACAGGAACAGCGCCATGTCGGGCCGCCCCCACGGTCCGTAGACGGTGAAGAAGCGCAGTCCGGTCGTCGGCAGGCCGTAGAGGTGGCTGTAGGTGTGGGCCATCAGCTCGTTGGCCTTCTTCGTCGCCGCGTACAGGCTGACCGGGTGGTCGACGCTGTCGTGCTCGGAGAACGGCATCTTGGCGTTTCCGCCGTAGACACTGGAGCTGCTGGCATAGACCAGGTGCCCGACGCCGCCATGGCGGCAGCCCTCGAGCACGTTCACGAAACCGACGAGGTTGGCGTCGACGTAGGCGTGCGGATGCGTCAGCGAATGGCGCACGCCGGCCTGCGCGGCCAGATGCACGACGCGGTCGAAGCGCTCCTCGGCGAACAGCCGCGCCATGCCGTCGCGGTCGGCCACGTCCATGCGCACGAAGCGGAACGTCGCGTGCGGCGCAAGCCGGTCGAGCCGCGCCTGCTTGAGCGCGGGATCGTAGTAGTCGTTCAGGTTGTCGAGGCCGACGACCTCATCGCCGCGCGCGAGCAGCGCCTCGCTCACGTGCATGCCGATGAAGCCCGCGGCACCGGTGACGAGCACCTTCATACGCAGGGTTTCTCCGGGACGGGACTGCGCGCGATTATGGCACGGCCCGTTCGCTATACTGGGCGCCCGTTCTCCTCGCCCGCGCCGCATGCCCGCCCGCCTCGCCTATTCACTGCTCTGGTTCCTCGCGCTGCCATGCGTGCTGCTGCGCCTGGTCTGGCGCGCGCGGCGCCAGCCCGGCTATCTGGCCGACCTCGGCCAGCGCTTCGCGCGCTACGCCGGCCCGGCGCCCGAGCGCGTGATCTGGCTGCACGCGGTGTCGGTCGGCGAGACGCGCGCGGCCGAGCCGCTGGTGCGCGCGCTGCGCGCGCGCTGGCCGGACCACACGGTGGTGCTGACGCAGATGACGCCCACCGGCCGCGAGACCGCGCAGGCGCTGTTCGGCCGCGACGCCGGCGTGCGCGTCGTGTGGCTGCCCTACGACCTGGCGCCGCTCGCGCGGCGCTTTGTTGCGCACTTCGCACCGCGCGTCGGCATCGTCATGGAAACCGAGCTGTGGCCCAACATGCTGCTCGCCGCGCGCGAAGCCGGCGTGCCGGTGCTGCTCGCCAACGCGCGGCTGTCGGAGCGCTCGGCACGGCGCTACGCGCGCTGGCCGACGCTCGCCGCGCTGACCGTCGGCGCGCTCGACGCCGTCGGCGCGCAGACCGAGGGCGATGCCGTCCGGCTGCGCGGCATCGGTGCCCACCCGGTCGAGATCACCGGCAACGTCAAGTTCGACATCGAGCCGCCGCCGGCGCTGCTCGAACTCGGCGCGCGCTTCCGCGCCGGCTTCGGCGGGCGGCCCGCCGTGCTCGCGGCGAGCACGCGCGACGGCGAGGAGGCGCTGATCCTCGACGCCTTCGCCGCGCAGGCGCCGACCAACGCGCTGCTGGTGCTCGTGCCGCGCCATCCGCAGCGCTTCGACGAGGTCGCGGCACTGGTCCGGGCGCGCGGACTCGCGCTCGCGCGCCGCAGCCTCGACGAGGCGGTCACGGCCGACACTCGCGTGTGGCTGGGCGATTCGATGGGGGAGATGTTCGCGTACTACGCGGCAGCCGATGTCGCCCTGATCGGCGGCAGCTGGCTGCCCTTCGGCGGGCAGAACCTGATCGAAGCCTGCGCGGTCGGCACGCCGGTGGTCGTCGGCCCGCACACCTTCAACTTCCTGCAGGTGGCCGAACAGGCCGTCGCGTGCGGCGCGGCCGTGCGCGCGCCGGACGTGCCCGCCGGCCTGCACGCCGCGCTGGCGCTGGTGGCCGATCCGGCCGCGCGCGAGCGCGCGGCGGCGGCGGGGCTGGCCTTCACCGCCGCGCACCGGGGCGCGACGGCGCGCACGCTGCGCCTGATCGAGCGCCGGCTGGGCGCGCCAGGCGCCTGAGCCGTCAGCGCTCGAGCAGCGCGTTGACCGCGTCCAGATCCGATTCGTCGAGCGTACCGGCGGCGGCCTTCAGCCGCAGCTGGGCCAGCAGCGTGTCGTAGCGCGCACGCGCCAGTTCCTGCCGCGTCTCGGCGAGCTGGGTCAGCGCGTTGAGCACGTCGATGTTGATCCGCACGCCCACCTCGTAGCCGAGCCGGTTGGCCTCCAGCGCCGACAGCGACGACACCTCGGCGGCCTCCAGCGCACGGATCCGGGCGAGCCCGCTCGACACGCCGAGAAAGGCCTCGCGGGCGGCCAGCGCCGAACCCCGGCGCGTGGATTCCAGATCGGCATCGGCGCGCATGCGCAGCGCCGCCGCTTCGCGCGACACCGACGAGATGCGCCCGCCGGCATACAGCGGCATGTTGAACTGCAGGCCGATCGAACTCGATTCCGTGCGCGGCGACAGGCTGCCGTTCTGGCGGTGCGCGACGCCGTGGCTGGCGACGAGGTCGACGGTCGGCAGGTGGCCGGCGCGGGCACGGTCGACCTCGCGCGCGGCGATTTCCTGCAGCAGCAGCTGGGCCTGCACGTCGAGGCTGGATTCGGACGCCACGCCCGCCCAGCTCGCCGCGTCGGACGGCTCCGGCGCCGCGAAGCGCACACCCGGCCGCAGCCGCGCGAGCGCGCCCGGATCGCCGCCAACGATACGCGCCAGCGTGTCACGGGCGACGTCCAGCGCGGCCTCGGCGGCGATGACCTGCGCCTGCGCGAGGTCGTGCCGCGACTGCGCCTCGTGCACGTCGGTGATCGTCACGGTGCCGACCTCGAAGCCGGTGCGCGCGATCTCCAGCTGCTCGGCCGCGGCCGCCCGCAGCTGCGTGACCGCATCCAGGGCGTCGATCGCGTTGAGCACGTCGAAATAGCCCTGCGCGACGCGCAGCATCAGCTCCTGCCGCGCGAGACCGAAGCGCACGTTGGCAAGATCAGTCTGCAGCGCGCCCTGCCGCGCGGCGATGACGTTCTGCATGCGGAACAGCGGCTGCGTCAGCTGCACGCGCCAGGAATGGCTGTTGTACGTGTCGCTCGGCAGCCCGGACGGATCGGCGACGTTGCGCGCCGTGCCCGCCGCCAGCGACACCTCCGGCAGCAGCCCGGCCCGGCCCTGCACGACGCGCTCCTGACCGGCCTGCAGCTCGGCCTGCGCGGCGCGGAAGTCGGCGTCGTTGGCCAGCGCGCGCTGATAGACCTCCAGCAGGTCGGTCGCGGCGGCGGTCAGCGGCAGGAGGCAGACGAGGCAGACGATCAGCGTTCGCTTCATGTGGACTCCGTTCAGTAGCGGGGCATGGCCGGATCGACCTCGTCCGCCCAGGCCGCGACGCCGCCCGTCAGATTGGTGACCCGCGAGAAACCCTGGCGTTCGAGGAACATGCAGACGTGGGCGCTGCGCATGCCGTGGTGGCAGACGACGACGATCTCGGCGTCGGGATCGAGCTCCCCGACGCGCGCGGGCACGGAGCCCATCGGCATCGAGGTCGCGCCGTCGATGTGGCACAAGGCGAATTCCCACGGCTCGCGCACGTCGAGCAGCAGCGGGGCGGACGAGGCGTCGGCCAGGCGACGCGAGAGTTCGGTGGCGGAGATGCTGCGCATGGGCTTCCCGTTGCGGACGGGCGGCACCTGCCGCCCGCGGACCGTGGCCCGATTGTAGCGCCCGCGCGCCGCGCCCTGCGAGCGCCGCACGCCGCGCCGTGCATTGCTTCCTGTCGGGGCGGCGTCAGTCTCCGGCCGCCGGCGCGAGTCGCCACAGCGACGTGATCTCGTCGCGCCGCGCCGCGTGCAGCGGATCGGCCGCGTCGGCCGCGCGGCCGTGGCGCGGACGGGCCTGCAGGCGATCGCGCACGACGAGGCCGGCACGGTCGAACGCCGCCTCCAGCTCGCCCGGCGCGCGCAGACCCAGCCGCTCGGCCAGGTCCGACAGGATCAGCCAGCCCTCGCCGCCCGGCGCGAGGTGCGCGGCCAGCCCTTCGAGAAAGCCCTTCAGCATCGCGCCGTCCGGATCGTAGACGGCGCGGTCGAGCGTCGAACCCGCCTTGCCCGGCAGCCACGGCGGGTTGCACACGACGAGGTCGGCACGTCCCGGCGGATACAGCCCGTCGGCAGACAGTTCCACGCGGTCGGCCAGCCCGAGCCGCGCGAGGTTGTCGCGCGCGCAGGCCAGTGCGCGCGGCGAATCGTCCGTGGCCACGACACGTTCGAGACCGCGTCGCGCCAGCACCGCCGCGAGCACGCCCGTGCCGGTGCCCAGGTCGAAGGCCGTCCGCGCGCCCGGCGGCAGCGGCGCCTGCGCGACCAGATCCACGTATTCCCCGCGCACGGGCGCGAACACGCCGTAATGGGGATGGATGCGTGCGCCCAGCGCCGGCACCTCGACGCCATTGAGCCGCCACTGCCACGCGCCGAGCGCGCCGAGCAGCTCGCGCAGCGACAGCACGGCCGGCCCGTCGAGTGGCCCCCAGGCGGCCGTGCAGGCCTCGGCGACGTCGGGCGCGCGGTGAAGCGGCAGCCGCCAGCCGGGTTCGACCGGCAGCAGCAACAGGCCCAGCGTGCGGGCACGCTGGGCCTGGTCGAGACGGTAGAGGTTGAAACGCTCGCGCGCGTCGTCGGGCTGACGCCGCCGGGCACGGCTGCGCTCGAAACGGCGGCCCATGGCCTGCAGCAGCTGACGGGCGTTGTAGTAGTCGCCGCGCCACAGCAGCGCCGTGCCCTCGCAGGCGAGCCGCCATGCGGCATCGGCCGGCAGGGTGTCGTCGGCGACGCTCACGCGGGCCGGCGGCCGCGCGCCGGCCTCGCTGAGCCAGCGCGCCTCGCGCGGCGCGCCGTCGGTCTCCTGCCAGACGATGCGGGCACCGCTCATCGGCGCGCCAGCACCTTCAGCAGGAAGGCGTGGATGTCCTGCAGCTCCTGCATCGTGACGGTGTGCACCATGTTGTAAGGGTGCCATTCGACCGGATAGCCCAGGCCGGTCAGCACGTCGCGCGCGGCCTCGGCGCGCGCGAACGGGATCACCGGGTCAGCCGTGCCGTGGGCGAGGAACACCGGTACGTCGCCGTTGGCCCCGGAGCGCTCGGCGGCCACGGTGTCGGGCAGCGGCAGGTAGCCGGACAGACCGACGAGGCCCGCCAGGCGCTGCGGATAGCGCACGCCGGTCATCAGCGTCATCGCGCAGCCCTGCGAGAAGCCCATCAGCACGATGCGCGAGGCCGGCACGCCGCGCGCGATCTCGGCGTCGACCAGCTCGGCGATGTCGGCCTGCGACTCGCGCAGGCCCTGCTCGTCCTCGTCCTTGCCGCGCTCGAAGCTGCGCACGTCGAACCAGGCGCGCATGCGGTAGCCGCCGTTGATCGTGACCGGGCGCACCGGCGCGTGCGGGAAGACATAGCGCACCGAGCCGACGGCGGACAGGTCGAGCTGGTCGCAGATCGGCACGAAGTCGTTGCCGTCGGCACCCAGGCCGTGCAGGACGATGATGGCGGCGTCGGGATTCGGGCCGGTTTCGTGTTCGATGGTGTCGAGAGACATGAAAAACCTCTTGATGCGGTGGATGGGATCAAGGCAGCACGTCGAGCAGTTCGACCTCGAACCGCAGCGTGGCGTCGGGCGGAATCACGCGTCCGGCGCCACGGCGGCCGTAGGCGATGCCGGGCGGACAGGTCAGGCGCGCCCGGCCGCCGACCTTCATGCGCTGGAGGCCCTCGGTCCAGCAGGCGATGACCTGGTCCAGACCGAAGTCGATCGGACGGCCGCGCGCGTAGGAGCTGTCGAACTCGCGTCCGTCGAGGAAGGTGCCGCGGTAGTGCACGCGCACGCGGTCGCGCGGGCCGGGGCTCGCGCCGTCGCCCTCGACGAGTGGCTCATAGACCAGCCCGCTGGGCGTGGTGACGGGCTGGGCCGCCAGCGGCGCGGCCAGCGCGAGCAGGGCGGACAGGACGATGGCACGATGCATGGGCAGGCTCCGGCAGGACACGGGCCGCCATCATCCCCGCTTGCGCCGGCCCGCGCAACGGGCTGCCGGCACGGCGGATTTGGCGGTAAGCTGCGCCCGAGATGAGCACCGCCTCCCCCCGCCCTTCCGACCCGTCCGCACCGCCCGCCGGGCGCCGCATCGCGCACCTCGACATGGACGCGTTCTACGCCTCGGTCGAGCTGCTGCGCTACCCCGAGCTGCGTGGCCGTCCGGTCGTCGTCGGCGGGCGCGGCCGCTACGCGCCCGAGCGCCTGCCCGACGGCACGTTCCGCTTCGCGCGGCTGGCCGACTACGTGGGGCGCGGCGTGGTCACCACCTCGACCTACGAGGCGCGCGCGCTGGGCGTGTTCTCGGCGATGGGCATGATGAAGGCCGCGCGGCTCGCGCCCGAGGCCGTGCTGCTGCCGGCCGACTTCGACGCCTACCGCCACTACTCGCGGCTGTTCAAGCAAGCCGTCGCCCGCATCGCACCGCGTATCGAGAACCGCGGCATCGACGAGATCTACATCGACCTGAGCGACATCGACGAGGCCAGCGAGCCACTCGCCCGCCGCATCAAGGAGGCCGTGCGCGCGGCCACCGGACTGAGCTGCTCGATCGCGGTGGCGCCGAACAAGCTGCTCGCGAAAATCGGCTCCGAGCTCGACAAGCCGGACGGACTGACGGTGCTGACGATGGACGACGTGCCCGCGCGCATCTGGCCGCTGCCGGCGCGCAAGGTCAACGGCATCGGTCCGAAGAGCGCCGAGAAACTCGCCGCGCTGGGGCTGGACACGGTCGGCGACATCGCCGCCGCCGACCCCGCCCTGCTGCGCGCGCACTTCGGCCGCAGCTACGCCGAATGGCTCATCGAGGCCGCGCACGGCCGCGACGACCGCCCGGTCGTCACGCATTCCGAGCCCAAGTCGATCAGCCGCGAGACGACCTTCGAGCACGACCTGCACCCGCGCGCCGACCGCGAGGCGCTGTCGGCGATTTTCACCTCGCTGTGCGAACGCCTCGAGGACGACCTGGCGCGCAAGCGCGTGGCCGGGCGCACGGTCGGCATCAAGCTGCGCTACGCCGACTTCTCCACCGTCACGCGCGACCACACCCTGCCCGCACCGGTGGCCGACGCCGCCGCGATCCGGCGCGCCGCCGGCGAGTGCTTGCGGCGCGTGCCGCTGGACCGCCGCCTGCGCCTGCTCGGCGTGCGCGTGAGCTCGCTGTGCCCGGCCGAACAGGCCTTCTCGGCGCCGGTGCAGGCTCAGCTTCCCCTGGCGACGACGGCATGAGAGGGCTGGTCGTGATCCTGTGCACGCTGCTGCTCGCCCCGACCGTGGCGGCCGAACCGCTGCGCCTCAGCGACGACACCGGCCGCGAGATCGTGCTGCCGGGCCCGGCGCGCCGCATCGTCAGCCTCGCGCCACACGTCACGGAACTGCTGTTCGCGGCCGGTGCCGGAGAACTGGTCGTGGGCGTCGACGAGTTCAGCGACCACCCGCCCACCGCGCGCGCACTGCCGCGTGTCGGACGCCACGCGGGACTGGACGTCGAGGCCATCCTCGCGCTGCGCCCGGACCTCGTGATCGCCTGGGCCAGCGGCAACCGCATGCCGGAGCTCGAACGGCTC
>Ga0207868_1001216_pt1 | contig 19503 bp, 16 predicted proteins | sample Passage237B_FD_187370 | JGI IMG/M metagenome (GOLD analysis project Ga0207868, IMG submission 187370) | Cellulose adapted compost microbial communities from Newby Island Compost Facility, Milpitas, CA, USA - Passage2 37B (SPAdes) (version 3) ... | reverse complement strand
GGAAAACCTCGATCGTGTATTGGCCGTGCGCCCGGAAGTCGTATCCCACAACTTGGAGACCGTGCGCCGCCTTACCCGTGAAGTGCGCATACAGGCCAAATACGACCGCAGCTTGGAATGCCTGCGCCGCATCTCCGCCGCTGGGCTACGCACCAAGTCTGGCATCATGCTCGGTTTCGGCGAGACCGAAGCCGACGTCATCGAAGCCATGACCGACCTCTACGAGGCAGGGGTGCACATCCTCACCCTCGGCCAGTACCTCCAACCCACCAAGGCACACCATCCCGTGGTGGAATGGGTTACGCCCGATCAATTCAAATACTATCAAGAGATTGGCATGCGCATGGGCTTCAAATACGTGGAAAGCGGCCCGTTGGTCCGTTCTTCCTACCACGCCGAGAAGCATTTGTTTGATATGCAGTAGGCTGCTATTGCATGGAGACCCAAGAAGCATTTATCCAGACACCGCTCGGCATCACCGCCATCAAAGGCGACGAAAACGGCTTAAGTTCCGTTTCGGTGCTGGACACCAAGACGGTTGAGCCTTCAGCGACCCTCCCCGACTGCTTGATGCCCGCCGCGGTGCAGTTGCAGGAGTATTTCGCACATCGGCGAACAGCCTTCGACCTCCGACTAAACATCAAAGGGACGGACTTCCAGAAAAGCGTCTGGCTGGAACTGCTCCATATTCCCTATGGAAAGACCATCTCCTACCTCGAACTGGCCAGACGGCTGGGCGACGTGAAATCCATCAGGGCCGCAGCGGCCGCTAATGGCCAAAACCCATTTTGGATTGTCATACCCTGCCATCGGGTCATCGGCAGCGACGGATCGCTGACCGGTTATGCCGGTGGCCTTTGGCGTAAAAAATGGCTGCTTGAACACGAAAGCCCCTACAAGCAGCAAGCGCTGTTCTGATACAATAAAAAATTTTTTTGATTGTAAAAGTTAGGAATCCTAACTATATTTACCCCCGGCGATATTGCCGTTAACCATTTTAATTTCTTGAGTCATGAGCAAATCCATTTTTTATCATGCCGGCTGTCCGGTCTGCGTAAGTGCAGAACAGGACATCATCAGCCTTATCGGACCTGCCAATGTCGAGGTCGTCCATATCGGCGAAGACAAATCCCGCATCGCCGAGGCCGAAAATGCAGGGGTGAAATCCGTCCCGGCATTGGTGACGCCCAACGGACATGTATTGCACATCAATTTCGGTGCTTCCATGGCCGAGGTAAAAGGTTAAAAATTTGCCCCACATAGTTAGGAATCCTATCTTTGTGGGGCATTTATAACACCGAATCCATGGAAAAATCGCCTTTCGACCTGTTTCATCAAAACCAAAGCGTGGACGGCAAACTCATTGCCGCCTTGGAACGCGTTTCCCAGGCATTCCGGGTGTTACTTTGGAACGAAAGCAAGGAATTTTCACTCAGTCCCATCCAAGTGCAGGTGCTTATCTTTTTGCTCCACCATACCGAAGAAAAAAGAAAGGTCAGCTACCTGGCCAATGAATTCAACATGACCAAGGCCACAATCAGCGATACCATCAAAACGCTGGAACAAAAGGGACTGATTTCCAAGGCTTATGCGCCGCACGACAGCAGAAGCTACACCATCCAGCTGTCACCAAAGGGAAGGGAAATCGCGGGGCAGACGGCATTGTTCACCAAGGAGCTCCAGGCTCCCATCGATAGGCTGCATCCTGACGACAAGGAAAACCTCCTGCTGAGTTTACTCCACATCATCCGCCACCTCAACCAAGCGGGGATCATCACGATACAGCGGATGTGCTTTACCTGTGCTTATTACCGTTCCGGTCGTGACGGAGAACCTCATTTCTGTCGGCTTTTGAACAAACCCCTGGAACGAAGGGACTTGCGCGTAGATTGTCCGGAACACACCTTCATAGGATGAATCTTGTTCCTACGGACGGAAGGTGCATCACTCGAGCATACCACAGTACACGCTGTCGGAGATTTCATCGCGCATGGTATGCCGGAAAGCGGCGTACACGTGCACCGGGTTTTCCATGAAGCGCAACAGCTTTACCTCCAGCACCTCCATCTGTTCGCGCCGTTCGGCACCCATCTGCCGGAAATAGCGAAATGAATAGCCGTCATACAGCAGCACCATCAACCGGTCGGTCAAGCCGACCCGACCCGATTGCTCCCAACGGAGGGTCAGCCGATCGCCTTCGCGCTCCACCGTGCAGTTAAGCGGGGGTTCCAACTTCCCTCGGGAAATCAATACTTTCGCCGGATTAACAAACGGCTTCCGCTCATCATCCAGCTCGACTGCATTTTTCCGAACATAGGATTGTGCCAATTGGAATGCCCCGACCCGGCTGCCCGGAGGTGCTTCGCGCTGGTATCCGAATTTCACAAACGGGTTAATCGGGCCCAAAAACTCGGAAACGACTTTCATCTTCGCTTGGTTCAGCAGTTCCAGTTCAGAGAACGGCTTGGTACGTCGGCCCACCGAACGCATCACCGGCTGTCCGTTGAGTTCGTAGCCGATGATCGATCCCACCTTTCCACTGAACGGCCCATTGATGCCTTGCTTCGCTATTGCCATGGTCAATCTATTTTAGTTCAAGACTGGTTCTCTACTTATTCAGGTTAAATATACGGTTAAAAAATTAAAAACATAGTATTTATAGGGAGTTAATAAAGGATAAACCTTTATTAACCCTATGTTAAGCCCCTGTTAATACTATGTTTAACCTTTATTTAAATGGAACAATACCTAACCGAGTCTCGAATAATACCAGACGATGTCGAAAAACCGATAGTGGCTCAGGAAGTAAAAAATGAATATAATCGCTAACTTCACCCTTCAAAATAAAGGACGATGCCCACCATACCTCCACTCAAAATACTCAAAGCTTCTGCAGGGTCCGGCAAGACCTTCAACCTCACGGCACACTACCTTTCATTGCTGTTTTCGGGTGAAAACAAGTACCGGGAGATTCTCGCCATCACCTTCACCAACAAAGCGACAGCCGAGATGAAAGGCCGTATCCTGAAGGTACTGGAGATGATGGCTACGGGGGATGGTCTGCAGCACGATGCCGCTACCGGCTACCGTGAAATCCTGCTGGAGGCTTACCCGCAGTGGGATGCTGTCACCTTGCGGCAACGCGCGGCGGAGGTGTACCGAAAAATCCTGCACGACTACAGCCGCTTTGCTGTCAGTACCATCGACGGCTTCACGCAGAAAGTCATCCGCGGCTTCACCTTCGAACTGGGCATAGACGCCGGATACAAATTGGAAATGAATATCCGCAAGGTAAAAGCAGACCTCGTGCTACGCCTCAACCGGCTGCTGGACGAGCGGCCGGACCTGCTGCAATGGATCATGGACTATGCGCAGGCGCGGATAGACCGGGATGAGAACTGGAACTACCGTTGGGCGCTGAATGACCTCGCTTCGGAAATCTTCAAGGAGGACTTCCAGGATTTCGACAAGGCCGTGTCCGATATCCCCGAGCAGGAACTGTTCGCCAGCCTCGACAGCTACTGCAAGGAAAGCATCCAACAGTTTGAAACGGCCTTCGAGCAGTTGCTCAAAACGGCTGCCGACACCGTTGCTTCCTCCGGGGTGGACGTGATGGACCTGGCGGGGAAATCACGCAACCAACTGGGCAAGCTGGGCAGCCTCTCCGCCCAAAACCCGCATGACGTGATCAAAAAGCTGGAGAAATACATCCATGCGCCGGACGAGTGGCAGAAAGGCGGGCTGGTTGGCCAAATGGCCTCGCTATATCAGGCATTGAATCCGTTGCTGGAACGGCTGTATAACCTATACATCGAGCGAAGCGCGGATTACTACCTCGCCAGGGCCATCGACGAGAATCTCTACTACCTGCGCTTGCTCAAGGAGATGAGCTCCTTGCTCGCCGAATGGCGCAGGGACAACGGTGCGCAGCTCATCAGCGACGCCCAGATCTTGCTCAACAACATCGGCATCAACGAGTCGGGCGACCCCACCTTCATCTGGGAGAAAACAGGCAACCGCTTCCGGCATTTCCTCTTCGACGAGTTTCAGGATACCTCGCGGAAGCAGTGGGACAACCTGCGTCCGCTGCTTATCAACGCCATGGGCAACGCCACCGGAAAACGGAGCGAGCACCTCATCGTGGGCGACGTGAAGCAAAGCATCTACCGCTGGCGCAACGGCGACTGGCGCATCCTGCTGGACCGCGCGGAGCGGCAAGTCGGGGAGGCATTCCACACGGCGGACACGTCGCAACTCATCCAGCATGCAACGCTGGAAGTGAACTACCGCAGCCATGAAAACATCGTAGCCTTCAACAACGGGGTTTTCGACCGCGCACCCCGATGGCTGCAACAGCGCTTGAACGACCGGATACTGGCCGAGCTAGGCGAAGAAGGCTACGAACATTGGTGGAAACCTTCCGGCAACCACGACACCATCATCCGGGCATACCGCGACAGCCGGCAGCAATTGCCCGCTTCCGCGAAGCAGAAAGGCGGCAGGGTGCAGGTGGATTTCATCGATGTAGCGAGCAACAATCACCGTGCTAGCGCGGTGAAGGAGGAAGCACTCGACCGCTTGGCCGACACGCTCATCGGATGGATATCTTCGGGTACCTATCATCCCGGCCAGGTCGGCATCCTCGTACGCACCAACAACGAAGCCCGCGAAGTCATCCAATACCTGCTCGACCGGCAACGGGAATCCGCCGTAGCATTCGACGTCATCTCGGGCGATGCGCTGGCGCTGACCAGCCATCCGGCCATCCGGCTGCTAATCGACACCCTGCACGCGCTGGTGGGCAGGATGCCAGACGCCGCACTGTATGTGGCCAATTGCATCCACCTGCACAGCCAACTGCTGCACCGTGGGGAGACCATCCTGCCCGATGATTGGGTACGAGTAAGCACCTGCAAGCCCACCGAGCTAGCCGGATTGCTTCCGGAGCCGCTCTGCAGCAATTGGGAAACCTGGTCCCAACTGCCGCTGGCCGAACTCGTCGAGTCGCTTATCGTCGCCTACGGGCTCCAAACGAACGAAGAAAGCCTTCCCTACCTCCTGGCTTTCCGCGACCTCGTCGCCGCCTTCACGGCCAACGGCGAGCGCGGGATACCGGCATTCCTGACCTATTGGGCGGAAGAAGGCATCGACCGGGCATTGCCCGCCGCCGACGGGACGGATGCCGTGGAAGTGCTTACCATCCACAAGTCCAAGGGCTTGGCATTCGATGTGGTCATGATACCGTTTTGCAGTTGGCCCATCGATGGGCGTACCAACGGCAATTTCTGGGTGAACACCGAGGATACGCCCTATGCCCTCCTGCGCAAAACACCGGTGAAATACAAAAGCGACCTCGCCAAGTCGCGCCTCTACAAAGCGTATTTCGAGGAGATGCTCTTCAACTATATGGATGCCCTCAATACGCTCTATGTGGCGACCACGCGTACACGCAAGCACCTGTACATCACCGCACCCGGCAAAAAAGGGGACGGGGAAATCAGTTCGTTGCTTGCCGGCGACCTGCTGCTGGAAGTGCTGCCCGACATTGCCGATGAGTTGAACGTTACTTTCCATGGCGGTATCCTATTGGGAGACGGTACGGATATGGATACGCCCAAGGAGCAAAAGCCAGCGCCAATCGGCTGGTCATTCAACCATTACCCCGCCTCCACCCGGATGAAGGAAGAGTTGGCCCGCCCGGAAATACAGGGTGAACTGGACATCGTGCGGTTGGATGCTGCCAAGCGCCACGGTCAGTTGCTCCACGAACTGATGGCCGAGACAGCTTCCGCGGATGAGCTGGATGCCCGATTGGATACCTTGCAGGCACAGGGTATACTTCGTGAAGAAGAACGGGCAGACGTGCTGGCGCTCGCCTTGAACACCTGGAACCACCCGCAGTTGGCACAATGGTTCAGCGGTGATTACGAGCACTGGAATGAACGGAGCATCATCTTGCCCAGCGGGCGGACACTGCGCCCGGACAAGGTGCTGGTGCGCCCCGGTGAGACCATCGTGCTGGACTTCAAATTCACGCAGCACGAAGACGAAACCCACCTCAAGCAGGTGACGGATTATCAGTTGATCCTCCGTGAAATGGGCTTGCCGAACGTGAAGGGTTATGTATATTACGGAGCGTTAAAGAAATTGGTAGCCGTATGAGAACCGATCCATTCCTCCGACAAGTTGCAGTTGATTTACTGGCCCGGTTCGGTGACGACCTGAAGGATGTGGCCGTGGTGTTGACCAACAAGCGTCCCATCGTATTCCTGCGAAAGCACCTGGCCGACCTGTCGGGCAAGCCGCTGTGGAGTCCCTCATTTTTCACCATACAGGAGTTTCTCCGCCAATCGGCCGCTGTGCCAGAGGCAAGTCCACTCACCCAGTTTTTCATCCTGCACCGGCTGCACAATGCACTGCTCCGCGAAGAGGGCCGGCCGGAGGAAACACCGGATGAGTTTTACCCGCTGGCAGAAACCATCCTGAGCGATTTTGCCCAACTGGATTATGACCTGGTGGCACCGGAGGAAGTCTATGCCGAGCTACGCGATATGGCCTTGCTCCAACAGCGCTTTCCCCACCTGTCGGCCGATCAGCAACGCTTCATGCGCCAGTTTTGGGAATCGTTTTCCGTGGGCAAACAGACGGCTATCCAGCAGAAATTCCTCCAGCTGTGGGGGCGTTTGCCCACGCTTTACCAACGGTTCAAAGCCGAGCTGGCACGGCAGAAGCTGACCACCACAGCAAGCAGCTATCGCAATCTTGCGGAAAGCCGCGCGGACCATCCCGACTTTATATCGGTATACCAGCGCGTGGCGTTCGTGGGCTTCAACGCGCTCAACCGGTGTGAAGTGAAACTCTTCACGCAATGGCAGGAAGCCGGGAAAGCACTTTTCTACTTCGACGCGGACAGCTATTACCTCAACGACGACCTGCAGGAGGCAGGGCTTTTCCTCCGGAAAAATGTCGCCCAGTACGGGCTACGCAATGCCTTGGGGGAATTTCCTGCAGCGTTGGGTTCGAAAACCAATCGTATCGAGTTGATTGCCGCTTCTGGCAAAGTAGCGCAAGCCAAGTTATTGCCGACCCTGCTGGAAGACCGGCCTGCCGACCGGGAGGCTCCGACGAGTACGGCCATCATCCTGGCCGACGAGAGCCTCTTGGTGCCGGTGCTGCAAAGCCTGCCCGACGGATTCGATTTCAACGTGACCATGGGTTATCCGTTGACGCAATCCACGCTCTTCGGATACCTTGACGGATGGCTGGGTGTCCAGCAGCAATTGGCTGCTAATCAGGGCCGGTCCGTGCATCACCTCGACGTGGAGGCTATCCTCGCCCATCCGCTCAGCGGCGTACGGCCGGGAGAACGGCAAGCACTTCAGGAGAAAATCAACACCAATGAATGGCTGGAAGTACCTGCTGCGGAATTGTTGCTGAAGTCGGGCAGCTATCCCGCATTTTTCATTCCACGTACCGGCAATGAGGCTGTCCTCCAAGCATTGCATGCCCTGCTGGACGGGGTGCTGGAATACCGTCGGCATTCCCATAGCCTCCGGCATATCGAGGCGGTGCTCATCCTTGCCGTCAAGAAGGCCCTCAACCTGCTGCAGGAGGGGCTAATCCACTATCCCGAGCTGTCGATGCCTTTCCTTTGCGCGCTGATCCGGAAAGCGCTTCAAGGGATATCGGCACCCATTGAAGGGGAGCCGCTGAGGGGTGTCCAGATCATGGGGTTGCTGGAAAGCCGCTGCCTCGACTTTGACGAGGTGTACATCATCGGGGCCAACGAAGGGGCGTTGCCCAAGATCACGGTGGCGCCGACCTTCATCCCCGACTCCATCCGGCGCGCCCATGGCCTGCCCGTACTGGAAAACCAAGACGCCCTGTCGGCATACCTGTTTTACCGCCTGCTGCAGTACCCCCAGCACATCACGGTCGTGTACAATGCCGTGGTAGACGACAGCAACAGTGGCGAGGTAAGCCGGTTCGTCCGCCAGTTGGTATTCGAAAGCCGGTTTACTTTCCAGCAACGCAGCCAGCAGCAACCCATCAAGACCGTCCCTGCGTCGCCGTCGCTCAGCTTGCCCAAAACCGGCGTGGTATGGCGCAGCCTGAGCCGATATTTGGATGACACTGACCCAAACCGCCCGAAATTATCGGCATCGGCGCTGACCACCTACCTACAATCGCCTGTCCTGTTTTTCTTCAAATACATTGCCGGCATCAAGGAGCCCCCCAAGATAACCGAGGAGTTTGAAATGAACCGGCTGGGCACCGTTGTACACCAAGCGATGCAAGACACCTACGAACAACTGAAAGCGGAAAACGACACCATCACCGCCCAAAGCATCCGTCAGAAAATCAAGGTGCTGCCGGAAATCTGCTTACAGGCACTGTCAAAGGAGCTATACGGAGAGGCTGGAAAGATACAGACGCCCAACAGCATGCAGCGCATCCTGCTCAAGGTGGCCGAGGAATACGCTGCGGTGTTCCTGCACTACGATGCCGCGCATGTAGCCCCGCTGCGCATCGTGGAACTGGAAAACGAACGGGACTATTCCATGGCATTTCCCATTGCAGTGCAGGGCGAAACCCGGACGGTCATGCTCTATGGCATCATCGACCGGGTGGACGAGGTGAACGGCAAGACGCGCATCGTGGACTACAAGACCGGTCGTGATGAAATCAGGTTCCATGGGCTGGAAACCTTATTTGCGCCAGCGTCGGCCAAGAGCAACAAAGCGATGATCCAGACCTTGTTTTATACCCATGTGTATGAGCAGGTGACGGGCAAGCGTGGGGTGGAGCCCAACCTTTATATCGCCCGCAGGCTCCGCAAGGAGGGTCCCTTGTTTTACATGGGTGGGCGCGGCGGGTTCGTTGCCGAGGGAGTAGGCCTGGAGGATATCAAGGAAAGGTTCGAGGCATTCCTGCGGCAGACGCTGGAAGAACTGTTCAACCCCGAGGTACCTTTCCGGCACAATCCCGATGCAGTACTGTATCCCAATGAGCCTTACATAGAATTTTTAGGCCAAGCCTTGCCTGTTGACGAGGAAGGCTAAGAAAGGACTTTTGCTTGCGCGATTGCCAATTGCTGCGCGACTTTCCCCGCGATTTCCAGAAAGGCCTCGGCCGCTGGATTATCGTCGTCCATCATCACGGGCAGCCCATTGTCGCCGGAATCACTGATGCTTTTAACCAAAGGGATTTCCCCAAGGAAGGGGGCGTTGAATCGTTCGGCCAGGCGCTTGCCACCATCTTTGCCGAAGATATAGTATTTGTGATCCGGCAACTCCGCAGGCGTGAAATAGGCCATATTTTCCACTACACCAAGCAAGGGGATGTTGATGGAATCCATCAGGAACATACCGATGCCCCGCACGGCATCGGCCAGCGCCACGTTTTGTGGTGTAGTCACCACGATCGCCCCTGAAATGGGAAACCCTTGGGCCACCGTGATATGCACATCACCGGTGCCGGGCGGCAAATCCACCACCAGATAGTCCAATTCGCCCCAATCAGCGTCATTAAACAATTGCTTGACGGCCGTACTCACCATGGGGCCGCGCCATGGGACCGGTTGATTGGGGTCCGTAAAGAATCCGATGGACAGCAATTTCAGGCCGAACTTTTCTATCGGCTCGATTTTTGCCTTTCCGTTGTCGGTCTTGGCAGCTTTGGGGCGTGCCCCCTCCAGCCCGAACATGATGGGCAGCGACGGGCCGTAGATATCTGCGTCGAGCAAGCCGGTTTTTGCGCCTTTGGCGTGCAAGGCCAACGCCAAGTTGGCCGCTACGGTAGATTTGCCCACCCCGCCCTTGCCCGAGGAGACAAGGATAATATTTTTGATGTCGGGCAATTGGCTGCTTCTTGAACCGATAACGCGGGACGTCATGTTGATATCAACAGCGATATCTTTATCTACAAACAATGCAATGGCATTACGGCAAGCATGTTCAATATGGCCTTTCAACGGGCATGCAGGCGTAGTAAGCACCACGTCGAAACGGATTTTCGACGGGGTGATTTCCACGTTCTTGATCATGTTCAAAGTGACCAGATCTTTCTTGAGATCGGGATCATCCACATGGCTCAGTGCATGCAATACCTGTTCTTTCGTAATCATCTCGCTTCCCTCATTTCCGAAGGGGTGCACGACAGCTTTCCCTTTTTTCATTTTCTCTCAAAGGCGCAGCGTCGCGAAGTGACTTTCCTTGCGTCTTAGCGGCTTTGCGAGAAACTATCTTAAGCCGCAGCGGCTCGCTTCGCAGCTACTGCGTGGTTTTGCCGTACACCCTTCCGAAGTACAAAGCTACGGAAACACGAACACAAACTTGTCATATCTTTGTTTTTAATGAGAATTATCCCGTATTTAGGCACAGAATAGACCGATTTCATGGTGAATCGAATAGTTAGGCAATTTCTCGACAAAATCACGAAAAGGCAGCTCGTCATCGGGGGCATCGTTTTGGGTGTATTGCTCTTGGGAGCCATCGTCGTCTGCACCATAGCGTACCACAAACGGGAGGCGCTACTGGCAGCCACCATCGCCAGGATGCAAGCCAAGCTGGCCGATGACTACCGAATCGACCTGGCCATCGGGAGAGCCTATTTTTCCGGGCTTACCACCGTGACCCTTGAACAGGTCTCCATCACGCCGCAGGACCGGGACCAATTGGCCAGTGTAGCCGATGTTTCCGTTAGTGTAAGGCTATTCCCGCTGATCACGGGCGATGTGAAATTCGGACGCCTGCGCGCGCATAACGCGCGCATCCGGCTCGTGAAGAAAGACAGCATAAGCAACTACGATTTCCTGTTCAGGGAACGGGACACCTTGCGGCAAGTCCAACCTACGGAGCAAGCCAAGGCCACAACCATCAATATGGCGCAAGCAGCGAACCGCATGCTCAACAGCGTGCTCTACAAAATCCCGGAGGATATGGAACTGCGTGAATTCCTGCTGACGTATCGCGATGACAGCATCCAGCAGCGTATCAGTGTCCCCAAAGCGGACATCGATGACGGCAAACTCACTTCCGCGGTATTCCTCAATGACAGCAAGGCAGCTTGGCAGGTCTCGGGCCGATTGAATCCAGGCAAACGCCAACTGTACATAAAAGTACACGCCAACGGGCAGAAAATAGCGCTTCCCCTGCTCGAACAGAAATTCGGGCTGAACCTCAGTTTCGACACCATCGAAACCCGCCTCCGCGAAGTGTATTGGACAAACAATGAGTTCCTGCACATCAAGGGTGAGTGGGCCGTAAAAAACCTCCAGGTCAACCATTGGCGTATCGCCCAGAAAGACGTGACGGTACCGGATGCACATGTCGATGCGGAGGTTATCGTGGGCAACAACCAAGTGGAACTTGCGAAAGAATCGACCATAACGGTAAGAAAACTGGAAGTACATCCCTACATCCGTTATACCACGGCGCCGAACAAAACGTACGCTGTCGGCCTTGAAACTCCTGAGATGGACGCACAGGATTTGTTTGACGCTTTCCCAAAAGGGCTTTTCGAGTCATTGGAAGGTATCCGCGTATCCGGCAAAATCCAGTATAAATTGGAGGCTTTCCTGGACACCAGCAATCCCGACAGCGTACAATTCGACTCGCGTATGGAGCAAAAGGATTTCGTCATCAATGCATGGGGAGATGCCAACGTCCCTAAAATCAATAAAACCTTTGTCTACACGCCCTATGAAAATGAAAAGCCTGTACGTGATATTATAGTGGGCCCAGAAAACCCGAATTTCGTCCCGCTCGCCGAGGTATCCCCTAACCTCAAAAACGCAATCCTCACCACGGAAGATCCTTCATTCTTCCATCACAATGGGTTCGTGGAGGAAGCCATCCGGTCATCCATCGCCATCAATTACAAGGAGAAGGCTTTCAAGCGCGGCGGGAGCACCATTTCCATGCAATTGGTCAAAAATGTATTCCTCAACCGGAATAAGACCATCGTGCGGAAATTGGAGGAAATCTTGATTGTCTGGCTGATGGAGCGTACCAAAGCGGTAAGCAAGGAACGACTATTTGAGGTCTACCTCAACATCATCGAATGGGGGCACAACGTGTATGGCATAGCGGAAGCTGCACGCTACTATTTCGGCAAGCACCCCTCCCAACTCTCGCTTGGAGAGAGCATCTACTTGGCGAGTATCGTACCTCGACCCAAAAGCGGATTGTACTCATTCAACTACGAGGGCCGGCTCAAGCCCTACATCTCCCCCTATTTCAGCTACATCGGCAACATCATGGCGAGGCGCGGGCTAGCACCAGCCGATTCCACCGGCAGTTACGGCTTTTATGCCGTAAGCCTGCGGGAGGCACTACGGCCCGATAAACCGGCACTGGCGGATACCCTGCAGTTGGAGATGCCGCCCACGGATTTTGAGACCGAATTAGACCAAGTACGGGGATTGCTCGACCGCATTTTCCGGAATGACAAAAACGAAGAGGAAAATCCATGAAGGTAACCATCAACCAATTGACGTTTGAACGGATCATCGATTACAACCAGATCAAGAAACGTATCCGGCTCATCGGCATACAACTCAACGTCACCTATGAAAACCAACAGCCGATTTTCATCGGCGTACTCAACGGTTGCTTCATGTTCATGGCAGACCTCATGAAACAAATCCACATCGGCTGCGAGATTTCCTTCGTCAAACTCGCTTCCTATGACGGGTCGGACAGACGCGGGCAGATAGACGAACTCATCGGCCTCGAAACCAACCTGGAGGGACGGGAGGTAATCATCGTCGAGGACATCATCGACTCGGGCAATTCGCTCAAGCACACGCTGGATTTGGTAAATGCGCAACGGCCGGCCTCCGTAGCCGTGTGCACACTGCTGCTCAAACCCCATGCCGTGCAACACGCTTTTGACAATATCGCCTATGTCGGTTTCGAAATCGGCAATGACTTTGTAATCGGATATGGGTTGGATTATTGCGGCATGGGACGGACACTACCGGATATCTACAAGGAAGTGCTGCCAGAAAAATAAGGGATGTCACTTTTGTCCTTAATTAAAATCAACCCCCATTAACCATAAAGCTCCTTTTTTTGCACTTCGATTGATAACCAGATTTTTATGCAAAAAAAGTTGGAACAACTATTGTATTCCGATAAGGAATATTCGCTAGCGATGAGAAAGCAGCTCCCAATCACCGAAATCGTATTCAAAAGCGATGTCGTTGTACAAAAAGAAGACCGGGTAAGTGTCGTGTATCGGTTGATGAAAAGGCACAGGCTGAAACATATTCCGGTGGTTTACCAGGATGAGGTCATCGGCATCGTCAGTCGCGGCGATATCAAGCGCCTGGGTTTTGGCTATGTATATGATGGCCGTGACGACATCGAAATCGGCATGTTCGATATGCTGCAAGCCGACCAAGTGATGGCCAGGAATCCCCCTAAGGTGGCATTGGATACCACCGTACTGGAAGTCGCGGAATTGATGATTGCAAAGGACTTCGCCGCGCTTCCCGTGATGCACGAGGGCAAGGTGGTCGGGGTCATTGATATACACGACCTGCTTCTCTTTCTGTTGCTCCCCAAAGGTGAATAGCCTCGCGTGTTTGCTACTTACGGGTTCGCTGGATCCCAAAAAACTTCCGCGAAATCCACCACTTGATCGTCCGCTATCGATACCCCTTCGTTTTCGAGCAACTGCTGCATCAGTGTCGGGCTGCCGAAGGCGCGTTTTCCGCTTAGTATCCCGGCACGGTTGACCACCCGGTGGGCAGGGATGGGCGGATTTGCGGTATGCGCAGCGCGCATGGCCCAACCGACCATGCGCGAAGACCCTGCGCTGCCCAGCGCACGGGCAATCGCGCCGTACGACGTGACCCTTCCCTCGGGGATTTGCCGCACAATTTGGTATACCTGCTCAAAGAAATTGGATGTGCTGCCTGTTTCCGTCATGGCTTTACGACATCGTTTTCGTAAAAAAAACCGCCATAAACGATATCGTTGTCATTCAAAATCGCTAACATTGGGCGTTAAATCAATTGTAACCAACTAGGGCAAAACTAAAAAAAATAATGAACACATCGGTTTTAACGGTTTTAACGGCAACGTGTGTTGCGCTCGCTTCATGTACCACGGCTACCAGTGATGGTTGGCGACCCTTGTTTGACGGGGAAACGCTCGATGGATGGCAGCGCGTGGGGGGCGAGGCTCCTTATTCGGTGGAAGAAGGAGCCATCGTGGGTACGTTGACCGCCGGAACGCCCAACTCCTTTTTGATAACGGAGGCAGAATACGGCGACTTCATCCTCGAATTGGATGTAAAATTGGAAGGGGAAACCACCAACTCGGGCATCCAGACCCGCAGCCACTTGGACACCGCAGCCAATGAGGGCCGCGGACGGGTATACGGCCGGCAGGTAGAGATAGACCCGTCACCCCGGGCATGGACAGGCGGCATTTACGACGAAGCCCGCCGCGGATGGCTTTATCCGCTGGACTTGAATGAAGATGCGAAAAAAGCCTATAAAAAGGAGGAATACAACCACGTCCGGATCGAAGCTATCGGCAACGAAACCAAGACCTGGCTAAACGGCGTCGCCGTGGCCCATGTGGTAGACACCATCGATGACGCGGGTTTCATCGGGCTGCAAGTGCATGGCATCTCGGACAGTTCGCTGGCGGGCAAAAAAGTGTATTTCAAGAATATTCGCATCCAAACCGAAAACCTACAGCCCCAGGAGTTTCCGCAGGGCATCTATACCGTAAACCTCACGCCCAATAGCCTGACGGCTTACGAGAAGCAGAACGGATACCAACTGCTTTTCGACGGACACAGCAGTGCGGGGTGGAAAGGCGCCTACAAAGATACCTTCCCTGAAAAAGGATGGGAAATCCGGGACGGCAGCATTACCGTGCTGCCTTCGGATGGTGGCGAATCCAACAATGGCGGAGACATCGTTACCACCGATGAATACAGCGCGTTCGACCTTTCGTTCGAATTCAAGCTGACCGAAGGAGCCAACAGCGGCGTGAAATATTTCGTGACGCTTTCTGAACACAACACCGGGTCGGCCATCGGGCTGGAATACCAGGTGCTGGACGACGAGCGGCATCCCGACGCCAAAATGGGCAGGGACGGCAACCGCACGCTGGCTTCGCTGTATGACCTGATCGCGGCCAAGAAAACGAAGCGCATGCTGCGGAAAATCGGCGAATGGAACAAAGGACGCGTCGTGGTCGACCCCGACAACACGGTCACGCACTACCTTAACGGCGAGAAAGTGGTGCAATATGTCCGTGGGTCGGACGAATATAGAAAGCTCGTCAGCGAAAGCAAGTACAAAATCTGGACGGATTTCGGTGAGGCTGACCGCGGGCGCATCCTGCTGCAAGACCATGGTGACAAGGTAAGTTTCAGGAATATAAAAATCAAGAACCTGTAGGGCGGTGCACCAATAATATCCTACCTTTGTTGCCATAACTTAACCGTTGGGCAAATGAAGTGTTTCCTTGTTTTGACTATCGCCTTAGCAGGATTTGCCGTAGAACAGCCGTTGCCCTACCAGTCTGCGCGGGATTCGATTCGGCAGGTGCAGTTGGCCGAGAAAAAGCGGCTGGCGGATTCCGTAAAGCATATCCAGGATTCGCTAACCATGCATTACATCGGGCACCCCGACCCCAACCGGCCCAATCAACTCATCGACAGCTTACGGGAACTCGTCGTGGTGGAAAACGGGGATTTCATGGGATGGCTGGCATTTGCCCGCTCGCTGGAAAAGCAACAGGACCCCGATGACGGAAAAGCCCACCGGGAGCTGTGGGTCATCGCAGCCATCGGCCTGTTATTGCTCTTCCTTGGCATCGTCAGGGCTGCGTTCCCCAATGAGGTGCTCTCCATCGTCCAGGCGTTTTACAATGACCGCATGCTGTTGCAGATCAACAAAGAGGACACGCTGTACAGTTCCTGGCCATTTGTTTTCCTCTATGTTTTGTTCGGTTTCGCCGTAGGGCTTTTCATTTACCTATCCAACCTGTATTACTTCGGCGACACCGGCAACAAGGGCCTGGACACTTTTTTGGGCATTTCCTTCTTTGTGATGTTGCTATTCATCCTCAAGATCATTGCCACGCGTTTTTTGGGTTTTGTTTTTGACCTGCAGCGCGTCGTTCGTGAATATGTATCTATCCTGTACCTGAGCTACTTCAATGCAGCGTTGGTCTTCCTACCCATTGTATTGGTATTGAGCTTCATTCCGCAGGATCAGATGACCTGGGTCATCCCAACGGCCTTGGTCATCGTGCTGTGCCTTTTTATTTTCCGTTTTGCCAAAACGGCCAATAACCTGTTAATCAACTATCGATTTCCGAAATTTTATTTATTTATGTATCTTTGCTGCCTCGAAATCGCCCCGGTACTTATTCTAGTAAAAGTACTCGGCAATTAACGTAAAAAACATGCAAGTGCCAGAAGCAGATAGAGCAAAGAAAGTAAAGAGCATTTTAGTAACGTTGCCTAAGCCAGAAAACGAAAAATCACCCTACTTCGCTTTAGCGCAAAAGTACAACCTGAAATTGGACTTCAGGGCATTCATCCACGTGGAGGGCGTTCCCGCACGCGAGGTACGCAAGGAGCAGCGCATCAACCTTGCGGATTTCACGGCGGTCATCTTCACGAGCCGCAACGCGGCGGACCATTTCTTCCGCATCTGCGAGGAAATGCGCTATGAAGTGCCCGCGGACATGAAATACTTCTGTCTTTCCGAGACCATCGCCCTTTACCTGCAGAAATATATCCAGTATCGCAAACGCAAGATATTCTTCGGCAAACAGACCGCCAAGGATCTGGCCGATGTATTGAAGAAGCATTCCAAGGAAAAATTCCTGTACCCTTGCTCCGATGTGGCCAACGAGGAGACCTACAATTGGCTGCAGGAGAACGGTTATCAGGTAACGCCGGTTGTGCTCTTTCGCACCGTGGTAAGCGATCTTTCCGACCTAAAGGATGTTTTTTATGACATCATTGTATTTTTCAGCCCGTCGAGCGTGCAATCGCTGTTTGAAAACTTTCCCGATTTCAAGCAAAACAACACCCGGCTTGCAGCTTTCGGATCCGGCACCCACCAAGCCATATTGGACCGGGGATTGATCCTGGATATTGCTGCCCCAACACCGGAAGCACCTAGCATGACCATGGCGGTGGAGCAATACATCAAAATGGTGAATAAATAACTTTTTTAAAAATATCTCCCTCTTCTTTAAAGAAATATCATTTCTTTTAATAAATTTATGGCCGCTATTCCGGTGGGGAATAACGGATAGATTCATCTACTTAAGAAACGTATTTTTTGTGCATGTGGGGAAGAAGGATACTTTTGTGCAACTCGAACAAACGGGGCTTGTAAATGTGTTTTTGGTCTGAAATTTGTTGTCGTAACGGGTTTTTAATCATAGGTTTCACGAAATCAATCATGCGGCATGTTCCGTAGCAGCCATATAGCTAAATGAAGAAAAGATATTTACCTATACTACCTATCGTCATATTCGCTGTTTTCTCGGTCGGTTGCAGCCGATCCGGGGGGGGTGAATTGGTCGGTGTCAAGCGCGACCGGCTGAAAACCAACAAAGTTCCTCACGGCATGGTCCTCATTCCGGGGGGTACGTTCATCATGGGACAGTCTGACCAAGACATCACCTTTGCGCAGATCGCTCAGAACCGGCAGGTGACCATTTCATCTTTTTATATGGATGAAACCGAGATATCCAACAGCGAGTACCGGCAGTTTGTCAATTGGGTACGCGACTCGATATTGATATACAATTACCTGCAAGACGACAATTATTTCGTGCAGGTGGAAGGTACCAACGAGCGATACATCGATTGGTCCAAGGTAAACGGCGGGCGGCGCTCGTTGTGGAATTCGAAAGACCAAGCGGTCCGTGAACGCACGCGCCAGATGTACTATCAGGGCGAGGACCGCATTTTCGGCAAAGACGAACTTGATGTACGGCTGTTGCGCTACCATTACGAATGGTACGACCTCCGGGCCGCTACCGCGGCAAAGAATGACCAGACCAAAACCCGGTCGGATTTCATCCGGCGCGACACCATCCTGGTATACCCAGACACCACCGTGTGGCTCAATGATTTCAGCTATGCACAGAATGAGCCGATGGTAGAAGGGTATTTCTCGCACCCTTCGTTTGATGAGTACCCGGTAGTAGGTGTCACTTGGCGGCAGGCCCAAGCCTTCAATACGTGGCGCTCCCGGCTTTTTGAAAATCACCAGCGCAGCCGGAAAGGCGGGAGCCGCGAAATCCGCCAACCCTATATGCTCCCCTCCGAAGCGGAGTGGGAGTATGCAGCCCGAGGAGGTCGGGTCGGTTCGCAATATCCTTGGGGTGGCCCTTCTGCACGCAATGCGAAAGGCTGCCTGATGGCAAACTTCAAACCCGGAAGGGGGAATTACATCGATGATGGCGCTGCCTATACTGCTCCGGTCTACTCGTACTTCCCCAATGACTTCGGCCTGTATAATATGGCCGGCAACGTAGCGGAGTGGACGTCCTCTTCTTTCAATGAGTCTGCTTCGTCGTTTGTACACGACATGAACCCCACGTACCGATACGACGCAAAACCGGGGGATCCTCAATCCCTGCAGCGCAAAGTCATCCGCGGCGGTTCGTGGAAGGATATCGGATATTTTCTGCAAAACTCAGCCCGTGCCTATGAATACCAAGACACCGCGAAATCGTATATCGGCTTCAGGAGCGTGTCTGCCTATCCGGGAGTGGACCCCATGAGTAACTAGCAGTAACTGGCAAAAATATAAATCAACAGATAAACAAGTCAATAATACCATGGCAGCAAAACGCAAATTCAAAGTAGGCATCAATAATATCGTCTCGTGGGGAGCGACCGTCGTCATCATCGGGCTTATGGCTAAGCTACAGCATTGGCCGGCAGGTGATTGGCTAATCATCCTCGGACTTGGCACGGAAGCCATTCTCTTTCTTCTGTTGGGATTCCAAACGGAGGAAAAGGACGTGGATTGGACACGGGTTTACCCAGAATTGGCGGAAGACTACCAAGGGGAACTGCCGAAAGCCTCCGCAAGGCCTACGGCCGGTGTAGGTACGACAGCCGCACTCGACAAAATGTTACAGGACGCCCGCATAAGCCCCGATCTGATCGGCAATCTCGGTGACGGTTTACGCGCCTTCGGCGACAAAGTCGCTGCGATATCCAACGTGTCCGATGCATCGCTGGCCACCAGCCAATTCACCGAAAAAGTGAAAGGGGCGACCAGCAGTTTCGACAAGCTCAATAGCGCATTCGAACGGGCCTCCAGCGATTTGGCCAACATCAGCTCGAGCGGTGCCGATGTCAATGCCTACCATGAGCAAATCCATAAATTGGCCACCAACCTACAGCACCTCAATGCCGTATACGAACTGGAATTGCAGGATACCGGCAAAAAACTGCAAACCATTTCCCAGCATTACGACAGTATAGCCCATA
>Ga0207868_1001213_pt1 | contig 19544 bp, 17 predicted proteins | sample Passage237B_FD_187370 | JGI IMG/M metagenome (GOLD analysis project Ga0207868, IMG submission 187370) | Cellulose adapted compost microbial communities from Newby Island Compost Facility, Milpitas, CA, USA - Passage2 37B (SPAdes) (version 3) ... | reverse complement strand
GGGAGCCGCTCCACCACAGCATCGGCCAATCGCCCGACGGCGTGGCTGGCGGGCCCCCTCGCGGCGGCTTCGAGCCAGGTCACCCCGTGCAGCGCGGCGTGGTCGGCAGTGCGCGGATCCCACGGGATCATCCATGCCTCGCCGACGCCCGCGTACCGGGCGAGCGCATCGGCCACCTGGCGCTCAGGATTGGCTCCGGCGACGGATCGGCGCACCCTGTTGACCGCGACGATGAGTTTCTCGCGCGCGTCCGGCACCACATCTCCGAGATCGGCGAGGCCATCGACAAACCGCTGCATCGCTACCGGCTCCGCGCTGCCCACGGCAAGGATGAGGTCGGCCTCCGCGAGTGCAGAGAGCGTCGCCCCGTCGCGGCGGTTCGAGCCATCAGTTGGCAGCCCGAAGCCGCAGTCGACCACCGTGATCTCTGCTGCCGCTCGCATCGCAGGCCAGGCCGCATCGAGCGCCGCGGGAGCGATCTCCGCCCAGCGACCCGGCCGTGGCAGTCCGGTCAGCACAGCGAAGTTCTTCTCAATCACACGCGCATGCCGCCGCACCGTCGCGGCATCCGCCTCTCCCTGCGCACCAGCTCGCGCAACAGCCGCAATACCAGGGGTGTCATCGGTGAGCGCAAGGGTCTGCGCCACTGCTGCCCCGTAGGTGTCGAGGTCAACGAGCAGCGTCGGCACCCGCCGCGCGAGCCACGCTGCAAGATTCACGGCGACCGACGTTCGCCCCGGCGCTCCCGTGGGACCCCACGCCGCCACCACGCTCCCACTCGCGATGGGTGGCTCCGGCTCCGGCTCCGGCGCGACCGCCGCGGGAGCCGTTGCCGCCGCATCCGCGACCGCCAACGGATCGCCAGCGGCCACCACGGGCACTCCCAACGCCGTGAGAACGCGGGCCTCGTCGTCGTCGGCCGCTACGCCAATGACCCGCACGCGCATGTGCGCGAACTCGCCAAGGGTCACGCGATCCAGGTGCCGCTGCGGCGATACCACCGCCACGCGCGCCACCCCAGCCGACGCCGCGGCAAGGCCCTCCGCCAGGTCGGCACAGCGTCGGACCAGCGTGAGCTCAGGATGGGCGGCGACGGCCGCGGCGATGGCGTCCTCCGCGCTTGAGGACACCGCAAGCACGACGCCCGTCATGTTCCCGCCGCCACGATCGCGACGTCGCCACCCGAGGAGACCGCGTTGAGCACCGCCGCGACCTCCGAGGTGGGCACCGCGATATACACGGTCTGGCCGCCGCTGGACCCCAGCGCCGACTTGGCCTCTCGAACATCAGTCACGGCCAGGTCCGCGCCCACGAGGCGAGACTGCGGTCCCGAGTCCGTCTGCACCGTGACCCACACATCCACTCGCGAGCCCACTCCCACGCCGTCTGCGAGCGGCATCGCGCTGACCACGGCAATGGACCGCGAATCAAAGGCGTCGGGCGCCACCAGGGCGGACGCGGGAACCAGCTCCCCCTCGCCAACGGTGCGGTCGAGCACCTTGCCCACCACGGCGTCGGCGCTGCGAACGTATTCGCCACCGCTCACCCGCACCTTGGCGACGACGAGATCCCGCTCGCTGAGCACGGTCCCCGGCGCGAGGTCGCGCGCGGCGGCGTAGAACGGCTCGGTGGTGTCCGCGCGCTGCACGATCATCGCCACGGCGACCACGGCTACGGCGATGAGCGCGAGGCCTACGAGCAGCCGTGGATCGCGCCACGACGGCCGGCGCATCCGCCCAGCGACAGAGTCGGACCTGCTCGACATGGGCTCCCCCTTCGTCGTGCCGCCCATAATGCCGTGAACGTCACGACGACGCCACCCCTTGTGGATAAGGGCAAGCGCGGCGCGGGCCGTGTCAGAATGACCGCATGGCCAAACGGTTCCTCACCCTCGCCGATGTCCAGGAACTGCTCAACATCTCGCAGGTCCAGGCATATGCCCTGGTGCGCTCCGGCGACCTCCCGGCCATTCAGATCGGCGGCCGCAATCAGTGGCGGATCGAGGCGAGCGAGGTCGAGGCCTACATCCAGCGCCAGTACGCGGCGACGCGCGAGCGCTTCGCCATCGAGGACAAGAACCAGTCCTAAGCCGGGGCCGGCGCCACCGTGAGGATCGCGGCGAACGGCACCACAGTTCCTTCCACCACCAGGTAGTCGGCACCCACCGCCGTGATGCGCCCGCGCGCATTGGAACCGCGCGTCGCCACCACCACCGCGGTGTGATCCTCCGCGAGCGCCCTGAGCGCGTGGCCGAGCGTCAAGCGGCTTGCGACCAGTCCCGGCTCCCCCGCTCCCGGCTCCACGCCGTCGAGCGCCGTGATTGCGCCCACTGGGATGAGCCACTCTCGCGCTCCCTCGCCCACAAGGATCCACTGGGCGGCAGCGTCACGCACCACGCCCTCAAGCCGCTCCCCGCCAGCGAGCGTCACGCGCACGCGCGCCCCTTCGCTCGCGGCAAGCACCGATCCCAGACTGATCGCCGCGCGCTCCGCCGTGGCCCGTTCGCGCACCTCATCCTCGAAGGCCTCGCGCTCGGCGTGCATCAGCTGAGCCTCGAGGTCATCGAACAGTTCTGACCAGCGCATGCGCCCACCGTAGCGGCACCCGTCAATCCACAGCCGGGGGTCGTATCCCTAGACAAGCAATCCACATTCATGTAGACCTACCTTCATCAAACTGGGTCAAACGCTAGTTAAGGGGTACGACAATGACGATCTACACGCATGTGCCACGGGCGCTCGCTCTGGCCCTGGGAGCAGCCGGCACGGGATGGCTGCTCACGAGCGCAGGGGCCACTCACGCCACAGCGCCGCCGAGCCTCGAATCGATCGTCACCGCGGCCATCGCGCTCATGGGCGCGATCGCGTGCCTCGCCGTCGCGGCGATCACGCTGCTCGGCACGATCGAGTCGCTCGTGCTGCGGCGCCCCTCCCGCGTCCACCGCGCCCTGCCCGCGGGCCTGCGCCGCCTTGTCACCGGAACGGTCGCCGCCTCTGTCCTCGCAGGCTCAGCGCTTCCCGCGAGCGCCGACGAGGTCTACCCCGGCTGGGCACCGCCCTCTCCCAGCCCGACGCTCGCCTCACCTGAGCCCTCGCCGTCGCCTTCTCCTGTGGTCGAGGTCTCGGCCAGCGCACCACCCGCCGCGGCAGCGCCCGTTCAAAAGCCGGCCGTTCCCGCTGCCCTCGCAGCCCCCACAGCCCCCAAAGCGGAGCCTGTCACCCCGCCAGTGGTTGAGCTCCACGCGGAGTCCTCCGCGCCCGCACTCCCCCACAACCCGCCCCCTGCCCAAGAGGGCGTCCACATCGTCTCCCGCGGCGAATCCCTGTGGCGCATCACCGCGGACCTCTTGGGCCCGCACGCCACCACCGAAGAGATCGCGAGCACCTGGCCGCTTATCTACGAGGCAAATCGTGAGGTGATCGGCGACAACCCCAGCCTCATCCACCCCGGCCAGCGCCTGGCCATCCCCCAGGAGGTGGCGGCATGAGCGCGGAAGCGGCCGTGGCGTCGGCCGGGCTGCGACCGGTTGCTGGAACCGGCCAGCCGATCCCCCGCTACGGCACCCCACGCAAGCCGCTCGGCGATCCGTCCCCACTCGCGTGCACGGTCGCCAAGACCGCGGTCGAGGTGATCATGGGCGGCGAGGGCATCGAGACCCTCACGCGCTGGGTTGCGAGCGATGTGCGCGACTCACTTGCCAAGCAGCACTCGCTCGCTCGCCGCGCGGGACTTCGCGGAGCCGTCGCCCACATTCAGCGCGCACGGGTGTGCCGCATCTCGCAGCGAGCGGCGGAGGTGAGCATCGTCGCCAGGGCAGGCGGACGCGCCAGGGCGATCGCCATGCGACTTGAGGACATCCACGGCCGCTGGATGGCGACCGTCGTGGAGATCGTCTGACCCAGATCGGGGGTTACGCCTCGTTCTTTCCGTGGCACATCTTGTACTTCTTGCCTGAGCCACACGGGCACTGCGCGTTCTTGGGGGTGCCGGGGAAGGTGCCGCCATCGGCCTCTGGGGCCTTCTTCTTGGCGGGGGCCTTCTTGGTGCTCGCGGAGCCATCCTCCGACGGACCCGAGTACGTCAGCGCACTCATGTTGGACGTCATGCCGCCGCCACCACCGGTAGCGGTCGCACGTCCCGCAGGCACACGCGGCGCGGGGGCAGCGGCCGCGGGGGCCTCAACCTCCTGCACCTGAGCGTCCTCGGCGGGCACCAGTCGCTTCTCCACGCGGAACAGCACCTGAACCGACTGCTCCTTGATGGAGTCGGACAGCGCCTCGAACAGCTGGTAGCCCTCGCGCTGGTACTCCGTGAGCGGGTCGCGCTGACCCATCGCGCGCAGGCCGATGCCCTCCTTGAGATAGTCCATCTCGTACAGATGCTCTCGCCACTTCGAGTCCAGCACCTGGAGCAGCACCTGGCGCTCCACCTGACGCATGAGGTCAGCGCCGATGCGCTCCTCAACCGCCTCGTACTGAACGCGGGCGTCTGCGGTGAGCTCGCGGATGAGGAACTGCTGGTCGAGCTTGCCGCCGGCCTCCTCCTCGATCTCCTCGATCGTGAGGGACACGGGGTAGATCGTGCGCAGGTCCTTCCACAGCGACTCGAGATCCCAGTCGTCCACGGCACCGGCGTCGGTGGCGGCACGCACGTAGGACGTCACGACGTCGTTCACGAAGCCGACGACCTGGTCACGCATGTCCGTGCCGTCAAGAATGCGACGGCGCTCACGGAAGATCACCGAACGCTGGTCGTTCATGACGTCGTCGTACTTGAGGATGTTCTTGCGGATCTCGTGGTTGCGACCCTCGATCTGCGCCTGAGCACTGCGCACACCGCGCGTGAGGGTCTTCGACTCGATCGGCAGGTCATCGGGCAGCACAGAGGAGTTCATGACCGATGCGGCAAGTCCCGACTGGAACATGCGCATGAGGTCATCCTCGAGTGACAGGTAGAAGCGAGACTCACCCGGGTCACCCTGACGACCGGAACGACCACGCAGCTGGTTGTCGATGCGGCGAGACTCGTGTCGCTCCGTGCCCAGCACGTACAGACCGCCGGCGGCGAGCACCTCTTCATGCTCCGCCTGGACGTCCGCCTGCGCCTTCGCGAAGACCTCGTCCCACACCCGCTCGTACTCTTCGGGGTTCTCGTGCGGGTCAAGGCCGCGCTTCTGCATCTCCTGCACCGCGCGGAACTCGGGGTTGCCACCCAACATGATGTCGGTGCCTCGACCGGCCATGTTCGTGGCGACTGTGACGGCGCCCTTGCGACCGGCCTCCGCGACCACAGCGGCTTCCTGCGCGTGCTGCTTGGCGTTGAGAACGTTGTGGCGAATGCCGCGCTTGCGCAGCTCCTTGGAGAGCTTCTCTGACTTCTCAACGGATGTCGTGCCAACGAGGATCGGCTGACCCTTGGCGTTGCGCTCGATGATGTCCTCGATGACCGCGTTGTACTTGGCCGCCTCCGTCTTGTACAGCAGGTCCGGCTGGTCCACGCGGATCATCGGCTTGTTCGTGGGGATCGGGATGACGCCGAGTCCGTACGTGCTGTTGAGCTCAGCTGCCTCCGTCTGGGCGGTACCGGTCATGCCCGCGAGCTTTTCGTACAGACGGAAGTAGTTCTGCAGCGTGATCGAGGCGTAGGTCTGGTTCTCAGCCTTGATCGGGACGCCTTCCTTGGCCTCGATGGCCTGGTGGAGGCCCTCCGAGTAGCGTCGGCCCTTCAACAGACGGCCGGTGTGCTCGTCGACGATGTCGACCTCACCGCCCTGAACCACGTAGTCGCGGTCGCGCTTGAAGAGCTCCTTGGCCTTGATCGCGTTGTTGAGGAAGCCGATGAGCGGTGTGTTGGCGGGGTCGTAGAGGTTCTCGATGCCGAGCGCCTTCTCGACCTTCTCGATGCCGGGCTCGAGCACGCCGACGGTGCGCTTCTTCTCCTCGACCTCGTAGTCCTCGTCGACCTTCATGTCCTTGACGAGGCGAGCGAACTCGACGTACCAGCGGTTGTTGTCGCCGGACGCGGGGCCGGAGATGATGAGCGGCGTACGTGCCTCATCGATGAGGATCGAGTCGACCTCATCGACGATCGCGTAGTGGTAGTCGCGGTGCACGAGCTGCTCCGGCTCCATCGCCATGTTGTCGCGCAGGTGGTCGAAGCCGAACTCGTTGTTCGTGCCATACGTGATGTCCGCCGCGTACTGCACCTTGCGCTGTGCGGGATCCTGACCCACGAGGATGCAGCCGGTCTCCATGCCAAGGAAGCGGAACACGCGACCCATGAGCTCCGACTGGTACGAGGCGAGATAGTCGTTGACCGTGACGATGTGCACGCCGCGTCCGGTGAGCGCGTTGAGGTACGCGGGAAGAGTCGCGACGAGGGTCTTTCCTTCACCGGTCTTCATCTCCGCGATGTTGCCGTAGTGCAGGGCGGCTCCACCCATGATCTGCACATCGAAGTGGCGCAGGCCGATGGTGCGGCGGGAGGCTTCACGCACGGCGGCAAACGCCTCGGGCATGATCGAGTCGAGGCTCTCGCCGTCGTTGTAGCGCTCCTTGAACTCGTCGGTGAGCGCGCGCAGCTCGGCGTCGGTGAACTCGCGGTAGACGTCCTCGAGACCGTTGGTGATCTGCACCACCTTCTCAAGCTTCCGGCGCTCCCGCCCCTCGCCGATACGAATGATCCGGTCGATGACAGCCACTGAAACTCCTCCTTGGGTCAGGGATTATCGTAGGCGTTCAGTGGATGGTCTCTGGCTCATCACGCTCAGGGCGCAACAGCAGCACCGCCGCACCCAGGATCGCGCCGCCAACCACACCGGCGATTCCCAGCCTCTCGCCGAACACTATCGCGCCAAGAATCGCTCCGATGAGCGGCTCGAGCAGCGTGACGATCGTCGCCACAAACGGCGGCACCGTCGCGAGCGAGGCGAGGAAGAACACGTACGCAATCGCGGTGATGCCCACGCCAAGAGCGATGGCGATCGCCCAGCCCTCGGCATCGTGCGGCATGCCGGTGCCCGCAAGGAGCGCGAACGGCAGCAGCATGATCGCTCCCGCAGTGAACGTGCCGCCCGTGAGCGCGATCGCGCCGAGCCCGGGGATGGGCCGGCGGTTGACGATGGTGATCGCGGCGAAGGAGGCTCCCGCGGCGAGCGCAATGAGCGCGCCAAGCACCATCGCGCTTCCCTGCCCGACGCTGCCGCCGACGAGCAGCCCGAGTCCAGCGAGCGACATCACCAGTGCGGCGAGGTGCCGGCCCGGAGGGCGGCTGCGGGTGGTCAGCGCGTCATAGACGGCGACGACGACCGGCGCGGAGCCAATGCCGATGAGCGTCGCGAGCCCGACGCTCGCCATGGTCACAGCCGTGAAGAAGGTGTACTCGAAGAGTGCCGTGAGCGCGCCCGTGATGAGCATGCGGACCCACATGGCGCGGGTCCACCGCTGCGGGTGCAGCCTGCCAAGAACCGCGAGCGCGAGCAGCAGTGAGACACCTGCGAGCCCCATGCGCCAGGTAGCGATCCCTACGGGTTCCAGGCCCTCGTGCCGCCCAAAGACCACTCCCAGCACACCGCCGCCGCCCCATAAGCAGGCGGCGGCGACGGCGAGGAGGAAATCTCTGGGCCGCATCCGGGGGGATGCGGCGGTGGTGCTTATGCGCTCTCCCTCGATTCCTCAACGTCTTCGGCTGCGACGGTCTGCAGGTGCAGCACGCCATAGGTCCAGCCGCGACGACGGTACACCGCGGACGGCAGGTCGGACTCCACGTCGTGGAACAGGAAGAAGTCGTGGCCCACGAGCTCCATGCGGTCGATCGCCTCTGTGACGGTCATCGGAGACGCCGTGTGGGTCTTGGAGCGGATGACGATGGGGGTGCCGTCGATCGGGACTTCGCGAGTCGCGCCTTCCGGTGCGCCTTCCCACTCCTCGACGCTCTCGACGTGCTCGGGGGCACTCTCAGTCGCGAGCTGAGGAGGGAGCTCGGGGATCCCGGCGGGCGGGGTGGCGACTGCCTTGAGCCCAATCTTCCCCTGGTGACGGTGCACCTTCTTCTCGTGGAGCTTGCGCAGCTGCTGAGTAAGCTTGGCGTACGCCGCGTCGAAGGCGGCCTCCCTGTCCAATGCGGAGGCCTCTGCGCGAACCACGCCCCGAGCACCGCGGAGCGTGATCTCGACCCGCTCCTTCTCGCTCGCGACTCGCGGGTTGCGCTCGTGGCACACATGCACCTCTGCGCGCGTCGCGCGCGGGGCAAGCTCCCTGATCTTGTCCATGCGCTCCTCGATGCGAGTGCGCAGCGGCTCGTTGACCTTGGTGTGCCGTCCGACGATGGCGATGTCCATGACGATGCTCCTTCAACGCTCTAGGTGGTTCCGGGCCGCAACGGGCCCTCACGTGGTGATCGCGGCGCTGTCGTGCGCCTCCCGCATCACCTCCCCAACATCGAAGGGTGGTCCTATGGCCCTACCCTAACCCCCTCCGGGAGCCAACGTCACGCCGGGGTGACGCGGCCAACACGAGCGCCCCAATCACGGGCACGGAAACCGCCTCGAGAGCGTCCGCGGCCCTGGCTAGCGTGGCTCCCGTAGACATCACGTCGTCGACCAAGAGGGCGGTTCCAGCCCCTGGTAGTCGCGTCACGCGCACCTCTGCAGAGGCCCATCTTCCCTTGCTTGAGCTGCCGCGAGACTCCCCTCCGATCGCCTCAAGCGCGCGCACGCAGGGAGCGCCAAGCGCCCGCCCGACGCTGTGGCCAAGCACTCGTGTGAGGTCGGCTCCGCGCCTGCGCACCGATCGCGGCTTTGACGGCAGCGGCACGACCATGAGCGGCCCCACAGGAGACAGAGCGGGTGCAATGGTCGCTGCGGCGCGACCCGCAGCCGCCGCGAAGACTGCGTCGAGATCCCTGCGACCGCCGTCCTTCCACGTGGCGATCGCGCGGTGCACCGGCCCCTCGAGTTCGTTCACGGCCCACACCGGCATGGGTGACCGGCCAACCACAGCGAGGCGACCCGCCCACTCGTGGGCGAGGAACGGCTCCTCCCACCACAGCGCTGCGCAGGATTCGCACAGCGGCACGTCGTCGAGGCCGCAGCCGGCGCACGCGACTGGCACGAACAGCCGGGCGGCGTCCCTGGCGAGGTCGGCGAGAAGCATGGCAACAGCGTCGGGCATGCGCGACGCGCGCGGGCGACGGCTGTGGAAAAGCCTGCGTCAGCCCGAGTAGGCGAGCTCGCGCACGCCGGTGGTGACCTTGGACCACACGGTGCCAGAGCGGATGTACACGCTGCCGCCAGCGTCGACGACGATGAGCGAGCGCTCTCCCTGGCGAGCGGTGATGTCGACGGCGTTGGTCACGGCCTTCATCTCCGTGGTGAAGCCGCCAACATCGACGAGCCACAGGTCGTTCTGCACATCGCCGCCGGCTTCGCCGAGCACCGCGACCGTGAGGTCGTCGAGCCACGTCAGGCCGATCGACGGCCCGAGGTCGATTCCGTAGGTCTGCGGCTCGCCGATCGACAGCGGGGCACCGTCGTCTCCGCGCACAATCGCCGCGAACTCAAGCATTTGGCGGCCTCCTGCTCGCGACAGCACCGCGACGCGGGCGCCGTCCCTCGACAGCGCGAGGGCCTGAATCGTGGTGCCGCGCAGCCAATCGGCGTCGAGCTGAATCGCCTCGCCGCTGCCGTCGACGGCGATGAGGCCGTGCTCGCCATCGCGCTCCGCCGTCCAGATCCAGCCGTGGCGGTCCGTCGATGGGTTGATCAGGGAGGTGCCCTCGTACAAGGTGGTGGTCTTCATGACCGACCCGGCAGGGTCGTCGCTTTCAGGCGCCGGGTCGAGCGACTTCGCACCCTCATAAACGGCGTCGGAGGACACGAGCGTTCCCGCACCGAGGAGCCACACCGCACGGCCGTCCGTGAAGGTGCGCGCGATGCCGCGAGAGTTCGGCGGCAGGCCTCCCACGGAGTTGCGCACCTGCCACACGTCGGCACCGTCCCACATGCCAAGGCGCTCATTGACGAAGGCGTACGCCTCGATGCCGGGAAGCGGGGCGGGACCCAGCGCCGCAGAGCCGTCGCCTCCGAGCGGCAGCCCGCCCACCGTCACCGCGACCGCGCTGATGCCGCCCACCGACCTCAGCGTGAGGTCCATCTGCTGCTGGGCAAGGGAGCGCTCCGCGGCATTGCCTGCGGAGTCCGCAGTGAGCTGCACCGACGCGACACCATTCGTCACCTGGACCGACTCGACCTCGAGAGCGGACGTCGCAGGGAAGCCCGTGTGCACCGCGCCCGCGAGCAGCGGCGAGGGTCCCTCGACAAGCTCCTTGGCCGCGAGCGTTGCGGCCTTGTTCGCTGGGAACCAGCGCTGGTCCGGCACCTGTGTCGACTCGTCGACGCTCGCGAAGATGAGGTCCACATCCGTGAACAGGCCCTGGAATGAGGCGTAGGCGAGGATCGCGCCGTTGTCCAGGCCGGAGATGCGCCACTGCCCCTCATCGTTCATCTGCATCCCGAACCGCAGCGTCTGTCGCGTACCGTCAGCGGCCTCCGTCAGGTGACCCGACGAGTCGACCGTCGCCTTGACTGGGATGTCGTAGGTGACGGTCGCCGTGGTCGCATCGAACGTGGGCGTGAGCGCGCCAGAGTCGAAGACGATGACCTTCTCCGTGGGATCCCACGAGGCTGCCGCCTCCTGCGTGAGGAACTCGCGCGCAACGGAGAAGTCGCTTGCGAAGCCCGCGGTGGAGGCGCGCACAAAGCCGTTGACGATCTGTGTGGGGCCGTCGTCGAGGCGCGGACCGTCAGCAATGGGCACGAACGGCTCCGCGGACGACACCACTCCCGTGCCCTCATTGACGGGGCCCGAGGTGGGAATCGTGGTGCATGCGGTGAGCAGCATCGCGGCAGCCGCGAGGGCTGCCGACCCAAGCCAGCGTCGGGCCGCGATCATGACGCGCTCCCTGACAGCTCAGCATCGGAGCCGAACTCCGCCACGGACTCAACCGCGACGCGAGGGCCGAGCGCCTCGAACTCGCTTTCCCTCATCGCGAGCGGGAGCGGGGCGTCCTGGCCGAGCCCGCGAGAGGTGCGCGGCAGCAGCAGTCGGAAGCTCGCCCCCTTGCCCGGACGGCCCCACGCTTCGAGCTTGCCGCCGTGCAGTCGCGCGTCCTCGCGAGCGATCGACAAGCCGAGGCCGGTGCCGCCCATCGTGCGGGCGCGTGCAGCGTCGGCGCGCCAGAAGCGGTCGAAGACACGGTCCACCTGTTGGGGCGTGAGGCCGATGCCGTAGTCGCGTACCACGACCGCTACCGCACGGCCGTTCGAACTGATGCCGATGTCCACGGGGTGCTCTTGCGCGTGCTCGATCGCATTGGACAGCAGGTTGCGGACGATGCGGCCCACGCGAGGGCGGTCCATCGATGCGACATGCTCGCCCTCAGCGACCCACAGCCGCAGCTCCACGCCAATGGTGCTCGCTGGGTGCTGCATCGCCTCGACCTCGTCGCGGACGATGTCCGTGAGCGAGATCTCCTCAAACTCGAGCCGCGCCGCGCCGGCGTCGATGCGGCTGATCTCGAGCAGGTCGGCGAGCAGCGCCTCGAAGCGGTCAAGCTGATTGCTGAGCAGCTCGGCGGACCGGGCGACTTGGGGCGGGAAGTCCGCGCGGGCATCGAACAGCACGTCAGAGGCCATGCGGACCGTCGTGAGCGGCGTCCTGAGCTCGTGGGAGACGTCAGAGACGAAGCGGCGCTGAAGGCGAGACAGCTCCTCCATTCGCGTGATCTGGCGCTGGAGCGACTCTGCCATCTCATTGAACGTGCGCGCGAGCGTCGCCATCTCGTCGTTGCCGCGCACCTTCATGCGCTCGCTGAGGCGCCCCTCTGCGAGGCGGGCCGCGACGCGAGCACCATCGCGGACGGGGCGCACCGCCTGGTTCGTGACCCACCAGGTCATGAACACGACGAGGGCGACGAGCATGCCGCCGCCGAGTGCGAGGACGCGCTGGATGAGCGACAGGGTGTCCTGCTCGTCCTGGAGCGAATAGATGAAGTACAACTCGTACTCTCCCGCGAGACGGAACTCGATGGGAGAGCCCACCACCAGGCCGGGCTCTCCGGCTGGCAGCTCGACGAACTGGTACGGCTGGGTGAGCCCCTCCTCAACTGCGGTGCGCATGTCGTCGGTGACCACGGAAACCAGCGAAGGATTGAATGCGCCGGCGGTCACGGGCAGCGGAGACGTGTTGCCAGGACTTTGCAGGATCACGACCCTGCGCGAGTCTCCACCAAGCACGCCGAGCTTGGTCGCGACATCACGCACGAGCGTCTGCAGATCGCCAGGGTTCTCTGCAGTAGACGCGTCAATGTCCTTCTGCGCCGTTGCTACGTCGTTCGCCGACTGCTGCAGCGCGCGATCCACACGAGCGTCAACGAGTCCGTCGCGGATCTCCGTGTTGACGTAGGCGCCGAGCAGCGCGACCGTGCCGAGGCCGATGACAAGGGTCGTGACAACCACTCGGAACAGCAGTGACCGCCGCCACCGCCATGCGAAGCGCTTGGAAGGCGTCGCAGCGGCGTCGCCAATCGAGCGCCCACGCAGTCTCACGACGACACGCCACCGGCCTTATAGCCAACGCCACGCACCGTCACGACGATCTCCGGGTTCTCCGGGTCGCGCTCGATCTTGGCGCGCAGCCGCTGAATGTGGACGTTGACAAGTCGCGTGTCTGCCGCGTGACGGTAGCCCCACACATCCTCAAGCAGCACCTCACGGGTGAACACCTGACCGGGAGAGCGCGCGAGCGTGACGAGCACGTCGAACTCGAGCGGAGTGAGCTGGATGACTTCGCCCGCTCGCGTCACGCGGTGGCCGGTGACGTCGATCTCGAGGTCGCCGATGCGCACGATCGCGGGAGCGGCGGCATCGTTGCGGCGCAGGCGGGCGCGCACGCGCGCGATGAGCTCTCGCGGCTTGAACGGCTTGGGAACGTAATCGTCAGCACCGGACTCGAGGCCGAGCACCACATCCACGGTGTCGGACTTGGCCGTCAGCATGATGATGGGCACGCCGGACTCCGCGCGGATGTCTCGACAGATGTCGATACCGCTGCGACCAGGAAGCATGAGGTCCAGGAGCACCACGTCGGGATGGGTCTCGCGGAAGATGTCGAGCGCACGGTCGCCGTGGTCGCAGAACTCGGTCTCAAAACCGTCGGCTCGCAGGACGATGCCGATCATCTCAGCGACTGCGGGGTCGTCATCGACCACCAGGATCCGGGCTGTCATACGGATATTATGCCCAGCAAGGTTCGGCGAGTCCGCCGCGCCTTCGTCGGGGGCCTGGCACGATGGGCCGCGTCTGGAAGGACTTTCGCGTGAACGACGGCACCAACGGCCAGGACTGGGTCGCACCGGGACAGGTGACTGAGCCTGCCCTGCCCGACGCTGCGCCAGCTGGAGCGCAGACCCCGGCCCCAGCGTCGGCCCAGTACGCGGCGCCGGCGCAGCCGCAGGTCGTCGCCGCCTCTGCCGCCCCGCAGGCCGCCCCCACCTACCGCTCGTGGCAGCCGGGAATCATCCCGCTGCGCCCCGTGAGCTTTGGCGAGTTCCTTGGCGTTCCCTTCAAGGCGATGCGCTTCAATCGCGGCGTCGTGATCGGCGGGCCGCTGCTCGTCGTCGGCGCCTCGATGCTGCTGCTCGCCGCTGCCCTGTGGCTCGCCTTCACCGATCCCTCCCTCGCGATCACCGCACCCACGGCCAGCACCACGGGGGTGCAGGCCTCGACGATCATCGTTGGCATCGCCGCTTTGATCGCCCTGCTGCTCGCGGAGGCCATCGCGAGCTCGCTCGTCGCGCTCGGGCTCGCCCGGGCGATCCTTGGTGAGCGGATCAGCGTTGCCGAAGCGTTCAAGGCGCTGGGCCCGCGCCTGGGTGGCGTGCTGCTCGTATGGCTCATCACCACGCTCGCCTCCCTCCTGCTCGTCGCGCCGGGATTCGTGCTGATCATCGCGGGAATTGCTGAAGACAGCGCGGTCATGGCCGGCTTCGGCTGGCTAGCGCTGTTCGGCCTGGGACTGCTGAGCTTCCCCGTCTACATGATGGGTGCCATCGCTCGCGTCGTCGTGGTGCTTGAGCGCAAGGGCGCCATCGCGTCGATCAAGCGCTCGATCCAGGTCACTAGAGGCCGCTTCTGGTGGTCGATCCTCATCGTGCTTGTGACCGCGCTCATCATCGGCATCACTATGCAGGTGCTGCAGTACATGTTCACGATCGTCGGCTTCGTGTTCCTTGGACTGGGCATCAGCGGCGAGTGGGTGTACACGATGGTGTTCGTCATCATCATGGTGGTCGGCGCTGTCATCACGTACGTGTTCACCTACGCGTACATGGGGACCGTGTACGCGCTGATCTACACCGACGCTCGTATCCGCCACGAAGGATTCGACCTCGACCTTGCTCGAGCCGCAGAGGCGCGCCGCGGCTGACATGCGCTTCGACATTCCAGTAGAGCCAGACGCGGACACCGCGCGCGAATGGGCGCGCGATGAGCTGGCCAAGCGCGAGTATCAGCAGGGCACCGGAAGCAACTGGCTCGAGCGGTTCTTCAACTGGATCCAGGACCTGCTCAACGGGATGGGCGGCGGCGTTGGAGACACGTTCGGCGGCTGGGGTGTCGTGGGCATCGCGCTCGCCGCTGCCGCCATCGTGGCCCTCATCATCTGGCTTGTCATGGGTCCGCTGCAGCGATCGCGGCGCCGGGGCAAGGCTGAGGAGGAACTCGGCGACCTCACCCTCAGCGCCGCCGACCTGCTCGCGGCCGCCAAGTCGGCCGCCGCAGCGGGCAATTGGGAGACGGCGGTCATTGAGGCGTACCGCGCGCTCATTCGCTCGCTCGACGAGCGCGAAGTCATCGACGCCAAGCCCGGCATGACCGCCTTTGAGGCCGCCCTGCTGGCCTCCGAGGCGATCCCAGCCATAGCGTCGGACATCGCGATCGATGCCGATGTCTTTGACGCGGTGCGCTACGGCCACCTGGCTGCCACCGCGGAGCACTACAACCACGTACTCGCGACGCGAGAGGCCGCGAAGACGGCACGAGTGGTGGTGCCCGCATGACCGCCACGTCGACCGCTCCCGTGTACACCGTCGCCGCCAAGCGCGAGTCGCTCGGCACCAAGGCGAGCAGGGGCAAGTGGTGGTTCATCGGCTTCGCGTTCGTGGTCGCGCTCGTGGTGATCATCGCCGTCACCGCCCGGCCCACGGACTACCGCGAGCTGTCGATCGACAATTCCACGGACACCGGTTCGAGGGCCGTCGCGCAGATCCTGCGCAAGGAGGGCGTCACGGTGCGCCAGTTCGATGCGCTGGCCCGCGTCCACATCCCGGACCCCGCGACCACCACGCTCGTCGTCGCCGGCGCTGACTACCTCGAGTCAGAGGCGCAGATCCGATCGGTGCTCGGCTACGAGGGCGACATTCTCTTCATCGGCACCAATTCCACGCTCATGGCGGCAATTGACCCTGCCCTCGACACGAGTGCGAGCTTCCTGCCGGAGACCGTCGAGGCTCAGTGCGAGAACCCGGATGCCCTCGCGGCCGAGCAGGTGCGCGTCGAGTTCATCGGCATCATCTCCACGGGCGCCACGTCTGCCGAGCTGTGCTTCGGCAACCGCAGCGACGTGTTCGGCATGGCCGTCGTCGAGACACCCAAGGGCACCCGCACCGTCGTCAGCAACTACGCGATCTTCGAGAACTACGCCCTGGTCAATGACGGCAACGCGGCGCTCGCCCTGCGGCTCGCCGGCAAGCGAGAGAACGTCGCGTGGTACCTCGCTGACTGGTTCGACGACACGGTCCTGTCCGGTGACCCCGGTGAGCCGCCCACCTTCGAGGCGAACCCCGACTTCCTTCCCCCCGGCTTCGGCACCGCGCTGTATGCCTTGGGGCTCACCGCCCTCGTCGCCGCCTTCTGGAGGGGCCGACGCTTTGGTCCCCTCGCCGTCGAGCCGCTTCCCGTGGTGGTCCCGGCCAAGGAGGCGACGCGCGGCCGCGCTCGCCTGTATCGCCGAGCGCGCGCGTACGGCAGGGCCACCGCCGCCCTGCGCGCCTCGACAGCGCGACGCATCGGCTTGCGGCTCGGCGTTCCGCGCTCCACGGATCGCGAGGGAATGGTGAGCGCCGTCGAGCGCGCCACCGGCAGGCCCTCCACCGAGATCGCCCGCATTCTGTACGGCCCTGCTCCCACTGATGAGGCGCAGATGATCGAAATCGTTGACCAGCTGGACATGCTTGAGAGAGAGGTGCACAGATCGTGACCGAAGAAAGCGCAACCCCGCAGTCCCCCGCAGCGCAGTCCCCCGCGCCCGAGCCGGAGGCGGCGCCGCCGTCGGCCGCTCGCGACGCTCTTGGCGCGCTGCGCACCGAGCTGAGCAAGGCTGTGGTGGGCCAGGACCAGGTGGTCACTGGACTCGTCATCGCGCTGCTGTGCAAGGGCCACGTGCTCATGGAGGGTGTGCCCGGCGTGGCCAAGACGCTGCTCGTGCGCTCGCTCGCCCACACGCTCGACATGGAGTTCACGCGACTGCAGTTCACGCCCGACCTCATGCCGGGTGACGTCACGGGCTCGATGATCTACGACGCGCGCACCGCGGCGTTCTCCTTCCGCGAGGGTCCTGTGTTCACCAACCTGCTGCTCGCCGACGAGATCAACCGCACGCCTCCCAAGACGCAGGCGGCGCTGCTCGAGGCGATGGAGGACCGCACGGTCACGGTCGACGGCGAGACCCGCAAGCTGCCGGACCCGTTCGTCGTCATAGCGACGCAGAACCCCGTCGAATACGAGGGCACCTACCCGCTGCCGGAGGCGCAGCTCGACCGCTTCCTGCTCAAGGTCGTGGTGCCGCTGCCCACTCGCGATGCGGAGACGCAGGTGGTGCGCCGCCACGCCACGGGCTTCAACCCGCGGGACCTCAGTTCCGCCGGGCTGTCTGTCGTGGCCACCCCCGCGAACATCGAGGCGGCGCGTGAGGAGATCGCCCAGGTGGAGATCTCCGACGACGTGGTCGCCTACATCGTCGACATCTGCCGCGCGACGCGAGAGGCGCCGTCCGTGGCGCTCGGAGCCTCCCCGCGTGCCGCCGCAGCCCTCATGAACACGTCGCGGGCGTGGGCGTGGATGCGCGGACGCATGTTCGTCTCCCCCGACGACGTCAAGGCGCTTGCCGCGTGGACGCTCGCCCACCGCATCTCGGTCCGTGCGGAGGCCGAGCTCGAGGGCGTGACCGCCACCGCCGTGCTCACGAGCGTGCTCGCCTCCGTGCCGGTGCCTCGCTGACATGTACATCACCGGGTGGGCGGTAGCGCTCATGGCGCTGGGAGCAGTCCCTGCCGCCGTGTCGCAGAACCGCAACGTCGCGTGGCTGTGGCTCCTTGGCGTCGCAGTGCTCGTCATGATCGACGTGTGGACGGCACCCTCCCCTGAGAAGCTCGGCGCCAAGCGCCGGGTTCCTGCTTCGGTGCGCCTGACCGAGTCGACGTCCGCTCGCCTCGACGTCGTCAACCTCGGCAAGCGCCGCATGCGCGGTGCGGTTCGCGATGCATGGCAGCCGTCCGCAGGCGCCTCCGACACTCGCCACAAGTTCTCTCTCGCTGGCGGCGAGACGGCGACGTTCACCACTCGCCTGACACCCACTCGCCGCGGCGATCGTCGCAGCGTTGGCGTGACGATCCGCACCAGCGGCCTGCTGCGCCTTGGCGGCAGGCAGCGGACCATGCCGCTCGTGGACACCCTGCGCGTGCTTCCCGAGTTCAAGTCGCGCCGCCACCTGCCGTCTCGACTGGCACGCCTGCGTGAGATCGACGGCCGCACCGCGGTGCAGCTCAAGGGGGCAGGATCCGAGTTCGACAGCCTGCGCGAATACGTGATCGGCGACGACGTGCGCACCATCGACTGGCGCGCCACCGCGCGCCGTGCCGACGTCGTGGTGAAGACCTACCGCCCCGAGCGCGACCGTCGCGTGCTCATCGTGCTCGACACGTCTCGACTGTCCGCGGGCCGCGTGGGCGACGAGCCCCGCCTCGACGCCTCGATCGAGGCCACGCTGCTGCTCAGCGCCCTCGCGTCTCGAGCGGGAGACCGCGTACAGGTGACGGCTTTCGATCGCAGCGAGCAGGCGAGGGCCGCCGCCACCACGGGCGCGGGACTCATGACGCGCCTCGCGGTGGCGCTCGCCCCCGTCGAGTCACGGCTCATGGAGCCCGACTGGGCCGCTATCGCCCGCCTCGCCCGCGAGCGCCTCTCGCAGCGCGCCCTCGTGGTGCTGCTGACGCAGGTGGAGGTCTCGGCTATCGACTCTGGTCTGCTCGAGGCGGTCGCGGCGCTGTCTCACCGCCACCAGGTGGTCGTCGCGTCCGTCGCCGACCCCGACCTCGATGACATGCTCCAAGAGCGCGGCTCCGTCGATGCTCTGTATGGCGCTGCCGCCGCCGCCCGCACGGGGCTCGAGAACGACGCCGTGGGCTCTCGCGTGCGCTCGCTCGGCGCCGACGTCATCACGGCCCTTCCCGATGACCTGGCTCCCGTCCTCGCCGACCGCTACCTCGCGCTCAAGGCGGCGGGAAAGCTCTAGCCGGCCACAGCGTCGGGCCTGCGACCCGGCTAGGCGGCAATGGGGGCCGACGCGGTGGCGAAGTCTCCCTCGACGTCGCCGGTGGCGCCCTCGGAGCGGGCCACGCGGCCAGCGACGAAGATGTACGCCCAGAACGCGATGCACGCGATGGCGCCGATGACGATCTTGAGCCACCACGGCATGGTCGACGGTGTCACGAAGCCCTCGATGAGTCCGGACAGGAACAGCGCAATAGCGAGGCCGATGCCCACGGCGAACGTGGCGCGCCCCTCTTCGGCGAGAGCGGCGCCACGGGTGCGCGCGCCAGGGACGAGCATCACCCAGAACAGCCGCAGGCCAGCGCCGCAGGCCACGAACACCGCGCTCAGCTCGAGCAGGCCGTGGGGGATGATGAGCGCGAAGAAGATGTGCAGGCCGTCGGCCTCCGCCATCAGCGCGCCAGCCGTGCCCAACTGCAGCGTGGTGCCGTACATGAGGTACAGCGGGTACAGGCCAGTGATGCCGAACGCGATGCACTGCAGCGCGAGCCAAGCGTTGTTGGTCCACACCCGTGCGGCAAACGACGTGTTCTCGTACTCGGTGTAGTACGCGGCGAACTCCTCGTTGGCCCACTGCGCGCGCATCTCCGGGGGGCCGATGAGATCCATCGACTCGGGGTGCGTGTAGGTCCACCAGCCAGAGAGGAAGCCAAAGCCGCACACCAGCAGGGACACCCACACTCCCCACCACCGCACGCGATACATGGCCGCAGGGAGGGTTGCCACAAAGAAGCGGGCGACGTCACCTGTGGCGTTGCCGTGGGCGCCGGTGAGCCACACTCGCGCCTGAGCGAGCAGCACGGAAAGCCGCGAGATGAGGCCCGGCTCGGGCGCCGCAGAACGCACTGCGGACAGGTCGCCGGCCGTCGCCTGGTACAGC